>Ga0207114_1015_pt1 | contig 61394 bp, 56 predicted proteins | sample Alteio_BWMinHeat_70_FD_153560 | JGI IMG/M metagenome (GOLD analysis project Ga0207114, IMG submission 153560) | Enriched cells from forest soil in Barre Woods Harvard Forest LTER site, Petersham, Massachusetts, United States -... | ecosystem: Environmental > Terrestrial > Soil > Temperate forest >... | reverse complement strand
GCGGCAGCCGAGCGGCACCGGCGGATGGCGGCGCTGGTGCGGGCCACGCGTTTTCTGCGTGTTCTGCAAATTGCGGGTGTGATCTATGCCGCGGTTCTTGTCGTTTGGGGGCTGCACTCGCTGGCTGGACACGGTGGGATGATCTTGCCAGGGCTGGATGCCAAGTCGCTCAATGCCACGATTGAAGGTGTGGGACTGGCCGTGCTCTTTGTCGGAAGCGGGCTCTGGTACGCACTGCGCCGGGATGAGCGGCGGATCGGCTGATTTCTACGCGGCAGAACAGTCTGCCGCGTTAACCTCCGACTTTTTCGGCGATGCTTCGAACGAGCCTGATCGCATCTTCAGGGCAGGCGACGACGCATAGATTGCAATCGTGGCATGCTTCCGGTTGCACGGTGAAGGCCTACCATTTTCCGATAAGTTTGTGTGCTTTGCGCGGCTGGACGGGCATGGCTACGATGTCAAACGCGGTGATGCGTTGCATGGCGAAGACGTCAAAAGGACAGACAGCAACGCAGTCCTGTTTGCCATCGCAGCGGTTGCGATCAATGACGGGAAACACTTTGCCGGCTTCCGGCCGGCATTGGACAGGGCGGAGTTTCATGGAGATTTAGATGCGGGCAGGTATACTCGACATGAATGACCGAAAAAATCCTGGCCGTTCTTGCCTCCTTCATCATTGCTACGATTTCCGCCACCGGCTATGCCGGAATTGTCCTGTTGATGGCCATTGAGTCGGCGTGCATTCCCCTGCCGTCGGAGATCATCATGCCGTTTTCCGGCTACCTGGTGTACAGAGGTCAGCTCAGCCTGATCTGGGTGGCGACGGCTGGAGCGATTGGCTGCAATCTGGGATCTCTGGTGGCGTATTGGATTGGTGCACTGGGCGGAAGGCCTTTCATCGAAAGATATGGCCGCTTTGTGCTGCTGAACCATCACGACCTGGAGCGGGCAGAGCACTTCTTCAACCGCTATGGCGGGATTACGGTCTTCGTCGGGCGCTTACTGCCAATCGTTCGTACATTTATTGCGCTCCCCGCCGGGATCGCAAAAATGCCGCAGCTGCGGTTCCACATTTACACCTTTATCGGTTCATGGCCGTGGTGTTTTGGGCTGGCGTATGTCGGCATGCGGCTGGGTCAGGCTTGGGAGACTGATCCGCGCTTTAAGGCGGTCTATCATCGCTATCACATTGCCATGGAGGCGATCATTCTGGCTGGCGTGATTTGGTTTGTATGGACGCACTGGAAGAATCGCGTGCGGCTGGAAGAGGCATGACGCAGGGCGCTGCTCGCAATCGTGGTTGTCTCCACAGAAATCGTCCGCACAGACACCGTTTTACCATCTGCTTCATGGTGCTTCCATTCGCACCATGCAAACTACCATTGAGACTGTCCAATTTGCCAAAGCATGCGCCGAAGGCAGAGACTAGGTAGTTTGATACAGCCAACATTTTTCATCTGATAGAAGGACGGGTTAAGCAGGAATGTCTACGTCTAAAGACAGCGGCCAGAACGCCGCTGCAGAGTCGGCAGCAACCGCAGGATCAAAAGTTCAGCCAGCCAAAGGAAAACTGGGAGTAATGACGGTCGGCATGGGGTCGGTGGCAACGACTCTGATTGCCGGGGTCGAGGCAGTGCGCAAAGGGCTGGCGAAGCCCATTGGATCGTTGACGCAGATGGGGACCATCCGCCTGGGCAAGCGAACCGACGGCCGCACGCCGCTGATCAAGGATTTTGCTCCCATTGCCGATCTGAACGACGTGGTCTTTACCGGATGGGATATTTTCCCGGAGAACATGTACGAGGCGGCGAAGACGGCGCAGGTTCTCGACCGAGATCATCTGGAGAGCATCAAGCCGTTTCTTGAAACCATCAAGCCGATGCCTGCGGTCTTTGATCAGCACTATGTAAAGCGCCTGAACGGCACCCATGTGAAGCAGGGCAAGAGCAAGTGTGATCTGGCGCAGCAGGTGCGGTCGGATATTCAGGCGTTTAAGGCTACGGTGGATCGCGTGGTGGTGCTCTGGGCCGGATCGACAGAGATTTTTCTTGAGCCTTCGGCGGTGCATGCGACGATTGAGTCGTTCGAAAAAGGACTGGTCGATAATGATCCAAACATTGCCCCCTCGCAGATTTATGCCTATGCCGCTCTCAAGGAAGGCATTCCGTTTGCGAATGGCGCGCCGAACCTTACCGTCGATCTGCCGTGCATGCAGCAGCTTTCAAAACTGACAGGCGCTCCGATCTGCGGCAAGGACTTCAAGACCGGGCAGACCTTTATCAAGACCGTGCTTGCTCCTGCCTTTAAGGCGCGCATGCTGGGGATTTCGGGGTGGTACTCGACGAATATTCTCGGCAACCGCGATGGCGAGGTGCTGGACGATCCGGAGTCTTTCAAGACGAAGGAAGAGTCGAAGCTGGGGGTGCTGGACTTTATTCTGCAGCCAGAGCTTTATCCTGATCTATATAAGGACATTTACCACAAGGTTCGCATTAACTATTATCCGCCGCGTGGTGATAATAAAGAGGGTTGGGATAACATCGATATTTTCGGATGGCTGGGCTATCCGATGCAGATCAAGGTCGATTTCCTCTGCCGCGATTCGATTCTGGCCGCGCCGATTGCTCTCGATCTAGTCCTTTTCCTCGATCTGGCACAGCGCACTCCGGAGTTGAAGCACCTCGGCATCCAGGAGTGGCTGAGCTTCTACTTCAAGTCGCCGATGACGGCGGAAGGGCTGTACCCGGAGCACGATCTGTTTATCCAGTCGATGAAGCTGAAGAATACGCTGCGGCACATCATGGGTGAGGATTTGATTACGCACCTTGGGTTGGAATATTACGACTGAGGTGAGAACCCAGGTCTCAAAAGCAAGACCTGGGGCACACCCCGGCACAGAAGTTTAATGCACGGCAGGGTCCAGCCTGCCGTTTCTTTTTGGGGTCAGGCGTCAGTCATGTTATTTCTGTAAGGCAAAAATGCCTTACAATAGAAGACATGACTACGCTTACGATCACCGCGAAAGGGCAGGTCACTTTGAAGCAGGACCTGCTGAAGCATCTGGGCGTTGGGCCGGGAGAGAAAGTTGAGGCCGACAAGCTGCCCGATGGTCGGATTGTTGTAAGTGCAGCCCCTGTGAGTGGGAGCGTATCCGATTTCATTGGATGCTTGTCTCAGCAGAGAGGACCGAAGCTGTCGATTGAGGAAATGAAGGAGATCGCACGGCGGGGATGGTCGAAAGCAAAGTGAAGATTACGGCGGATACGAACGTACTTGTCCGGGCATCGGTTCAGGACGATCCGCGTCAGGCTCGACTGGCGGCGAAGATGCTGCAGGAAGCTACCCTTGTTGCGGTTCCGATTCCCGTGCTCTGTGAATTTGTCTGGGTGCTGCGGCGAGGATATAAGAGGTCGGTTCTTGAAATTGCGGGTGCGATCCATCACCTTATGAACAGCGTGAATGTGGTCGTGAACCGTCCTGCAGTTGAAGCGGGGCTGGCTGTGCTTAACGCTGGCGGAGATTTTGCCGATGGCGCAATTGCTTATGAAGGAAATTGGCTTGGTGCTGAGGAGTTTGTTTCTTTCGACGCGAAAGCAGTTTCTGTTTTGCAGTCACAGGACAATCGAGCACGGTTACTCTCCTGAGAGTTGCGGAAATGGGTGAAAGATGGTCGCAATCGTCGAGCGCACCTCTATCCATGCTCCGATTGAACGCTGCTTCTATCTCTCACTCAACGTTGATCTGCATCAGGAGAGCGCGGCGCGAACACAAGAACGTGCTGTTGCAGGCGTGACTACTGGTTTCATCGGTCGTGGAGAGCGAGTCACCTGGCGTGGCAGGCATTTTGGCATCATGCTGCATCACACGAGTGAAATTACCGTCTATGAGCCTCCCACGTTCTTTGAGGATGTGATGGTGTCTGGTATGTTTCGCAGCTTTCGGCACCGGCACAGTTTTTCTGCTGAAGCGAACGGCACGGTGATGGAAGATCGCTTGGAATTTGCTGCGCCTGTTCCTCTGCTTGGGCGAGTGATGGAAGTTCTGGTGCTGAAACGATATTTAAGTAACTTTCTTCGCGAACGGAATGGTTTCATCAAGCTGGTGGCTGAATCGGAGGAGTGGCGGAAATATCTGCCCGACTAATCTCACGCCAGCCCAGCTTTTCAATCCTTGGTACTGAACTGCAAGTATGGTGGAGAGATTTTTGTAATGATATCCCTGCTATCTTCTACCAGCGTTACCCGACCGATCTCATCCCGGTCCGAACGACCGACAGCCTGAAATTCAACATCGACCTTGAAGTATGGGCAGTCGCGACTAACAAGTGTGCGTTGTAGTCCTGTGGACAATCCGCCTTCCGTTGTGAACGTTCCGTCGCTGCATAGAAGATCCTGGCTAGCAAAGTATCCAGGACTGGTACCAATTTCGTCACTGCTTTTCCTCATTTCAATCTAGTTTTGCGCTTTTGCTTCGCCTGAAGCGTGCTGCGCAGCGGAACTAAAATAGTCATATCTCATGGCTGAATTTACCCATCTGCATCTGCATACCGATTATTCGCTCCTGGACGGAGCCTGCGACGTGGACAAGCTGGTGAACCGTGTGGCCGACATTGGTCAGAGCGCGGTTGCCATTACCGACCACGGAAATATTTACGGGGCGGTGCATTTTTTTGACGCGGCGAAGAAGCGTGGTGTGAAGCCAATTCTGGGCTGCGAGCTTTATATCTGCAAGAAGGACGATCACCGCGCCGATCCGCAAGGCGATGATTACAACCATCTGCTGGTTCTGGCCGAGAACGAGGAAGGCTACCGCAATCTCGTGCGAATTACGTCCGAGGCGTCTCTGCATGGTTTTTATCGAAAGCCGCGCATCAGCAAAAAGTATCTGGCAGAGCATTCCGCAGGACTGGTCGGTTTTTCCGGCTGTCTGGCGGGCGAGCTCTGCGAAAACCTGATGGCAGGGAAGTACGAAGCCGCAAAGACGACGGCAGCGCAGTATCAGGACATCTTTGGGAAAGGGAATTTCTTTCTCGAAATTCAGGATCAGGGACTTGAACTCGAAAAGAAGATTCATGCCGATCTTTTCCGGCTGGAAAAAGAGCTCGATATTCCGCTCGTGGCAACCAATGACAGTCACTATCTCTGCGAAGACGATTCCCATGCGCATGAAGTACTGCTGTGCGTACAAACGGCAGGCTCGATTCATGATCCGAAGCGCTTCAAGTTCGATTCTGACCAGTTTTATGTAAAGACCGCAGCGGAGATGGACAAACTGTTCTCGCATGCTCCGCAGGTAGTGAGCCGCACGATGGAGTTTGCGGAGCGGTGTTCGCTCAAGCTGAGCAAAGTCGACAATCCGTTTCCGGAGTTTTCTGTACCGGCGGGCCACACGATCGACAGCTACTTCGAGCAGATATGCCGCGAAGGTTTCAGGAGACGGCTCGATACTTCGATCCGGCACTTGCAGGACCGCGGGCTAATCCGGCAGCCCATTTCCGAATACGAAGCTCGTCTTGAGCGCGAGATATCGATCATCAAGCAGATGAAGTTTCCCGGCTACTTCCTGATTGTGTGGGATTTCATCAAGTATGCCCGCGAGCATGGGATTCCCGTCGGGCCGGGGCGTGGTTCGGCGGCCGGTTCGCTGGTGAGCTATGTGATGGAGATTACGGATATCGATCCTCTTCAGAATGCGCTGCTCTTCGAGCGTTTCCTGAATCCGGAGCGCGTCTCGATGCCGGATATCGACATCGACTTCGATATGAACCGGCGCGGCGAGGTGATTGAGTACGTCACGCGCAAGTATGGACGCGAACAGGTGGCGCAGATCATCACCTTCAACACGATGGCTGCGAAGGCAGCGATTAAGGACGTGGGCCGCGCCCTCGATATGCCCTATGGTGATGTCGACCGCATTGCCAAGCTGGTGCCAACGACAATTGGCGTAACCATTGAAGACGCGCTCAAGGATTCGCCAGGGTTGCAAGAGGCCTACGACTCGAATACGCAGGTGCGCGAGCTGATCGATACTGCGAAAAAGCTTGAAGGATTGGTGCGGGGAGCGGGCGTGCACGCGGCTGGCGTGGTGATTGCTCCTCGTCCGCTGACGGACCTGGTCCCAGTGGCGCGCAGCAAGAACGACGAAATTGTAACCGCGTATGACATGAAGGCCATCGAAAAGATGGGTCTGCTCAAGATGGATTTCCTGGGCCTGACGACGCTGACTGTCATCGACGATTGCCTCAAACTGATTAAGCGCAACCGGGATGAGAGCCTGGACATGGCGACGATTCCGCTGGACGATCAGACGACCTATGAACAGGTATTCCATCGCGCCCTCACTTCCGGTGTTTTCCAGTTTGAGTCAGGCGGCATGCGCGATGTGCTGCGGCGGTATAAGCCAACATCCGTCGAAGACCTTACGGCTTTGAATGCGCTCTATCGGCCGGGTCCGATCCAGGGCGGCATGATCGACGACTTTATTGAGCGCAAGTGGGGTCGCCGCAAGGTCGAGTACGAATTGCCGCCGCTTGAAACCATTCTGAAAGAGACGCTGGGCGTCATCGTTTACCAAGAACAGGTGATGCAGATTGCTAACGTGCTTGCAGGCTACTCGCTGGGCGAAGCCGACTTGCTTCGACGCGCGATGGGCAAGAAAGATCCTGCGGAGATGGCCAAGCAGCGCGACCGCTTTGTGTCGGGTGCAGTGGAGAAGAAGTTTCCCAAGGACAAGATCACGAAGATCTTCGACCTGATGGAACAGTTCGCAGGATACGGCTTCAACAAGTCGCACTCAGCGGCGTATGCGCTGCTCGCCTATCACACGGCGTATTTAAAGACGCATTATCCTGTTGAGTTTATGGCGGCGCTGCTGACCTCGGAAATTTCGAAGCCGGAGAACGTAGTCAAGTACATCAAGGAATGCCGCGAAATGGAGATTCGCGTAGAGCCGCCGGATGTGCTTTTCAGCGACGCCGATTTTACGCCGCATGGCAACGCTATTCGCTTCGGATTGACAGCGATCAAGAACGTTGGACGCAATGCAATCGATTCAATTCTGGCAGCCCGGAAGGAATTAGCGGAGCAGAAGAAAACCTTTGCTTCTTTCTGGGAGTTCTGCGAGAAGGTCGATCTGCGGCTGATGAACAAGCGCGTGATCGAGTCGCTGATCAAAGCCGGTGCGCTCGATTCATTTGGCCGCCGTGCGCCATTGATTGCGGCGGCGGACAGGGCAATCGAACGGGCACAGAAGACGCAGCGCGACATGGCGGCAGGACAGCACGGACTCTTCGGAATCTTCGACGATCATCCCGCGACGGCAGCGAAGGCCGACGAACTGCCGAATATTCCGGATTGGGATGAATACCAGCGTCTGCAGTCGGAGAAGGAAGTGCTCGGCTTCTTCGTCTCCGGTCATCCTCTGGACAAGTATGCGGAGAAGCTGCGCAATCTTCCCGGCGTGATTGACACGGCTACTGCGCTCGAGACGAAGCCTGCGCCCAGCAATGGGCGGCGCGGGCAGGCCATGGAACCGGACACTGCGATTGCTGGCGTGATTGTTGGATTGAAGGTTGCGAAATCGAAGCGGTCAGGTGAGCTTTATGCGCAGGCCTCGCTTGAAGACGCGACTGGCAAGATCGATCTGATCTGCTTCCCCAAGGATTACGAGAAATTGAAGGAGCTGCTCAAGATCGAAGTGCCGGTGGTGATCCGCGGCCAGCTCCGCGCTGAAGAAGATGCGGCGCCGAAGCTGGCGATCTCATCGATTCAGGCGCTTGAGGATGTGAAAGTACGGCTACCGCAGCATATCCGGATTCGGGTGCTTCTGGAGCGGGCGAGCGACGCTACTCTGGTTGAATTGCGGCAGATGATTGCGGCTTCACCGGGACCGGGGAAGCTGATGCTGAATCTGGAGCGGAGCGGCGAGTTCTGCGTGATGATGGAGCCTGTGGGGGTTACTGTTGGGGCGGATCGTGCGTTTGTGGATCGTGCTGAGGAGTTGCTTGGACGCGGGATGGTGCAAGCGTTGGACTGATGTCTGTCAATGCTCAGACAGATGAGTGCCGATGGCATCGGCGACTGTCTGCGATGCTTCGCGATGGACAAAATGGCCTGCGCCGTCGATGACGATGCGGCGATAACCTCCGGTAAACCAGGACTCCTGTCCTTCAGATTCCTGTGGGCTGTCGCAGAAGTCGGAACCGCCCTGAACCATCAGAGTGGGCACTGATACTTGTTCCGTCTCGCTTAATCTGCGCTGCAGTGCGTCGAAGAATGGATCAGAAGGTTCATCGAGAAGCCAGCGTGACCGATACCCGTTAAGCGTGATGGCGATCCAGTCTGGATGGGAGAAGCTCTGCGCGGTTGTGAGAAATTCTTCTTCGCTGTACCAGCCTGGCGGACTCCATGTTTCCCACTGAATGCGCGCAAAGCCGACTGGATCTTTGCGTATCGCCTCAACGCCGCCATCGATGCACTGAAACCACTGGTACCAGAAGCGTCTCGACTGGTGAAAATCCGGCACGGTGAATATACCGCGAGGTTGGTAGGAGAGCGCCAGCGCTGCGATCGCTGTAATGCGTTCAGGAAAGAGGGAGGCCATGATGTAGGCGGCGCGTGCGCCCCAATCGTGTCCTACGACTGCGAAGCGCTTGAGTTGCAGAGCATTGGCCAGGTCGATTGCATCCTGTGCCAATGCCACGCCGGCTGCGAAGCGTGGCGTGCTTTCAGAAAGAAATCGAGTCGGCAGTGTGCCTCGCAGATAAGGAGCAATTGTCCTATACCTCTGGGCATGAAGGCGCTGCGATACCGGGAGCCATCCGCGTACTGAATCGGGCCACCCGTGTATCAGAAGAATGGGAGAGGCGTCTGGCGGCCCGCTGTCCTCATAGAAGATTTCGAGGGAGCGTGTTCGGATTGAGGGCATGCAGAATCGCTCCGATCAAGGTTCATAATATCTGAGAAGCATATATGCGCGATGTGTTTGTGTAGTCGCAGATGAATCCATACAATCGAGAGGTAAGACTTGCAGCGTCTATGACTGACCAGGCAGGCAGTGTTGAGCAGATTCAGGCGGTGGCTGAGGCCTCGCCTGCAGCGTGGGTGAAAACGGAGCTGGCACGGCATCCGCAGCGTCCGTATCCGATGGACTTTATCGAAAGCATATTCACCGACTTCAGCGAGATTCACGGCGATCGTGCCTTTGGCGACGATGCGGCGATGGCATGCGGGATGGCCCGGTTTCACGGCGAAGAGGTGATGGTGATCGGCAACCTCAAAGGCCGCACGGTGAAGGAGCGTATCCAGCGTAAATTTGGATCGCCCGATCCGGAGGGCTACCGTAAGGCTCTGCGCGCGATGAAGATTGCCGAGAAATGGGGCCGTCCGGTCTTTACGTTTATTGACCTGACAGGAGCCAACCCCGGCATTGGCGCGGAAGAGCGCGGACAGGCCGAGGCTATTGCGCGGAACCTGTTCGAGATGTCGCGTCTGCGCGTGCCGATTCTCGCTACGATCACGGGCGAAGGCGGCTCGGGCGGCGCTTTAGCGCTTGCCGTGGCGGACCGGGTGCTGATCCTGGAAAATGCGGTTTACTCCGTGATTTCGCCCGAAGGCTGCGCCTCGATCATGTGGCGCGATGCCAGCAAACGCGCACAGGCGGCTGAAGCTCTGAAAGTAACGGCGCAGGATGTGAAGTCACTCGGCTGCGTCGATGACATAGTTGGGGAGCCTCAGGGCGGAGCGCAGGCGAATACAGACCTAGCGGCACAGCTTCTGGATGAAAAGCTGCAATGGCACTTCAATGAAGTCAGGGCATGGTCGACGGAAGAGATGCTGGCGCGCCGCTATGAGAAATTCCGGAGCATCGCACAATTCTATACAACGTAAACGTTAAAAACGACAGAATGGGTGGTTCCATAAGTTGCCACTTCGAATTGAGCATTGCCGGAGCTACTGAATGAAATCTGCTGGGCGGTTCCGTGCATTCAACTGGTTCATCGTTGCGGCGATCTACTTTGCCTTTTCGCAACAGGTAGCACTGCGGGCGGCCAACGGGCTCAGTTCCGGCGACTGGTTTTTACTGGTCGACAGCCTGATCCTGCTGTTCCTGCTGTTAGTTGGCTATGCTGCAATGGGCTATGCGGGGCAAAGCCAGCGCGAACCGCTGAAATCCATGGGATTGGTGAGGCGCGATGGCTGGAAGCGTGAATTTGCGCTGGGAGCTGCACTTGGCTGGGGCGGCGTTGTTGCCTGCGTTCTGCCGACAGCACTGCTCGGTGGACTGGTCATTACGTTCTGGACGAATGGCCACCAATTCTTTCTGTTGTTTGTGAACCTGCTGACATTGGCGGTCGCCGCGCTGGCGGAGGAAGTAGCCTTTCGCGGATATCCTTTCCAGCGGCTCATCGATGCGGTAGGCCCAACCATGGCCATTCTCGCCATGTCCGTATTGTTTGCAGTGATACACCTGTTGAACACTAATGCCAGCGCTGCCAGCACTTTAGTTACGATTCTTGCCGGATGGCTGCTTTCGATTGCTTACCTGCGCACGCGGGCGCTTTGGCTGGCCTGGGGCTTCCATTTTGCATGGAATGCGAGCATGGGGCTTCTGTTTGGGCTTCCGGTGAGTGGAATGAATGCCTTCAATCCGGTGATCACAACGCATGCAATCGGGCCGATCTGGCTGACAGGCGGCAGTTACGGCCTGGAAGGAAGCGCCGTTGCCGTGATTGCGTTGCCGGTTCTGATGATTGTGCTGGTCAAAATCACACGCGACTACGCCCACAAGTATGCGCAACCGGTCATTGTCCCGGGCGGTATTCCTGTGGATGTAGACGCTATCGCCCGCCAGCAGCATGAGGCAGCAATGGGGCCAGCAGCGGGAGCAGCTTCCAGCGAGCCAAAACTGGTGCAGATTGCGCCAGTTAGCGGATCTTCCAATGGCTCGATTTCCAGGACGGCTGGTCCGGAAAATACTGAACCGGCCACCGGCATTTCTGGGGAAGCGAATGCGCCTCCACACGGGCTGGGTTAGGGCGGCGTAGGCGCTCTGTCGTTAAAGTCGTTTTTCCCATTTCAAAACAATCTGTGCACGTCTCATCGTCAAGGGCTTGCAAATGGCGACAAATAGAGCCATGCTTGTAGTCCGAAAGATTATGGGGGCCCATGATGCAGGGGTTCGCAACATTCGGCACGTCCAATCGGCGCCTGTTGCGAGTTGTGGCAGGCGGAGCTATGCTGCTGCTTTTTCCCGCCAGCGCGGCGATGGCTCAGGTGATGACCATTGATCCCGCGCATATTGACGGCCACTATCTTGACTTTCACCCAACTCATATTGACCTTCCCACGGCACCGCTGAGTGCGAGCGGCCGGCAGGAACTCATTCGCTCTTTGATGGCGGAGCAGGGTTTTGCCATGCGCCCCTTGCCGCGTGCAAGCCGGGGGTTGACCCTGCATGCCAATGGGGACATGGAGCCCAGCGGGGCTGATTATGTCAATGAATTGAATGAGCATGGCACATCCGCCAAGCCTGGCGACCGCTGCGTGATTTCAGACGTGAGGATCACAGGAGACAGGATCGTTTTCCTGCTGAACGGCGGTCCTGATCAAAAACACAGATGGCTGCGGCATATTTCCATCGGGATGGACCCGAATAATACAAGACCTGTGACGCAGGATGGGCAGGAGCCGGTCGGTTCTCGTCTCACGCTGGTTTTTCCGCATGCAGTCCCTGAGGTTACAAGTCAGCTGGTCGAGGCACTGCTGGCTCCGCTGCTGGGTTTCGGCGTGAAATCTCCGGTTGTGGCTTATACGGACACATTGCCACCGGCGTTGAAGAAGGCCATTCTGGATCACCAGGTACTGGTGGGCATGAGCACCGAGATGGTGGTCTACTCGGTTGGGCAGCCGCTGCAGAAGGTCCGCGAGCGCGAAGGGCAAATGCCCTTTGAGGAATGGATCTATGGTGAGGCGCCGAATCCGGTCCAGTTCGTCCGCATCAATGGAAACCGCGTGATACGTGTGGAAATCGCCGAGGTGGGGAAGAGTCCCGTGATACACGCCGACAACGAAATGGGCGACTACTGGGCCACCGTTCCAAATCCGAATGTGCATATCGTCAAGCTAGGGGACGAGGATCCGGCTGCGTCGGCGAAACAGTCGGCGCCGCAAGCTCCGCCATCGTTGCGGCTGCCGGGTGAGAAGCTGCCTACGGACGACGACAAAGATCACCCTTCCATGCAGCCGGTGCAGTTCCCGAAAGGCTCTGATTCCACTCCATCTCCATCCAATTCGGGCCAGCAGCCTGCCGATACGAGCCAGCAAAACAAAACGCCTGCGCCTGCTCCACAGAGTTCAGGCGGAAGCTCTCCTCAGCAGTATGTGGCTTCGGGTTCCACGCCGCATCCATAACGCGATCTGAGCCTGCAATTGCTCTCACCTTGAACTCGAGCCAGTTTCGGGCGTCCGCCTCCTGCAAACGCATGTATTCTGGCTATATGCTTGATTTTGAGATTACTCCCGCCGAACTGGCAGCGATCATTTCAGGACCGGAGCGGGAGCACATTGTATTACTGGATGTACGTGAGCCTCAGGAGCAGGCGGTGGCGCGCATTGAGGGCAGTCTCCTGATGCCGATGGGGAATGTGCCCGGACGCGTCCACCAGGAGCTTGATCCAGACGCACATATCATTACCATCTGCCATCATGGAGTCCGTTCGATGAATGTAGCTGTGTGGCTGCGAAATCAGGGCTTTGAGAAGACGCAGTCCCTGCGTGGCGGCATTGATGCCTGGTCGACGCAGGTTGATCCCACCTTAGCGCGGTATTGACAAACAAAATGCCCAGACGACGTCTGTATCTCTTTCTGCACTGGATTCCTGCGATGATCGGCATTGCGGTGATCCTCATTGAGTCAACGGGAACCATGTCCGCGGCAAATACCAGCCGCTGGCTGCTGCCGATCTGGACGAAGCTGTTTGGCCCGATAGCCCCTGAGCGCTGGGCGATCATCCACCATTGGATTCGCAAGACGGGCCACTTTGTGGGCTATGGGCTGGTCAGTCTGGGATTCTTTGAGGGCTGGCGCGCTACGTTTTCAGGGAAAGCAAAGAGCCGTGGATGGCTATTCGCCATCGTGGCTCCGTTGGCGCTTGTTTCAACGCTGGCGCTGGCATCCTGGGATGAGTGGCATCAGTCGTTTCTGCCGGGACGCACAAGCGCCTTCTCCGACGTGTTGATCGACTTTTCAGGCGCCATCGTTGCGCATTTGTTGCTCTTGTTGGTGATTTTGATCGTGTGGCGTGTGCGGGCTGCCCGGGCAAAACAGTCCGCTAAGGTGATTGCATAGTCGGGTTCCGGTGCAATCATTCTTCCGGCTTCGGCTCTGGCGTAATACTGAGCTGAAGCTGCTGCACCCCTCTTAGAATTTCCAGTTGCAGCTCCTGACCGGCCCGGTCCGGAGTAAGCAGGCGGTGTAGTTCATCAATGCCTGCGACGGGGTGACCGTCGAGGCCAATGACAATATCGCCCTCGCGCAACGGAGCGCGGCTTGCCGGGCTTGCCTCCTGTACAGAGACGACGAGGATGCCTGTCGCCTCCTTGAGTTGATATTCATAGGCCAGGCGGCGGGGTAGTGGGACATTTTGCCCGGCAATACCGATCCACGACCGGCGCACACGTCCATGCTGCAGAAGCTGCGATGCGACAAACTTTGCCGTGTCGATTCCAATGGCGAAACACAGGCCTTGCGCGGAGACGATGGTTGCCGTGTTGATGCCGATGACTTCTCCGCGCGAATTGACGAGTGGACCTCCGGAGTTGCCCGGATTCAGCGCAGCGTCAGTCTGGATCACTTCTTCGATCATGCGGCCGGTGGTGGAACGCATGCTGCGTCCCAGTGCGCTGATAACGCCTGCCGTGACGGTGAATTGAAATCCAAAGGGATTGCCAACGGCAATGGCTAGCTGTCCGACACGCAGATTGCGTGAGGTGCCAAGCACGGCGGGTTGAATCATAGCCGCATCTGTCCGCAGAACGGCCGTGTCCGTGTCCGCATCTTCGCCGATCAATGTTGCCAGCGTCTGCTGGCCGTCGTTGAAGATCAGCTCAAAACGTGAACCTCCTCGCACAACGTGGCTGTTGGTGAGGACCAGACCATCCGGCGTGAAGATAAAACCGGAACCGGAACCTCCGCGCCGCCGCGAGGAGGCTTTCACATCGATCTTGACAACGGAAGGGCTCACGCGCTCGACAGCCCGCATCACTGCCGTCGAATATGAGTCGAGAAGGGCAGCGTCGTCAGTTGATGGGGTTCCGGTTGTATTCTCTGATTCACCCGGATAGGGGTTTGCGAGAAAGGCAAAACGTTGTTCCATATTGCACCGTTGTTCCATATTGCACCCGTGGGTGACAGATGCTGCAGCATGGGGCAAGGATTCAATCTGAAGAGGCGGCGCCTAATCCCGGTGGAATACACTAGGATGTTTGTGATTAAGGAGAAACGATGCCGACTGCTGTTGAATTTGCGCGCGATCAGTATCCGCGCTTTCTGGATGAGTTGAAGGCTCTGCTGCGCATTCCGTCCGTTTCCACGCTGCCCGAGCACAAGGGAGACGTGCGCCGGGCTGCCGAGACACTGGTGGCTGAATTGAAGCGTATCGGCATGGAGAATGTCCGCCTCATCGAGGGAACCGGTCACCCTCTTGTTTACGCCGACTGGCTGCACGCCGCAGGTAAGCCAACCTGCCTCTGCTATGGCCACTATGACGTGCAGCCGCCGGACCCGCTCGATGAATGGCTCTCTCCGCCGTTTGAGCCGACGGAACGCAATGGCAATCTTTACGCGCGCGGCGCGGTCGATGACAAGGGCCAGATGTATATGCACGTCAAGGCGCTGGAGTCGCTCTTCGTCGCGAATGGCGGCACGCTACCGCTGAACATCCGCGTGATTCTCGAAGGGGAAGAAGAAGTTGGCGGCGAATCGATCGCTAAATTCGTGCGCGAGCATCCGGAGCAGCTGAAGGCTGATTTCGCGCTTGTTTCCGATACGGAGTTGTTTGCACCAGAGCTTCCAACACTATGCGTCGGACTGCGCGGCATGATCTACACCGAGATTGAGGCGCGCGGAGCGAAGACCGATCTGCACTCGGGTATGTATGGCGGCGCGGCGCCCAACCCATTTGTGGCATTGGCGCAGATCATCGTGCAGCTCAAAGATAAAGACGGCCGGATTCTGATTCCTGGCTTCTACGACAAAGTAGAAGCTCCGAGCGCAGATGAGCTGAAGGCGTGGAAGAGCCTGCCATTCGACGAAGAACACTATCGCCAGACAGAGGTTGGCTCATCGCAACTGACAGGCGAGGCTGGGTATTCGGTCATTGAGCGAACATGGGCGCGGCCTACGCTCGATGTCCACGGCATGCCCGGCGGTTTTATTGGAGCGGGGGCGAAGACCGTGATTCCGGCAAAGGCGGTGGCCAAGGTATCGATGCGACTGGTGCCTGAGATGACGCCGCAGGAGGCATTCGCGCAATACAAGAGCTTTGTGGAATCGTTGAAGCCCGCAGGCGTTGAGTTGGATGTGAGGCTGATTCACTCCGGCGACGCTATTGTGATCGGCACGGACAATCCTTACATCAAGGCTGCGACCAAGGCCCTGAAGAAGGTCTGGAACAAGGACACGGTTTTCATCCGGTCGGGTGGGTCGATTCCCATCGTGGGGGACTTCGAGCGGCACCTGAAAATTCCGACTGTCATGATGGGCTTCGGTCTGCCGGATGACAATCTTCATGCGCCGAATGAGAAATTTCATCTGGCGAATTTTTATCGCGGGATCGAATCGATCATTACCTTCTTTGAAGAGCTGGGGAAGTGAGTGTCTATCGCTGATTCCAGAACATGAACACGCGCACAGACATGGCGCTGATAAGCTGATGGAGAGGAGACACAGGGCTTGAGCAGCGTCCCGGTAGTCGTTATTGAAGAGAAGGGCACAGTAGCAGTGCCTGAACCATATATCGCCTTCGAAAAAGTATCGAAATCGTTTGGCGACCTGGTGGTGCTCGACGATGTAAGTTTTTTTGTGCTGCCCGGCGAAACTCTGTGCATCCTTGGACGAAGCGGGGTCGGCAAATCGGTCTCGTTGCAGCAGATTATGGGTTTCCTCAAGCCCGATTCCGGGCAGATTCTTGTAGCCGGGGAAAACATTTGCGGGTATACCGAGGAGAAGATGCAGGTTCTTCGCCGCAAAGTCACCATGGTATTTCAAAATGGCGCTCTGTTTGATTCGCTCAGCGTTGGGGAGAACGTTGCTTTTCCTTTGCGTGAGCGCGGCGAACTGATGGAAGACCAGATTCAACAGATTGTGAACGGTTTGCTCGAAATGGTTGGGGTGGCGGGGATGAAGGATCTGCTGCCTTCGGATCTTTCGACCGGTATGAAGCGGAGCGTCGCCATTGCCCGCGCGCTTTCTGCACAGCCCGAGGCCATACTGTACGATGAGCCGACAACGATGGTCGATCCGCTGATAGCGCGGCTGCTTGGCGATCTTATACAGAAGTTGAAGCACCAGCTGCATCTCACCAGTATTGTGGTGACACACGATATGCGCTTTGCGAAAAAACTGGCTGATCGTGTGCTTTTTCTGCATCAGGCAAAGGCGCATTTTTTCGGTACGATGCAGGAAATGGAGCAGTGCGAAGATGAGGTTGTGCGTCAGTTTCTGGAACTCGACGCACTCGTGATTCCGGAAGTGTAACTATGTCTGCGACAAAAGAGATAAAAACCGGTGCCACACACACAACGGCAGGCGATTTCATCGGAACATGGAAACTCGTCGATTATTCCTTCCTGCATGAAGATGGAACGGTTGAAAAGCCATGGGGCGATCACGTCGTCGGATATCTGCTCTATTCCGCTGAAGGCTACATGAGCGGCAATCTCAGTCCGGCGAGCCGCAGGCACAAGGTTGAGCAGGCAGACAGTCCACCGCGCCGCAAACGGGATTATATTGCCTATGCCGGGCCTTATACCGTGGAAGGCGATACAGTTACGCATCATGTGGAGGTAAGCTTGTTCCCAAACTGGCTGGGAACGGCGCAGCTGCGATACCACGAGCGCAAGGGCGATATGCTGACCCTGCGCACGCCGCCCATTTCTTCCGGCGGCGGAACAGTAGCTGTTCAGCTTATCTGGAAGAAAGTTCATCCGTAACATTGCTAAACTGAGAGTGTGAAGATTGCGCTTGCTCAGATCAATCCCACCATCGGCGATTTCACCGGCAACGTAGAAAAGATCCTCGATTTTTCGCGACGGGCAGCCGAGGGTGGAGCAGATCTTGTTCTCTTTCCCGAACTTGCGGTCTGCGGCTACCCGCCGGCAGACTTTCTCGATAAACCATCGTTTGTGAAACGCTCGGAAGAGGCGATTGCGGAGATTGCCCAGGCGACAGCTGATCTGCCTATCGCAAGCATTGTGGGGTACGTCACGCCCGCGCAGGCCGGGACGGGCAAACGCGTGATGAACTCGGCGGCGCTGATCCGCGATGGGGAAGTAGCTTTCGTGCAATCGAAGATGCTGCTTCCGTTCTACGACGTATTCGACGATCAACGATACTTCGCTCCCGCAGAGAAGCAGCATCTGTGCCACTTGAGCGGCAAGCGAGTTGCGCTCACCATTTGCGAAGACACATGGAACGATAAGAATTTCTGGCAGAAGCGGCTGCACAGCGTCGATCCGGTGGAAGAGCTGATGCGCGAGGGTGGCGAGATCATCCTCAACATTGCAGCTTCGCCTTATTGGCGCGGAAAGCGTAAAACGCGGCGTGAGATGCTGGCGGCGATTGCGAGGCACCATTGCGCTCCGGTAGTGATGGTGAACCAGGTGGGCGGAAATGACAGCCTGCTCTTTGATGGATCGAGCCTTGTCATCGCTGCAGACGGGACCATCATTGCGCAGGCGAAATCGTTTGAAGAAGATTTGATTTTTGCCGATCTCGGAGCGCGCACTGGCGATCTTCACTGGCAGACGGAAAATGTAGACGAAGCTGTGTACAACGCGCTTGTAATGGGTACGCGGGATTATGTACGCAAGTGCGGATTCTCGCAGGCGATCATCGGTTTGAGCGGCGGTATCGACTCGGCTCTGGTGGCGACGATTGCTGTCGATGCGCTTGGCAAAGAGAATGTGCTCGGTGTTGGTATGCCCAGCCCGTACTCGTCGACGGGGTCCATTGAGGACAGCCGTAAGCTGGCGGAGAATCTTGGCATACGCTTTGAAATGATTCCGATTAATAGCCTCTTTGCGGAATATAACAAAGCGCTCGAACCACTTTTTACCGGACGCAAGCCGGATATCACCGAAGAAAATATTCAATCGCGCACACGCGGCAATTTGTTGATGGCTTTGTCGAACAAATTTAATGCGTTGGTGCTAACCACAGGAAATAAGTCGGAGATGTCTGTTGGCTACTGTACGCTTTATGGCGATATGGTGGGCGCGCTCGCGGTGATTGGCGATCTGGTGAAGACGCGCGTCTATGCGCTGAGCCGCTTTGTGAATCGCGACTGTGAGCGTATTCCTGTGGCCACAATTGAAAAACCTCCATCCGCAGAACTGCGTCCGGGGCAGATGGACACTGACTCGCTGCCGCCATATGACGTACTCGACCCAATTCTTGAGGCATATGTAGAACGCTATGAAACACCAGAAGAGATTGCGAAGAAACAGCATGTTGATCTCCAATTGGTGCGCAAGGTCGTCAAACTGGTGGAACGCAGCGAATATAAGCGCCAGCAGGCGGCGCCGGTCCTGAAGGTGACGGTCAAAGCCTTCGGCCCCGGTCGCCGCTTTCCCATCGCAGTAAAAGTTCAGGTATAGACTCTTTGAAACCCCTGCTTCGGCAGAAAGGAATTCGATGCAATTTCGTGCTTCTCTTCGCAACACTCTTTTTGCGATCACGCTTACCGGCATTGTCGCGCCGCTACTACATGCCCAGCAGACGGAGGAAGTTCCGTCCGCGCCCAGCGCCACCGCTGCTCAGGCACAGGCTCCGGCTCCGGCACCAGCGCCCGGGATACCCCAGTTTCCTCCCGTAGATCCGGAAAACTTTACGGCAAATACCCCAACCAAAGAAACGGTGGACGCATTTCTACATCAGCTTTGGGGGTACGACTCAGATCGCGTCTGGCAGGTGCAGGCCATCCAAAAGACGGCTGCTCCCAGCGTGAGCAGAGTCACCGTGCTGGCTGCCCAGAAAAATAATCCGCAGCAGATTGGAACTCTGCAGTTCTTTACCACCCCCGACGGCCAGCACCTGATTTCGACGGAAGTGATGCCATTCGGTCCGCGTCCTTTTGATTCCGTGCGGAAAACACTGCAGACAGAAGCAACCGGGCCGTCGCGCGGCGCGGCAACAAAAGAGCTACTGCTGGTGGAATTTGCCGATTTCCAGTGCCCGCACTGCAAAAATGCGCAGCCTATTATTCAAAAGCTGCTGCAGGACTTTCCAAATGCCCATTTTGTATTTGAAAATCTTCCGCTCACATCGATTCACTCGGAAGCTCTAAAGGCTGCCCTCTACGGCGTGTGCGCCGCAAAGCTAGGCGGGAATGATGCCTTTTTCAAGTTTGCGGATAGCGTATTCACAAACCAGGCAAGCCTGACGCCTGAAGGTTCCGAAGCCATGCTGAACGATGCGGCCACGAAAGCGGGCTTGGACGCAGCGAAGGTTGCAGCCTGCTCGCAGACGCCTGAGGCCAAGAACAACGTTCAGGCATCTATCAGGCTCGCGCAGGATCTTAATGTGAGTGAAACGCCAACGCTGTTTGTGAACGGACGCAGTGTTCCGTTAAATGTCGAGGCTTTGCCTTACGAAACGCTGAAGAAGATCGTTGCCTTTCAGATAGAGAACGATAAGTAGGATTTTGACTTGATGCCGGCTGGCGTTGTGATGAACATGCCAGCCGGACTTATCGCAATTTTCAAGGCCTGTCGCAGAGCTTTCTGCGTCCACAATTACGGATGCACCGGTAGCATGACGAGACGACTGGCAGGCTTTGTGTGGCTCAAGTGGACAACATGCGGCGTGATTACGATCACGAGGTTAGTGGTATCAAGTTCACCTTGTTTGTTGGTTGTGGATTGAAAGCCAGGGAGCTCGCTCAGTCCTGGAATGCCGGTCACAGCCGCACTCTGCTGCTTCGTCAGATAGCTGACCACCATTGCGCTCTCGCCGGGCAATAGCGTCACAGAGCCCTGGTATTGCCTGCTGTTAAGAATGGGATTGCTGTTGACCGTCTGTCCGGTTAACGCATCGATCTTCATGTCAATCTTGAGTGACACATTATGGTTCTGCTGGACGTGCGGCGTCGCCTTCAATGTCAGGCCTAAATCCTGATATTGCACCTGCGGGATGATTTGACTGGAAGCGCTCTGCAATGCTGAAGCGCTGATGCCGAGACTCTGCAGCTCGCTGGAAATTCCAGCCGACGACACACCAGGTATGGTGAGAGCTGTTCCGGTCAACCCGGAGTATTGCGATGTAACGATGGGGTAACGCGAGCCGCTGCGAAATGTTGCGTCTTCCTGATCCTGTACGCGCAGCTGTACCTCATCGAGCATGCGCGCGTCAGACGTATTCAGGCTGAGATTGACCGTCGCGCCTTGATTGAGCGTCAGGCCGCTCTGTGTGATTCCGCCCCCGAAAAGCGCGAATGGCTGGTTGAAAACCGTGCCTGTCAACATTCCGGAAGCAATAAGAATTGCAACGATGGCCACATCATCGCCGGGACTTGCCAGGCCCGCAGCAATGATCTGTTGTACCGCACTCTGATTATTCTGGAGGATCTGATTGACTTCCGTGGGGACGTTGAAAATTGTCGTCTGCTGCGGCAGCACCGCGCCAATATTTGTTGTACGCGTGCGATCGACCTCGAAGAGCCGCAAATTCAGAAGAATCTGGCTACGGCCATCCAGCATATCAGTAAAGGTGCTGTTCATCGCGGAAATGCGTTCTTGAGGCGCACGGACAGTGAGCGTATGCGCCTCGGGCTGCACAGAGGCCTGCTGTGCCTCGAAGACATTGCGGGCAACGTTGCCCATATCGCTCATCTCAGTGTTCGTGAGACCGGGCAGGAAGATGGTCTCCATGACCTGCCGCTGAAACTTGGCGCGATTCTCTTTGGTGTCGGACGCGATGAGTACCCGCTTCTCGTCGAGCGGAACAAAGAAGGTGCCGGTCGAAAGTTTGAGCATCTGTGCGGCCTGCTCAAAATTGACGTCATCCGCGTCGAACCGAACCATCTGGCTCTTCACGGAGCTATCCAGCATGGGAGTGATTTCAAAAGCAGCCAACACTTGCCGCAATACCTCCATCGCGGGACGGTTGAGATGAAAGCTCTGTTGGCCTGCCTTGGGAGCAAGCTGCACTGGAGGAGCAGCATCTACCACCGAAGGAAACAAGACTGCATCTTGCGACTCGGCATCATGTGCAAGCTCGTTCATATGCTGCTCTATGATCGGGTTCTTCGGATCGAGCAGGTAGGCTTCCGCAAGCAGGGAGCGGGCGGTGTCGTCATGCCCGACCAGGCGGGCCTTGGTCGCATCCTGTACGAGCTGCGTGAGCAGGTGTTCTTTGGCAATGGCAAGCGCGGTGGAATAGTCGGTGTTGCCGGGATCGAGTTTCGTGGCCCGTTCAAATTGCTTCTCGGCGGTGCGGAGATCGTCCTTTTTGAGAGCCTTCGCTCCTTCTAAAAATGCCTTGGACGCCTCATTTTTTTCGTGCTCGGAGACAGGCTTCTGGGCTGCTGGTGCAGATTGCGACGGGGCATTCGCCGTATCAGGCGTCTTTGTGGACTGGGCGCGCGTATCTAAGCCTGTCAGCGTGAGTGCTGCGGTCAGAAGCAAAGCTGTACTACTGCGAACTGTCATGGTTGGCGCTCAGCCACCTGGGTAAGCAGTGCTTCCAGTGTGCTTACGCACACTTCGGGCTGGTGCTCCATCAGATCATCGAAGGAATAATGGCCGGTTGCAACTGCAATGGTGGGCAGGTGGTTTGCCTTCGCGGCCGAGATATCAAATGGCGTATCGCCCACGACGCAGACTGTGGCATGGCTGCCCGCGATAGCGCGCGCCTGCGTTGCCGCGTCTCCGATCATGTCAGCACGCACAGCGAAGCTGTCACTAAAGCCGCCGAAGGTAAACCAATGCCGTACGCCAAGCACTTCCAGCTTGAGCCAGCCAATCGATTCCAGATTGCCGGTGCCGATGCCAAGCGCCGCTCCTTTGTTGTGCAGATAGGCGAGCATTTCATCGACGCCTGGCATCTTGACCAGATCCATCCGATCACGTTGCGCGGCGACGGTGGTGCGCATATGCTCCAGCACATCGTTCAGCATCGGCTGCCAATGCTCCGGATCCAGTTCAGCCAGACGAAAGGCGTCGTAGAGAATGCCGGGATCGGTATTGCCGCTCAGCGTCACACCGTCAAGGACGAGTTCGCGGCCCATGACGCTGCGCACGCTCTCAAAGAACGATTGGTAGTGGATGCGGTCACGGCTGCGCAGAAGCGTGCCATCAATGTCGAACAGATATGCGTTCTGCTCGTCCCAGAGGAAGCCATCCTGAACGTAAATGCGCGGGTTGTCGTCAGCCGTTTGCGCGGGCACCTTGCCCAATGTGGTTGAAGTCACCGAATCGGTCGCCTTTTCATGATCTCTTCTTTAAGACTAAAGCAGAGACCCCGGTACGTGCGAGTTCCCGATACGGGAGCCAGCGCTAACGAACGGCCTGCTTTACCTCAAATACAGGACGCTCGGAATGCGGCGGACGCTTGAGCCCATGGCGAACCTGCATGGGATCGATATCCAGCTCGGCAATGGTGCGGCTGAGCGTGTTGCGGTGCATGCCCAGCTCTTTTGCCGCCTTACATTGATTACCCTTATGATGCGCAAGTACTGCAAGAAGGTATCGGCGCTTGAATTCGCGCACAGCTTCAGCATAGGTAATGCCGCCGGCATGCATCGCTGTCACAAGGGTTTCCAGTTCGCGTTTCACAAAAACCTCTCTCTCATACCGGGTATGTTCCCGGCTTATTTCGATTCCATTGCAAAGACCCGGGAGTGACCGTTGCGTTCGGCTTCAACCAGTCCGGTTGCGCATCGCGAATCACTTTGACCCCCTCCCTTATCCGCTCACCCAACTCGGCGGGAGTTACTACAGAAGCTTCGTGCGCTACCGATAAAAAGTAAGGCGCCAGCTTCGATCGTTCCATCCACGTGACATGAGGGAGAAAAGCGGTAATTGCCATTACCCCCAGCGTCACCAGTACGCAACCTTTCAACAAGCCGAAGATGGCGCCGATGAAACGGTCGGCCCATCCCAACCCGATCGAATGAACGGACCACCGAATGAGCCGGCCCGCAAGTCCAGCAATCACCATCACTGCAATTGCGATGACTATGAAGGCAATTGCTTCCGCTACTCCCGGAGAATGTACCCAACTGTCAATCCACGGAAGAATTTTCTGATAGTTCCAACTGGCGAGCAGCAATCCCAGGATCACACCCGCCAGTGAGAACGCTTCTACAAAGAACCCATGCTTGGCCGCGCCCAGTACGGAAACGATCAGGATAATGACGATCGCCCAATCAATCAGTGCCATGCCCGGTCGAATACCTCTTTAAAGCGTCAACGACTTTCCTGTAAGCAATTCAAAAGCCTGCAAATATTTTTCCTGCGTCTTTTCTACGACATCATCCGGCAGGCCTGGCGCTGGGGCCTGCTTGTTCCAGCGGATACTCTCAAGATAATCGCGTACGAACTGCTTATCGAACGAAGGCTGCGCGCCACCGGGGGCATATCCATCGCGCGGCCAGAAACGTGAAGAATCCGGAGTCAAAACTTCGTCGGCAAGTATGATGCCTTCCGCTGTTATTCCGAATTCAAATTTTGTGTCCGCAAGAATCAGGCCGCGGCTTTCCGCATGCTCCGACGCTTTGCTGTAAATGCTAAGGCTCAGACTGCGCAGCTTTTCCGCCGATCGCAAGCCGACAAGCGCGACCATTTCATCGAATGAAATATTTTCATCATGCTTACCGTGCAGGCTCTTGGTCGCGGGCGTAAAGATCGGCTCCGGCAGTTTGTCCGATTCGCGTAATCCGGCTGGCAAGGGAATCCCACAAACAGCTCCGGTTGCCTGGTAGTCTTTCCACCCCGATCCTGAGAGATAGCCGCGCACCACGCACTCCACGGGAAACATCTGTGCGCGCTTGACCAGCATGGAGCGATCCTGGAGCCCGTCCGCATACTCCTGCAACTCACCAGGGTATTCGCTAACATCTGCGGTAATCAGGTGATTGGGAACAATCCCTTTCAGGAAATCAAACCAGAAAAGTGAAATCTGGGTAAGAACTTTTCCCTTGCCGGGAATTCCGGTCGCAAGCACGTGATCGAATGCGGAGATGCGGTCCGTTGCCACTAGGAGTAAAAACTCGCCAACCGAGTATAAGTCGCGCACCTTGCCGCGTGCATGCAAAACAAGGTCGCTGAATTCGGTTTCAAGAAGAGCTGGCAAAGGGGGCGATACCTTTCGTAGAGAGGCTGAATGTTGATTCTGCTTCTATCGCAAAAGTTTGTCAACGCTGCCATTCGCATGCGGCGCATGTAACGATGTAACGCTTGTCACGGACATTGTGCAGCTGTCAATAGGGAAGAAATCAAACCAGAAAAAAAGTGGCTGGCGCGTAACAAATAGTTATTGCCGGCCACTCATTTGAATTGCATTGTCGACGATTTTTTGTGCTAGGCTGTAGCCCTTCGCTGCTCCGGGCCGCCGATTCGCACACTTACTACTTTAGAAACTCCAGGCTCCTGCATCGTTACACCGTAGATCAGATCGGCAGCGGTCATCATGCGCTTGGAGTGCGTCACCATGACGAACTGCGTATCGATCGCCATGCCGCGCAGCATGTCCGCCAGGCGTCCCACATTGGTTTCATCGAGCGGAGCGTCCACTTCGTCGAGTACGCAGAACGGACTAGGCTGGTACTGAAAGATGCCCATCAGCAGCGAGAGGGCAGTGAGAGCTTTTTCTCCGCCGGAGAGCAGGAATACGTTCTGCAATTTCTTGCCCGGCGGCTGAGCCACGATGTCCACGCCGCTGTCGGCGGAGTTCTCTTCGTCGGTGAGACGCATAAAGGCTTGTCCGCCGCCGAAGAGTCTTGCGAAGGTGGCGCTGAAGTTTTCGTTAATACGCACAAAGGCTTCGTCGAACTTGGTGCGCGAAATCTCGTCGATCTCCTTGATCGTAGCTTGCGTGTTTTCAATCGAATCGAGCAGGTCTTTACGTTGGGTTTCGAGGAACTGGTGGCGTTGCTCGGTCTCTTTGTACTCTTCGAGCGCCATCATGTTGACTGGGCCCATCGATTCCAACTTCTGCTTGAATCCTCGGCAAGCTTCGTCTTCCGCAGCCAGCGCCTCGTCCTCAATACGGGCGATCTCCGCATCTTCACGGAGCGTAACGGCCTCAATGCCAAGGTCATTCACGCAGGCCTCTTCGATGTGTTTCAGGTCTGCCGTGAGCGTGGCCGCGCTGGCGCTACGCTGGCCTCGGATTTCGCGCATGGCATCGGTTTCGGCACGAAGCGTCTTCAGTTTGTGCTCGGTTTCCGCAAGCGCCGCGCGGAGCGTCTTTGCTTCCTCTGTGAGGCGGGCGACTTCCTGCTGAGCCTGCGCGCGAAGCTGGGCCAGTTCTTCGCGCTGTACGGCCAGCTGCTCATTTTCTTGTGTGCGCTGCTGCTCTTCCGTATTGGCAGCGGTCAGTTGCTGTTCCAGCTGCGCCACGCGTCGCTCCAGATCGCTGTACATGCGGTCGATGCGGGCAAAGGCAGCTTCCGCACCGCGCCTGCGCTCTTCCAAACCAGCCAGTTCTGCTGAAACCTGAGCGGCTTCCTGCTGTGCAGCTTCACGCGTGCGTCGCAGTTCTTCTACCTGTTGCTGTACTTCTTCCAGAGATTTCTCGGCGGAAGCATGTTCGGCTTCACGACGCGCAATTTCGTCCCGCTTCTCTTCGATGAAGCTCTGCTTCGCATTGCGCGCGTCTTTATTGCGCTCGCTTTGCAGGTTCCAGTCCTGCAAGCGGCGCTCCAGCCGCTGGACCTCGGAGTCCATCTGGCGTAGAGCCGCGCTCTGATTGGCGCTTTCGCGTTCCGCGTTCCGGCGCTCCTCGCTCCTCGCGTCGAGATGCTTGGTGAGTTCAGCAAGATCGCGCGAGAGGGAAGTAGCGGCGATGTCGGCCTGTCCCAGTTCTTTCTCTACGGCTTCGAGCTTCTGCTGCATCTCGCGCAGCTCACGTTTCAACGCCAATGGACCGGCAGAGCTGGGTTTTCCGCCCGTCACCGTCACGTTATGGAAGCACTCGCCCGATGGGGCAAGAAAGAACGCATTTGGATTTTCAAGCGCGAGCGAACGGGCTGTCTCATTGTCAGGAGTGACATATCCATCGCGCAGTTTGGGCAGGATCACTTCCAGCGATTTGCCGAAGCCATCGAGCACACGGATGCAGTTCTTCAGCGGCACTACGCCCTGTCGCTGCTCGTAGTGATTGCCCTCGCCATTACCAGCGAAGGAGAATTTCGCCTGCGAGTCTTCGGGGTGCACGAGGAAGGTTGCGCGGCCATCCACATCACTCTTAAGCAGGCGCATGCCTTCGTGGGCAGCGTCCCAGCTTTTGACGACAATGTAGTTCAGCTCGTCGCGTAGAAATTCATCGACGACGTTTTCATGCTGGCCAGTGACTTCGAGGAAGTCTGCCAGTGTGCCCACGGGCGCGAGTCCGCCGCCGAGCGAGTTGGAGCGAAAGAGCTTGCGCACGGTATCGGTCGAATAGCTATGTTCGCGGATCAACGCATCGAGCGAATTGCAGCGGCCCGTCAGAGTCGCGTGCTCGGCGCGGAGCTGATCCCCGCGCTTCTTTGCCTCGATCTCCGCTGTCCGCTTGGAGGTGATTTCGCCGCGCAGCGCAGCAATCTCCGACTCAAGCCGCTTCAGGGTTTCGGTGACAGACTCGAACTTCATCGAGGCTTGTCCGCGCTCGGCGCCAAGCGATTCGAGATCGCGCCGGACCGATTCCATCTCTGTGCCGAGACGTTGCGCGTCGCGATCCAGCGACGCGAGGGATTCTTCCGCCTGCGCCATCTGATTGCGCGTCTGGCCAACTTGTTGAAGCAACTGCATTGTTTGCCGCCGCGCATTTTCAGTGCGCTGCTCGGCTGATGCAACGGCCTGCACGGCGTCGCGGGCCTGCTGATGTTTCGCCTGTGCCTGCTGGCGGAAGTTCTCTGCCTCGGTCGCCGCGGTGTCGAGAAAGGCGCGATTCGACGCACGTTCTGTCTTCAGCCCTTCAAGATGTTGCCTGGACTGCTCCAACTCGGCTGTGCTGGCGGCAGCACGTGCCTGCAGCTCTGCAATGCGCTCCTGATTCGCACTCTGGCGTGCTGTGGCACGTTCGAGTTCCACAGCGCTCTGGCTTGCGCGAGTGGATGACTCCTTTGCCGTGGCATCGAGCTCATAGCCGCGCTGCATACCCGCGGCGTGTTCCGCGTCGAGAGCTTCAACCTGAGCGCTGTGTTCATCGATCGTCTGTGTGAGGGAAGCAATCTCTGCTTCAAGCTTTGTGTGCTCGGCATCCATCTGCGCGATTTTGCTGGCCAGCACAACGCGGAGGCGCGCACGCATCTCGTCGCGCAATGCAGCATAACGCTCGGCTTTTGCCGCCTGGCGCTTGAGCGATCCCATCTGCCGCGTAACTTCCTCAAAGATGTCATTGACGCGAGCCAGGTTCTGTTTAGCCTGCTCAAGGCGCAGCTCCGCGAGACGCTTCTTTGTCTTGAAGCGGGTAATACCGGCAGCTTCCTCGATGATGGCGCGGCGATCATGCGGTTTCGAGCTGAGCAGCTGGCCGATGCGCTCCTGCCCGATGATGGCGTAGGACTCTGGCCCAAGGCCGGTGCCCATGAAGATGTCCTGAATGTCACGCAGGCGGCAGAGTTTGCCGTTCAGCAGGTACTCGCTGTCTCCGGTGCGGAAGAGACGGCGCGTGACGACGATTTCGCCATGTTGCGGCGTCTTTTGAAATTTACGGCGCCGAATTTTTAGAACAACGTTGTTGCTCGAAGCGCTGTTTGTCTCGGACGCAGCACCTTCAACAACTTGTGCCTCTGGACGAGTCGCGGGAAGCTCACCTTCAATCACCTGACCCGGCTGCGACTCCGCGATAATCTCTTCGACCTCGGCAGCGCGTTGTGCACGCAGTTTTTCTTCATCCCAGTCGGTCTCTAATTCGTTTTCGACGACGATTTCAGGCTCATCGAGTAACGGTCCGCCTGCATAGGCTTCCGGGTCGATGAGAGTAATCGAAACTTCCGCCATGCCGAGCGGTTTGCGGTCGCGAGTTCCAGCAAAGATGACGTCTTCCATCTTGCCGCCGCGCAGACTTTTCGCGCTCTGCTCACCCAGAACCCACGTCACGCCATCCAGAATGTTGGACTTGCCGCATCCATTGGGGCCGACGACGACGGCAATGCCTTCGCCGGGCAATGCCACCTCCGTGCGGTCGCAAAAGGATTTGAAGCCCAGGATCTGGATTTTTTTCAATTTCAGCATGCGGATGTACTCCTTCTAAAAACACCGGGAGGTGCGCGAACAGGCTGCGTCAGTTGAAACTCTAGCCTTGTGGAAAGCCGGAATCAACACTCCCACCCCAACATCTTGTGGATAAGCTGTCCTAAATTCCACAAATAGGACAGGCATACAGATGATTGTCTCAAAATCAAACCGAACCTGCTTGATTTGTGGGTGGATTGATTGCGCCGAATCGTCGCGGAGAACACTGCCAGATGTTTTAAAAGTAGCCTCTGAAACGGGTAAAGACAAGTGAAAAGGTGGCGAAAAGGTGCTCACTTTGGTGCGTTTTGACGACTGCTTTGCATTCCATTGACATTCTATCCATAGACGATCTATATATAGGCCCATGGCTAAGAAATCTGAACTTCTTCCTGGAACGCTGGACATGCTGATTCTGAAAACTCTTACGCGTGCGCCGCTGCACGGCTACGGGATCGCGCAGTCGATCAAACGCCTGTCAGAAGACGTACTGACGGTTGAAGAAGGCTCGCTGTATCCGGCACTGCAGAGGCTGCTGCTGCAGGGATGGGTGAAAGCGGAATGGAAAAAGACGGAAACGAACCGTCGTGCGCGCTACTACACGTTGACTGTGGCAGGCCGCAAGCAGTTGGGCGAAGAGCTGTCGCAGTTTGAAGTCATGATCGCCGCAATCGGCCGGGTGCTGCAGGACGCATAGGAGGCTTGAATGAAACCGCTGGGGCATTTTTTCAGAAAGCTGCGGATCCTGATCCGCCGCGACAAGTTCAACCGGGAACTGGAGGAAGAGATGGCCTTTCATCGCGGGGAAACGGAGAAGGACCTTCGTGCTGGTGGCATGGCTTCCGAAGATGCTCGACATGCCGCTAACCGGTTGTTTGGAAATGACGCCCGATTGAGAGACCAGAGCCAGGAAACCGTCGGGTTCTGGTTTGAGAGCATGCTGCAGGATTTTCGCTTTGCGCTGCGGCAGTTGCGGAAGAATCCAGGGTTTGCGGCGACCGCTATTCTCGTCCTCACTTTTGGCATTGGCGCGAGCGTCGCCATCTTTGGCTTTGTCGACGCCGCGCTGATCAAGCCTTTACCGTACAAGAATCCCAACCGGCTGGTGGTGCTGTTCGAGAGCATTCCGCTTGGTCCGCGTTTCCACCTGTCGTATCCCGATTATGTGGACTGGAAGCGGCTCAACACGGTTTTCCAATCGCTGGATGTGTATGCGCCATATGGTTTTATGATGACTGACTCGACCGGGGCGCATCAGGTGGACGGGGCGCGCGTGAGCGACGGATTTTTCCGCACACTGGGCGTCGTCCCGGCACTTGGCCGAGACTTTTACCAGGGTGAAGACCGGAAAGATGCTCCTCGCGCCGTATTGTTGAGCTACTCGGCGTGGCAGAGGCGCTACGGCGGAAGAAAAGATGTGCTGGGACGGACCGTGGTTCTCGACGGTCACCCCGCCACGATTGTCGGCGTGCTGCCGCGCGATTTTCATTACGCTCCCGCGGAACCGGCAGACTTCTGGACCACTCTGCAGGACTTCATCAGCGATTGCCGGGGATGTCATGGATTCTACGGAATTGCCCGGTTCAAGGATGGCGTCTCCTTCCAAAGCGCATTTGCGAACATCAAAGGCATCGCCGACCAGCTTGCGCGGCAGTATCCGGATTCGAATCGCGACCAGAAGGCATTTATGTTGCCGATGAGCGAGGTGATCGTCGGAGACATCCGGCCGATTCTGCTGGTCCTGCTGAGCGGAGCGGCTCTGTTGTTATTGATCGCGACAATCAACGTCGCAAGTTTGCTGCTGGTGCGCTCCGAGAGCCGCAGGCGCGAGATTGCTGTGCGGGGTGCGCTAGGGGCATCGCGGGCGCGGCTGATTCGGCAATTTGTGACCGAAGGCCTGGTCCTGGTGACGACGGGAAGCTTGCTTGGAGTGGTCGTGGCGTACTGGGGCATGCAGCTTTTTGCGCACTACATTCCCAAGGACATGATGGCGCACATGCCATACCTGCACGGCCTCGGCTTGAACGCTCGGGTGCTGTTGTTTGCCGGCGCCATTTCGCTGGTTGCCGGGGTGCTGTTCTCGCTGACTCCTGCCCTCCGGTTGTCGTGGTCGGATATGCGCGAAGGCCTGAACGATGGCGGCAGGGGATATGCGGGCACGATGTGGCGACGCTTTGGCTCGAACCTGGTCGTGATTGAACTGGCTACCGCCATGGTGCTGCTGGTGGGAGCCGGGCTACTGGGAAAGAGCTTTTATCGGTTGCTTCATGTGGACATCGGCTTGCAGCCCGATCACCTGGCCATGCTGACGACGGCGGCAACGTCCGAGAGTTACAAGAAGGACGAACAAAAAATTGCACTAGAGCGGCAGCTTATCAGCCAGATGTCCCATCTGCCGGGCGTGAAGTCCGTTGCTATTTCAACGACGTTGCCGATCGGAGACGGCGACGGCACGGCTGGATTTCGAGTAGTAGGGCGGCCATATCATGGCGAGCACATGGAAGTCGCCATCCGGAAGGTGAGCTCCGGTTATTTCTCAACGCTGCAGGCGCAGCTCTTGCGCGGGCGCTATTTTGCTGAGGATGAGGATAATTCGAAACCGCAAGTTGTCATCATGAACGAGACGATGGCGAAACAGTATTTCCCGGGCGAAAATCCCGTCGGCAGACAGATTGCTTTCGACATCGACAAACCTAAGGAATACCTGCAGATCGTCGGCGTTGTGAAAGACCTGCAGGAAGGACAGCTTGATGCGGCTCCTCGCGGCGCCATGTATGTTGCGTACAATCAGGGTCCGAATAACTTCTTCTCTTTAGTCGTTCGCACATCGCAGGATGAGCAGTCGATCCTGCCAGTGCTGACTTCCATCGTTCATCAGACCGATCCAAATATTGCAACTTTCGGCGCATCGACGATGAGCGAACGCATTCACGATTCTCCGGTCGCTTACCTGCACCGGTCAGCGGCCTGGGTTGTCGGAGGGTTTGCTTCGCTGGCGCTGCTGCTGGGCATTGTCGGGCTATATGGCGTCATCGCCTACTCGGTGAGCCAGCGGACGCGTGAGATCGGCGTGCGCATGGCGCTGGGAGCACAGCGCAGCTCAGTTTACCGGCTTGTTCTGGGAGAGGCGGGGTGGCTCGTTGTAGTTGGGATTGCCGCCGGCGTGGCCGTCTCTCTTGCGGTGACGACCCTGATGCGCAAGTTGTTGTTCGGCGTTCACGCGTGGGACGTATCGACGCTCGTTGCTGTGGCAATTGTGCTGGGCGTGTGTGCGCTGCTGGCCAGTTATCTGCCGGCAAAGCGCGCGGCGTCGGTCAATCCAGTGGAGGCGCTGCGCGCCGAGTAGACTTCAGGCTCACGGTTTCTGCGTGGGCCTGAGCAGCACTTCGCTGACAAACGATTGCGCGGCCTGCGTGACCAGCATCGCCACGACGTGAGCCACGTCATCCGGCTGTATTTTTTTGTTAGGATTTTTGCCGCTGCCGCCGTCCCCGAAATGCGTATTTACTGATCCTGGTGCGATGACCGAGACGCGAATCCCATGCGGGCGCAATTCCTCGGCAACTGAGTAAGTCAATCCGTTCAATCCCCATTTCGACGCGGCATAGGCCGCTCCGCCGGGCAGAGGGTTGTGTCCGGAGAGGGACGAGATGTTGATAATATGGCCTGATTTGGCAGCGATCATCAACGGAGCCAGTGCGCGAATCATCAGATACGGCCCGCGCAAATTGGTCCCCATCAACTGATCCCATTCAGCGGATGGCATTTCATGCAAGGGTTTCCCGATGACGCCAATACCCGCGTTGTTGACGAGAATATCGCAACGCCGATGACGGCGCTGAAGAGATTCGGCCAGTTTTGCGACAGACTGTTCGTTCAGCAGGTCGAGCTGTGCAGTCTCTGCGGAGCCGCCATCGGCTTCAATTTCTTGCCGAATGCGTTCGAGCCGGGTGACATCCCGCGCCGCAAGCACAACAGATGCTCCCATGGCCGCGAGCCGTCGGCTGATGGCCTCGCCAATGCCTCGCGCGGCTCCTGTGACGACAGCAACCTGTCCTTTGAGGTTCGCTCCTTCGTTGGGCATGATCAAATTCTCCTCGATGCGAGATTGCGGCACTTTCGGCACACATCCGGTGTCTTCAAATATGTAGCAGATTCAGAGGTCAACGTTTTGGCGCGCAGATGCATCTCAATGTCGCATTACCAAAAATGTAAGAACGATTACTTGTCACTGATGGCCGAGGGTTTCTATAATGCAGCAACATCGCATTGAATTTTGATAAGTTGACTTCCGGAATTAGGGGCTGGCATGTTTCAATGCGAGAGGGGCACCCTCCAAATCCGCATCGTGTAATTTTCAGGATTTTTCCTAGGAGCGTTGAATGAAGAAAGTCGTCGTTGCTTCCGTGTTGGCTGTAGCCACCGGCACTGCATTTTATCTGCCTGCTGCGCTGGCACTGGATGATGACCAGAGTCAGGGTGCGCAATCCGGCCAGATCACCATTAAAGACCCAGCCGAGTACAACGCCTACACCAATGCTGTCGGCCAGTCGTCTCCGGCTGCTAAAGCTTCCGCCATTGAGCAGTTCCTGCAACAGTATCCAAACAGCGTCGTGAAGGAAGATATGCTGACGCAGTTGATGGCTGCTTATGAACAGGCCGGCAATGCAGACAAGGAACTCGATGCCGCTAATCGCCTGCTGGCCGTCAATCCAAATAATCTGCGCGCTCTTACCCTTGTTGTTTACATGGAGAAGAAAGCCACAACCGACCAGACGAAGCTGGATGACGCTGCCGCCAAGGCAAAGCAGGCTCTCGCAGCGCCCAAGCCGACAACCCTTTCTGACGCTGACTACGAAAAGCTGAAGGCTGCTACTACGCCGATTTTCGAAGATGCCATCGCAACAGATGCTGTCGCCAAAAAAGACTACAAGTCCGCGATTGATGCCTACACCGCTGAGTTGAAGGCATATACAGATCCCGCACAAACTCAGGCTGGCCCCGGGCTGCTGGCCACCTACAATCTCGGCAATGCCTATGTGCAGGAAGATCCCAAGGACCTGGTGCAGGGTATCTGGTACCTGACTCGGGCAGCGCAGTTTGCTCCTGCAGGCTACAAGGATCAGATCGAAAAGGCTGCAGAGTATTGGTACAAGAAGTATCACGGCGGCATGGATGGATTCGATCAGGTCAAAACGCTGACGCAGACCAACCTTTTCCCGCCGGATTCCTATAAGCCAGTTGCCGCTCCGCCACCGCCGTCGCCGCAGGAACTGGCGCACCAGGCAGTGACCAGCACCCCAGACCTCAAATCGCTTGCATTGGCCGATAAGGAATTCATCCTTGCCAACGGAACTCCGGAAGACGCAGGCAAGGTGTGGGCTGTGCTGAAGGATGTAACAGCTGAGGTCCCGGGAGTCGTGGTTTCTGCAACGGCGGACAGCGTGCAGCTGGCGGTCTCCGACGATGCGAAGCAATCTCAGAAGGCGGACTTCACTATCAACATGAAGACGCCCCTGAAGGAGATTCCGCAGACTGGAGCACAGGTGACTTTTGTAGGCACCTTTGATTCCTTTACCCAGAACCCACCGATGATCATCCTCAGGGATGGCGAGCCGCCTGCACCGGCAAAGAAGACACCAGCGAGACGTCCGGTCCATCATCCGAGCGGCAATTAAGCAAGGATGTACTTCTAGAAAAAGGCAGCCTCACAGGCTGCCTTTTCTGTCTCTTCGCGATGAAATGGTAGAGTGAAAACGAGATGATGAGATTCTGGAGCCTGGTTTCCCCGGGAGCGATTTTACTGTTGGCAACTCCACTGCTTTCGGCGCAGGATGTTTCTCCGGTGAACCAGTCTGCTGCACAACCGACCACGCAGGCCGCTCCGAAGAACCTGACACAGGCCGAAGCTGTGTTTTCCCCGGAAAAGAAGCTGCAATATTTCGTGCTTGAGCATCGTTCCCCGGAAAAGATGGAGCCATCGGACGCCGAGATCGTTAGTAAGCGCAAACGGGATATCCTGGCGGCCGCCGAGTTTTATGGCTATGACATGAACGCGGATGCCTGGACGTATGAGCAATCGGTCTGTACGCAGATCCCTGACTACATCATGCTGCGCTATTCCAGTAAGAACGCGGCGGGTGCGGATTCTATTTTTACAGTGCTGGTTCCTCGAAACGGTGGGCGTATCCGGATCGTCCCTGTACTCAGTCATGGCGCGACACGTTTCAAACCTGCTCCCAAAGATCCGAGAAACTTTCAACTCTTTAGTGAGGTTGTCCCTGCGGGACTTGCGAAAGAAAATAGCGGCCCGGAAGGGAAGTGGCTTGCACTTTCCGTCTGCTATGCGGAGATGACCGGCGCGCGGCCGCAGGTGCCGAACGAGCCAAGCCTTGACCTGCACATGATCAAAGCGCCTCCGCCGACATTACGTATCGCAATAGGCGGCAAGGAGCATGAAGTACGCTTTGTGGAGCCTGTCTCGAAGACGGACTATAAGCTATGGGATATAACCTATAACGACGCAGGTCACGTTACCAGCGTGAGTGACGATACACACTCCTTCGGAGAGCCAGTAGTAACGCATCCGGCTGAGCCTGCACCGAAGGAAATGCCCAAGCCACCTGCCCCGCCGGTAAAATGAATTCCTGCTTCCAAGCAAGCTGCATCTGTGCCGCAAAGTTAAAGGCCTCTGGAAGGCCCTAGAAAGCGCGTGGCGGCCATTTCAGGATCGGCAGAATGCTGGAATAGTCGTCTGTCCACAGGCCGACATTGCGGCGCGTTACCGAGAGATGCGCGCTGCGAGCCACATCAGGCTGAGCGAGGAATTGCTCGTTGTTTGTCAGCAGCACCCAGTCCGACACAAATATTCCCCGGCTTTCATTCGCGCCGCTGTGCACGGTTATGGCATGCATCCCGGCTTGTTGCGCCTCGCGCGCCAGGACAGGCTCAAGATCGAGATACTGACTTGAGATATGAAAGGCGAGGATGCCATCCGGCGTAAGGTGCTTGCGATAGAGCGCGAGTGCCTGCTGTGTAAGCAGATGAATGGGTACGGCGTCACCCGAAAATGCATCCAGTATCAGCACATCGAATGGCTGGCCGTGTTCCCGGCTGATGGAAAATCGCGCATCGCCGAGAACGACATCCGTTTGCGCCGGCGTTTCGCGCAGATAAGTGAAGAGTTCTCTCGCCACGCGTTCCACCAGTGGATCAAGCTCATAAAACCGCAACACGTCTCCCGGCTGACCGTACGCGGCCAGCGCTCCCGCTCCAAGGCCTACAATGCCTACCCTTTTTGGGCGGCCTGTACAACAAAGACGGAGCGCGAGCCCTACCCCTGATGATGGCGCGTAATACGATGTAGGCTGCATACGCATTCCATTCGCAAAGTATTGCGTGCCGTGCTGAATGGTGCCGTTATAGAGCGTTCGAGTGGTTCCGGCCTGTGGCGGCCAGTGAGTCTCCGTCACGCGCAGCGTGCCGTAGAAGCTCCGGAGCTGCACCAAAGCATCCTGCTGCCAGGCACGTGCCTGTAAGATCGCAACCCACAGAAGCGCGAGCGCTCCCGCAGTCCAGAAGAGTCGTGCCATGATCCCGAAATTCCACGTAGCAAAGAGCGCCAGAAGGGCTGCAAGCACAAGGCCTATCAACAATTCGTAATTGGCGCGGAAGAGGTTTGGAGCGATGACCCCTACGAACAACGATCCAAGCGCAGATCCAAGCGAGAGCAGCAGATAGAAACCGGTAGCCGATTCCGATGCGGGCCGCAGCCTGTAAAGTTCGCCATGGAAAAAAAAGCACAGCACAAACAAGGCCGCACAATAAAGAGGGACAGCCACCTGAACCGGCAGCGACCCGTGCACGTCATACGCGATGTACCCCAAAATCCCGAGTGTGCATGCAGCGAGACGCAGCATCAGCCATCGTGGATAGGCCTGTGGCGAATGGAAGGCAATGATAAAACTCAACAGATATGCCGAGAGCGGCAAAATCCAGAGTAAAGGGATGGCGGCTATATTCTGACTGAGATGATTTGTAAAAGCACACAACAGCAGTGAAGCACAGCCTGGCAATAGCAGCCACAGTGCACGCTGACGGGTGGAGATGGATGGGGCACCGGTTTCCTGCTGCGATTGTTTTCGCCGCTCGGGGAGCGTTTGCCGCACACTCCATGCAATGCCGCCGCACAATACAGCGAAAAGAAAAAAGCCCCCCGACCAGCTGCGTGTCTGAGCCTTAAGCGTAAAGTGCGGCTCAATCAGCGTGGGGTAGATCAGCAGGGCAAGCAACGCTCCGGTATTCGATAGCGAGAACAGCCAATACGGCCCCTCTGCCTGAAAGCTGCGTGTATACCAGGACTGTAAAAGGGGCGTAGTTGCCGATAACGCGAGATAAGGCAGCCCGATAATCAGGATCAGGAGCCAGAAGACGGTAAGCATAGGATGCCAGGTGGCGGCCCATGGATTGGCGCGTATGTGCAGGCCAAGTACAGCCAGGGCCACTGCCAGCAGCGATACATGGGTGACTGCCTGTGCTCTTGGACGCAGCTTGTTTGCAACCGTATCGGCGTACAAGTAGCCGAGCAGCAATGCAGACTGGAAGAAGACCAGGCACGTCGTCCACACTGCCGCAGAACCACCGAGGATCGGAAGAAGTTGCTTCGCAACGATAGGCTGCACCAGAAAAAGCAGAAACGCGCTCAGGAACACAACGCAGGCGTAGAGAAATGTGAGCAGAACCATGAGTATCTGAAAAGAATTCATCCAGCCTACGCCCGATTCACAATTCTGGTCTACACTCGCGCATGAAGGATTTTGAGGTGTTCGATGCTTGGCAGCGAAAAGATCATGTCGTTTGTTGGAGTCAGCGACGCGGATAGGGCTCGAGTTTTCTACCGCGACACCCTGGGATTATCCCTGATCAGCGAAGATGGTTTCGCACTGGCGTTTGATGTGGGCGGCATTATGTTGCGCGTAACACCGGTCCATGAAGTACGGCCTCAGCCACACACCGTTCTCGGCTGGCAGGTGAAGGACGCAACAGCGACTGCCCGCGCCTTGGCAAAAGCTGGAGTACAGCTTGAACGTTACCCGCACGTGCAGCAGGACGAAGACGGCGTATGGACTGCTCCCGGCGGCGCAAAAATCGCCTGGTTCAAAGACCCGGACGGCAACGTTCTGAGCATTGCACAACTGTAGGGCTGAGGGCGCGGGAGAAAACCCTAGTGCTTGTCTTTTTTTGCTGTCTTCTTTGCCAGCTGGCTTAGGCTGGTCTGTGCCAGTTCCTTTTCGAGCGCTTTCTGCGCATCCTTAAAGACCTGACCGAGCGCGGAATTGAGCTTTCCGGAATGAACCGCATTCGTGGCCGCGGCATGAAATACGTCGCCTGGAGCCAGCACCCGGTAAACGTCTGCGAGCGAAATTTCCTTCGCAGACCGCGCCAGTCGAGAGCCGCCGCTCGGTCCTTTCTGACTTTCCACGAGCTCCGCTTGTTGCAGCAATGAAAACACGCGTCGAATGACGACAGGGTTGGTGTTGAGTTTGCGCGCCACATCTTCTGAGGTCTGCAGTACATCCGGTTCGGCAGCGAGCAGAAGCAGGGCGTGGACGCCGGTTGCGAATCGGGTATTGACGGCCATACAGCCACGCTACCATAGGTTTTCTCGAATCCGCATCGCAATTTGATCAAATTGCATTTGTAACAATCTGTAACACTCACAGATCACAGTTCGCTTCGTGCTAGCATCAAAACTTCTTATCCGATTAGGAGGGTTTTCTTTTTTTGCGTATTCTTTTTGTAGGAGACGTTTTCGGGAGCGCTGGTCGCCGCATCGTGCGCGAACATCTCGGGCACGTTATCGAACAGCGTCAGGTCGATCTGGTCGTCATCAATGGGGAAAATGCTGCCGGCGGCTTCGGCATTACGCCCGCGATTGCCGATGAATTGTTCGACCTCGGCGCGCATGTCATCACCACCGGAAACCATGTGTGGGATAAGCGTGAGATCATCGAATACATGCAGTCCGTACCTGCGGACAGCCACGAGCGCCAGCGCCACGTCATCCGCCCGGCAAATTATGTGGCAGGAACGCCCGGTCACGGCTTCTATCAGGGACAGCTCGCATCCGGACAGGAATATGCCGTGATGAATTTACAGGGCCGCGTCTTCATGGCCTCCAGTGATGATCCGTTTCGCACGGCGGATATTTTGCTAAAACAAATGACTGCGAAAGTAATTCTGGTTGATTTTCACGCAGAAGCAACATCGGAGAAAGCCGCTCTTGGATGGTATCTCGATGGCCGTGTAACTGCAGTGCTAGGCACGCACACGCATGTACCCACTGCGGATGATCGAGTGCTGCCGGGTGGCACAGCCTACCAGACAGATGTAGGCATGAGCGGCCCATACGACAGCATTATCGGGGTAGAGAAGGACCTTGTGCTGCAGCGCTTTCTTACCGGCATGCCGGCGAAATTTGAGGCTGCGAAAGGCGATCCACGCATGGCCGCGACGCTAATTGAATGCGACGGCGCTACCGGAAGGGCGTTAAGTACGCAGCGCCTGCTATTGGGCGAGTGATCTGAGCGAGAGGAAGACATGTCGATCAATACACCGGAAGAACGGGAAGGCATGAGGAGTGCAGGCCTGATCGTGCGCAAGATGCTGGAGGCCATGAAAAAGGCCGCTCGTTCCGGTGTCACAACTGCTGAACTCGATGACGTTGGTGCGGATGTTATGCGCGAACATGGGGCGCGCTCGGCTCCCGCTATGGTTTATGGCTTTCCCGGTGTCAGCTGCATCAGCGTCAACGACGAAATTGTGCACGGCATCCCCGGCAAGCGGAAGCTTCGCGGTGGAGACTTGTTAAAGCTCGACGTGACCATCGAGAAGAACGGTTTCATGGCTGATGCTGCTGAGACTGTTGTGATCGGAAATGGATCGCTGATCGGGGAGCGTCTGGTTGCCTGTGCTCAACGGGCATTCGAGCGCGCGGTATCAGTCGCTCGCGTCGGAAATCGTGTCTATCAAATTGGCAGCGCCGTTGAGGCCGAAGTCCGCAAGAGCGGATTCTTTGTGGTTCATCAACTGTGCGGTCATGGCATTGGACGCACGATTCACGAGGAGCCAAGCGTACCCAACTTTGCCGATCCGCGCGCCAGTCAGATGCTGACCGAAGGGTTGGTCATCACGATTGAACCGATCATTGCCAGTCAGTCAAGCCGGGCCATTCTGGCTCGCGATGGCTGGACCATGCGCACTGCTGATCGAGGACTCGCTGCGCATCACGAACATACGCTGATGATTACTGCAGGAGAACCGTTGCTGCTTACCGCTGCATAGCCATAGGCTATTCGGTTTCCTCTGCAGACTTCTGCGGCCTCAGCAACGGAAACAGAATCACATCGCGAATCGATCGTGCACCGGTGAGGATCATTGTCAGGCGGTCGATGCCGATGCCTTCGCCGCCGGTTGGTGGAAGACCGTAGGACAAGGCGCGCACATAGTCTTCGTCCATCTGATGTGCTTCATCGTCGCCGTGTTCGCGCTGGGTGAGCTGTTGCTCGAAGCGCTTGCGTTGTTCTTCCGGATCGTTCAGCTCGCTGAAGGCATTGCCTACTTCGAAGCCGCCGATGTAGAACTCGAAGCGCTCCACCCACTCGAGCTCGTCGGGTTTCTGCTTGGACAGAGGTGAGACGGCGAGAGGGAAGTCGTAGATGATCGTGGGCTGAATTAAATATTCTTCAGCGACAACTTCAAAAATATTCGCAAATATTTTCCCCTTGGAATTCCCTGTCGAATCATCGCTCTTAAGTAGATCGAGAATTGCTTTTGCGTATATGTCCCGAATGGCTTTAACTTTAGGCGCTGAAATGTTAGTGGTCTCGTCATAGAATTTTTTCAAGAAGTCAAGGAAGTCCTTAGAACTACCAAGGTTACTTTTTCCCGGCTTCGCCCCGGCTTCCACAGGCCAAAATGTCTCAATCGCCTCGCGCATAGAAAAGCGCCGCCACGTCGATAGATCAATCTCATGGCCGTTAAAGTGCGTAATCGTTGAGCCGTTCACTTCATTGGCGACGAAGACGATCAGGTCTTCCGTCAGCTTCATCAAGTCGTGGTAGTTCGCGTATGCCTGGTAGAACTCAAGCATCGTGAACTCAGGGTTATGCTGCGTCGAGATGCCTTCGTTGCGAAAGTTGCGATTGATCTCGTACACCCGATCGATGCCGCCGACCACAAGGCGCTTCAGATAAAGCTCCGGCGCAATGCGCAGGAAGAGATCCATGTCGAGCGTATTGTGATGCGTCACAAAAGGCCGTGCCGCGGCGCCACCGGCGATGGGCTGCATCATGGGCGTTTCTACTTCGATATAACCGCGCGCATCGAAGAAATTCCGCATCGCCTTGAGCACCTGCGCTCGCTTCACAAACACCGTGCGGACGTTGATTTCATCCAGAGCGCCTTCATTGAGAGGCGTATTCATAAAGAGATCGACGTACCGTTGACGGTAGCGCAGCTCCACATCAGTAAGGCCGTGATATTTTTCTGGCAGCGCCAGCATGGCCTTTGACAGGAATGTGATGGTCTGCACATGGATTGTCAGCTCGCCGGTGCGTGTGCGGAAGAGATAGCCCTTGACTCCGATGTGGTCGCCAAGATCGAGCAATTTGTAAAGCAGGAAGTTTTCCTCGCCAACATCGTCCTTGCGGACATAAATCTGCAGGCGCTCGCCGTTTTGCTGCAGATGCGCGAATCCGGCCTTGCCCTGGCCGCGGATCGCCATGATGCGTCCGGCAATTGATACTTCGACGCGATTCGTTTCCAGCTCTTCTGCTGTGGCTTCGCGATGTTGCGCCCAAATCTCTGGAATGGTGTGCGTTGCGATGTATTGGTTGGGGTAGGTCTGCTGCCCAAGAGCGGTAATCTGATTTAATTTTTCCCGGCGAAGTGCAAAAAGATTCCGCTCGAACTCGGATTCAAACACGTCTGTGCCTCAACTTGCTGCAATTTAGAAATCAGTAAATGTCAGTATAGCGAGTCGTGTGCAAGCTGACTTGCTGCCGCATAGAAGTGATATAACAAGCTTCGGACCATGGCATTTAACAATCCACCCCCACAAAAACCCGGAACGAAGCGTGACGATGGCGGATTCGGCACTTTGTTGCGCGCCGAAAAATTGACGCAAATTGCCTTTATTCTTCCGGTTACCGTATTTATTGGGTGGGCGCTTGGCGCGGCCCTGGATAAGTGGCTGCATCAGCACTGGATCTATCTTGCGGGGATTATTTTTGGTTCCGTGGCAGGCTTCATTCAAATCTTCCGGCTGGTTGCCGCATCGGGAAAAGATACACAGTGACAGAGAGTGGTCATCCGATTTTTGATTTTACTGACGCAGACCTGAAAATTGCTCTTCGCCGCGCTTTCAAGGTCACCGTCATTCTTGGTCTGATACTGGCCGTGGTTCTTACGGTGGTTTATGGGTGGCAGACTGGCGCGCTCCTGCTGGCTGGTGCCCTGATCTCGGCAACCGGCTTGTGGGAATGGCAGCGCTTAGTCGCTTTTATCAATGCACGCCTGGATAATCAGCGAGCCGCGGGGGGAGCGGCACGCGTAGTGACTATGTTTTCTCTTCGCCTTCTGCTCGCTGGAGGCGTACTTTATGTTAGTCTAAAGTGTTTCCATGGATCGGTTTACGCGCTGTTGGCTGGTTTGGGTTTGGCGGTTTTCGCCCTGACGATTGAGGCTGTGCGCCTGATACGGTCCTGAAATACGACCTCGGCAAAAAATTCATACGGGATTACGACGTTTTAGGAAGTCATGCACAGCTTACTTCTCGCACTTACAAGTTTGCTCAATCGGCTCTTCGGCGCTCCTACCACTGCGCTGTTGTATAAGCTCGGCATCCATCCTGCGCATCCCGCAGCGCCGATCAATAACGCGCTTACGCTCGAGTTGCTGGTGTCCGCTTTTCTCATCGTTTTTTTCGTGATCATCCGCGCCTCTCTGAACGTAGAGAAGCCCGGTGGCGTGCAACATCTTGCAGAGATAATTTACGGCTTTGTCGATGATCAGGCGCAGTCTGTCATGGGGCAACACGGTTACGAATCGCATCTTCCGTTCGTGACCACGATTCTGCTTTTTGTTCTGCTGTGCAATCTGCTCGGTCTGCTGCCCGGGATTCCAACGCCATCGGCAGATCCGGTCGTGCCGCTCGGCATCGCGATCGTCACCTTCGTTTATTACAACTGGCACGGCGTGCGCGCACAGGGTCCGATCGGCTACCTGAAGCACTTCATGGGGCCTATCTGGTGGATCGCGCCGCTGATGTTCCCGATTGAAATCATCTCGAATCTGGCGCGTGTCATGTCGCTGACGGTTCGTCTTTACGCCAACATGTTTGCCAGCGACCTGCTGACACTGGTGTTCTTCTCGTTGATTCCGATCGGTATCCCGGTTATCTTCCTGGGCCTGCATCTTGGCGTGGCGTTGATTCAGGCTTATGTTTTCATGCTGCTGACAATGATTTATCTGGCCGAGGCCACGGCCCACGAACAGCATTGATTTTGATCAAGTTCCGCCACCCGGAGTTTGCTTCCACTTCGGTAAAGCGGCCGTGAGCGTGAGGGGGCCAGCACGGTGAGCCTCAACCACCCACTGACGGCACATTTTGAAGGAAGCAAGGAGAAACACAATGCGCAAACTGCAATATATCTTCATGACGCTGGCCGTCCTTTGCATGGCATCACCAGCGTTCGCACAAGAAGCCGCAACTCCACTAGGAGCTGCGGCAGGTTGGGTGCCCATCGGCGCCGGCATCGGCATGGCCATTGCTTCCGGTCTTTGCGGCCTTGGACAGGGCCGCGTGGCCGGTTCCGCTGCTGAGGCAATCGCCCGCAATCCTGGAGCACGCGCTGGCATTCAGCTGGTTCTGGTGCTCGGCCTGGCCTTCATCGAGTCTCTGGCACTCTTTACCTTGCTGATCATCTTCGCCAAGGTGAAGTAAGCGCAGTTTGCTTTTGCAAGGAATATGGCCTCCGGTTCGCCGGGGGCCATTGCATTTTGATAGCACCTAATTTTCACAGCTCATGGAGCGCACAATCCGTTTTCGGCGCGTTAGCATCCCAATAGAGAAAGCGGACCACTCATTCAGACATTTACCGTAAAAGCGAAAGGAAGAACGATGGCAGCACAACAGAAGACCGGAGTATCACTCGAGGACGCGCGCCGTATCATTGCAGCAGCAGAAAAGAAGGCGCAGGAGATTGGACAACCCATGAACATCGCCGTAGCCGACCAGGGCGCGAACCTCGTGGCCTTCATCCGGATGGAGGGCGCGTGGATTGGCAGCATCGATATTTCGCAGAAGAAAGCCTTTACCTCCCGTGCCTTTGATATTTCCACCAAAGACCTTGCTCAGCATTCACAGAGCGGCAATCAGTTCTTCGGTATCCACGCTTCCAACGATGGCAAGGTCATGATCTTCGCTGGCGGTATCCCACTGAAGAGCGGCGATAAAGTTGTCGGTGCTATCGGCGTGAGTGGCGGCTCAGGCGAACAGGATCACGCGGTCGCAGAAGCTGGCGCAGCGGCATTTTAACCGCCTCACGCTGAACGGAACATAAACCATCGCCAGATATTCGTTCGAAGTACAAGGAGGAACCATGGCCGCCAATCGTGGCGTTGTTTATATGGGCCCTGGCAAGGTTGAGGTCCAATCCATTGACTATCCAAAGATGCAGACACCTCAAGGACGCTCCATCGAACACGGAGCCATTCTAAAGATTGTCTCTACCAACATTTGCGGCTCTGACCAGCATATGGTGCGGGGCCGCACCACCGCACCCAAGGGCCTGATTCTGGGCCATGAGATTACCGGAGAAGTCATCGAAAAGGGAAAAGATGTTGAGTTCATCAATATTGGCGATCTCGTTTCGGTGCCATTTAATATTGCCTGCGGACGTTGTCGCGCCTGCCGGGAACGCCATACTGGTGTCTGTCTCAACGTGAATCCGCAACAGCCTGGTGGCGCATACGGCTATGTCGATATGGGCGGATGGGTCGGAGGTCAGGCGCAATATGTGCTTGTTCCTTACGCCGATTTCAACCTGCTCAAATTCCCGGACAAAGAACAGGCCATGTCGAAGATCAAGGACCTAACGATGCTCTCAGACATTTTGCCCACTGGATATCATGGCGCGAAGTCCGCGGGAGTTGAAGTAGGTTCCATCGTTTATATTGCCGGAGCTGGTCCCGTAGGCATGGCCGCAGCAGCTTCAGCCTACATTCTTGGCGCAGCGGTAGTGCTCATTGGCGATCGAAACGCAGAACGTCTGGCCCATGCCAAGAAAATGGGCTACGAGCCGATCGATATCAGCAAGCACGACAACCTCTCAGAGCAGATTGAGCAGATCGTTGGGGTACCGGAGGTGGATGCCGCCATCGACGCTGTAGGTTTTGAAGCGAGCGCAGCAGGAGCCAAGGGCGAGGCGGCACCGGCCACAGTACTCAATCAACTTATGGACATCACCTTCGTTGCCGGCGGAGTCGGAATTCCTGGTCTCTACGTGGTCGAAGATCCAGGAGCCCCGAACGAAGAAGCAAAGAAGGGGATTCTGAAGATTCGTATCGGCAAAGGATGGGCGAAGTCGCTGCATTTCCATACCGGCCAGGCGCCTGTGCTGCAATACAACCGTCAACTCATGCAGGCAATTCTGCATGACCGTCTGCCGATCGCGAAGATCGTCAACGCAACCGTGATTAGCCTCGACAATGCCCCGCAGGGCTATGCCGACTTCGATAAGGGAGCAGCCAAAAAGTACATTCTCGATCCGAATGGCTATCTTGGAAAAGCTGCATAGCGACAAAAGTAAAACGGCATCCAGTTGATCTGGATGCCGTTGCTTTCAATTCATTATCTGCCTGTCGCAAAATCAGCACGGCAGCCATTGGTGACCCAGATGCCGCGCTGGTCATAGCCCCATGAAGTGCCTTGGCGACAGATACTTCCACTTCTTACTCTGACTAAGCGCACGCCAAGGTGGGTATCGGCGGGACAAAATTGGCGTCTTCCATTGGTGGATGAGCAGGTGACTAGGTTAGAAGGACTCGGTGGCGGTGGTCCGCCGCCCGGTCCAGCGTTTCCCGCAAAAAAATCAGCCCGGCATCCGTGGTCAACCCAGATGGCGCGTGGTGTGAAACCCCAGCTGTACCCTTCCTTGCAAACCGATACGCTTCTCTGGTTCACCATACGAACGCCATTTCGCGTATCAGCGTTGCAATAGTGTCGATTGCCGTCCGCCGAGGCGCACGTAATCCTCGGACCCTGTCTTGAGGTCGTACCATTCTGCGCCGACAGGTGCAATGTGCTCAGGATGGAAAAAACTGCAGCGATAAAAATGAATATTAGTTTTCGCAAAGTCTCCCTCCTCAATCGACTGGAAGCATAACCCATACCCGCATTCGATAACAAGGACGCACCCGAAGGTAACCTAACACATGCCTTCTCAGTGCTTCTTCACGAGATACTTTAATTTGGTTCAGGTGCTTCGCTTGCCAGCACGAGATCGAGCCTCGCATGCAAACGTTTGCTGAAATCGACAGGCAGTTCGAAGATGCGATCGTCCGCCATAAGGACAATCACATTGCGTGTCGAATCGAGCACGGCAGAGCAGATCTCGCAATGTGCAAGATGTTTCTCCACATCTGCGCGCACTGCGGGGTCGAGCGTCCCATCGATGTAATCGGAGATGCGGTCCCACACGTGTCTGCAGTTCAGAACCATGGCAACCTCCTTAAAATCTCACTTTTCTTCTTCGCTTTCAATTCGGTTCGTAACAGCGGGGCGAGTTTTTTTTGTAAAAGCAGGCGGGCACGATGCAGGCGAACCTTCACCAGCGATACGGAAATTCCCAGGGCCTCTGCGGTTTGCTGCACGCTTAGCTCTTCCATGTCACGCAGCACGACTACCTCGCGAAAGGTATGCGGCAGTTCCGCTATGGCTTGCTGCATAAGGGCGCGGATTTCCCGCCGTTCCAGCGCTTCCAGGGGAACCTCGCGCCAATCTGTCAGCGCGGCGGGCGTGTAATCACCCTCGTCTGCGTCATGATCGTCGAGCGAATCGAGCATGGAGCGTTTCCCATCACGCAGCCGAGTCCGTGCTTCATTCAGCGTAATCGCGATAAGCCAAGTACTGAATTTCGCATCGCCGCGAAAGCTACCCAGCTTGCGATAGGCGCGCAGGATTGCCTCTTGCGCTACATCTTCGGCCTCTGTCTCGCTCTTTAAGAGAGTAAGGGCAGTGAGGTATACCTGTCGCTCATATGGACGGATAAGGTCGTGAAACTTATCGCGCTCTCCAGCCAGAATTGCGGCAATGAGCGCTGCCTCACGCTCCTGCTGCGCTCCGGCCCTGATTTGCGGTGCGGTCATACCTAACGTCTGCGCCGCTGGGAGAAGAAATAATCGAGAGAAAAGAAGCCGGCTCCAAAGATCAGCACAATAAGCGAAGCAAAAAGGAAGGTGAACGGATCGGCGTTGTAGAACTTGCCTGGATCGCTGATGATCGAGCGGAGGGCGTCACTGTCTGAGGTCAGATACGCGACAAACATGTCGGCCGCCAGCAACAAACCGGTGAGCCGTGTCGCCAGTCCCACGATCAAAAGAATGCCGCCAACAAGCTCAAGGCTGGAGACAGCCGGCTCCACGATTCCAGGTGCCGGAATGCCAAGACTCGCAAAAAACTCAACTGCGTGCGGGTTGTGTAGTCTGCCCCAGCCCGACTGTGCGAACTGCCATCCCCAGTAAAGTCGTACCAGCAGTAGAAATGGAGAATCCAGCCGCGCCGCATAGTGCTTGAAGATGCAGTAGTAGTCGCTGATCCTTTGAATCAGTGAAGGCTTTTTGGTTGTAGAAACCGAGACCGGTTGCGTGCTCATGATGCTGCCTTTCTTTACTTGGTAAACCAGCCCAGCGACGACCATGTTTGAAAAGCAGCCTGTAAAAATGGTGGTCGCTCGTCTTCAGGAACTGTGCTGTCTTCGAAGGCCCCTACAATCGCATGGCCTATTGACTCGCCAGCCATCAATGCCGATAAAAGGCGATAGTCCTCGCGATTGAGCCGCTTGTAGTACACGGAGTTCTCATGTCGATGCACGGCAAGGTAAATCTCTTTCGAATCCATCCTGGCGAAACGATGCACTCTCCTGCGTTTACGAGCAATGCTGGCATTGTTGCTGGTTGAGTCACTGCTGCCGCTTTCGCTTCGCACTTCAATGATCAGGTCGTCAACGGGATACCGCAGCTTGAGCAGCCTCAAATGAGGTTGCAAATGCAGTTGTGAGCCATCATGAATGGCAGCCAGATCGTCCGCATCAATCGGTGGCTCGGCGGCAGAATCGAATGCTTCGATGTGCGCCCATTCGATACGAACCATGTCCAGCGCCAGCTCCTTGTGCGGTTCTACATAGTCTGTATGGGCTTGTACCCAACTCTCAAGCTGCGAACCAAGATTGCGCAGCGAAAACGAGCGGGAAGGGAAATCTGTGAGATAAGCACGTGTCAACGCATCAAATTTTTTCCTTCCGACGACCGCCATCAACCCAGGAAAATCCTCTTCAAACGAAGAATAAAGCCGAAACCAATATTGGCGATTGTAGATTTCCAACCGCTCGAAGGAAGTCAGCCGGTCGTTCGGCCTGATGATCGCGTCGGCTTCAGCCTGGTTGGAAATCCCATTCTTACGCCGTCGCGGCATGGTCTCCTGCTGCGTAAGCGGATGCATGATCGCAGCGGCGACACGGCGCTGCAGCTCAAGTAATTCGCTCATGGCGCTACCTCGGTCAACTCCGGCGCAACAGGTCCTGCGGCGGCTTGTAGAAACTGGTTTGCCTTCAACGCTTCTGCATGCACATCTTCAAACGACGGAATGTTGTCGTCCCATTCGAGCAGCGTAGCGGTTGGGCCGGCACGCTCTATTGTGCGCGCGTATAGCTGCCACACGGGCTCCAGCACAGGATGATCGTGTGTATCGAGAATATATTTCTCAAACCTGGAATGTCCGGCAATATGAATCTGCGCAATACGATCGGCTGGAACGGCATTCACATAGGTAAATGGATCGAAGCTGTGATTCTGCGACGAGACGTAAATGTTATTCACGTCGAGCAGAATGCCGCAGTCCGCGCTCTCGACCACCTCATTCAGAAACTCCCACTCCGTCATCTCTGAGACGTGATACTCCGCATAGCTTGAAACATTTTCGACGACAACCGGAATCTCAAGAAAATCCTGTACGTGACGAATTCGCTCTGCTGTGACTTTCACTGCTTCCCACGTATATGGCATTGGCAATAGATCATGCGTATAGCGGCCATCGACAGACCCCCAACAGAGATGATCACTAAGCCACGGCGTATTTGTTCGCTTCACCAGATGCTTTAAGCGTTTCAAATGTTCTGGGTCTGGCGCACTGGCGGAGCCGAAATACATCGATACTCCGTGTTGAACGACATTGTACTGTTCGAGAATCTGGTCGAGCACTTCGAGTGGACGCCCGCCATCGACCATATAGTTTTCCGAGATGATCTCGAACCAGTCCACTAACGGTTTCTTATTCAAGATGTGGCGATAGTGTGGAATGCGCAGCCCGATTCCGACACCATATTCGGTAAAACCGTTAAAGCGATTCGCAGGCACAGCCAACTCCTAAAGGTACGAGTAGAAAAACACAGCGGGCCGCATCAGCGCGGCCCGCTGATGGGTTGAGTTTAGTGAGGCTTCGAGCCGTCGGTTGCGCAGCCGCCCTTGCCCTTGCAGCTGTTCTTAGCTTTGCAGCCGTTGTCGCTGCTCTTGCATCCGCCCTGACCCTTGCAATCATTCTTGCCTTTACAGGAATGCTTGCTTGTGTCCTGGTCCATTGCGCTCTTGGCAAACGACGCTTTGCCCACCTTCACCACAGACGTGGGGCTGGTTGACGAGGCTGCTGCCTGCATTGTTGCTGCACCGCCCAGCATGCCAGATACGGCCGCGGCAACCATCAAGGTCTTCATTGAATGCTTCATACGTTGTCATTCCTCCATGATTTTCCAGGTCCAAGACCAGGCATTGATGGTGCCGGTGGGAGACCTGCTGCCCATAAGAATATGGGACGGAAGAAAGGTTACAGCATTTTGTGACGAAAGATGTCAGGAGTTGTAAATTTTGCAAAAGCTACTGGATTCATCGAAAACAAGTTTTTTTAAGAAAACGGCAAAAGTGTTTCTATAGGATGGAAGCCGATGAACAACCAAGCAGCACAAAGCTTCTCTTACCACTCTCGCAGGCATCTGCCTTTCCACTTCTTTATCATCCCGGTTCTACTAACAAACCTCATCGTTACGATTGTCTATCTGGTGAGGCATCCAAGCTTACTGACGGGATGGCTAGTCATCCTTTCGATTGCTCTACTTACGCTAGCTTTTTAGTGCGCATCAATCCTTTGAAGGTTCAGGATCGCCTCATCCGTCTTGAGGAGCAGCTACGGATGAATACACTGCTGCCGGGACCTCTGCGTGAGCGCATTCCTGAACTAACGGAGAAACAGTTGGTCGCGCTGCGCTTTTGCTTCTGACGAAGAAATTGCACGGCTCGTCGAAGAGACACTACAAAACAACTTAAGCCCAAAGGATATTAAGAAGAAGATTGAAAAGTGGCGGCCCGACCACTTCCGCGTGTAAGAAAGGTGCCGAGATATCTTGTAAGGCATATAGATCGCTGTGGTTCTGTCGTTAGACGGACTATTCACGCCCATGAGATCTGTAGTCAGCTCCGGAATAGAGATCTAGTTTTGCTTTGCTTCCAACTCGGCCCACCTAGCGTAGAGAGCATCTACCGCGGCTTTGGCTTTTTCTGCTTCGATAAGAGCTGACTGCAGTCGCACTGCATCTACGGCTACATCCGGGTCTTCCAGCAACGCTTGCTTCTGTCGCAGAGTGTCTTCTGCGCCGGCAATGCGATCTTCGATATCAGCCCATTCGCGAGCTTCAAGGTAGGAAAGCTTTTTCCTGGAAGGTGAAGCTGGTGAAGCAGGCTTGGCCGCTGGTCGAGAAGCCTGCTCCCTCTGTTGCCTGCGTTCGAGTTGCCACGTCTCCCACTGAGAGTAATCTGCAAAGCGCTCTGCGCCGCCCAGCCCATCCAGTCCCAGCACAACGTTCGAGATCCGGTCGAGCATATAGCGATCATGCGTAACCAGCACCAGCGCGCCGGGATACTCCAGCAGGCTTTCTTCCAGAATTTCCAGCGTGGCGATATCGAGGTCGTTGGTCGGCTCATCGAGCAGCAGGAGATCCGCAGGCTGCAGCATCAGGTTCGCGATCAGCACGCGAGCTCGCTCACCGCCAGAAAGCCGCGAAACCGGCTGATTCAATTGCTCGCCGGAAAAAAGAAACCGTGCGGCCCACGAGGCAACGTGGATGACGCGTCCCAAGTAGACCACCGAATCGCTGTCCGGTGCGAGCGCGCGGCGCAGCGTGAGCGACTCATCGATTTGTCTGTTTTGCTCGAAGTAAACAACCTTCAAATTATTGGCGCGTTTCAACGTGCCTGTATCTTCTTTTAAGTCTCCGCTGAGCAGGCGCAGAAAGGTCGTCTTACCACTACCATTTGGACCTACCAGGCCCACGCGCATTCCAGCGGTGATGACGAAGTCCAATCCATCAAAAAGCTTTCGGTCGCCTGCAGAATATTGCAGTCCTTCCGTCTCAACCAGACGCTTAGTCTGGCGATCCGTTGCGCTGAAGTCGATGCCGGCCGTTTTGGTCTGCGTGCGATTCCCAAGATCGGCCAGCTCACCGATCAGCTCATAGGCGCGGTCGATCCGTGCTTTCGATTTCGTGGTTCGAGCCTTCGGTCCGCGGCGCAGCCAGTCCTTTTCGATGCGCACGCGGTTCTCAAGCGCTTCCTGCCGCCGCGACTGCGCTGCAAGAAACTCCTGCTTCACCTCAAGAAATTCGCTGTAATTACCGCTCACGCGCAATAACCCGCCAGGATAGGCACGGTTCAGCTCCGCCATCTGCGTAGCGACATTCTCAAGAAAATAGCGGTCGTGGCTGATCACCACGCAAGCAAACGAAGAGGACGCAAGTACACCTTCCAGCCATTCGATACCAGCTAAATCCAGATGGTTTGTCGGTTCGTCGAGAAGCAGTACATCGGGCTTCAGCACCAGCGCTTCTACGATGGCGAGCCGCTTGCGCCAGCCGCCTGAAAATGTAATGGCTTCCGTATCGAAATTGTCGAAGCCGGCACGGCCAAGCGTTTCACGCAGTCGAGCTTCCCATTCTGATTCAGGCACGCCCGTCCGCTTCAGCGCTTCCTGAATCACCGAACGGACAGTGTCTCCGGAGGCGTACTCGGAGTCTTGTGAAACATAGCTGAGGCGCGTAAATTTGCGCGCTGCCACTTCACCGGAATCAGGCTCCAGCTGATCAGCCAAAATCTTCAGCAGGGTCGATTTGCCCGAGCCGTTCGGCCCAATCAGGCCGATGCGGTCGCCTTCATCCACCGTGAAAGAAATATCGCGGAAAAGGGAGGTCGCGCCGAAAGACTTCGAGATGCTTTGTGCGTTCAGTATGAGCAATGGGAGCCAAAGTGCAGGCGCGGGCGTTAGCCCGCGCGATCAAGCTAACGAGCCGAAGCTGCGGATGTTGCTGCTACGTACTCTTCGTATGGACCCTTGAAGTCCTCAATCGTTCCGTTGTCGAAGTGCCAGATGCGCGTACCCACTTCTTCAATCAGATCGTGGTCATGTGTCACCAGCAATACAGTACCTTCATAACGCTGCAGCGCAATATTGAGCGCATTGATCGATTCGAGATCAAGGTGGTTCGTCGGCTCATCGAAGATCAGGATGTTCGGTTTCTGCAGCATCAGCTTGCAGAAGAGCAGACGCGCCGCTTCGCCTCCGGAGAGTGCAGCAGTCGGCTTCAATCCTTCTTCACCGCGAAAGAGCATTTGCCCCAGGATGCCGCGAATGTCTTCGCTGGTAGCCTTTGGATCGAACTGATGCAGCCACTCATTGACCGTTAAGCCATGAGCAATCACTCCGGCATGGTCCTGGGGGAAGTAACCAATCTGTGCCTCATGTCCCCACTTCACTGCGCCAGCGTCGAGATCGAAGCCCTTTTCCGCGAGATCCGGGTCGCTCGCCAGCAGCGACTTCAGCATGGTTGTCTTGCCCTGGCCGTTGCGTCCGATCAGGCAGACTTTTTCGCCGCGCATGATGGAGCCGGCAAAGCCATCGATCACAACCTGATCGCCATAGGTCTTGCGTATGCCTTCGAATTCCAGTGTGTGCTTGCCGGATGGACGCACCTGATCGAAACGGATGTAGGGGCGTTGTATGTTGGACCGCGCAAGATCGTTGGTTTGCAACCGCTCTACTTCCTTTTTACGGCTCGTTACCTGGCTGGAACGCGTACCGGCAGAGAAGCGCGCGATGAACTCGTTCAACTGTGCAATCTTCTTTTCGCGCTGCTCATTCTGCGCTTCCAGACGCGCTCTTACCTGCGTCTTAGCCAGCACCATTTCGTCGTAGCCGCCGGTGTAGGTGATGATCGTTTGATAATCGATGTCTGCGATGTGCGTGCAGACACTGTTCAGGAAGTGGCGATCGTGCGAAATCGTAATCAGCGTGCCTTCAAATCGCGACAGGAAATCCTGCAGCCAGTGGATCGAGTCAAGATCGAGATAGTTGGTAGGCTCGTCCAGCAGCAGCGCCTGCGGGTTACCAAAGAGCGCCTGCGCCAGCAGTATGCGGACCTTTTGGCCGCCCTGCAGTTCGCTCATCGTGCGTTCATGCAACTCGTCGGGAATGTCGAGGCCCTGCAGCAGGATCGCCGCGTCACTCTCGGCCGTATAGCCGTCTTCTTCGCCTACGATGCCTTCCAACTCGCCCAAACGCATGCCGTCATCATCGGTCAACTCAGGCTTGGAGTAGATCGCATCGCGTTCTTCCATCGCTGCCCACAGCGCTTTATTGCCCATGATCACCGTGTCGATCACGCGATAGGCATCGAAGGCATACTGGTCCTGGCGCAATACGCCGAGTTTCTTCGGGCGCACAACTGAGCCCTTTTGCGGGTCAATTTCGCCGGTCAGAACCTTCATGAAGGTCGATTTGCCAGCGCCATTCGGCCCAGTCAGTCCATACCGGCGTCCCGAGATGAAGGTGGCGGCGACGTCTTCAAAAAGAATCTTCGATCCATACCGCATGCTTACGTTGTTGACTGAAATCATTGTTTCTTAACCTGTCCATCACCCCCGGGCAGGGAATTCGCGTCCGTCCGGGCGGTGGTATGAGTAATCTTGTCTGTTACAAATTGCAGACGAATTAATTGTTGTGTCAGGAAGGGCGCCGCACTCCGGGCATACCTCTAAATTCATGCTCAAGCAGAGATTGTGCCCCGTGTCTCTGTACTTAGTTTACTAGAAAAAGCGTGAAATCAGTACGTTGGTTGCCAGCGCGGCGACGTAGGCCAGCACGCTCATATAAGCAAACTGTAATGCCGGCCACTTCCAGCTGTTGGTCTCTCGTCTCACAATCGCCAGCGTCGAGGTGCACTGCATGGCAAAGGCAAAGAAAACAACCAGGGCCATCGCTCCGCCGAGTGTCAGATCGTGCCGCAGGGCAGCCTGCAGGCTCAGCGACTGTGTTGCCGGGTCTGCGCCGTACAAGGTTCCCAGGGTGCCTACGATCACTTCGCGCGCCACAACCGAGCTGAGCAGGCCAATGCCGATCTTCCAGTTAAAACCGAGCGGCCTGATGACCGGCTCGATCCACTGACCAACGTGCCCGATGATGCTCTGCGGCAAGCCGGCGTGGAACGGAATATGGCTCAGCACCCAGAGCACGAGAGTTACAGCCAGAATGACAGTACCTGCCTGCTGGACAAAGACTTTCCCGCGGTCGAACAGCCGCAACCCGAGCGAGCGCAGCGTGGGCACGCGATACTGCGGTAGTTCCAGAATAAAAGGCGCTGAAGAGGCTTTCAGAATTGATGACTTAAGCAAACGCGCCGTGGCCAGCGCCGCCAGAAAGCCAAGCACATATAGACTCAGCATTACCGCTGCCTGCAGCCCAAAGAAGTCGCCAAGGATGGGCTTATTGGGAATAAACGCGGCAATCATCAGCATGTAAATCGGCAGACGCGCCGAGCATGTCATGAAGGGCGTGACAAGAATCGTCGCAAAACGATCGCGTTTGTTCTCGATGGTTCGTGTAGCCATAATTGCAGGAACCGCACAGGCATACGCGGAAAGCAAGGGAATAAAGGCTTTGCCATTCAAGCCAATCGCGCGCATCACGCGATCCGCAATCAGAGCAGCACGAGCCAGGTAGCCCGAGTCTTCCAAAACCCCCACAAACAGAAAAAGCAATAGGATCTGAGGCAAAAAGACCAGAACGGACGAAACGCCCCTCCATATACCGTCGATCAGCAGCGATTCCAGCCACCCGTTCCCAAGCAGCAGGCCAACTTTATGGCCTGCACCGTTCAGTAATTCCTGAAAGCCATTGCTGACGGGTAAACCGACAGAAAATACGATTTGGAAGACGCCGAAAACAACGACAAGAAACAGCAGCGGGCCGGTCACGCGCCCCAAAAGAAAGGAATCGAGCTTGCGTGTCCATTCGGAGGACAACGGCGCCTTATACTTTGTCCGCGTACTAATGCCAGTTGCCCACTGGCGATACGAGCGCGGATTGCCTACGACCGGAAGTTCGAGCCGGGGTGTTTGCGGGATCGGTTGGCTCTTCTTGTCGAGGAAATGCTTAATGGAATCGAGGCCCGTGCCGCGAGAGGCGCTGATCTTTGCAACCGGAACACCCAGCTCCTGGGCCAGGGCAAGCGTGTCCACTTCGCCGCCGCGCGTCTCCATCAGGTCACTCATGTTCAAGAGGACCAGCGTAGGCAGTCCGAGCGAAAGAATGGGCGCAGCCAGCATCAACTGCCGCTGCAAATGCAGGGAATCGAGCACGAGAAGCACTGCATCCGGACTTGGAGCGCCCGGCATCTTTCCGTGTAGCACGTCCACGGCAACGCGCGCATCTTCTGAATTCGTATTGAGGCTGTAAATGCCCGGCAGATCGATCAGCGTCAGATCGGCGCGGCCAATTCCGCTCAGCTTACCGTAGTGCTGCTCCACCGTGACGCCTGGGTAATTTGCTACCTTCTGCCGCAGGCCGGTCAGGCGATTGAAGAGTGTCGATTTACCGGAATTCGGTGGCCCAACCAACACAACCGTCTGGATTTTCCCCGCGATCCGGGGTGTCGGTGTCATCTCAATGGTCGCGGTGGTGCAGCAGTCGCTCATCGTGATTCTTCCTCAGATTCCCGCACCGAAATCCAACGTGCCGTTTCCCGTCGGAGTGCCACTTCCATCCCGTCGATCGCGTAAACTGTCGGGTCCCCGGTCGGGGCGCGTCTTACGGCCCTTACGTGCGCTTCCGGCATAAACCCCATGTGCATCAAATGGTGCTGAATTTCGTCCGGCAGTTGCAGCGTTTCCACAACGCCCGACCGCCCAATCATCAGATCACTCAATGCCATCAAAGTTCACACGCTTTCGGCTGCAAGTCACTGCAAAAGTGGCTGCTTTGGCCGAGTGGAATGAGATTCAAACCTTCTGCTTTCATCATAGCGTAATCTGCGACCTATTTAATCCTAGTTTATAGGGGATAAACAAATCATTGGACCAGGCAATAAAAGAAATGAGCCGAGGTCCAGGTCGGTAGCACTCGGCAAACTGAACTTTAGATAACGAAAGTTCCCATTCGGATGCGGCTTAACATCGGCAAGGAAATGATTTAAAAGGGACCTTTACCGCAGCAAAAGGGGCTCTTTTCATGGTGGAAACGCCTTTCGCCCGCAGCATAGAATGTTTTGCGATGACTTATGAGGAGTTTTACCGGTCTCTCAAAAACGGTGAGCCACCGCCAGGAATGTCGCCATTACTAGAGGCATTATGGTGGGATGCGAAGGGCGACTGGCGCCGTGCGCACAATATCGCGCAGGATGTGGAATCTGCCGATGCCGCCTGGGTGCATGCCTACTTGCATCGCAAGGAAGGCGATGATTTGAATGCTGGATATTGGTACCGCAAGGCGGATAAACCGCATTGTGAGACAGCCTTTGAGCCGGAATGGGTGCAAATCGCCCATCATCTGGTCGGGCAATAAATTCATGATTGAAAGCAGGCTCGATAGAGCTACAATCGTTGACACACTATTGACAGCTTCTGCGTTATGAGTGAAAACGTGTTGGACAATCCGGGCACTACTGTCCTCGAAACCGGGCAGGGGCGAAGCTTCTGGCTGATGGGGGATTTTTACGCCATAAAAACCACCGCGGAGCAAACGGGTGGCGCTTACTCGGTTACGGAGGTTGAATCTTTCCCCGGGAACGGGCCCCCGCCTCACATTCACCGTCGGGAAGATGAGTGTATCTACATTGTCGAAGGCGCATTCTCCATCATTTTAGGAGAACGGATCGTTGATGCGGCAGATGGCGACTTCGTCCGTATTCCAAAAGGGACGCCGCATACCTACAAGAATGTTGGAGCCATCCCAGGCAAGATGCTGGTCATTCTATCGCCTGGCGGTTTTGAGCAACTGTGGGCAGACCTGGGACAGCCGGGCACATTGAGTGAAACGCCGAAAGAAGATGATCCTTCAACGCTGAACCGGCTTCTGACACTTGCGCCCAAATATCACCTGGAAATTTGCTCCTAAGCTTCCTTTAGACGATCGTCTGTCCATTTCTGTACACCTGGATTCATTTTCGGACAGAGAAATGTGTGCGTACATCTGAAAACTCTCTATATTTCAATGATTTGCCATCAATTTTTTGGCAGTGAAACTGCTAGTGTAACTTCAGGAGTGTGTACGCATGTTCCTGAACGATCTACGTTTTGCCTTCCGCCAACTCCATAAGAATCCCGGCTACGCCCTGGCCGTTGTCCTCACCTTAGCCCTCGGCATCGGAGTCAATACTGCGGTCTTCAGCATGGTCGATGGGTTTATGTTGCGCAGACTGCCATACCCAGAGCCCGAGCGCATTGCAGCGCTCGTTGTTCATACTCAGGGCGTGAGCCAGCGCAGCGGCAAGTTGTTCACTGAGGACGACAACAGCTTCACCGGAGCTTCCTGGCAGCTTCTAAAAGACAATGTCAGCGGCCTCACGTTTGCGTCCTATGGGCTCACGAGCGGAGTCAATTTAAAGGCCGACGCAAATGCAGGTGGAGCCGTTCGCTACGTCCACAACATACGAGTCTCTGCCCATTATTTCGACGTTCTCGGCATCCCGCTTTATCTCGGCCGCAGCTTCAGCGAACAGGAAGATATTCCGCACGGGCCGCCGATAGTGGTTATCAGCTACGCGCTCTGGCAATCTACCTTTCACTCTGACCCCAAGCTGATCGGAAAGTCGATCGAACTCAAGGGCGAGCCATATACGGTCGTCGGCATTCTGCCGCGCAACGCTCTGACACCGAGCAACGCCGATCTTTTCACTCCACTGCAGCCGGCAACCACCGGAGAATGCGGAGGCAACAACTGCGGCATAATGGTCCGCCTTAAGCCGGGAGCAAACTGGCAGCAGGTCAACGCGCAGATTAGTCATGTCCGTCTTCCATTCTTCTCGGACATTGAAACCAGGAACCACGGGAGTGCGTGGATATACGCGCGCCCGATGCAGCGCGAACTCGCCGGCGAGATGCACGATGAAGTCTCAGTACTCATGCTGGCCGTCAGCTTCATCCTGCTTATCGCCTGCGCGAACCTCGCCGGGCTCGCACTGGTGCGAATCTCCCGCCGTACGCCGGAAGTTGCCACCCGCCTTGCCCTTGGAGCCACTCGTTTCGATGTGCTCCGTCAGTTGTGGATCGAAAACCTGGTGCTTGCACTCACCGGTGCGGCGGCCGGTCTGTTTCTCGCTATGCTTATCCTGAATGGGCTGCGGGGCTTCCTGCCTGAATGGATGATCCCTATAGGCGGCTTCCATCTCGATGCCCGCGTACTCGCCTTTACATTTGGAGCTTCGCTCATCACGAGCTTGCTCTTCGGCGCGCTACCCGCATTGCAGACACGCCGCGTCGATCTGCGCTCCTCGATTGCAGCAGGCAGCCAGGCGGTTGTTGGCGGAACGGGACGTACCCGGCAGTGGCTGATTGGAGCGGAAGTCGCGCTCACCGTCATTCTCCTGGCGGCAGCAGGATTGCTGATTCGCACATTAGTTCAACTCGAATCGCTGCCTCCCGGCTTCGACCCAACCAACGTGATGACTGCTAAGGTTTCGCTCGACGATGCCCGCTATCACAATGCAGCCACCTTTCAGTCGCTGTTGCAGAAGAGTGTCGCCGCTATGCGCAAGATTCCCGGCGTACAGGACGCGGCGGTCGGCCTCAGTGTTCCCTATGAGCGCGGACTGAATTGGCCCATCGCCATCAAGGACGGCAAACTGGCAGGCACGAACGACGGCTCCAGCCTAGCCTACGTTACGCCCGATTACTTCGCGACCCTGCGCATTCCCATTCTTGCCGGTCGCGTGTTTACTGACAGCGATACGGCGACGTCTCAGCAGGTGGCGGTCGTCAATGCTACCTTTGCAAAACAGTTTTACGGTGAAGCATCACCCATTGGCCGACACTTCACGCTTGGCATCGAAAATCTTTCGGACGACAAAGTTTTTACTATCGTCGGAGTTGTCTCTGAAGTAGCCAAGAAGCCGGGGATGTCTGGGGATGCGCCCATCTCCCACGAGCCCGTCTTCTATCTGACGGCTACGCAGATACCGCAGGGCGTAGCGAATGGAGCGCACACCTGGTTCCAGCCCTCATGGATCGTCCGTACTCGCGGTCCGATACAAGGCCAGACTGAATCGATGCAGCGCGCGCTTGCCGAGGCGGATCCTGACCTGCCGTTTTCCGGGTTCTATTCCATGCAACAGATTCTCGATGAACAGCTGCAGATGCAGCGCATGCAAGTCCTGCTGCTGACGGTTCTCGGCTCGCTCGCGCTTGTGCTTTCGGCTATCGGCATCTATTCGCTGGTGTCGAATCTCGTTGTGCAGCGGACGCGCGAGATCGGGATTCGCATCGCGCTTGGCTCCACGATTGAAGAAGCAATGCTGCACGTTGGTTCGTCGGGCCTTTTCGCCGCAGGCGGAGGACTGGTTGCGGGCATTGCCCTATCGTTTGTCCTTCTTCGCGCTCTTGCGAGCCAGGTTTATGGAGTGAAGACCTACGACCCGATCACCTTCGTCGCTGTCTTGCTGGTTCTTGCAGTTATCGCGGTTGTGGCCAGTTTTCTGCCGACCCTGCGTATCAGCCGTATTCAACCTGCGGACACGCTAAGAGCTGAATAGACATGATTTTGATACGTCATTCCGACGGTAGGAAGAGCCATGCGATGCGAAATTAAGCGGCGGTCTGGGTGGTTTCCAGCTACGCTCAGAATGACGACATAAAAAAACCAGAGAATAATTTGTAACCAACAGGAGCACAAATATGCTCTCCGACATCTGCTACGCATTCCGCCGTTTGAGCAGGGCGCCCGGCTTCACCCTCACCGCCGTCCTTACACTGGCCGTTGCCATCGGCGGAGTCACCGCTGTCTTCTCCATCGTCGAATCCGTGCTGCTGCGCCCGCTGCCGTTCGGGGACTCAGGTCGGCTCGTCCGCCTGCACGAAGGCATTGCCAACAGCTTCGAAGGCGACCTGCCTGCACCCGACGTCATCCAGTTCGCACGCGACAACCGCACGTTCAGCGCTGTCGGCGGCTTCGCTCCCTCGGAATATGAGTTGACCGGAGCAGGCGAGCCAATCCACGCTCGGGCCGAGCGCGTCACCGCTCCGCTCTTTCCCATGCTCGGCGTAAGTCCTACGCTGGGCCGCAACTTCACGCAGAGCGAAGACGACAATGCCGCGCCTGTTGTCCTGATGAGTTACACACTCTGGCATGAGCGCTTCCACGCAGACGCAAGCATCATCGGCCGCACGATTGATCTCGATCGCCGTCCTTACACCGTCATCGGAGTGATGCCGCGCACGTTCGAATTTCCCCTTGACCCTGGTCGTCTCAGTCATCGCGACCTTTGGGTTCCCATGAGTTTTACCACGGATGAGAAGCAAGAGGAGACCGACAACTTCCAGTTCGGAGCCATCGCGCGTCTCAAGCCTGGCGTAACGCTCGCGCAAGCGCAGTCCGATCTAGAGCACATGGTCGCCGTTATTCAGGCGCAGGTCCCAGCGCAGCTTGGCATCCGCCTCACTAGCCACGTAGCATTTCTCAAAGAAGAAACGGTGCAAAATGCTCGTCCGCTGTTACGAATTCTTCTCGCCGCTGTTTTTCTTGTGCTGTGCATCGCCTGCGCAAACCTGGCGAATCTGCTGCTCGTCCGCGCTGCCGGCCGCCGCCGTGAATTCGGCGTGCGCCTCGCCCTCGGCGCAGCAAGCCGTGTCGTGCTTCGGCAACTGCTGACCGAAAGCCTTCTGCTCAGCGCCATGGGCGGTTTTCTTGGCATCGTGATTGCCACTGTCGCGGTGCATCTCAGTTCTGTTTTCCTGCCGTCCTCGTTGCCCCGGATCGCCGAAGTCTCCCTAAGCTGGCCTGTGCTTCTCTTCGCACTTGCGCTTATCGTCAGCACTGGCATTCTCTGTGGACTTGCGCCTGCGCTCTCCAGCATGCGCGCCGATGTGCTC
>Ga0207114_1012_pt1 | contig 61801 bp, 48 predicted proteins | sample Alteio_BWMinHeat_70_FD_153560 | JGI IMG/M metagenome (GOLD analysis project Ga0207114, IMG submission 153560) | Enriched cells from forest soil in Barre Woods Harvard Forest LTER site, Petersham, Massachusetts, United States -... | ecosystem: Environmental > Terrestrial > Soil > Temperate forest >... | reverse complement strand
TTTAACCAGACTATGAAAAAAAGTCTTTTGAGTATTCTTTGTGTTTTCTCTCTCTTCGCCGCCTGCGTAGTTCAGACCCCTAAATATGCCGGAGTTGATCAGGTATTTGAACTGAAGACCAAAATGAGCAAACAGGAGGTGGACAGGGTTTTGGGTATTGGACCCTATTCCCTTAAGTCGAAAGACGACAGCGAAACGGTTTATATCTATAAGTACAGGGCAACAGAGCGTCGTACCTTTCCCTTATTCCAGCGCAAAACAAATGGAATGAAGTCAACCGGCAAGTACATGGATCTGAGCGTGGTTTACGATACCAAAACAGAGCATGTCCAATCAATGAAGTCTAAACCCGCACCCAAAGATGCAAAAGGAAAATATTCCATAGACGTCAATTCGGTGTTTACCCTTCTTACCGTAACAGCGCCTGCCTTGTTGGTTTATCTGGGACTGCAACATACGAAGTGAATTCCTTTATTTCCATTAATTTTGCCTTGTGAATTTCAAGCATCCCATTTTCCTGGCTCTACTGAGTGGCCTTTTATTCGGACTTTCCTGGCCGGAAACGGGTGGGTTTACTTTTCTCATATTCTTTTCTTTCCTTCCCCTGCTTTACCTGGAAAAACAAGTTGAGGGAACTGAAGCGGAGACTACAAAAAACCGTTTCTTCAAATTGTTCCCTTATACTTATCTGGCTTTTTTCATCTGGAATCTGATTGCTACCTGGTGGATAAAAAATGCTTCCTGGGGTGGTGCAGCCATGGCTATATTCTTCAATAGCTTGTTTATGGCTGTTGTGTTTCAACTCTTTCATCGGGTAAAACGCAGGCTGAACGGACGCTTTGCATTTCTTGTCCTCTGCAGTTTCTGGATGGCATTCGAATACCTCCATCAGCGCTGGGACCTCTCCTGGCCCTGGCTGACACTGGGGAATGTATTTGCAGGATCGCCCTGGATGATTCAGTGGTATGAATATACGGGTGTATTCGGCGGAACAGGATGGATTTTTGCTGTCAATTTTCTGGTGTTTTCACTGTTGCAAAAAACTGTTTGGCAGGGCAGGAAATCCCGGAGGGGAGCCATTGCTGCCTTAAGTTGTGTGATGCTGTTTCCATTGCTTGCTTCTTTCCTGTTAACCTTTCGGATATTGGATTTTTATAAAGGAGGGAGCCAACAAGTGGTCATTGTTCAGCCGAATATTGATCCTTACAATGAAAAATTCAACGGTTCCTTCAAAGAGCAGCTGAATAAAATGCTTGAACTGGCAGAAACCCAGCTGGATTCTTTTACTTCCCTCGTATCATTCCCGGAAACGGCCTTAACGGAAAATCTCTGGGAAAATAACCTGGAAAAAACGTACAGCGTTCAGGCTCTGAAAGCTTTTCAGAAAAGACACCCCAAACTGGACATTCTTATAGGAGCAACTTCTGCATACCAGTACCAGCCAGGTGAAACTCCTTCTGCAACAGCCAGAAAATTTACAGATGCGGAGGAATATTATGATGATTTTAATACGGCCATCTTCCTTTCGGGAAATGACTCGGTTCGCAAATACCATAAAAGCAAATTCGTGCCAGGGGTTGAACGAATGCCTTTTCCTGCATTTTTCAAACCTCTGGAGAAACTGGCCATTAACATGGGAGGTACAACAGGATCATTGGGCGAACAACCGGAACGTACCGTGTTCTTTTCGAAAAGCAACAGCCTCAAAATAGCCCCTGTTATCTGTTATGAATCTGTTTACGGGGAATTTGTGAATGAGTATGTCCTCAAAGGAGCCAATATTATCTGCATCATTACTAACGATGGTTGGTGGGGCGATTCGCCCGGTTATAAACAACACCTTGATTATGCCAGGCTCAGGGCTATTGAGACAAGACGTCCTGTTACCCGTTCCGCAAACACAGGTACCTCCTGTTTCATCGACAAGTGGGGAGCCGTATCTCAGCGTACTCCCTGGTGGAAGCCAATAGCTATTAAGGTGAATGTTCACCCGAACACTGAATTGACCTTTTACGTAAGGCATGGCGATTATATAGGTCGTGCAGCAGTTTTTATTGCCTTTTGTTTACTCGGATATTCCTTCCTGCTTCGTTTTCGGAGGAAGGAAAAGCCTTAAATTCGCACATGGAAAAATTTGATGTTACCGTAATCGGCTCCGGTCCCGGAGGTTATGTAGCGGCCATAAGATGTGCCCAGCTGGGCATGAAAACCGCCCTCATTGAACGCTACCCTGCACTTGGGGGAACCTGTCTGAATGTAGGTTGTATTCCTTCCAAAGCCCTGCTCGACTCATCCGAACATTTTTACAATGCAACACATCGCTTTGAGGATCATGGCATTGAGCTAAAAGAACTGAAAGTCAACCTCTCACAAATGATCAAGCGCAAAGGAGAAGTGGTGAAAGCAACGGTTGACGGGATTAATTTCCTTATGAAAAAGAACAAGATCACAGTTCTCACAGGACATGCTTCCTTCCTGGATAAAAACAATATTGAAATTGCAGGCAAAGAGACAATCCGGATTGAAACAGTTCATTCCATCATAGCCACCGGATCAAAACCCAGTTCCCTTCCTGGCATCCCCATCGATAAGAAACGAGTGATTACTTCCACTGAAGCCCTTAACCTGAACGAGGTTCCTAAGCAGTTGATTATTATTGGGGGAGGAGTCATAGGTCTGGAGCTCGGATCTGTTTATGCACGATTGGGAGCAAAGGTTTCTGTGGTGGAATTTACCGATGCTATCATTGGAACCATGGATCGTTCTCTTGGAAAAGAACTTCAGAAGGTACTACGCAAAGAAGGCTTCGAATTTTTCCTCAACCACAAGGTTACCGGTGTTATCACCAAAGGAAAAGAAGTCACTGTGACTGCTGAAGATGACAAGGGAGGAAAAGTTGAATTTAAAGGAGATTACTGCCTCGTAGCTGTTGGAAGGAAACCCTACACGGATAATCTTGGCCTTGACAAAGCAGGTGTTAAGCTCGACAACCGGGGAAGGATTGAAACCAATGAACATTTGCAGACCAACATACCTGGGATATACGCCATTGGTGATGTGGTCAAAGGGGCCATGCTGGCACATAAGGCAGAAGAAGAGGGTGTATTTGTGGCCGAAACCCTGGCAGGACAAATGCCTCATATCAACTACAACCTTATTCCGGGTGTGGTGTATACCTGGCCGGAAGTGGCCTCTGTGGGATTTACAGAAGAGCAACTGAAAGAGCAGGGGAGGAAGTACCGTATAGGTACTTTCCCGTTCAAGGCCAGCGGAAGGGCGAGAGCTTCGATGGATACAGATGGATTTATTAAGGTGCTGGCGGATGAAAGCACAGATGAAATACTGGGTGTGCATATGATAGGGCCACGTGCGGCTGATATAATTGCTGAGGCGGTGGTGGCTATGGAGTTCAGGGCGTCTGCTGAAGATGTGGCACGAATGAGCCACGCACATCCAACTTATACTGAGGCAATGAAAGAAGCTTGTCTGGATGCTACCGGAAAGAGAGCGTTACATATATAGCATTTGTTTTATGAAAACAGGAGTACTTTTAATTAATCTGGGCACACCCGATAGCCCCTCCACAAAAGATGTCAGAAAGTACCTGACTGAATTTTTGAATGACCCCCGGGTTATTGATATCAATCCCATTGGACGTTTCCTGCTTGTGAATGGAATCATTGTGCCCTTTCGTTCGCCTAAGTCGGCAAAGCTTTACCAGCATATCTGGACCAAGGATGGCTCCCCCCTTCTGCTTCATGGCCTGAAAGCAAAGAAACTTTTGCAGGAGGAGTTGGGAGCTGATTTTGTGGTGGAGTTGGGAATGCGCTATCAGAAGCCATCTCTTGAATCGGCACTGGAGAAGCTCCGGGCTGAACGGGTTCAAAAGATCATCCTCCTGCCCATGTATCCTCAGTATGCTTCTTCCAGTACCGGATCATCGGTTGAAAAGGCAATTGAAATTGTATCCGGTTGGGAAGTGATCCCTTCCCTGGAAATAATTGGCAAGTTTTACGATCATCCTGCTTTCATTGACGCTTGTGTTGCGGTAGCAGAAAAATACGATTTCACCCAATACGAGCATTTCCTCTTCAGCTACCACGGCCTGCCCGAACGCCACATACTCAAAGGCTCTGCTCATTACGGAGGAGGTCTCTGCTCCATGGGCGCTTGTTGCGATACAATTATAAAGAACAACGTGTATTGTTACCGGGCTTCCTGTTTTGCAACAACGCGTGAACTGGTCAAAAGATTGAGAATACCGGAAGGAAAATATACCACCAGCTTCCAGTCGCGTTTGGATGATAAATGGATAAAACCATACTCGGATAAGGTGGTGATAGAAAAAGCAAAAGCCGGTGTGAAACGTATGTTAGTGTTTTCTCCGGCTTTTGTAGCCGATTGCCTGGAAACTATTTATGAGATCGGGACAGAGTATAACGAACTATTCCAAAAACACGGTGGCGAGAAAATTCAGCTGGTAGAAAGCCTGAATGACCATCCTTTGTGGATCAAGGCTCTGAAGGAAATGGTTACCTCGCCTAAGTGAATGCCCAAGGCTCCCTGTTGAAATACAGGAAGCCCCGGACAAGAAATCACACTTGCACTCTTCTTTTATTTACTCGATAATAATCCTCTGTTTGTAAATTTTATTTTCGGAAGTGGCTACAATCAGATACACTCCGGGAGCCAGTTGATGTGCGGGATCTATCGCCTCCAAGGTTCCGTTATTTTGTCCGGTCATTATGACCTTGGAATAGGATGTCTTTCCCTCCATGTCATAAAGAACTACCAACACCTTTTTACCTGCTTCCTCTCCAGTCAGACTCATCATCAGATTGTCGCCATGTGAAGGATTCGGAAATATAGTCAAACCATTCTCCGTACTCTCCTTGGTTTGTATGCTTGTAATCAGAGGGATGAAACTGGAGGTGCTGTTTGTTGCAACGGGTTTGTTGAAGTCAAATACGATACTTGCCCTGTTCTTGATCGTGATCCCAGGCAGGTTATTGTGTTTCTGTGCAATCGAAAAACGAACAAATCCGGTGCTCCCTTGTGAGTTATGTGCACTGTCGGGAAGCATGATGTTCTGGAATTGCAGGGTTAAGATGCCTTTGTCGTTTAGGGTGTATGTGTAAGGATCGCTGGATGTGCCCATGTTAAGAGTAGTGGGATCAAGAGAAGTGGATAAGGTATCAGTGACCACTATATTAACTGCGGCAGATGTGCCCGTATTCTCGAAACGAATAAAGTAACTAAGTGTGTCGGATGGGGTGATCTGATTGTTCATTCCCATAAAGGAGTGTGTATTGTTTCCGGAAGAAACCTGCAACTCATTGGGGTCATGGGAGGAGGTGATGGTGTGACAGTCAGTCGCCTTATTGTTCAACGTGTCACATTCCAGCATTGTGGAGAAGATACGGGCCTGAACACATAGATTGCTTCCAACCACTGCGGTACAGGAAACTGAATCGGTTACCCTGAAATGACCTCTTTGTTCAGGCGCGAGATGCCCGATCTGGAATGTATAGGAATTAGGGGCTGTAAAGGTCCATTGAATGGAGCTCTGCATGAAAATGATGCCGGCATCAGGTGTAAGGGTTACTGTTGCGTTTGAATCAGTCACCATGCCCTGATTGGAGTAACAAACGGTATAGGTGTTTTGGAAGCAGGAACTCAATCCGCAAGTGCCTAAGCTTACATTCAGATCAGGGCAGGAAGCGAGGGCGCTGTCGGCAAAGTTTAGTATAGAAGACCCGCCAAGAGAATTAAATTGAACAGTATAGTTTCCGCTTGCAGGACAGGAAACGGCTGTATACTTTCCTGCAACCAGGCTAACGGTATAAGTCCCTTTGGGAACCTGGAAAAGATAATTTCCTGAGCTGTCGGTGGTTGCATAAAGGGGGCCAGGGGTAAGTTTTACTTGTTGGTTAGGCAGGTAAATTTCAGAACTGTCGTGTATGCAGTTTCTGTTGGCATCCAGGAATACATTTCCAGAAATAGTATTCGCCCAAACACCCTCTGAAGTTGTTTTGGTAAAAAACACACTTTTTGAAGAGTAAGGATTCTGTCCGGGAGAAGTGTAACCGCAGAGAGCGAATCCATTGTCCCTGGTTATCATTCCGGAATACTGAAAATCAATGGAATTAAGATTGTGATGAAAGGTCTGTTCCCACATAATCACCCCGTTTGAATCAGTCTTTTCGATGGACGAGGCAGGTGAGGTGGCATCTGAAGAACAGAAGAAAACGAAGCCTTTATCTGCAGTTTGACAAACATTTCCAAACTGAAGGGAAGCATTTTTGGAAAAACAGGTGTGGTTCCAGAGTGTATCGGTATTTGAATTCAATCGGGTAAGGAGCCTGGCGGAGGGATTGCTGTTAAGACCGGTGCGTAAGAGGTACCCTCCATCGGAAGTCTGGCAAAAAGCGAGTTCATCCACCGGTGCGTTAGGCAGAGAAACAGCTTTGGTCCAGGCGATAGAGCCATCCAGATTTCTTTTCTGCAACTCCGCACCGGTTGAATTGGCGAGGGCAATTAGCGCTCCTCCGTCATTTGCAAGCTGAACATTAAAGGATTGCTGTTGGTTTGACAATACAAGTGTGTCGGACAGGAGGGGTATGCCGTCTTTGGATAGCTTGTAGAAGATCAACTGATTCAGATTTTGAATATTGCAAGCGACCATAAAGAATCCGCCGTCACTTGCCTGGAACAGAAAGGTCTTCATGGATGCAGACCAGCAAATGGAAGATCCGGTGACTGGTTTTGTCCAAACAGTATCCCCATTTGAGTTTAATTTAAGAAGCAATCCCCCGGTGTTAAGGCGGCTTTTGAGTTTCTCGCAATACCGGCCTCCAAGAACGAGGTAACCTCCGTCAGCTGTTTTGCAGATATTAACAGGGCAGAAATTCAGAGAAGAATTCTTCATCCATGCAGTATTACCAAGAGAGTCGGTTTTAATGAATACAGGATGAAGCTCTTCTACCCGGGAAGAGTCGACAATCGACTTCTGAGTTGACGCTAAGAGATATCCTCCGTCTGCTGTTTGACATATATCCATTGCCAGGCATATGCTGGATACAGGGTAAGTAGTTTGAAACGCATTCTGCTGGGCTTTGATCACTGTAGCTTCAAAAGCTACAAAGATGATGAGAAGAATTGTTTTCATGATTGTAAGTGTTGGTGATTTCTGATACAATGATAGTGCGGATAAATCAGGTAAATTATCCATATACGGCTGGAATCATCCGTATGTAAGAAATACGTGCATTTAGAAAAGGCAGATGGAGTGGAAAATTTGCTTTGGAGGGTAGATGCCCTGCAGGAATAAAAAAGACCCTCCCTGAAAAACAGGAAGGGTCTGCGTTTAAGAAAAATAACGGGTGAATTATTCGATCACTATTTTTTGCTTATAGATTTGGTTGCTGGAAGTGGCGGTGACGAGGTACATTCCTTTGGCAAGCTTGTTAGAGGGATCCATCGCGGCAATCACTTCTCCGCTTTGGTTATTGGAAATTACAATCTTCGAATAGGTTTCCCGGCCCTGCATATCGTATACCACTACAAGCACTTCCTGATTGCTTTGAAAATCCCCACTCAGCTTCATCATCAGATTGCTGCCATCGGATGGATTGGGGTATACCTCAAAATTCTGAGTGGCTTTCAGGTCTACTGCAACAGGATCATAAGTCTTGGTCTTTCCATTGAAGTCTGTTTGAGTCAGCCTGTAGTAAGAAACACCTTCAAATGGGGAAGGGTCACGGAGTTTGTAGTTCAAGGGTTCAGAGCTGTTTCCGGCCCCTTTTATTTTACCGGCAAACTCATAATGGCGGCCATCTTTTGTTTTTTCAACGATAAAATAATCATTATTTGTTTCTGAAGAGGTTCTCCAGGTAACATCCACCTGCTTCTGGTCAACCGCATTTGCGTTGAAAGTAAGTAAAGTCACTGGTAATGGGTTGCTGGAACTGACCAGGGTCCAGGGTGAAAAAGTGTTTATACCGGCTACAATACAGGTTCCCACAGCCGCTCCGGTTACACCGGCAGTGGCTGCAGGTGTAGTGGTATAAACAAAGCCTCCTCCTCCGGCAGCTGTTCCCCATTCATCATTGACCACATCATAACGCTGTGGAGCAATATTTCCTCCGCAACTTGCCGTGTTGATGTTATTCTCGGTGCCTATATAGCTGAATGTAAGAGTTGCGGTAGGCACAGTGCCACCTACGGTGATTTCCCAGTACCGATCAATCTGGATCAAGCCAGCATTGTTGTTGGTGACATCAGGATCGCACGCTGCTGCATTGGTACCCAATCCGGATGTTTGAAGTACCGCATTTCCTGCCATGGATGGCCACGGAAGGTTGCCGGTGGATTCGTAAGTAGCCAGGGTTACCGTTGTATTGGCCGCCCCTGCCGCGGTAGTAGCGAAAGTGAAAGGAAGGTAATATCCTCCATAGCCGAAAGGGAAAATAAAACTACTGGCATTCAGGGCCCCAATGTTCCACTGAACGGCAGATGACATGTTTCCAGTTACCTGATCTTCACTGATGATAAAAGACGTGTTATTTCCCGGGAAGGTGATAGCACCTGTGGAGGAGGCCAATAAAGTAAGTGTATTTCCGTTGAGGACATAGGAGCCCGAGCTTAATGTCATCACATTGGCAACGCTCACAGCCACATTTTGGATCACTCCGGTAGCGGAGGTTACTCCGGAAGTGTTGAAAATTCTCAGGTTGTAAAACGTGGTGGCCCCTCCCCCGATTGCCTGTTGGGCAATTCCATTGAATACAACCTGGGAAGTGGTGTAAGTAAATGAACCACTGTTGGTGAAATTGCCACCGATGGTAAGAGTGAACGAGGCACTGGCAAAAGTAGCGCCAACATTAATGAGCAGGTTACCATGGACCGTATTTGCCCCCGTAACCGTTTTGGTAGATGCATTGGTGATTGTGAGGTTACCATAATCTGCACGGGTGCTGATGGATTGGGCAGCCCCTGAATTGTATTCAATTGTAGAAGCTGCCGCTAAGGTTACTGTGGGAGCATTGTTGTTGCTCAATGTAGCACCACCTGCACCTGAAAGCCCGGTAAGGTTGGCTGTTTTCACTGTTCCGTTAATGAGGAATGTCTTCAAAGTAAGGGGGGTCGAAATCACAAAGGTGCTCGCATCAAGTGTTGAGCCAGCAGCCACATTCAAGGTGGTTTGGGCTGCGTTGGTTCCGTCCATAGACATATTGGACGCCAAGGTGAGAGAGCTGTTGGCTGTAACACGAAAAAAAGCATAACTGTTGTTTCCGGTAGTGGAGTTAAATGTTTGAGCCCCCCCTCCTCCGTCAAAATCAAACAAGGTATATTGAGCGGGGGAATTATTGCCAAGAGAACCGGCAGTTTTTGTAAAATTTCCGGAAATAAATAATTCGGAAGTGAACAAAGGATCGCTTGAACCAAAAGCGGCATTGGAGTTTCCCCCATCCACAACTCCGTTGGATTGATTGTAATTGGCTACTGTAAAGATAAAGGGAGCCGCGTTGTTAGGGCCGTTAAACAGATATACAGTACCTGCAGTGGAAATGGTTAAGGTTGAAATAGTATACGCGGCTCCCATGGTATAAGTGGCCGCGCCACCTGAAATGGTTAAATTTCCATAGGTATTGCCAACCGGGTTGGGGAGCGTGATGGAGTTTCCATTGTTAAAGTTTACCGTACTTGCCGGATCAAAGGTGCAACCGGTCAGGGTTGGGATCGTATTGTTGGAGAGGGTGAGGGTTGCATTGGCAAATACATTCAGGACGGAACCTGTCAGGGAGTGTGTTGCAGGAATAGTAAAATTACACGCGGCAACACCGTCGCCTATGGTCACCCCTGATCCGGCACCTGCAACAGTCCACGCAGCCGTAAGTGTTGGTGCTGCATTGTTGCGGATATTGAATATCTGATTAGCGGTTAAAAAATCCGGAGGGTTGGCTCCCGTTCCATTTGTAGCAGTTCCCCAATTAAGCCTGTTCGTGACAGTTCCTCCTGCCGCCAGGTAATAAGTAGTGGTTGCCTGCATTGCATTGCCAAGTATGACAATGAATACAAGAGTAAGAACAAATTTGAAAGCCCGGCAGGCAAACAAATTTGCATAATTAAAAAAACGATTTAGGATAGAAGTCATTTTACATGAGTACCACTCTAATTGATTGTTCCTCAAATTTTAATTTCAATGAAATATTCAATCTCTAAATCTGTTTAAGTTATTCACAGGATGCAGACCCAAAGAAGAAATTTGCCTTCTGATGGCAGGACTCCTGTTTGCATCCACATCTGATTTAATCCTAATTTCGCGCAACCTCATTTTACTGAAATGGCAAAAGAAGTATCGTTGGGTCATAATAAACCCACTAAAACCCAGGATGAAAAGGTTAATAACCATAATACTTTCTGATTAAGTTGTCGGATTAAACAGGAAGACATTACCAGTCAAAAAACACTCATTTGAATGGAAGATCTTACATCTGCTAAGTTATAAATTTACTGCTGATTTTACGAAATAAGAACAGAAGAGTTTCAGGTTTTTTATAATTTTGAAATATTCCATATAACTATCTGATGAATAGTATATTAGATCATTTTTCCGGAGTTAATAATTTCGTCTTTTTGAACGGAAATGATCAAGTGGCAATTCAAGGGGTTGAATGCCTTTTAGCCATCGATGAAGCGCCTTTCTTGCAAAAACAGGGCAAATCTTACATTCCGTTGGTCGGAAAAGGCCTTCCGTTGGTAGATTGGAAGGGCTGGAAATTTGGATTTATCGGGTACGATTATAAAAACCGACTCGAGCATTTGAGGTCTGAAAATCCAGATATATTCGGTCTCCCGGACATATATTTTATGAATCCCATCGGTGTTTATGCCAAAACTGCCGGAAAATGGAAGGTGTTGTATGGAGAGGAAGAGATTCAAAAACAGTCCTTCCTGGACACCTTACAGCATGTCAATCTAGACATGGATTCGGATAGACCAAGGAAGGAGCCTTTATTGCTTCGGAAACGAATGTCAAAAACAGAATACCTCATCCGGGTTAGAGAGATTCAAGACCGCATCAGACGTGGTGAAGTTTACGAATTGAACTTCTGTCAGGAATTTTATGCCGAAGAGGCAGATCTTGATCCCCTACTGGTATTTCAGAAACTTAATCGTATTTCGCCTTCCCCTTTTTCTGCCTTTTGCCGTTTCGGTTCAACCTACCTGATTTGCTCAAGCCCCGAACGGTTTCTGAAAAAGGTGGGTTCCCGGTTGGTTTCACAACCGATCAAGGGAACAAGACCGAGGGGTCAAACCACGGAGGAAGATAGCCGGTTGCGTAAGGAATTGAAAGAAGATGACAAAGAGAGGGCGGAGAATGTGATGATAGTGGATCTGGTTCGTAACGACCTGTCGCGTATAGCGGAAAAGGGATCCGTAAAAGTGGATGAGCTCCAGGGCATTTATTCCTTTGAACAGGTTCATCAGATGATTTCAACGATTTCCTGTGAAGTGAAGCCGGATGTCACTTTTGAAGAGATTATACGTGCCACCTTTCCAATGGGTTCTATGACGGGCGCTCCCAAAATAAGAGCCATGCAGCTGATTGAAGAGTATGAAAGCTCCAGAAGAGGATTATATTCAGGAGCTCTGGGATTCATAAACCCCGAAGGAGATTTTGATTTCAGCGTGGTGATACGAAGCATCCTTTACGATGCCAGAAAAAAACACCTGTCCTTTCATGTAGGGAGTGCTATTACCGCCAAGTCGGATCCAGAGAAGGAATATGAAGAGTGTCTTGTAAAGGCAAAGGCCTTGGTGGAAGCTCTGAACGGGATGATAGTTGATTAATCCTTAATTTTACTCATGCTTTACCAGTTTCTTGCATTCGGGAAAAAACAAAAACTCTATCATTCAAGGGACAATTATCTGCTTGCCGTAAGTGGGGGAGTAGATTCAGTGGTGATGGCACATCTTTTCAAGGAATCCGGGTTTTCATTTTCAATGGCCCATTGTAATTTTTCCCTCCGGGGTGCCGAATCGGATGCAGATGAAAAATTCGTTCGTGCCCTTGCCAAAGAATTAAAGGTTCCCTGTTTTGTAAAGCGTTTTGAAACGAAGAACTATTCAAAGAGTAAAAAAATTGGCATACAGGAAGCTGCCCGGAAACTCCGGTATGAATGGTTTGAAGAGCTCCGTAAAGAACATCGTTTTTCCTTTTTGTGTACGGCCCATCATCGGGATGATTCCATAGAAACTTTTTTTATTAACCTTCTTCGGGGTACAGGACTGGCGGGACTTACGGGAGTGCCTGTAAAAAATAAACGCATTATACGCCCATTGTTGTTTGCACTGAAATCGGAACTCATCCATTATGCGGAAGAAAGAAGACTGAGATACAGGGAAGACAGAAGCAATAACGGGGACGATTATCTCCGGAACCGCCTGAGGCATCAGTTGGTTCCTTTGTTCGAAGGCATTAGTCCGGCATTTCGGCAGACTATGGTCGGAAACATGGCCAGACTCCGTGATGTAAAAGAGGCGATGGAAACGATAGTAAGTAACCGAAAGCCGGAAATTCTGCATCGGAATGCCATAGGATGGCAGATACTCCTGAGGGACTTGAAAGGGTTGACTCCTTTGCGCTTCTGGCTTCATATACTCCTGCTTGAATTTGAATTTTCTGAAACAGTGATCGGCAATATTTGCGAGGGTCTGAATAAAAAACCTTTTTCCGGAAAAAGATTCTATTCCCCGGCTTTTGAGCTAGTAGTGGAAAGGGACAGACTACGTATCACTAAAATCAGGAAAAATAATAGACAACAAGAGGGGTTGGATATCGCGAAAACCGAAGCTGCTTATACTTCTCCTGTACCGTTAAGGGTTGAGTTTCTTAAAATCATCAAATCCTTCCGCATACCCAAAGAGGCATCCTTTGCCTGTTTGGACTCCAGTAATCTTCTATTTCCATTGCAATTAAGAAAATGGAAGACGGGCGACCGTTTTCAGCCATTGGGAATGAAGGGATCAAAGTTGTTGAGCGATTTTATGACAGACAATAAAGCACCTTCTTCCTGGAAGAAAGATACCTGGGTGCTGGAAAGTAACGGGAAGATAGCTTGGGTGCTGGGATACCGGATTGATGACCGGTTTAAAGTGACTCCTCAAACAACTGAAGCGGTTCTCTTGCGCTTAGGCTAATTGGTTATCTTTGTAATATGACGGAGCAAGTCCTTTTCGAAGAAAAACAGTTCCTTGGATACAATAAATACTCCATCGTTAGGAGGACTATTTTCGCAATTTTCTGTTTCGTTCTTTATTACTGGTCACAGAACCCGAAACCGGTAAGCGTAGGGGCCATCAGTATTGGTCCTTATCCTGCCGAAAATGCTCAAAGATCCGGACAGCTTTTCTTCTTGTTCGGTCTGGTGATACTTCTACTTTCCATTATCCTGATCTTTGTCCTGCATTTGCATACACGGGTAAGCCGGTCGGGTATTTCGCTAAGTGGTTTTTGGAAGGCACGCAGGGTTTTTATTCCTGTAGAGGAGCTTCTGGCTGCCAAAAAGGTAAGATTTAAGGAGACCATCGTAAACCATCCAACCTACCATCATTACTTCAAAGGCAAGATTCGTTTCTATTCCAGAGGCAGTGAGGCGGTAGATATAACACGGAAGGATGGCCTTATTTACCGTATTGGATCCCAACATGCAAATGACTTATTAAAAGCTATTCGCGAAGCCATGGGGAAACATAATGAAAAATAATTCTTGACTTGTATCGAAAAATGTTGTAATATAGCATTAACGAAGCATTATCCTTATTCAAATCATCTGTGGAGGCATTGATTAGCGCGCACCCCCTCTTAACAGATGATTTGTCGGCTAAAATAAGTTTGTCACACAAAAAATAACACCTTGAGCCATGAATCAGACAACCATCAATCCCGTGCTAATAGACAAAGAAGTAGTGGCAGAACTTAAATTTCCAGAACCGGATGTGTTATTTAACCCGGCTGCCATAGCCAAACGCAAATCGGAAATAGAAAGGGCAGTTTACCTGGGTAATACAGAACATACCAAGGTTAGGATTGTTTTCCAGGATTCTGCTGGACTGAAGCAGATTGAAACCACTATATGGGGTTCTACCGATAAACGAATAATTCTTAAAAGTGGAATGGTAATTCCCATACACCGCATCCAGGAAGTGAAAATCTGAGTGCCCCCTCCGATTACTAAGCATTGCAGAAAATAGTCCTGTTCCCTATGGGGAGCAGGACTATTTTTGTGAATTATTGGCAAAACCCCTCAGACAAATTATTCGTAGATTTGATTCATTAACCCCTTGAGTATGACAAAGAAGAATGGACTAGTTCTATTGGTTATGCTTTGCATCCGTGCATTGCCTATTTATTCCCAGATTTACGAACCTGTCAAATGGAGCTTTTCAGCTGTTAAGATTAGTGATTGTGTTTACGATCTCCAGTTCAAAGCATCTATAGATAAAGGCTATCACCTCTACTCTCAGATTCCGGTTCCCGATGGTCCGATTCCTACGGAGTTTCATATTACCAAAACCAAGGATTTTGAATTAGTAGGCAAAACAAGGGAACCTAAACCTATTGAACACGTAGAGCCTGTATTTAATAATGCAACCCTGAAATATTTTGAACTGGAAGCTGTCTTTCACCAAAAAATCAAGGTGAAAAGCGATAAGGATTTTGTGGTGCAGGGTGATATTGATGGGATGGCCTGCGACGATTCTAAATGTATCAACTTCAGTCCCCCTCCTAAGTTTGAGTTTAAAATAAAAGGCAGCCCATCTTGTCTGACACAGGCAGACGGCCTTAACCTTCCTGAAAAAGGAGCCACTCCCGGGCAAGCATGTGTTTGCGACACGCAAAAAATTCTGACTGCTTTTATGAACAAACAGAAACCGGAAAGCTCAAAGCATCCGGATAGCCTTTCGCATAATCCGGATAAAGCCAATCCAGCCCAAACGAAAGAGGTTAGGGCTGTGCTTAACCCGGCAACTTCCAATGATTCCGGTGGAGGATGCAATCCTTTGCAGTCTTTTATCTACGGCTGCCTTGGGGGCTTATTGGCATTAATCACTCCATGCGTTTATTCCATGATTCCACTTACCGTTTCCTTCTTCACCAAGCGAAGTAAGACGAAGGCAGCAGGAAGAAAAAACGCAGTCTTGTATGGGTTTTTCATCATCGTTATTTATGTGGTGTCTGTTATGACTCTGGTGGCCATATTTGGGCCAAAGGTGTTGGAGCAAATGTCAAGCAATGTGTGGGTGAATCTCTTCTTTTTTGCAGTCTTCCTTGTTTTTGCTTTTTCCTTTCTGGGTGCATTTGAGATTACATTGCCCAGCTCCTGGATAAACAAGGCAGATTCTGCCTCTGATAAGGGTGGGGTAGGAGGAATATTTTTTATGGCCCTGACACTGGTGCTGGTTTCTTTCTCCTGTACAGGTGCATTCCTTGGAAATCTGATTCCTCTTATAAGCAAAGGAAGTTTGTTATGCCCTTTGTTCGGTATGATTGGTTTCGGCTTGGTATTGGCCCTTCCATTCGCACTCTTTGCCTTCTTCCCGTCCATGTTGAATACCCTTCCGAAGTCGGGAGGCTGGTTGAATGCCGTAAAGGTTTCCCTGGGATTGATTGAACTTGCCCTCGCCATGAAGTTTCTCTCTAATGCCGACCTGGTTGCAGAATGGCATCTGGTTTCCAGAGAATTGTTTATCGCCATCTGGATTGCCGTGTTTGGGGTTCTGGCATTTTATCTTTTTGGAAAGCTCAAGTTTTCCCACGATTCGGATGTGCCCTATCTGACTGTGACCCGGTTTATGTTCGGATTTCTTTCCTTGTCGTTTACGCTCTATCTCATCCCCGGTCTTTGGGGTGCTCCCTTAAATATGATTGCTGGATTCCCTCCTCCCCAAACTCAGGATTGGAGCGAGAACATGAACGCTTTCGGTTCCTCAGGCACAATTGCGGTGGAAACCAAGACACCTGATCTTGGGTCCAAGATTCATCAACCTGAAACTTCCTGTCCTAAAGGCATTAACAATTGCTTTCATAATTATTATGATGCGATGGCCTATGCCAAAGCGGTTAAGAAACCTGTTTTGGTTGACTTTACCGGGTGGACCTGCCTGAATTGCCGTAAGACGGAGCAAGGCGTTTGGCCTAAGCCGGAAGTACTGACACAAATCAACAGCGATTATGTGTTGGTTTCTCTTTACGTGGATGAGAGAAGAAAACTGGAAACCGACAGTCAGTATGTTTCCAAATATTCAAAAGAAACCATCAAGACCACAGGTGAAAAATGGCACGAGCTGGAAATCTACAGGTTTAATACCAACACGCTTCCGTTTTATGTGTTGCTTGATAACGATGGAAAGGAACTGAATACTCCTATACCTTATACACCGGATGTGGCGAAGTATGCGGAGTTTCTGAGGGAAGGGAATAAGGAATACAAAAGACGAATGGGAAAATAATTATTGATCTTCTCAGTTGCCACGACCTTTAGGTCGTGGAGGAAAAAATCAATTAGCTCCGGCTTTAGCCGAACATTCGGAGGATCTTCGATCATCTGAAAACTGGAGCGTTGTTTGGGCTGAAGCCCGAATCGTAATTACTCTTTATCCACGACCTGAAGGTCGTGGCAATTGAAACAGATCTTAGTCATCCTTAGGTTCCGGAGCTTTCTGAAAACCTGCTTTCTTCGCCCGGATTTTATTCGGGAACATGACATTAATCAACTCGTCTTCCGTAGTAAGCATTGTTTGAGATACGCCCCCTATAATGGCTACAGGGCCATTGTACTTTAATTTCTTCTTGACCTGTTCATAGGAACCGTCTTCCCGTTTGATGTAGTAAGCGATAACGGTACTCCCTTTTACTTCCACTTTCCCGTTGAAACACTGTCCGTTACTTCCGCTTCGGAAAGTGATGATGACATCGGTATAGGTTCCGTCGGCTACGTCGTCAGCACCTCGTTCTTCGAATTTTTTAATCCATTTCAGGTAGCAGTTCGGCTCTTCTACCGTATTGACCGGAGTCTGGGCGAATATGCTGGAGACAGAAAAACCGTAAATCAGTGCGATCAGGAATAGTGTTTTCTTCATAGGGAAATGATTAAAGAGGCCTAAATTTAGGAAAATACCTGGATACAAAAAATCCCGGAAATTAACTGAAGTTGTCTACTTCTTGATAGCCTTGTTGTAAAGATCCACCACCATATGAGCATGGCGTGTCCGGTCAAGTTTGAAGGTAACGGTGACAGCGGCGAATCCCGCCGCCCCGAGCATCATGTATTGCCCGTTCTGCGTGGCATTGGTGGTGGCGGCATTGCTGGACGGAGTTCCCCTGCGGCTGCGTGGAGGCTGATGGGTGATAAACTCGAAAAAACCAACGTTAAAAAGGATGGCTCCGCCAACAAAGGTCCCGTATTGAATAAATTTTTTATCCTGAACTTTTTTGATCATCAGATCCACCTTGGGATCCTTGATTTTTTTGGCTATGTCCAGCATATCCGCTTCTCCCTTTCTCCTTTCCTTGTAATAGTATCTTTTACCCTGATAGCTCATGCTCAGATCTTCCGGAGCAGGGAGATACACGGTGGTGGGAGGAGGCGGTACGGCCTGTGTGTAGGATTCTTTTCTTCCTCCTGCATAAAGTATGTATTCGAGTTCCCACAAGGAGAGGCTGTATATGGGTCCATCGGGAGAATCAGCCCGTTTGAATTTGATATCCGTTGTATTTACTTCCAGAACCTTGGCAGCAATCTTCTCTCCATTGCGTTTTGAAACTGTATCCTGAGCGCGGGACATGGTCGTGAAAGAGACGCAAATGATTAAAAGAAGCAGGTTTCGTACCGGTGCAAAATTCATATGCAAATTTAACACCTATTTAACCTGAAACTTTTATCCGGGAAGGAAGAAATGAATACTGATTTGTTAATAGCCGATTAAATCCATAAAAAAACGGCCTGATGAGCAAATCACCAGGCCGTAAGAGTGGAATTTCATCAATGCAGGATCAGTTTCTCTGTAATGCTGCCTTTTATCAGTACCATCTGGATCAGGTACATACCCTTTGGATTTCCTGACAGGTCAAGGGTTTTGGTTACACTTCCCTGGCTAAGTTCTATCTCTTCCGTGTAAACAGTCATTCCAACCAGGTTAAAAACCCTGAATGTTGCACGTTGAGCTTCTTCTGATTGGATCTCGATGTTTATGAGGCCAGTACTTGGATTAGGGAAGTAGGAAAGTTTGGTAGTGCCGGTCTGGTACACAGCGATTCCCAATGTATGATCAATGGAAACACTGTCACACTGTATGCATCCGTTGGCATCGGTGATACAAACCGTATATATTCCTACACCGAGGCCTGTGGCTGTTTGCCCTGTTTGAGCAGGACTGGTTGACCAGCTATAGGTATATGGAGCAGAGCCTCCGGAGGCATAAATCTTGGCAGTAGCATCCGAACAGGAAGAACAGCTGATAGGGGTATGAGTGAGACTATCTGCCACCAGTACAACCGGGGTTGACACGGTGCCGCTGGCAAATGTGATACAGCCGGAAGAGTCCGTAACCATCACATGGTACAAACCAGGGGGCAGACCTGAGGCGATATTGCCAGACTGTACCGGGGAGGTAGACCAGGAATAGGTGAAGGGATGGGTTCCTCCTGTCATGGTAACCGTGGCGCTTCCATTATTCATTCCAAAGCATCCGCTTTGTGTGGTAATGGAAGCAGTGCCTGAGTTGGAATTGGATACATTGGCCGTATCGGTTTTGGTACAACCTGTTGAATCGGTAATGATCACTGTATAGGTTCCGGAAGGAATACCTGCAGCTGTAGCCGTTGTAGCGCCTCCTGGAGTCCAGGAATAGGTGAAAGGGCTGACTCCTCCGCTTAAGATGGAAATACTGGCCGACCCATCAGAGTTGCCACAGGTGGCAGGGGTGGATCCTATTCCAGCTATGATGGGAGCCGGTTGTACAATCATGGCAGTGCCAGTGGTCACACACCCGTTGCTGTCAGTCACAGTTAGGGAATAAGTGCCGGGTGCAAGGGCGGTGGCCACCGCAGTATTTTGAACAGGACTGGAAGCCCAGGTATAGGTATAGGGTGGTATGCCTCCGGCTGGATGAGCTGTGGCGCTTCCGTCTGTTGTTCCATAACAACTGGTATGTGCAACCGTGCTACTCACAGTAAGTGGTGCAGGTTGGTTTACATTAACTGATACCGTATTGGCACAACCGTTGGCGTCGGTGATTGTAACAGTATATGTGCCAGCTGCAAGTCCGCTTATCGACTGGGTTGTTTGTACCGGGGTGGTGGCCCAGGAATAGGTATACGGTGGAATACCACCGGCAGGAATAACGCTCGCACTACCGCTAGTCCCTCCGTTACAAATTACAGCAGTAGAGGAAGAGGCACCTGTAAGGGCAGGAGGAGCGTTTACGATAACCGATGCCGGTGTAACGCAACCATTGGAATCAGTTACCGAAACAGAGTAGGTCCCTGGAGCCAGGTTAGTGGCAATAGAGGTGGTTTGCACGGGTGTGGTGGACCAGGAATAAGTGAACGGCTTCGTTCCTCCGCTGATAGTCATAGTGGCACTGCCATTGGTGGAATTGGAACAGGAGGCCGGGGTGGAAGATACCGTTCCTACCGCTCCGGTTGAATTGGTTACGGCTGCAAGAGCAGTGGTGTTGCAACCCGAAGCATCGGTAATCTGACAGGCATAATTGCCTGCAGCCAGTGCCGTGGCCGTGGAGGTTGTTTGCACGGGTGTGGTATTCCAAGAATAAGTATAACCGGGATTACTTCCGGTGACCGTTACCGTAGCAGAACCCGTTGCATTTCCGCAGGTTGCTTTTGTTGTGGTAATGGACACCTGTAATGGTGTAGGCTGAGAGATGGAAATAATTTGTGTGTTTACACACTGATTGGTGTCTGAAACAGAAAGCGTATAAGATCCGGCGCTTAAGTTGGTGGCACTGGATGTAGTTTGAACCGGAACAGTCGACCACGAGTATGTATAAGAAGGTACACCTCCGGATGCGGTGACACTTGCCGAACCATTAGATCCTCCGTTGCAGGTTACGTTGATTTGCGTAATTGTTGCGGCAAGAGCTGTTGGTTGTGAAAGGGTGGCAGATGTGGTTGCGCTGCATCCGGCAGAATCAGTGACGGTCACACTATATGTTCCTGCTGCAAGTCCTGTTGCGGTGGAGGTAGTCTGCACCGGACTGGTATTCCAGGAGTATGTAAATGGGAGTGTTCCGCTGGAGATGTTTACGGTGGCTGTTCCGGTGGTGGCCCCATTGCAAGGCAGGTTCGAATGAAAGGAGGTTGCAGTGATTGCTTTCTTTCCAATATTGATGGTGGAAGCAGCAGAACAATTCATGGAATCTTTAACAGTAATCGTATAGGTGCCAGGTGCCAGATTGGAAGCCGTGGCCGTTGTTTGCACCGGAGTAGTATTCCACGAATAAGTATAAGGATGCGATCCGCCGCTTGTGGTAAGCGTAGCCGAGCCATTCGCGGTTGCGGTACACGAAACATCGGTTCCCGATACAGTCGTGGTAAGGGCAGTGGGCTGGGTAATAGTTACCTGAAGACTGGAAGAACATCCATGTGTGTCTGTTACCTTAATGGTATATACGCCCGCTCCCAGGTTGCTCGCCAGGGCAGTTGTTTGTATAGGTGTGGAGGACCAGGAATAAGTATAAGGGGCTGTACCGCCGGTTGGAGTCACGGTGGCGCTTCCGTTGGTTGAGCCAAAGCAGGCTGGGTTGGAAGAAGTCGCTGTGAGTGTCGGAGCTCCGGCATTGTTAACGTTGGCCGAAGCTGTTTTGCTACAACCTAAAGAGTCGGTGACGGTAACCGTATACACTCCAGGTGCCAGGTTACTGGCGGTGGTAGTTGTTTGTGCAGGAGTTGTATTCCAGGAGTAAGTGAGAGAACCCGTTCCTCCGCTTGCTGTAATAGTAGCTGAACCATCCGAGTTGCCGCAATGAGCGGTAACGGTAGTCGTGGTGGGCGCAATAACAGGAGGCTGGGAGATGTTGACGATTTTCGATTTCTGGCAACCCTTGCTGTCTGTAATCATTACTGTGTAACTTCCTGCAGTCAGACCCGTGATGGTACGGGTCATTTGTGGAGGGGTGGTAGACCAGGAATAAGTATAAGGTCCTGTTCCGCCGAATCCGGTAACCGAGGCTACACCATTCGATCCGCCGTTACAGGTGACATTGGTTTTAGTGGTGGTGCCAAATACCACGCCGGGCTGGTTGATTGTAACCGCTTTAGGGAGAGCACATCCTTTGGAATCGGTAATATGGCAGGTATAGGTTCCGGCCGGCAAGGCGCTTGCCGTGGCAGTTGTTTGTGAGGGAACGGTATTCCAGGAATAAGTATAGGCTGGAGTTCCTCCGGCAGGATTGACAGTAGCCGATCCTGTGCTGGATCCATTACACGTTTCGTTGACAACAGAAGTGGTGGAGGTAAGTGCTGCTGCGGGCTGTGTAATGCGGATTGTAGCAATTGAACTGCATCCATTGGGTTCTGTGACAGTTACCGTATAGCTGCCGGCACTGAGTGCTGACGCAGTAGCTCCGGTTTGAACGGGTGCTGTATTCCAGGAATAGGTATAAGGGGTGGTGCCTCCGCTTGCAGTAACCGTGGCCGAACCGGTTGCTCCTCCCCGGCAGGAAACATTGATACTGGAAGAAATAGTTGCTGTAGCTGCACCGGTGTTGTTGACTGTGGCAGTGGCCCCGGCTTTACAGCCATTGGAGTCGGTAACGGTTACGATATATACACCGGCTGTCAAAGCAGTTGAGGTGGACGTTGTCTGAGCGGGGGTGGTATTCCACGAATAGGTAAATGGCTTGACGCCTCCGCTGCTTATCGCTACCGTAGCGCTTCCCGTAGACCCTCCGCAGGCAGAAGAGGTGGTGGTGGTATTAAGCACTATGGCAGGAGGTTGGGAGATAACTGCGCTGTCGAGAAAACTGCAGCCTTTGCTGTCTGTAATCAATATATGGTAAGTGCCGGCTTTGAGACCGGTAGCTGTCTTGGTGGTTTGAGAAGGAGCAGTTGACCAGGAATAGGTGTAAGGAGCGGTTCCTCCTGCAGGATTGGCTGTAGCGGTGCCTCCGGTACCATTGTGGCACTTGTCATTCGTATGCGTCACTGTTGCGCTCAACCCGTTTGCAGGTTGGGTAATGGCCACTGTTTTAATCAAGTTGCAACCATGAGAATCTGTGATAGTAGCAGTGAAGGTGCCAACAGCCAGATTGTTAGCCGTAGCTGTTGTTTGCACAGGTGTGGTGTTCCAGGAATAAGTATAAGGAGAAGTTCCTCCGGCGGGAGTTACCGTTGCCGATCCGCTGGCAGTTCCTTTACAGGCAACGTTTACATGAGTCACGGTAGCACTTAGAGCCGCAGGTTGGGTGATGGTTACGGTAACCGTAAAAGAACACCCGGAAGCATCTTTTACATTGGCATAATAAGTGCCTGCCGGAAGGCCGGTAATAGAAGCTGTTGTCTGAGGAGGAAAGGTTGACCAGGAATAAGTATAAGGAGCAGTTCCTCCACTGGGGGTAAGCGAGGCCGAACCGTCAGAATTTCCCCGGCAACTCACATTCGTCTGGCTCAATGTGGCAGTCAGTCCTCCCGTATTACCTACCGTGGCTACAGATGTTTGACTGCATTTATTTGAATCGGTTACGACTACTGTATAAGAACCGGAAGGAAGACCGGTCAGTCCGGCTGTGGTCTGAACTGGAGTGGTATTCCAGGCATAAGTATGAGGGCCAGTACCTCCTGTAACCGTAACCGTGGCTGTTCCTGTAGAGCCACCACAGGTGGTGCTGGTAGTAGACATGGTGAGGGCTAGAGCCGTAGGCTGGGTAATGGTAACAGTTGCAGAAGTCAAACATCCTTTGCTGTCTGTCACCAGTACAGTATAAGTTCCGGCTGTCAGCTTACGGGCTGTTTTGGTGGTTTGGGTTGGAGTGGTTGACCAGCTATAAGAATAAGGAGCTGTTCCTCCAGTTACATTGGCGGTGGCTGTTCCTGTAGCGTTGCCGTTACATTTTTCATTCACCTGAGTGGTTGCAAGGGTTAGTATTGCAGGTTGGACAAGGACTACTGTTTTGGTTACCGAACAGCCCGAAGCGTTATTGGCTTTAACAGTATATGTTCCCGCACATAGACCGTTTATAGTTTGAGTAGTTTGAGAAGGAGTGGTGCTCCAGGAGTAAGTGAAAGGTCCGGTTGCTCCCGCTACAACCGCTTTGGCAGCGCCATCGCAGGTGCCGTTACAGGTTGGAGAGAAGGTGTTGATAGTTGCCGTACATTGGGAGAAAGACTTGATGCTGAGTAAGATACAAAAGATTGCGAGGAGGAAGGGTTTCTTCATGTCTTTAGGTTTTAGTAGCAAAATGAACTTCATGCCGATTTTTGCGACGATTTTTTTGACCGGGAAAAAGGGTGATGGTTTAAAAGTGGATCAAACTTAGTACAATACTCCCGAATGGAGGGTGATTCTTGTCATTTTTAATAATGACTTAATCTGTGACCGTTCTGCGGCATTTTTGAGCAAATTACCGTCTTAAACCAGCATTCCACTCAATTGTTTCCGCATATGGCTCAAGTGTAATTCTTTTTATGCTAATCGGACTTATCTTTAATGAGTTATTGACAGGGAGTATTCAACCGTTGGAATACGTGTTTAAAAAAGAACAATCATGAAAGGAATCCTGACAACATGCATATTTTGTGTAATAACCTCAGCCTGTGCTGCACAGACTGCCTGGCAATTTGTTGGCAAGCAGCAATTCACTCCCGGTTATGCCGGGAATCCCGATTTGGAGATCAGTGACTCCGGAACACCTTATGTGTCTTTTCAGGATGCAAGCATTGGAAACAAAGCTGCGGTGATGAAATTCAACGGAACCAAGTGGGTATTTGAAGGAGTGGACGGATTTTCATCGGGAATCGCAAACAATTTGCATCTGGCTTCTGATAAATACGATAGTTTGTACGTCTCTTACAGCAATGCTTCAGATAGCAGCGTGGAGATTAGAAAATTCAACGGAGTAACTTGGTTGCCGGTTGGAGTGTTTAAAGATAAATCATACCATACAAATATAGCCTTGGATTTTTCCGGAACACCCTTTGTAGTAACGGTGCACCCTCACACGATTAACGATACTGTTATTGTTTCCCATTTTACAGGGGGGCAATGGTTGGCTAATAAATTCATTGCTTCCGGAATAGTCGGATCAGGTGGCGGCGGGCCTCCCGGAACAGAAAACCCGCTTATTCGAATCACCCGCTCCGGAACCCCTTACGTTGCTTATGGTTTCGAGGTTAATCCAGGACAAACGGGAATGGAAATAAAAAAATACGTTTCCCCTAACTGGGTAACTAGCTTTTCAGATTCCTGGTCTACGCCTAATGCCATGAGAGTTAATACACGGGATTCCGTCTTTACGGAATATACAGAAAGCTATATGAATTCATATGAAAACACGGTTGTGGCAGGAAATAAGGCTATTTATAATTCCGGATATGTGCCAACATTTGTGGACATGGATTTGGATACCGCTTCCAATATGTATATGCTCGGAAGCGGCTTGGTTTATCTGACCATTCATCCTGCACATGATTCGCTTAACGGTTCGGTAATCCAGGGTCCTTATATTAATGGAAATTATACTGCTAAAATCGCCATTGACAAATCGAACAAAGTCTCCTGTAATACAATCTATCTGGCCTACCAGGATACAGGGACTAATCAGCTGAGTGTAGTGTCTTTGAAGGGGCCACTGGGTATAAAAGCAATACAGCAGGAAGAAAACAGTATCTCCGTTTTCCCAAATCCAAACAACGGAATGTTTGAAATAAGTATTGAATTATCCAAAACAGATAACTATACCATTGAACTTCTCAATTCATTAGGTCAGCAGATTTATTCGGAAAAGAAAGAAGCCTTTTCGGGCCATTATTCGAAAAGCATGGATCTGCATACAACCAGTCCAGGAATATATTACCTGGTTGTGAAAGGCAGAGTAGATCAGGTTGTACGAAAGGTGATTCTCTACTGAAAAGAAGAATTTTTCTTCTTCCTTGTCTCCGAAATATCTCCAAACGCTATAGCAGCACTGGCTCCGAAACTGGTGTATTTAGTTACGTTGCAGAAAACTGAAAACTGTCCTCCGAAATGGGAAGAATGAACCAGGTAAGTTATATTCAGGAGAAGTCCTACAAAACTTCCCTGTTCATGGGAATAGGAGAAGCGGTCTGTTGAAAATATGATATAAGGTTTTCCATAGGTGGTGTCTGTTGTCCCCTTGCGGTAATCATAACTTCCAGCAATAATACCCAGTGAAGGGATAAGACTTTTATTCCCGAAATTAAACCGAGGTCCAGCAGAGAGGGAGATGCTTTTTTGGGATTGAAGCCTCCAGGCAGAAACGGAGTGGTTGGTCAGGAAATCTGTCCCGTCCCACAATCCTGCTCCTTCGAGGGTGGTGGTGAAATGTTCATTACCCAGATGAAGACCCAGTTGTCCCCCGGCGAGATTGGGAAAGCCATTGCTGCGTGGATGAGGGGTATTTCCACCCAGTGATACTCCAGCGCTCATCCAAAGAAGATGACTTGATCTGGCAGTGGAATCAGCTTGGGCTTTTACCTGGAGGTTGGCAAGTATAAGAGCAGAGATTAGAAAAGGAATGAAGCATTTCATATAGAGTTGTTGTTGGTTTACAGGCTCAAAAGTAAATGCCGGTGAGGAGTTGTCCTTGGCACATTTCAAAGGCTTGGCCCGAGATGGTTGCATCCTATACTGAAAGGAGTCTGATAGCTTATGGTAAAGGGAAAAAACAAAGAAAGCGAGACCACGCTTCCTGATTTTGGCCTTATTTCAGTAATTAACTTTGGTCAGTTGCGAATAATGCAATTTTTCTTTTTTTTTCGTACTTTTCCTCCTTAATCCTACAATTTAACACGCTTTAATGACAAACCTGAAAATCCTTCTCAGGCTCTGCCTTTTATGCATTGCCGGAATACTCTATCCTGTTTTTATTCAGGCCCAGGAGTGTAACATTATTTATGTGACTCCTGGAGGAGCAGCATCAGGTGTGGCCGGCACTCGTGCCACCCCAGCAAATCTCACCTATGGAATGAGCCTCGTATCTGCCGGAGCCAACCAGGTATGGCTGAGTACGGGAACCTATAACATTTTCAGTACGCTCGTTATCCCATCCAACGTAACACTGGAGGGAGGTTTTAATTCTGCCACCTGGGTCAAGAGCAATTCGGCACAAAGCATTATTGCGAAGGACACTTCCAACTCTCTGGCTTCTCCGTTTAATGCTTTGGTAGGAATGGTTGGTTCTTCTGTTACCAATTTTCGTCTCCAGGATATTACCTTGCAGGTGGCGAATGCTCCCCAGCATGGGATTTCGGTTTATGGTATTTATTTGTCGGCATGCACCAATTATCATGTGACCCGATGTGCCATTACATCCGGCAGTGGGTCTTCGGGTTTAACAGGCGCAATGGGTACGATTGGAATTCCCGGTGATACAGGCACGCGGGGACAACCCGGAAACGGAAATGAGATAGTAATGCCTGGTGGTGCCGGTGGAACAGGGGTTGGAGGAAACAATGGAGGTTTGGGAGCTAACAGTGGCAAATGGGATCCTACTGCAAACAATCCGGGTACGGCAGGTTTACCTGTCGGTTGTGGAGGAGGTGGCGGGGCTACCGGAAGCGGCCCGGCCTGTTCGCTGGGTTGTACCTTTGGAGATCCGGCATGTGGATCAGAAACTCCGGGTATTGCCGGCACAGTTGGAGGAGCAGGAGTTGCTGGCACGTCCGGTGCGGCAGGCCCGGCGGGAGCGATTACGGGAGGATATTACATACCGGGTGCCACCGGTGGTTCAGGCACAGGTGGTGGAAATGGATGCGGTGGCGGCGGCGGCGGCGGCGGTGGCGGAAGGCAAAAAAACGGACCGGATGATGTGGGTGGAAGTGGCGGTGGTGGTGGTGGCGGCGGCGGCGGTGGTACTCCAGGAGTAGGAGGAACCGGTGGTGGAAGCTCCTTTGCAGTATTTCTATATAACAACGGTGCAGGCGGCATCATACAGGATTGTCTCCTGAACGCAGGAGCTGCCGGAACAGGTGGGGCAGGAGGAACAGGTGGAGCAGGAGGTTTGGGAGGGAACGGAGGTGCAGGCGGACCAGCCGGGACCTGCAGCAACAGCTACGGAGGGCCAGGAGGTAATGGTGGTGCAGGAGGACAAGGAGGCAACGGAGGAAGTGGAGCCCCAGGTATGACCATGGCATTGAGTGAAAACGGAGGAACACCTGTATCTAACCTGGGCATTATTTCCGTACCCGGAAACCCTCCTGTTATTTCCGTTTCCTACAGAGGGTGTACCAATTCTCAGGTTCTCTTTTCATCCACCACTTCGGGTCTTTGGAACTTTGGCGCCGGCGCAACACCTGCTACCGCAAACGGAACAGGTCCTATCTCTGTTTTCTACTCCAGCCTGGGCAGAAAAACAGTTACTCAGGGTGGCATTAATTTTACGGATTATATCAATATTTATCAGACAGGAACAGCCGGGAGCGGTATTACCCCTGCTTCACCAACCGTTACGTTGGGGTGCCCGAATAGTTTCTCTACTGCCACGGCTGGCACAAGTTATGAATGGATATTTGGAGGAACAGCCAACACTGACACTGTGCAGGGTGCCGGTTTCCAGACCGCAAGCAATATCATTTTCTCATCTCCCGGAGTACACACGATTTACCTTTACGTAACTACTGCCTGTTGCGGTAAGAGCCTGGATTCAACTTCGGTGACAGTTAATCCGAACGCTAACAATGTGTCCCTCACCGGCTCTCCTTCAACGGTCTGCCAGGGTTCTCCTGTCACTTTTACAGCTGCCCCGGCCACCTATACTGGTTATCAGTTTTATGTGAATGGGGTTTCTGTACAAAACGGCACCAGCAATACGTTTACAACAAGTTCTCTGGCTCCGGGTGACAGTGTGAAAGTGGTGGGACTTGCAGGAACCTGTTTCACCAATCCCAGCATTGTTATCAAACCAACGGTTAACCCGATACCTGCTGTTACACTCACATCCTCAGCAGCAGGCAATACCATCTGCTCCGGACAGTCCGTCACCTTTACCGCTGCGCCCGGAGGTTATACGAGTTACCAATTCTTCGACGGGGTGATATCCGTACAGAATGGGGCTTCGAATACGTATACCACCACCACACTCGCAGCGGGCAACAGTATTACGGTAGTGGGTATAAACGGGTGTGCAAGTCCGGCGAGCACCGCTATCGTAACCACGGTGAACCCTGCACCTGCTATGACGCTCTCAAATTCAGCCACGGCGAATACAATTTGTGCAGGAACAAGCATTACTTTTACAGGGACACCTGCAGGAGCATCCAACTACCAGTTTTTTGTTGGAAGCACTTCCGTTCAGAATGGAGCCGGCAATACCTGGACCACCACCTCACTAACTTCCCCTAATTCCATCACGGTAGTAGCCACCAGCACAGCCGGATGCGTTGGTCCTCCCTGCAATCCGGTAATCATTACGGTGATCCCCATACCGACCGCTTCTCTGACTAGTTCCAGTGCCTCCAACCAGATCTGCGCCGGACAATTGGTAACTTTCACGTCCACCCCTTCAGGCTATTCCACTTATACGTTTTATAACGGAAGTACCGTTCTTCAGGCCGGTGCCCCGAATACCTACACCACGACGGGACTTACAGCCGGAAACAGCATCACCGTCGTGGCAGACAACCTGGGTTGTAACAGCCCGGCAAGCAATTCCATCACGACAGTGATAACTCCCGCTCCGGCTATAACAGGAACCTCCGTAAATGCCAGTTGCGGAAAAAGCAATGGCTCAGCCACCGCTACTGTCACGAACGGCTCATCGCCCTATACTTACAGTTGGAACAACGGACAAACCACACAAACCGCAACCGCTATTTCAGCAGGTACCTATACGGTAACGGTGACCAATGCAGCAGGGTGCAAAAGCAACGACACGATTACAGTTGTAAACAACAATATGCCCACACTTTCACTCGCTTCACAGACCAATGTTTTATGTAACGGTGCAAGTACCGGTGGGGCTATCGTCAACATTACCGGAGGAACAGCTCCTTTTACCTATTCCTGGAATACCGTTCCACCCCAAACAACGTTGACGGCATCCGGAATTCCAGCCGGAACCTATACGCTTATGGTGACTGATGGAAACGGTTGCAACCAGTACCAGTCGGTCACGATTACTCAGCCTGCTCTTTTGACGTCGTCCGTCTTGTCTGTCCCTGCATGTGGCTTGAACAACGGACAGGCAGGGGCTGCTGCGTCGGGAGGTACAGGTTCTTATAGCTATTCCTGGTCTCCTTCAGGAGGAAATGCTTCTACTGCTACCGGGCTGTCTTCCGGATTGTATACCTGTTCTATTACGGATGCAAACGGCTGTGTAAATTCGGTGAAGATTAACGTGGTTGCGGACAGCATACCGCTTGCTTCTGCAGGCAGTGATGTGACGATAGACTATGGCAACAATGCAACCCTCACCGGCAACGGAGGAGGAAGCTATAGCTGGAGCCCGTCAACCGATTTATCGTGTACGAACTGTTCGGATCCTACCGCTTCTCCATTGTCAACGACCACCTACACACTTACAGTAAAGAGTGACAGTGGGTGTACAGCCCAGTCTCTTGTAACGGTGACCGTGGATTTCAAGTGCGCCGATATTTTTGTTCCGAATGCTTTTTCTCCCAATGGGGACGGAAAGAATGAGGAGGTGTGTGTTTATGGAAAATGTATCCAGACCCTTCACTTCGCCATTTTTGACCGATGGGGAGAGCAGGTGTTTGTGACAGAGGACAAGACTTTATGCTGGGATGGTAGATACCGGGGAGAACTGCTTAACAGTGCGGTATTCGTCTATTATCTGAAAGCAACTTTGATTACAGGTGAAACGATAAACAAAAAAGGAAATATTAACCTCGTCAGGTAAAAAAAATCATGAATACAAACAAACATTCATTTATATATCTGAAAAGATGGTGTGCTTGGGCCTTATTCTTTTCTTTTCTCCTTTCCGGACCAGATGCATCTGCACAGGACATACATTTTTCCCAGTTTTACCTCGCCCCTCTTACTCAGAATCCTGCTATGGCTGGAGCGTTATATGACCTGCAGGGAATTGTGAACTACAAAGACCAGTGGCAGAGCGTAACTGCTCCATACCGTACTGTGGCGGTATCATTTGATATGCGCCTGAACAGCAAAAAACGAAAGAAAGGATTCTGGGCCGCAGGTATCAACATCTTCAATGACCAGGCCGGAGATGCAGGTATGGGAATTACCCAGGCCAACCTCACCGCAGCATATCATGTTCATATGGACGAATATAATACTTTGGGAGCCGGCCTTCAAGGTGGTTTTGCTCAGCGTACCCTCAGCCCGGGAGCATTGCAATGGGGAAATCAGTACGATGGAACAAGTTATAACGGTAGCCTTTCTTCCGGAGAACCCGTATCTGCCGGAGCGACGAGCTTTACTTACATAGATGCCGGAGCAGGCCTGGTGTGGACTTATAACAATACGTCAGGCTCACGCAATGTAACTGACAACCATGATCTGAAATTCAATCTGGGGGTTTCTGTTTTTCATGTGAATCAACCTAAGTATTCCTTCTACAATGATGGTGAAAAGCTTTATATGAAAACGGTTGTGCATGGAGACGCACTGATCAGTATTCCAGGTACTAGTCTCGCTGTGGTTCCGGGTTTTATGTATTACAGACAGGAAAATGTACAGGAGATCTTTGCCGGGACAATGCTTCGTTTGAAAATGAAACAAGAAAGTAAATTCACCGGATTTGAAAAGGGGGCTGCTATTTCTGTGGGCGGTTACTACCGGGCAGGAGATGGTGTAGCTGCTGCCATGCTTCTGGAATATGCGAACTATGCTATCGGATTCAGCTACGATTTCAACACTTCCCCGTTGAGAACTGCAAGCATGGTGAGGGGAGGAGTGGAGGTGACATTGCGTTTTGTTACGCCAAATCCTTTCCTGAAAAGAGGAGGATCTTCAATTCTTTATCAGCCGACTCCGTAGGTAGAAGGAGATATTTTAACACAAAACAATTTCCAATGCCGGATCGATTTATTTTTTCTCTAGTACCAGTACAATCTTATTGAAATCAGCCGAAGCATTGATGACTTTACGGAATGCTTCGAACTTGGCAAGAGGAAAGTCTATTTTACGGTAATCCTCATCAATGATCACCTTTAATTTATTGCCCTCCAGCTTGAATGATGATTTGAACTCCATCGTCCGTTCACTGTTTTCGGAATCAAATACATCTATATTTAATGCATCTGTATTGCTGATTTTATAGCCCTCCGGAATAGTGAAGTTTATTTCCCTGTAGTAGCCGTGGTTAAACTGGTTCTCCACATCCGTTTTACGCTCATCTTCCTGGTAGAGTTCAGCCTGAGGGCCTATGAGGGTCCCGATCTTGAAGAGGTATTTGTTTCCGGCTTTTTCCAGAGCAGCGGACGTTTTCAGGTCTCCTTCCACTATAAACGGATTTACAAGAATGGAAGCCTCATCTACATTACTCACTTTGGCATTGCTTACTGTCGATTCATTTCCCAATATCTTTAACAAGGCTTCGATTAGTTTCTTTTTGTCTTCATCGGGCAGAAATCCGTATATGGGTTGGTAAGCCTGGGCCTCATAACCTGTATAGGTTTGTTTGATATGCATTTTGATTCCACTGAAATCGGGTTCCAGATCTATGTCTTCGTATAGTTTATTGTAGCTCAGGGTGTAGTTCGGGGCTGGAATGTTTTTTATTTTGGAGACACCTGTTTCATAGTCGCCTATGCTCACTTTTTTTATAAACAATCCATCTGTATTGGTGAACGTGGCAGGTACAAATCCAAAACGCATCAGGGGCTGATCGGGAGCGATGAAGTTGTTTACCTGGGGGAAGTAGAGGAGATAGTCGTTCAGATAGTTCCAGGTGTCGAAGGTGCCGTCGAATTTTTTATTGGTACGGTCGCATGTAAGCACCAGTTGGCAATCTATACCCGCGTCGTCAAATAATGCCATGTAAAGCTTGACGATCCCGGTAGCATTTGCATATTTATTTTTGATAATACGTTCTACGTCATAGAAGTCTTCCTTTGTTTCGGTACTGATGGCAAACTTGGTTTTTACGTACGATTCTATTGTTCTGATTTTCTCTTCTGCGTTCATTTTGGCCAGGTCCATTTGCTTAACCAGATCATGGGTTCTTGATTTTGCCTTGGAGGAGATCTCATAGGTAGATTTATAATAGCTCTCAGCTGCGTCATTCCAGGTAAGGAGGCGTTTGCCTGGTTTGCTTTTATTGTAAGCGAGTTTATACTCCACTCTCATACGGTCGGCGTCGTATGCAGAATATTTTTCTTCTTTCAATGCGGGGATGTAATCCGCTTTCCCGCTTAGCCTGATTTTCCCAATGATGGAGCTGTCTTTAATAAATTCGGGGAAATGGTTGTAACACTTTGCTTCAAATGTGAGGTTGTCCGGGAAAATGATATCGAGACGAACATTTTTCCTGGGAGTGGTATATTGCAGACGTTCAGTGCCGAAATAAGATGAATATTTTTTAAGTGTATAGATGTATTCAATCTCACTTCCCAGTTCCGCACCTTCCACGGCAAAAATTTTAAAGGGACCACTGTTTTCAAAATTTTCCACCTCTTTCACATTGTTTTTATCAAGCAAAGTTATCTTTCCTGTTTTAGAGATGGTTCTTGCTTTCAAATCCACAAACTCCATCATCTCGCGGAGGGATATATATATCTTGTTATTTTCCTCAATGCTTTTGTCGGTATTCAGGCGGATGATTTTATGAACGGTCACATAGAGATTCAGATCACCCTTTTCGCTGTAGGCATATTCCAGTAGCTTCACGTCTTTCAGGATAATGTCGTTTTCTTTGGTCTCGGTTTCAGAAAGTATATGCGGGTGTGGGTCTTTTTCCCAGTCGTAGCTTTCGTACTGCTTTGCCACATTCTGTGCATTTGCGAAAAACGGAATGAAGAGGAGGAGAATCGCGTAAAAGACCTTTTTCATAAAGAAATTATTTGGATGACTTTTTGAGAATGAGAGATTCGTTGTAGGCACTGTTCAGTTGTTTAATCATTTTATTCCAGGTCTCAAAGCTTTCGGGCTGAAGCATGAGGGTATTCAGGTACAATGATTTACTTTGATATACTTTATTTTTATCCTGTCGGTATGTAATTTCGAAGCCGAATTGGGGGGAGGAATAGGAGGCGTTTTCAGGTACAAAGGTACAGGCATATCCTTCAGGAATCTGCAGGGTGGTTGTATACTTTTCTGTGTACTTATACTGAAAGAGCCTGTTCGTATGACGCTTTTCTGCATCAATCATATCGTTCTGGAAGGTTTTGTCCAGGTTCATGTTGAAGTACATTTCGTCCGCATTGCGGGTCGCATAATCGGCAATGCTAAATTGATAGTTTAAGGAAAGATCCCTTTCCCTGTCAGTCAGGTTTTCATATCGGGCCGAATCCACCTGGAATCGGTTGCTACCTTTAAGAAGGTAGTGTTTGAGGAACTTGGTGTTTTCGTCCGGTGTTTTGTTTTGTAGGTTATGGGTAAGCCCGATCTTCAGGTAACCGGAAGCGAGCACCGTACCCGTGCCCTTCACTTCCCTGTCTTTTAGAACGATCTGAACAGAATCCAGTATCCAATTGATTTCTTTTGGTATCTCGGGAACCTTTACTATCTCAAAATCGTTCTCCCCTTTGGATATAAGTGCTTCCTTGCCTTGTATCATGGCTGTGTGTAAACCCAGGGGAGCGTATTTTCCTGTACCGTCAAGAAAATAATATTTCCCGTCGGCAATATAAGTGGCGATCATGTGATTGCAGGATAGTGGCATAGGGACCTCGGCAAAGGAGTATGGAATGTCCCGGGTGCCAATCATAGTATGGTATGCTTTGATATTTGCTTCACCCAACATGTATACAATGATGCTGGCCATATCTTTACAGTCACCATAACGTTTGTCGCAGATCGCATTGGCTTCTCTGGGAACAAATCCCCCGAGCCCGTTTTCAAAGGCTACGTAGTTGATATTGTCTTGTACCCAGTAGAAGATTCGTTTGACCTTGTCCAGTTCTGATGTCTGCCCCTGAATCAAGGAATCTACGATGTGTTTGAGGGCCGGTGTGGGCTGCTTGTTTATATCTTTTACCATGGAATAATACCATCGGTTGAGATCTTCAGGACCATGAAGGATCTTTTTGGTCTGGCCCGAGAAGGTGTATTGGTCAATCCGGACAACCACATGGGGCTCTGAGTACCGGATATTGGGAGATTCGTCTTCCAATTGGTATTTCCGGGTATCGCTGGCCTGCCAGGTGTAAGTATAGCTATTCCGATTTTCCGTCTTGGTAAAGCGAATATTTTTACCGTCAGCCCCGAAGAGCGTATAACTCAGGGTTACTTCTTTTGGAAAAGTTACCGAAAACTCGGATTCGGCGGTGGGTACGTAAGAGCTGAAATAAAAGGCACCGAAGAAACGGGGTTCTTTCATCTTCTCACGGTATGACAATACCGTGCGTGCCCCCGGTTGAATGCCGGAATAGACAAAACTTTTGGATTTACTGTCGTCATAAAAATTGCCTTCCGAAATATCGTTCTTTTCAAGAATATTGCGCACTTTCATCGTCTTGAATTTGCCTTTCTGAGGAACAAGGGTGTTGGCTTCTATGTCCGAAATCTCATTGAAATAGGAGTAGAAGATTGATTTTTCGCCGTAGATATTTGCTTTCTCGCTAAGCATCAGCATATCTTCGGAAATGTCGCTGACTATACTAAGCTCTCCATCTTCAATCTTAATGGAAGAATGATCCTGTCTCTTCAGGAAGACCGCATTCTCATCAGAATATTTTTTCTTTATCTGCTCAAAGTCATACTCCTGGGCCGGGAGCAACCCTGCTGTCAGAAGAGAAAAGTAAAAGAAAAGATGTATTATCCGCCTCCGCCTGCGGCGGAAGAGTACGTATTCAGTTAATGGGATACTGGATGCCATAAAAATAGTTTTGAGTTTTCGTTGCCTTGCCGAACTTGTCGTACCAGGTTTGAATTCCATGTCTTTCACCCAGATAATAATTTTCTATTCGTTCGGTTTTCCCGTTGTCGTAGTAATAGACCGAAGTGCCATCCTTCTTGTCATAATAGAAATTCTCCTCGCTTTTCAATTGTCCGTTTGCATAATATATTTTGTGAATGCCTTCCTTGTTGCCGCTTTCAAATCTTCCGGTTTCCATAACCTTTCCGTTAGCGAAGTATTGTGTAACAATTCCAGCGGCTTCTCCGTTTTTCAGTTCCTTTTCGATGGATTTGTTACCGTTAGGATAATAGGCAACCATCTTAGCGGTTTCGTTTTGCACCGGAATGTCAGAAACAGGATTGCCGTCTTTGTTCATGTATGAGTAGGAAACAAGTATGTCCTCCTTGAATTTACGGACATACAGGACCTGGCCATCGGGATTAAAGAGCGTAGTGTTTCCCTGGAGAAGCCCATTTACAAAATTAAATTCAAGCTCGGGAGACTTGTTTTCATAATAATAGGTACATTTTCCGCTTGCTTTCCCCGAGACATAATTCCCTTCATAGGAAAGTGTGCCATCAGGAAAATATTTTTTTACTGGTCCATTCAATTTTCCGTTTTCATAAATTTCGGTAACTCTCATTTTCCCGTCATCCCGGTACTCTGTCCATACCCCGTCCTTTTTATCCATTGCAAAGTTGCCTTCCAGCTCAGGTTTGCCGTTAGGGTAGAGGAGGGTGTTTTTTCCGAATGCGTATCCGTTCACGAAGGTTTTCACAGACCGGGGTTTGCCATCGGGGTATAATAAAAAGGTAAAAGTTCCGGTACCATTGTTTAGCTCAACAGGGTGAACCGGCTTTCCGGCACTGTCGTAATTCATGCCTCTCAGCATGACATCATTTTCCAGGTAAGTGCCGTAATATTTTTTCCCTCCGGGTAAATAATGCTGCTGCCATCCGTTCAGCTCCCCGAAGTTGTAATATTCGGTGTTGGTGAGGATTCCCTTTTCATTGTAGAAATACCAGTACCCTGCTTGTTTATCGTTTTTATACCACCCTTCACAAAAAGGTTTGCCATTTTTATACCAGGATCTATAATATCCCTCTTTTTCGCCATTGGTGAAATTTACCTTGTTTTCAACACTGTCGTTGGGAAAGTATTCGGTTGTAAACCCATTGAGGACATCCGCAGTGAAACCTTCTGTTCGGGACAGTTTTCTGCAAGGGAGATAAAATTTCCACAGGCCAGTTTTTTTTCCTTCTTCCAGAAGGCCTTCGGTTTCGGTATTGCCATTGAAAAAGGCATAACTCATGTAAAGTTTTTTGTCTTTGGCCTTGGCTTCGGAAACCATCTTTCCGTTGTTGTCAAAATTCTGGAAGGCGATGCAGTTGCCGTTTTTATATTCCTGTACGTAACTTAGTTTTCCATCCACATCGTGGAATTCAAGCTTTCCTGAAATATTTCCATTATCGGTAAATGTTTTTTCCTCGCTTGGTTTTCCGTTTTCATGATAAAATTTCCAGAGCCCTTTTGGCTCACCGGAGTTAGCGAAAATGCCGCTCTTCTGGAGCTGTCCAGTTTCATAATAGTAGTTCCACTGGCCAGTCGGTACGTTATCCTTGTCGGCCCCTTCGGTTTCGGTTTTTCCGTTTCGGAAATAGGAAATATACGGGCCGGTCTTTTTACCGTTCACATAAGTACAAGTCATAGCGGGCTTACCGTTCAGGTAATATTCCTTAAAGGTTCCGTCAATCTCGTTGTCTTTGTATGAAAACTCATACCGTTTCGCCCCGTTCTGGTAAAAATAGAGAGCGTTTCCTTCCTTTTTCCCGCTTTTAAAATTCAGGCTTATCTCGGGATCTCCGGACATAAAAAAATTTTTGTATTCCCCCTCCAGTTTATCGTCTGAATAATTTCCTTTAGAGGAGGTAGTCCCGTTTTCCATAAACACCTCCGCCGTCCCGTTGCGCCGGCCGTTTAAGAAATGAGACCTTTCCTTGATGCCACCCTGGTCATAATACCATTTCCATTCTCCGCTTTTTTCACCGTTTTCATACATGCCTTCTGCTTCCGGATTCCCATTTGGGAAGTAGAGCTGCCAGTAACCCTGGAGTTTCTTTTTTTCATTTTCATTGCCAATGGCTTCCAGGCTGTTATTGGAATAATACCAGCAAGAAGCGGTCACCTTTTCTCCATTCAAAACAACCGGACGTTTACTTCTTTTCTCTTTCAAAAAGAGGTTGGCCCAGTTGGTAAAGGCTTCTACTTTGGATTTTTTGCTTTTGAGCCAATGTGCCATCTCTTCATCAGCTACGGAAGTCATCATATAATAGACAAATGCTTCAAAATGATCTTTACTGAACAGTTCGCAATAGAAGGGTACATAATTTTGCATGACAAAACCTTTGTCATTCTTGTCGTATTTCAATTTTTCAAAAAGCACTTGTAATTGTTTGACCAGATCATAATTGAGTTTGGTTTGGGATTTGTATCTTTTATTCAGTGCTATTTTCGATTTTAGTATTTCCTCTACTTCCGAAAAGTCGTCCTGGCCAGAAGCCGTTCCCGAAGATGTTCCGCTATTCAGGCCTGTTTCGTTTTCGCCTTTTACCACTTTTTCAAGGAGCAGAATGAGGTCTTTGGAATTGGAAGCTTCCGGTTCAATGATCAGATACATCTCCATGGCCAGAATTCCGGGAATGATTTTGTTCTGTTCCAGGTAGATAACACCCAATTTGAGGTGGCTCTTAGCATTGTATGGATTCATCAGGATGGATTGTTGAAGGGAGGCCACAGCCTCATCCGTTCTCTTGAGCTTGTGCAAAGCCACAGCCAGGTTATAGTACAATAAATCCTGATAAGGATATTTTTTCAGAGCTTCCTGGAACAGAGTTACAGCCTCCTGGTTTTTATTGGAGGCAATAAGGGCTACTCCCAACTGGTTATAATAACGGCTTTCGTAACTGGTTTTATGAGACAGGCCTTCTCTTGCAAGGATTATAGCCAGACTGTCGTCATTGGATGCCAGGTAGGCTGAAATTTGTGTGTGAAGGGCTTCATAGTAATTGGAATCATTTGGCGTAATGAGTACGCATTGTTCCGCACACGCTTTGAAGTTACCAGCTTCGTAGGATTTTCCCGCTTTTTGCAGCACATCTCGTGAATCAAGCAGAGGGTTGTTTTCCTGGGCTATCAAACATTGGACAAATCCCGATAAAAACAGTAAAATGAAAAGGAGGTAATTCCGGTTTTGTGTCAGGCGCATAACTTCGGGCATAGGTTGAGTCAATAGGATCCGGGTTGGAATTAGCTGGAATTGTATGTTGACTTAAAGATATTCATTTGCTTTGTATTGAACCGGAAAAGGATTATTAAAAGCTGTTAAAAAGTCCATTGTTCCGGGAAAATGGTAAATTTCGGTACCGCACGGCAGGAATGGATGGGCGGATAGTGGTTTTGCGAACTGAGTTATTACGAATGAAGACAAATTATATACTCCTAGCCGGTTTCCTGTTTTTTATTCTCCTCACCCTTGTCGGCCTTCCTGTCCCTTTTTTCTGGGATGTGACCTATTTCTCACACCAGGCGAGTGATTTTTATTTAAAGGGATATACCTTTACTCCCCTATCACCCGACATTGATACCGGGGGATTTCCCCTTTATTCCACCTGGATGTTTTGTTGCTGGAAGCTGTTCGGTCGCACCTTGCTTGTTTCCCATTTGGCCTTACTTCCCTTTCTACTCGGTATCGTGTATGAATATTTGCGTCTGGCAGGAAAGTATTTGAGCAGGCAAATTCTTCCTTTTGCACTCCTGCTTCTCTGCGCCGAACCGGCGTTCCTGACTCAAAGTTTACTCATGGCTTACGACCTTCTGGGAATCTATTTCTTCCTTGCCGCCCTTAACGCTTTGTTGGAAAAGCGAATGCTTATCTTTTCAGTGATGATTGTCTTCCTTGGCTTTACCAACATGAGAGGAATCTTTGCTGTTGGGGCAATCGGTATCATTCACGGATTGCTTATTTATCGTCAGGGAAGGTTAAGGGCAGGGGTGCTGCTGTACTACACTCCTTTTATAGTTGCTGTTACAGCCTGGGCCATCTTCCACCACAGGCATACCGGATGGTATTTCTTTTCTCCTGTTCGTGAACATGCCGAAGAGCACCTGCTCAGGTTCGGGGAAATGATCAGACAATTCGTGTTCCTGATCTGGAAACTGGTTGACTCCGGCCGGATATTTTTGTGGGTGGTTCTCGGAGCAGGGATGTTTTCTTTTTTCAAAAAAGGATTCCGGTCGAGGGAGTTTCGTTACCTGCTTGCCTTCCTGTTTATCCCTTTGGGTGTTTTGATGGGGCTGATGGTTCCTATTGCTAACCCCAGTAGTGCGAGGTACCTGATGATTGTTAACATCTGTCTTTGTCTGGCTGTTTGTTTTATCCTTCAACAAATGCGGGTCAGATCCCGAAGGTGGGTGATGGTTTTACTGCTAGGGGGACTGGTGAGTGGAAATTTCTGGATTTATCCCGAACGTTTCAGTAACGGCTGGGACACATCCCTCAAGGTGATGCCCTATTTCAAACTAAAAAGAGAGATGATAGAATTCCTCAAAATTCAAAACATCCCCCCCGAAGAGGTAGGAACTCAATTTCCTCTTATCGATAACCAAAACCTTACCGATTTGAACGGGCAGGATTATCAGTTCACGAATGCCCTGGATGGGCCACTTAACCGGTTTCATTATTACCTGCATTCAAATGTATGTAACACTGATCTGCTGCCCCAGATTGAGCAAATCAAACCCACCTGGAAAGTGTTGAAACAGATGAAGGAAGGACAGGTTTATATGACCCTGTATGAAAACCCGGCTTTTGACTTCGCTCAGACACCGGGTTATTGAATTATATTCTCAGGCCAATTATGCAAACATCATCCACCTGCTCCAGTTGCCCCTTCCATTGTTCGAAGGTGGAATGAAGGGTTTCCCGCTGTTGGTTCATAGGCTGGGTGTGAATGGACAGAAGCAGTTCCTGCAGTTTCTTGTATTTGAATTTCTTTCCTTTGTCTCCCCCAAACTGGTCGGCATAGCCGTCTGAAAAGCAAAGGATAAGATCTCCTTTTACAAGCTTCAGGCGGTGGCTGGAAAAAGGTTTGCGGTTCTCGTATTTCCCAATAGGCTGTTTATCGGCTTTGATTTCTTCCAGTCGCCCTTCGAAAGCATGTATGATCCATAAAGGGTTATTTGCTCCGGCCCATTCCAGTATTCCTGTATCGGTATGAAGTGAACAGAAAGAGATGTCCATTCCGTCTTTTACATCCCCTTCGCTCTTGGAAAACGTTTCTTCCACCAGTGCGCTGAGTTTATCCAGGATGCTGGCTGGTTCGGTCAGCCCGAATTCCCTTACGGCCCTTGTCAATCCATTATGCCCTACCACACTGACCATTGCCCCGGGCACGCCATGTCCAGTACAATCGGCCACACAAAAAAACACCAACGCTCCTTTCTGCTCCACATAATAAAAATCTCCGCTTACAATGTCCTTTGGCTTAAAGAATACAAAGGAGTTGGGGAGCAGAGAGCGGACTTCCTTTTCGGACGGGAGAATAGCGTTTTGTATCCTTTTAGCGTAATTGATACTGTCGGTTATGTCTTTGTTCTTCTCTTCAATAATCTTATAGGCATGTTCTATTTTTTGGTTTTTCAGGTCCAGCAAGCGGTTTGCATTCTGCTTCTGACGGTATCCACGGAAAATAAAAGCACAAAGCGCTCCTATCAGAACAAAACCTGCGATAAACGCATTGCGCTGGGTTCGGTGTTGTTCGGCTTCCTTTTCCTTCAGGGCATTGTCCTTATTGAGCAATTGAATAGCCTTGTCTTTCTTGTCGCTTTGATATTTGGTGCTCATTTCTGCAATCTGCTTGCTGCTATTTTCGTTGAAGAGGGAATCTTTCACCTCGGTATACAGTTTTTGACAATCAAGGGCCTTTTGGAAGTCTTTCAACTCGGAATAACACCTGGTCATGTCTCCATAAGCCATTAAACGTTCTTTCTTTTCACCCATCTCTACCGAACGCTGAACACAGAACTCCAGGTAGGTGAGGGCAGCTCTGTAATCTTTCTTTTCCAGGTAGCATCCACCCAGATTCAGGTAAGCAAGCACCAGACCTCCCTTGTCTCCTATCTCTTCCCTTAAGGTCAGACTGCGTTTGGTGTACTCGATAGCCTCATCGTATTCCTTATTGAAATAATGGATGTCACCTATATTTCCGTAAAGTGTGCCTTCGAGAAACTTGTCCCCAAGAGTTTCGCTGAGCTTGAGACAACGCATGTAATAGGTAAGTGCTTCTGAAAATCTGTTCTGATTTTCCATCATGAGTCCAAGGTTGTTGGTGACGGTAGCAATACCAAGGGGATAATTCAGGTCTTCATATACCTTTAGGGCCCGTTCATAATATTTGAGGGCTTCCGGGTAGTTCTTCATATCGTTGTAGAATAGTCCTAACCCATTGCAGGTAGATGCCATCCCTTTCCGGTTGTTCGTTTCCTCATGGACTTTGAGCGACTGAAGATAAAAACGTAAACCTTCCTGGTAATTCCCTTTGCCGATATAGCTGGTGCCAAGGTTATAGCAGCTGGCCCCAAGCCCCTTTTTGTCATGTAGTTCCTCCTTTATGGCAATACTTGCTTTGAAATGTATGATGGCAGAATCGTAATCTCCCAGGCTGTTGTTGACATTGCCCAGGTTATTATAGGCAGAGGCCAACCCTCCCTTCAGAAGTCCGTTTCCGGAAGCCAGTTCTATAGCCTTTCGGGCGAAGCGTATCGATTTCTCCGGGTTGGATGAACGGTAATCGGCGGAAAGGTTGTTCAGCAGTTGTACCCGGGAAGAATCTGCTGTTGTGGATTGGAGGACCTTTTCGAGAGAATCGGTTTTGTTGGTTTGGGCAAAAGAAGAATATAAGAACAGAAAGTGAAACAGAATAAGGAAGGAAAGAATGTGTAACGGGATGAATTTGTTCATCTTACTTTCTCTTGTATTTCTCAAGCAAAGCCTGCATATCCACCTTGGAACATTCCTTCAGTAGGTTCTCCACCACTTCTTCAGACATGTCTTCCTGTTTTTTAAAGTTGATACAACCCTTTTGGAATTTAGCTTTGTTCAATAATTTGGAATATTTGGCGTGTATAGGAGCGCAACCGTACATGGGTATGAGATGTAAGGACATGTGCGACTTCATGTTGGACAAGGCATAGAGCATAAACCCTCCTAGTTTATATACAAGCATCTCCTTGCCCATCATGCCGCTCACTTCAGGTGAAACTTGTTTATTGGTTTTAAGGATTTGTTTGTGAATGCGGGTAAGCAGTTCCTTTTTGGGTGATTCCAGAGAATCAAGAAATTGGGATGGAGTCATAAGTAGGAGAGTTGGTAAAGTAAATGTAAGAATTTTCATAACTCACCGAAGGTTTTGTCTGTCTGGGGAAGGTTATTGGCTGTTTTAAGTCATCCGATAGTAAAAATTGCAGCAGTAACAACTAAATTTGCGAAACATGGAATCTACCATCCCCACACGCAAATTATTCCGCCTGGCCCTGCTTACTTCTCCGGTCATAGGTTTGCTGGCCATAGGTACGGTTTCCATTGTTCCTTATTTTTTTCTGAAGAATATTTCCCTCAGCCTGATTTTGCTTTTTGCCTTTTTTATTTCAAGTTTCATCTTTCTCATCTGGACTGTCAATATTGGACTCACCCTCAGGCTTACCAGAGCCGGCCAAAGGCCGGTATCCAAACGCATCCGTTACCTGCTAAGCTATGTGGCTGTGCTGCTTCCTATACTCGTGTTCAGACTGTTATTGTCCCGGGTTGTAAATGAGCAGGCTTATATTAATCTGGTGGCCCCGGGAAAGAGCATTTATATTGTGTATCTCATGCGTTTTTGCATTTTGTTCTCTGTCAATACCATTATCCTCATCTTGCAGGATCTGGTTCTGATCCGGGAAAACAAGGCGATAGTAGATCTTGAGAATTCAGCATTGCGACTGAAGAATATGGAAGCTCTCAACCAACAGCTGAAACAACAGATTCACCCTCATTTTCTGTTTAATTCCCTGAATACCCTGAAAGCCCTGATTAACCGTGACTCCGAAAGGGCGGGTGATTATTTGGTGAAATTGTCCGACTACCTGCGCACCAGCATCTCTTTTGGCAAGGCAAATACGGTTAGTCTGAGGGAGGAATTGAAACTGAGTACCGACTATCTGGATATGCAGAAAATGCGCTTCGGAGAAGCACTCCATTTTCAGATAGACCTGCCGGAAGAAAAGCTCGACAGTGTTTTTCTTCCGGTGCTTTCCCTGCAGCTGTTGCTGGAAAATGCCATCAAACACAATGCATTGACAAGTGAGATGCCCTTGAAGGTGAGAATTTCCTATTCGGAAAATATGATAACGGTTACCAACAATCTTCAGTCCAAGCAAACGAATGAACCCTCTCTTGGATTTGGTTTGGCCAATCTGAATGAAAGGTATCGTATCTTGTCAGGCAAGGAGGCGAGTATAAGTACGGTGGAGGGCAGTTTTTCCGTGTCTATACCAATTTTGTCACAAGCTTCCTCGGGTTAATTATTCCGGACCATGAATATACTGATCATAGAAGATGAAAAACTCACAGCGGAGGATCTTGCCCAGGCCATCCGGGCATCGGATTCCGGTGCAAGTATTATTGCCATACTGGGATCTGTAAGAGAGGCCAAGGAATGGTTCTTAAAAAACGATCTCCCTGACCTGGTGTTTAGCGATATTCAGCTGGGTGACGGGAGTAGCTTTGAGATATTCAAAGTCATTAAACCCGGACTCCCGGTGATCTTTTGTACGGCATACGACGAATACGCCCTCCATGCTTTCAAAGCAAACGGCATAGATTATATCTTAAAACCGTTTAACCGAAATACCATTGCCACCGCACTGGAAAAGTACCGGGAGCTCAAAAAGAATTTTTCCTCCAAATCCTCATCCTACGAAAACCTCCTGCCCCTTTTTGAGAGCCAGAGGGCGCTAAAGCAAGGATCGGTGTTGGTATATCAAAAAGACAAGATACTGCCTGTGCGCCTTGCTGATGTGGCTTTGTTTTATATCTCCAATGAGGTCACTCACCTCATCACGTTTGATCAGAAAACCTATTCCATTACGAAAACCCTGGAAGATCTGGAGCTGCTTTCAGGTTCTGATTTCTACCGGGCTAACCGTCAGTACCTGGTTAACCGGAGAGCGGTTAAAGACGCTTCTCAGTATTTTTCACGGAAACTATCACTCAATCTCAGTGTTTCTTTTTCGGAGACAATCACCATCAGCAAGGAAAAAACAGGAGAGTTTCTTAACTGGTTGTCAAAAGCATGACTAAGATCATAGCATTTCACCCTGCTTTTTGTCCACTTCGCCTATTTACTCATACATACTCATTGTTATTAACCTGATTTTTGCAGTATTCATTTATTCACAAATAAGGCAATGAAGCGTTTCATACTTTTTCTCTCAATTTTAACCGCCTTCCCTCTCTGTTCTATCGCTCAGAAGGAATTTCTGCTTCCGACACTCGATTCGGCTTTTGCCTATGCCGACAAAAACAGTTCTGTAAGTAAAACCGGAGCCGAGCAGGTTATCCTGGCCAGGTACCAAAAGTTGGCTGCCACAGTTAATATCCTGAACATCCGGAATCCGGTTACCTTTAACCTCACCAATAATACCCAGCTACCGGTAAGCTTCATTCCTTCCAACCTCCTGGGTGGCCCTCCGGGATCTTATAAGCAAATTACATTGGGACAGGAATATGTAAGCAATTTCAATTTCAGCCCCCAGATTGACGTGATCAATATAAGCGCCTGGTCGCGGGTAAGAACTGCCAATCTGAACGAGGAGTTCACAGCAGAGAACAATCAGCTTAACAAAAAGAATCTTTTTGAGTCCATCGCAGCCTGTTGGTATAATATTCTCAGTCTCCAGGAGCAAATAGACATTACGCATAAAAACGTGCAGGCTACCGATACACTTCTGACAATCGTTTCCAATAAATATAGCCAAGGTCTTGTCCGTCACCAGGATGTAAATGATGCAACAGCCAACAAGGTAAGCCTGGAAGACAAGGAGCAGCAGCTGATCCTGAGCCTGGATCAGCAGGCCAACAACCTGAAAATACTCTGTGACATTCCTATTGCCGAAAAGGTAGTCCTTGGGGGCAAGTTGAACTATATGCCGTCTCTCAATGCAGCTCCAACGGTCAGCTCCCAGCTGCTCTTCAAAGCTTCTGTGTTGCAGACCGAATTGGCCAAAGCCGACCTGAGAACCAACAGACTGATGAATCTGCCGGTGGTATCCATCCTTTATTCAAACAGCACCTATCAAAACAGTAACGATAAATTTTTCGATGACAATCCCCATACACAATGGCTCAATTCGATTTTTTTCGGAGCCAAAGCCACCTGGAATCTGCCCGATGTAAACCAGATTGTTCTGGCGCGGAACGCCAGGATAAACTATGAGATAGCCAAGATAAGCATGGAACATAGTAAGATTCAGAACGACGGGACCAATGCCCAACTCCTGTCTGACTATGAAAAGGCGGTTTCACAGCTCAATTCTTTCAAACAGGTATGGCTGTTAAAAGAGGAGAATTACAGGATGGCAAGGGAACAGTATAATCAGGATGTACTGCCTTTTGATAAACTGCTCCTGGCTTTTACCGATATGGAAGGAACCCGGCTTAGCTACAGCAGCGCTCTCGCGAACCTCCTTTACCTGAAAACACGTATTGATATCAGCAACAAAATAAACTGAACCGGAATTTAAAAACAGCTCACATGTATCCTTATTCTCTAACACGGATTACCCTACTATTCGCCGGTGTTTTTTTCTGGACCTCTTGTGCTCAGAAGACCAATGAAACCAAACCCGTGCGAAAGGCCGTTACGGAAACCGTGTTCGCTTCGGGAATACTGGTCCCGGACGACAAGTACAACCTTACCGCCCAGAATGATGGTTACCTGGTAGCATTGAATTTTGACGAGGGAGACACCGTAAAAGCCGGTAAACTGCTGGCTGTAATTGAAAACAAACAAAATCTGGTCAACGCTCAAAGCGCCGATGAACTGCTTGGTATAGCCAATGTGAATGTGAGCCCGGATGCACCTTCTCTGAAACAAGCCGAGGCCAACATGAACCTGGCTGCACAAAAGTTAAAAGAGGAGGAGATACAGCTTGAACGATACAGAAAACTGCTTGCTTCCAATAGCGTATCCAAACTGGAATATGAAAATGTATCCCTTGAATACGAAAATTCAAAAGCGGCTTTCCAGGTGCAACAGGAGAACTACCGTCAGCTCAAGCAGCAAGCCGAGCAGCAACTTATTGTACAGAAGGCCCAGAAAGAGGTGAATGGGGTGTTGAAGAACCAAAACGAGATAAGAGCCGTGGTTGGTGGAAGGGTTTATAAAAAGATGAAGCAGTTGGGAGATTATGTGAGGAAAGGGGACATCATAGCGGAGATAGGAGATAAAAATAACATTTATGCCAAATTGAGTGTAGATGAAACCAATATCAAGCGCATCCGGACAGGGCAGGAAGTCCTGATTCAGCTGAACACCAACAAAGAAAAAAATTACAAAGCCAAAGTGACCGAAATCTATCCGGCTTTTGATGATCAGACTCAATCCTTCTATGTGAAAGCGGAATTCATCACACCTCTTGATTTCAAAGTTTCCGGCACTCAACTTCAGGCCAACGTAGTTACCGGTCAGAACCCCGATGCATTGGTCATTCCCCGCACTTATCTGGGGTATGGGAACAAGGTGAATGTAAAAGGCAAAGGAATAGTTGTCGTTGTCCCCGGTTTTATTTCCGACCAGTGGGTGGAGATTATAAGCGGGTTGGATGAAAAGAGTATCATCATATTAGACCAGACAAAATGAAATTGGGTGTAAACACCGAAATTGGATTTACCCATCTGCTCTCCCGCAAAAGGCAAACCCTGGTGGCTTCGCTGGGCGTTACCATAGGCATAGCCATGTATATATTCATGAACTCGCTGACCCTGGGAGTGAACAGGTATTCGGATAATGCCGTTTTTAAATCGGCACCTCATCTGAGAGTATATAAGGAAGATGAGATGAGTAAATTACTCAGCAAGGATACGATCAAAGGAGGGACTACTGTAATCGTCAACCCCAAGATTTCTAATACAAGCCTGAATCTGATAAATCCCCTGAAGCTATTAAGAGACATACAAAGCCAGAAAGGAGTGGTGGCCGTCGCCCCCCAGGTTACAGCCAATATCTTTTATACCAACGGAAAATCACAAGTAAACGGAGTAGTAAATGGGGTGAATATCCTGGAGGCTGATGCAATGTTCAATATTGAGTCGACCATGATCGACGGTGACCTTCGGAACCTGGTGAATACGTCAAACGGAATCTTGTTGGGCGTTGGTATCGTGAATAAGCTGAACTTAAAGATGAATGACAACATCAATGTATTATCCGCAACAGGCGTTGTGAAACTCATGAAAGTGGTGGGTATATTCAAGACCAGTTTTGCGCTTACTGACAAAACCAAATCCTACGTAAATCTGGCTACTGCCCAGCAGCTTTTGGGTCAAGGGCCTAGTTATGTAACCGATATCTATGTAAATGTGGCGGATCCGGCAACTGCAAAGGGCTATGTGACGGGATTGCAGAATCTCACCGGTTATACCGTGGAAGATTGGGAAACGGCCAATGAGCAGTTTGTAGCCGGCAAGAAGATCAGAGGAATCATGCTGGGTGGTATTTCCTGGGCCATACTCCTGGTTGCCGCCTTTGGTATTTACAATATCCTGAACATGACCATCACTCAAAAACTCAACGACATAGCCATCTTAAAAGCAACCGGTTTTTCCGGAAGGGATGTGGTGAGGATATTTGTTTTGGAAGCCGTTATCATGGGCTTTTTGGGAACTATGTTTGGTGTGATTTTATCTTTGGGTCCTGTTTACGCCCTCAGTCATGTATACATTGGAGCCGATATCGGTTATTTCCCGATTCAGTTTGAACCCTCTATCGCCATACGCGGGGCATGGATAGGGATGATCGTAACCTTCTGCGCCGGATATATTCCTGCACGAAGAGCGGCCAAAGTTGATCCACTTGTCATCTTCAGAAGATAATGGAAAAAAAGATTGTACTCAGCACACGTAAAGTGGGAAAATCTTTCCACGACCCGGTAGACTTCAAAGCACTGGATGACATTACTTTTGAAGCTTACAAGGGAGAATTTTTAACCCTGATCGGAAAATCGGGAAGTGGTAAATCAACACTCCTATATATTCTTTCCACGATGGATACAGAATATGAGGGGGAATTGTTTATTGAAAATCAAAAAATTACCGGTCAGAAACCGGATCAGCTGGCAGCGATACGGAACGAGCATATAGGATTTGTATTTCAGTTTCATTACCTGTTGCCTGAATTCACTTGTCTGAAGAATATTATGATTCCAGCCTTGAAACTGGGAAGGTATTCGCATGAGGAGATAGAACACCAGGCTTACGAGCGGTTGAAGATGCTGGATCTGGCCGAACAAGCCCTCAAGCCTGCATCCAAGCTCAGCGGAGGGCAGCAGCAACGTATTGCCATTGCACGTGCACTCATCAATAACCCCAAGATGATTATGTGTGACGAACCTACCGGCAACCTGGATACCAAAAACACCCAGATTGTTTTCGATATCTTTCAGCGTATAGCTCATGAGTTGGGACAAACAATTATCGCTGTTACCCATGATATCGACTTTGCCAAAGCATCGGACCGGACAATTGAGCTGGCCGATGGGAAGATTGTAAGCTTAGGCGTTGATGCACGCGAGGCTAAGATTAACCAATAACGGCTCCTTTATACTCCGCTGCCTTCGACTCCGCTCAGGCACCTGCCAATACACCGATGCCTGAGCGGAGTCGAAGGCTGCAGAGTCGAAGGCCTTTTTAATACCTTTATCCCTTCTAATTCAAATCCTTTCATGAAACAATTTCTTCTGCTTTTCCTGCTTCCCTTAATCTTCACCAGTTGTGCAGGAGATAAAATGAAATCTGCTTTTGATAAGAATGCAGTTATTCCAAAAGAACAAAAGAGCTCCACCCATGATCCTTTCAAAAAGAACATGGTTCCAAGCCAATACTTTGATGTTTCAGGTGAGCGGGATACAGTACTGGAGGGTCTGATGGGAACGGTATTAGTCATCCCTAAAGGAGCTTTTACCAATAAGAAAGGGGAAGCGGTAACAGGAAACATACAGGTTGAGCTGGCCGAGGCGCTGACGATGGACCAGATGCTCTTATCCAACCTTACCACCTATTCAAACGGAATGCCCCTGGAGAGTGGTGGAATGATTTTCCTGAATGCCACATCCAACGGGGAGAAGCTCGATATCAATAAGGATAAACCCGTTTACATAGAAATCCCCACCGGTAACAAAAGACCGGGCATGATGGCCTATGAAGGACAGAGGGATGAAAATGGAAACATGAACTGGATTAATCCCCAGGCACTGGAAACATGGTTGGTTCCGGTGGATCTGCAATCTCTTGATTTTCTTCCTTCCGGTTTTGCTTCGGCGGTGAGGAGGGGGATGCCTTTCAGGTCGCACCAGGAAGCCGATGGCAGGTTGATTGATAGTCTTTATTATAGCCTATCTGTAGATGATGCTGCTCTAAAAAGAGAAGCAGACTCTATTGTAGAAATGCTTACTCGCTCTTTGAATTTAAACGAACCTTATGCGAATAATAATGCCAAAGTGGTGAATAGGAAATACACCCCTAAGTCCTATAATATTTCACCAAGCTCTGTAAAGCCTGTGATGACATACTCTAAAGGAGACCTGATGTCTATCTCGGATACGTCGAAGAAAATAACTTATGAGAGTGAAGGCAAAATTTGCGGCATAGACCCAGCCCGAATCAAAGTCATCCGTAGCAATGCTTATGAAAACACCCTGATATCAACCCGGGAGTTTGAAACGAGGATGAAGGTGATACATCAAACCTGCCTCAATGAAATCCTGGAACTCTATGTCAATAACCTGGACAAGAATCTCTGGGAGATAGATGCGATGGCAGCGGAGAAGATTGATCCAACCGATTCCCTGCATTCCCGTTTTCTTCAGTTTGCCGGGTTGAAAGAAACAAAAATCCAGCATTCGAATGTTCAGGCAGACAAGCTGAAACGGTTTTATGCCCAAAGACTGGAGCAGGTAAAAGCCGAGTTGACCAAATTCAAACGGGAACAAGACAAAGCTGTGGACAGAGAAAACAAAGAAGTGGAACAAGTGGCTGATAAATACAAAAAGCTGTTGTGGAAGCGGGAGAAATACCGCATGGAAAAATACGGATTCAACTGGACGAAGACCGGCTGGGTGAACATAGATAACGGTGTTGATCCCAAGCCCTGGGTGGAGAAGGGAATAGAAATTATTGTAGACAAGGGTGCCTCCTACGACGCGGTTTATACCTATTTTATTTATACTTCTCTACAAAGTATTTACCGTCTGAACTCTGCAGACAAGGAACATTTTTATACCGGTGACGCAGAAGTAAAGTCTATCCCCATTCCCAAAGAAGCCAATGGGGTGGTAGTTACAGTAGCCTATAAAGACGGAAACATTTTTATGGGGGTGAAGGAGTTTAACACCCGGGAAGATCAGATAACCGTTTTTCCTTCTCCTTCCTCACAAGCAGGTATACGTTCGGCACTTACTCCATATGACGATTACCGCACAGAAAATAAAATTGAAAAGGATCTGGAATACCAGGCCTACTTTTATAAGGAAAGGATACGTCTTGAAAAGCAACAAAAAGAAGCCCGCTTTCTCAAAAGACTCTGGTACAAAGCTAACCCCTGCTGCCCCGAACCCAATGGGGAAAAGCTCTTTAGGGCTAACTGTTCTGCCTGTCACAAAGCCAATGATCAGAAACTGACCGGACCCGGACTGAAAGGGGTCTTAAGCCGGATTCCGGAAGGGGACTGGAAATACGATTGGGTACATAATTCGGCTGCGGTAATAAAAAGCGGAGATATGTATGCTAAGAAAATATGCAATGAAAACGGTGGAAGCATGCAAACAGCCTTCCCGGGACTGACAAATGAAGAGATAGATGCCATTTTGGAATTTGCCGATGGGGGAGGGGATAACACTAAAAAATAGTCCTTTACTTCCCTTTCAAAAACTGTTCTGCTGTCATAACAGCTATTTCGGCCGATTTGTAATCCTTTAAATTCCGGGTAAGAAGAGTTTTAACATTATTTTCTATGGCGGTAAAGTATTGCAACCCGTCCTCGAAATCTTTAAAATCGGAAGATAAGGCCAGATCCACTACTTTGTCCGTAACGGCTAATACCGTAACCAGTGTTTTAAATTTCTGTAATTTCTTCCTGGCCTGATCGCTGGAATATTGTTTGGAAAGAATGTAGTTCAAATTGGAGAATGAAACAGAGGACATAAACAGTTTAATATTGTTTTTATCTCCGAGGGAGAACAGATGTGCTGCTGGCAAGTAAAAAGGCTCCCGGTTGCTAAGTAAGTCAAGAATAATGTCAGTATCTACAAATACCTTTTCCATTATTTGTATTTGTTCATTAAATATTCGGCATACTCTTTTTTAGGATCAAAGCCTTTAGGAAGACGTATTATACCAGCTAAACTTTTAACCAATGGAGTTATTTTCTCATCTTCTTTCTTTTCATTAGTGATATAATGAAGATAATTTTCAATCAGTTTAGACAGGCTTGTCTGGTGGGCTTTGGCATATTCTTTTGCCTTTTCAATTACTGCCTGGTCAAATTTAAGGGTCAGTTTCGCTTCCATGGCTGTTTTTTATACGTACAAATATACAAAATGTATACGTATTTATTCAAGCATTTATCAGAATATTTTATTACTTTTAAGGTTAGATTTGTATATCACTTCCATCAGCAGCCGGAATTTAACCAGTGAATCCATGAAAAGAATAAGAAGTAAGATGGTCAGTTCCATTCTATTAAGCCTATTATTTCTTTTCGAGGCAAGGGGCCAAACCACAGCCCAGTTGGTATCACTTTTCGGAGAGTCCTCCAACGATTCCGTTTTTATTTCCAAACATTCCCTTATTCCATATAAGAGCTATACTGCCCAGATGCACTCGTCCCTTCATCCACTTGGCAATCATCTGGATTCCATGGCTTTTAAACGGAATGCAGGGAGAGTTGTCAAATGTTTTGAAAATGATACCATGCAAGTGTACCTGAAAGTCACCAAAGTGGATTCTGCAATCAAACTACGTGTTGGAAATATTTGGCTGGATCCTAAAGGCATTACACCCGACAGCCTGAACCGTTTAAGTGATCATGTGCTGAGGACAGCTCAACTCGGGGTTATCTCTTTTGATGAACTTTGTCAGAGTTATTCCGGTACCAAAGGACAAGACCTGAGCGATTGCGATCTGGGCTGGTTTTATCCCGAAACCATGGTGGAGGAATTTTATCAAGCATCACTTTGGCATACCAAAGGAGAAATTTACACGGTGGAAACACAATTTGGGAAGCACATCGTAAAGACTCTCGAGGATCCTGCAAAGGATCGTTGGAAAGTATCCTATGTGCTGATGGGGGTTCGAAAAAAACATTAGCCCCTCGGGTTCAGGGTTGGCTGCTGTATAAAAACAACTCCACCTTTTCTCCCGGAAGCACAAAGGTTTTTTCCCGTTTCATTCCCAGGTTTTCCAGTAAATGAATCGAGCGGATATTATCTGTATGGGTAATGGCCACTATGCGTTTCATTTTTAAATTCTTCCAGGCGTAATCCAATACCCCTCTGGAAGCTTCTATTGCATATCCCTTCCCTTCAAAGGCGGGAAGAAAGGCATAGCCCAGGTCTACATCCTCCAGTGACGCCCTTTTCACCAATCCGCAGATGCCAACAGGTGTCCTGTCCGATTTCAATTTCACCAGATAGAATCCAAATCCAAATTGACTGTAACTGGGAATAAGCCGGGCCGACAAATAATTGCTTGCATCTTCCAGTGTTTTTATTCCCCTATCTCCGATGAACCGTATCCATCCGGAGGTATTCAGGAGTTCGAAGATAAACGGAGCATCCTGGGGACCTAACTCGTGAAGTTTCAGATTTTTTGTTTCGAGGATTAGCATAGAATGGGAAATAAAGACCTTAAAAGAGTCGGGATTCCTTAAATGTAAGGATATTCAGGTGGTTCGACCGAATGCGAATGATAATACCGCGTAAATCTCTTATTTGCAATTGAATATGCTTAGTAATGGAATGATCGAAACTTATATTTACGAGCACCAGCTATGAACTTTAAATATATAACCTTACTGTTTCAAGCCCGTAAACCCTACTATCATTAAGAATTAAGCCCCAACCATGTTCAAGGCTTAACAAAATTCAGGTTGATGTTCCCGAAGAGTTATTAAAACTATCTGTAAAATACTGATTCGCTGTTTGTTAAGAGCTTAAGGGAGTAAGCCCAATTCCTTCCCATCACCTCATTCAGGATTTGTTCCCCCTTCCAACATGGAGTACTTTTCATCTGCCATGAAATACCCTATATGAAGTTATTTAAAGCGGATGAGCGCACAAATCCACAAACAAACAATCAACTGGAAAAATTAACAAAAAAAAACCACATGAAACGAACTACTCTTTTGTCTGCCATCACCCTGATTCAAATCGGAGTGATGAGCGCCGTCAACCCATTGACGGTTGCGTTGCCGGAGCCCCCTGCGGCCTGTAATGCGCATTTTACCTGGTCACAGACAGGTCCGAATGTGATTAGTTTCACCGACACCAGCTCTAAAGGAACCACTGCAAGCACTACCTACCAATGGAGCTATGGAGACGGTACCTTTTCTTCCGGTCAAAATCCGGTCCATACCTACAATGTCCCCGGACATTATATGGTATGTCTGAAAATAGCCGGTACCGGTGGCTGCCACAGCATCTTCTGTGACACCCTGAACGTAACCGGAACAGTGATCTGTAACCTGACCGTTCATACAGGTACCCGGAATGCTGATTGTGCCATCTGCCAGGATGGAGCCGCCGGTGTAACCTTTATTTTAGGCGGAACACCTCCCTACACCTATCTCTGGACTCCGGGTGGAGCTACCACCAGGGATATCTTCCACCTCAATCCGGGCATTTATACCGTTTGCGTCACGGATAAAAACGGTTGTAAAGCCTGTTCCACGGATACTGTTAAGCTGAGGACGAGCTCCTGTACAGCCAACTTTACCTGGACTCAGGGTGCTCCCAATATCCTTGCCTTTAATGATGCTGCATCTGTGGCTGGTACCCACGCACATTATCATTGGAGTTTTGGTGATGGGCAAAATGCAAACGGACAAAATCCATCACATACCTACAACGTCCCTGGTACCTATACCGCCTGTCTCACAATTACCGATACGGGCTGTTGCCATAGTGAATACTGTGCTGTTGTTCAGGTAACCGGAACTGTAATTTGTGACCTTACCGTTAATCCTGCTTCCCATTCCGCCTCTTGTGATACTTGTCACAACGGATCTGCGGCGGTTTATGTTAACGGAGGCAGTGCCCCTTATACATACCTCTGGTCTAACGGTGCTACTACCCCGGTGGTGCATCATCTGGCTCCGGGTACTTATACTGTTTGTGTTACAGATAGCAATAAATGTAAAGCCTGCACCATGGTTACCGTTACCGGAAGACATCCACACTGCTCGGCCGATTTCGATATGAAACGAGATACCGGCAAAACAGTGCAGTATACAGCTGTTAACGAATCCTGGGGCAAAGGACCGCTGACCTATACCTGGACATGGGGAGACGGATCGGCACCTGACAATACAAAAAATCCAACCCATACCTACACAACACCTGGTGATTATCAGATTTGCCTCACCATCACCGATTCAGTAGGTTGCTCTTCTACCGATTGCGATATGCTGTACGACGCCCACAGCAAAATTATTGGTGGAGCTACAAGCCAGACAATTACAGTGAATGTAGTTTCTCCTTCTTCCGTAAATGGAATTGTTGAAGAGCACATGCTGGGTTCCTGGAACATGTATCCGAATCCAACTTCCGGTGTTACCATCATATCTTACACCCTTACCCAGAGCACAGCGCTTGACATAAGGGTATATGACCTTACCGGAAAAGAAGTGATGCAGATTGAAAACAAAGCCAGCGCAAGTGCCGGGAATTACCAAACCCAAATCAATGCAGGTGCGCTTCAGGCCGGAACTTACTTCCTGAATATTCGAACTTCTTCAGGAACGGAATCCAAAAGACTTACAGTTACACCTTGATTAACTGATAGTACAATCCAAAGAAAGGGGCTCCGCATTATCTTGCGGAGCCCTTTCTTTTTGCCTCTCTAAACTCCCATCGTATTTATAATTAGTGTTTGTCAAGGACAATCTTATTTTTTGTTTATTTTTAGAAAATTCAAATGAAATACTAATTTGGTCTTTTCAGCACATAACGAACTGACAGGTTAACAAAAGTAATGCTTATGAAAATAGACGGAACGGTTATAGCCGGAGCACTCACCGGGTTGGCCCCGGTTATCCTTAACCAGCTGAATATGCTTGGCAAGAAATATAAAAAGGATAACTCTCTGAGCCTGGTGTCGAGGAAGGTGGACTTTGTAAGCAACTGGATAAAGGCCCAGGAAGCATTGTGCACCCCGGAAGCTTTTCTGGGAGTGAAGGCAAGGGCCATACAAGAACTGGAACATATTCAGTTGGAATATGCGGAAGTGTTTTCAGACAAGCACGACATAAAGAGCTACGAAAAGAGAACACTTTTTCAGCGCCTCTTTCTTTTATACTGGCCGCATGGAGTTGTTTCCCTCGTCTGGCAGGTTCTCTTTTTCGGGGTAGTAGGAATGCTGTTGCTGGCCTTTTATGGATGGGGGCTGGATCCCAACGATCGTTCGGATTTTAATCTGGATCAGTTGTTTCGCACCATCATCACAGGTACAAACTGGCTGGGAGTGATAATCTTTTTGGCATTTGGAGGCCTGTTCCGGTATTTATCCGTCATCACCGAAAAGAAATGGTATGAAGCGAAGAAGAAAAATTAGAGGAAGGTACCGTCAATAATGAACAGGGTAGCACCGTTTTTCGTGGTGCTGCGGTGACTGCTCAATCCGTCTGAAACCTGGTAAGACATCCCTTTTTTTAAAACAACACTTGCTCCATGTTCCTCTTCGGACGTAAATTCCCCGTCCACACAAAACACGATATGTCCTTTCTGACACCAGTGGTCGGCCAGATAATTTTCGGAATACTCCACCATTCTTACTCTCAGACCTCCATATTGCAGTGTCTTCCACCAGGAGGTACCGGTTACGCCGGGGTGTTCTTCGCGGGGGACGAGATCCCAATCGGTCAATTGGAAAGGAATGTTCAGGGGGGTGGAGAGCATAGGAGGATGTTGTTCGGACCAAAAGTAATTAAAGGCTTTGAATTTTAGAAAAATAGAAGTAAATTTACTTCATTAATGAGGTAAAATTACCAATTGCGTATTCAAGCCAAAGATCATGATAACAAAGGCAAAAGCAACTATTTCCCCGAAAGCTCTATCGCGGAAATCACCTGCAAAGCAAAAGGATCCGGGCGTATATGAAAGTGCTTCCATTACTTCCAAGCATTTTGTAGCTGTTAAAAAGAGTATGCACATGAGTGATGCGTCTATTTCTGAACTCCTGAATATCAGCCCCAAGACATACCAAACCTACAAAAAGTCGGGGGCTAAGATTAATGATAATATAAAAGGTCGTTTGGCTGTCCTGATGCAGATATTTGAGCATGGAATAGAAGTCTTCGGTTCAGGTGAAAGATTTTATAAATGGCTAACCACGGATAACTTCCACTTTGACAAAAAGCCTCCAATGGAATTTTTATTTAAAATAAACGGTCCTCAGTTTATTGATGATACTTTAACCGGAATCGAATACGGGGATAATGCCTGATTATGGAAGTATTCCGGATTTCGAATGTAAAGCATTCCCACAATTTATATGCATCAGGAAGAGCCAGCCGATGGAACAGGACAGGAGAGTATGTTGTTTATGCAAGTACTTCCCGTTCTCTTTCCACCCTTGAACTATTGGTTCGTGCTGAAATTCTTAATCCGGACGCACGCTATCAGGTCATGGTCCTCTCACTTGCCGATGAGGAGAACCTAACGGAAACAGTAAGGACAAAGGATCTGCCGTCGAACTGGCGTCTGCATGCAGCTTATACCCAACTACAAGCCATTGGCAGTAATTGGTACAGGAGCAGATCCTCCCTTTTGCTGAAGGTGCCTTCCGCCATTATTCCAATGGAATTCAATTATGTTATGAATACCGGCCATCCCGATTTTAAAGCCAAGGTCCGTCTGGTAAGACGGGAAGATTATTTTTGGGACGGCAGATTGTTTTCCAAGAGAACATAAGTCTCCGTATCCTTTTTAGCTGGCAAGAAGGCCCGTAAATTTTCTATATTTGGCGGAACCTTATTTTCCATTATGCACGCTCATTTATTTGAAATCATTGAATTTGTAGCTGGTGTACTCCTTGCAGGGGTATTGATGATCCTGGATCTGAGAAAGAAAATGGGATGGCGCTTCTGGGTGGGTGTCGGATTATTAGTCTTTGAAATTACCAGGGGAGGTATGGCCTGGAACCAATTGCAGGAAGCAAGACGCCAGGAGGCGGTGCAGGAAGTTCGGAAGAAGGAACAAAAAGGAGTGATGAAAGAGATGTTCTCCAAACGAATTTTGCCTCAGGACAGCCTGGCTCATTTCGATGGCACGGTGGAAATCCTGGTTCCGGCCGGTTTTGCTGTAAGTAACTTCCACAAACCGGATATAGAAAGTATACTGATGACGAAAGCGTTTGAGGGTGGAGCCTACATTGTTTCGGTCTCCAAACTTAACAACAAGGAAAACCTCAGTTTTAAAGCATATGCCCAGCAGTTGGATGAGATGCATCGGAGGAGTATTGTGCACTATGAGATTACACCCAATGCCACCTTTACCCTGCCCGGCACTGACTGCCGCGCTCTTGACTACAAAGCTTTTCAGAAAAACCAACTGGCTTCAGCCGGAGTGATGTTTAATGCAAGCAAAGGCAAATACCTTTATTCCATCGTGTTTTCAAATAATGGGGTTGATCCTGCCAGGACGAAGGAGTTTACGGAAAAAATATTTAAGAGTATTCGGATTACAGAGTAAAGAAGCAAACAATACCCGGGCCTTCGGCTCCGCTCAGGCACCGGCCAGCCCTTACTTTTGAGAACTGGCACTTCGACTACGCTCGGTGGCCAGCAAGCGGTCTCTCAAAGTCAAATTCAAAGAGCAGTGACCATCTTAGATGTGTAATTCGCTAAGGAAGAAAATCAGATGGCTCTCTTTCCCGTAAGCACTCTTTCTGTTTCTCCGCTCTGTTTCTAATCTTTAGTCCCACCAAAGACTATAAACCTTTTTCTCCGATCCAAAGTCGGGTATATTGGAGGGCTTGTCGTAAAGCCAGTCGGTATATATCTCATCGGGCTCCAGGGTTTTCACGGCATCTCTGAGTTCTTCCATGGAAATGGATCCTATCACATACACGGTATCGGTAAAGAACCAGTCGTCTTCTGTATCCGCTATTCGGACAAGTATTTCTTCTGCCTTGCCGGATGCTTTGAGGGCGAGGAAAATGGAATAAAATTCCTGGGGTGTGGGTTGTTTTGGGAAAATATTTACACCAATGGAGCCCATGTCCGAATTGCCTTCAAAGAAATCAGGCAGGCTCACAGCCACCTCCTTATCGGGGTATCCGGCCTGGGTAACTAATTGGAGGACTCTATTATTTCTATCCATGTAAGTACTACCACCCTGTTTGCCGTGGCCCGGTTTGAGTGACGAAAGGCAGGGAGGCAAGACTTAAAGTTAAATAAAAGAAAATAAATCAAGAATATTCGGAATATTGTGGGATTCATCCCTCTAAGGGAGGCAGCTTTGAGCTAATTACCCCCAAAGATTGGTAACAGACTTACCCAAACCATGAGTTGATCCACACAAAGAGTTTTTTCTTTCCTTATCTCTGATTCTTCAATTCTTTTTTAATGCTTTTGGTGTGCTTTTTCATTCCTTTTTTCTTGTTATGACCAAAGGATTTTGAGGTCAGAAAGCGGGAAGGGGTATTAAGCGATTCGGCGCCGATTCCAAGAGTCATGCAACTCAAAACGAGTATTACGATTATCTTTTTCATGGGAGCAGGTTTAGATGATGATCTTTTCTACAATACAAATATACCCTCGTCCCGTCTCTCAATCAATGATTTTGGACAGGTTTGAAGGGCATTCTATATGATTATTCCCCCTTATTACCAGGTGATTACAAGAAAAGAATAAAAAACAGTTGCCGAATCAATTAAATAGTTAGACATTTGTCTAAATATATAATCACACAGATAAATCACATCGCCCATGAATGATATTTTTAAAGCCTTGAACGATCCGGCAAGGAGGGAGATTTTGAAAATGCTTCGCAAGAAGGACATGATGGCAGGGGAGATTGCTTCCAAATTCGACATGACTCCCCCCAGCATTTCACATCACCTCGACAAGCTAAAGCGGGCCGGATTGGTTACCACCGTCAAACAAGGCCAGTTTGTGCTTTACTCGATCAACACAACCATTGTTGACGATTTATTGGAATATGTACTCACCCTTAAAAAGAAATAATATGAAAACGTTCTTAAAAGAAGCCCTGTTAGTTGTATTGGTTATCCTTCCTTATGTTTATCTGTACACAGTATGGAATCAGCTTGGCGAACAACTTCCGATACATTTTGATTTCAACGGCACTCCCAACGATTGGGTTGGAAAAACCACTATGCTTTACATCCCCGGGGCAGTTGGATTTGGAGTCTACTTACTCCTGTTGCTGATTCCGTATATAGACCCCAAACGAAAAATAATGGAAATGGGAGATAAGTATTATAGTCTGCGTTTTACGCTTACCCTGTTTATTTCCCTGCTGCTTGCCTTTGTTATCTTCGCAGGCAAATCAGGAAGTAGTCAAAGTACCGGTGCGGTAATGCTTATAGTGGGAGGGCTTCTGGCTGTGATTGGTAATTATTTTCAGGCATTGCGCCCGAATTATTTTATCGGAATACGCACTCCCTGGACGCTCCAAAGCGAACAGGTATGGAAAAAGACCCATAAGCTCGGAGGACGAGTATGGATGGGAGGAGGGATATTGATTGCGATTCTTTCCTTTCTCATACACGGGAATGAAGCATCGGGTATTGTATTTGGCACCCTCCTTGGCATAATGGTGCTTTGGCCCGTTTTGTACTCTTTTACCGAATTCAGAAAGGAGAGTAGAAATTAAGGATTTAGGATTTGGTACTCTTCATCATATGACTAAACGCCTTGCCCATAACAGTGGTGTATTTCTTGTCGACGAAAGTGGCGGTGCCAGACTTGTATTTTGAAAACAAAGTGAGGTGGAACTGGTCTTCTTCATCCATATCAAGGGATACGGTATAAAGCTTTAAGATGTGTTTGAGTTTGGTGGTGTTTTTCACGATTCTCTGTTAATGGATTGTAGACGACTTTTCTTTCTGCCTTTCTAACGCAATTGAAATAGATTTTTTGTACCCTTCCGGCATATTCAATCCCCCGATTTCTTCCGGTTTGAAAAATCCCACTTCTTTGTGTTCGTGACTTATTTTAACCAGGTCCTGGTTTATCTCCAGCGGATTACAATAATAGGTAACAATCAGCACCTTTACTTTTCCCAGAACATTATACATCCAAGTATCTACCAGGGTTGATACGGTTGTTTCGAGGTTTAACTCTTCCCTGATTTCCCTGATTACGCATTGTTCGGCTGATTCTGCGGGTTCGAGCTTCCCTCCGGGCAGCTCCCATTCTTCCCTCTCGTTTTTAAGAAGTACGATGCGTTTGTTGACCAGCACGATTCCTTTCACGGAAACAGGATATTTTCGTGAAAAGTAATCCGTTGGAATATGGCGGAAGAGGACTTTGAGCAGGAAATTCATGATGCAGATTTTATTTGGATAAGATCCGTAGTGGCAAGGATCTCCTCTAGGGCCAAGAACAACTTGTCCAGATCATGCTGCGTATTGAAAGCCTGAATGGAATAGCGGAGGAAGATTCTTTTTCCGTGCCGCATCACCGGAACATCAATGCGGTATTTCTCAAACAACAGCTCGTGCAGGGCTTCCGGATTGGAGCAGGTAAGGGGAATACTGCACATTTGCCCTAAGAAATCATCGTTTACAGGACAAAGCGGTACAGAACCCAGCAAGGTGCAGAATCGTTCGTAATTTTTATGTGCCAGGCGACGGCAGGAAGCGGCTACGTTAACCCAGTCATGAGTCTTCATGAATTCTATTGCCTTAGGCAGGGTGAGAAAGGCGGAATAATCTCTGGTTCCCTGCATCTGATGATAATCTAAAAAGCGGGAGCCGGAAGGCTTATCACTCTCATAACCC
>Ga0207114_1011_pt1 | contig 61848 bp, 46 predicted proteins | sample Alteio_BWMinHeat_70_FD_153560 | JGI IMG/M metagenome (GOLD analysis project Ga0207114, IMG submission 153560) | Enriched cells from forest soil in Barre Woods Harvard Forest LTER site, Petersham, Massachusetts, United States -... | ecosystem: Environmental > Terrestrial > Soil > Temperate forest >... | reverse complement strand
TCGGGAAATAAAAAGCCCGCTCGGTGAAGCGGGCTTGAGCCAAAACACAGGGAACCATTTAGCTGGTGGCGTGCGGCTGCTTTTCCTGAAGTGAAAGACCTGGTGGTAGACCGCCGGTCTTTCGATCGAATTATCGCAGCGGGCGGATACATTTCCGTTTCTACCGGAAATGCGCCGGACGGGAACACGATCCTTATTGGCAAAGAATTGTCTGACAGAGCTATGGATGCGGCCGCCTGCATCGGCTGCGGAGCCTGCGTAGCTGCTTGCCCGAACGCATCGGCTGCCCTGTTTACAGGCGCAAAAATCGCGCACCTCAGTATTCTGCCGCAGGGCGCGCCGGAGCGTGACCATCGCGCCGTGAACATGGTGGCGCAGATGAATGCGGAAGCATTTGGCGGCTGCACAAACATCGGCGAGTGTACCGGCGCGTGTCCGAAAGAAATTCCTCTCGAAGTGATTGCTACGATGAACCGCGACTACATTCGGGGCGCATGGAAACAGCGGGACAATATCGTAAAGACCATCACACCTATGACGGAGTGGAGAACTGGATCGAAGGCGGATATCGATCCGCACGCCACCAGCTAAATGGTTCCCTGTGTTTTGGCTCAAGCCCGCTTCACCGAGCGGGCTTTTTATTTCCCGATTCTCAGCTTCTCTTGACCAGTAGAGAACCCAGTTTTGCCATAAAAATCGCCGCAACACCGTGCAGGAAGACCTGATAGGTCACACCGGCCGTCGATAAGACGGTAAACGCATCCCCGACCGGGACAATGATGACCAGCAACATCAGCACGCCCGCGGTACGGCCTTCTCTGAGCACCAGCATGGCCGCGAACATCAGACCAATGGCAATATCACGCACTCCAGCAATTCTCACCCAATCGATGCCGTCAGCAACCTTAACCGGCGCTCCGAACAAGGCCGAGGCGGTCAGCGGCATGAGAACTGCCAATCCACCGACAAGCAGGATTCCAATTGCAAATGCCGCATACAGCCAGTAAAGCGGGGATCTTACTGTGAAATGTATCGACTGATTCAAGCTCGCCGATCCTCTCTCGCCGGAGTTGGTTTTGCTGCAACCTCGTCTATAGCCGACCATTTACACTATAAACAGCATGATTCCCACACTTGAATGGACCTCCAACGGCGTCCGCTTCCTGGATCAGACGAAGCTTCCGCTCGAAGAAACCTATGTGCTCGCCACCAGCTATCAGCAGGTGGCCGATGTCATCACCACGATGGTAGTTCGCGGAGCACCTGCCATTGGTGTTTCCGCCGCCATGGGGGTTGCACTTGGAGTCCGGCAAAGCAAGGCCGCCACAATTCCCAACCTCGCTAAGGAATTCGACATCATCTGCAACACGCTGGCTGCAACGCGTCCCACAGCGGTGAATCTCTTCTGGGCCATTGCCCGGATGCGCGAGCGTTTTGCCGGCCTTACAGAGCAACAGAGTGTCACTCCTCAGACCATTGCGGACGCATTGGTCAAAGAAGCGCAACAGATGTACGACGAAGACATCGCAGCGTGCAAGACCATGGGCGCAAATGGCGCAGAGCTGCTGCCGGAAACAGGCGGCGTGCTCACCCATTGCAATGCCGGAGCCCTGGCTACCTGTGGATACGGCACCGCGCTGGGAGTGATTCGCGCCGCGGTGGAAAGCGGTCGCGCCATTCATGTGTATGCCGATGAAACACGCCCATTTCTTCAGGGCGCTCGTCTCACCGCATGGGAGCTGATGCACGACGGCATCCCCACTACGGTCCTCTGTGACAATATGGCTGCCAGCCTCATGCGCCAAGGCAAGATTCGCGCCGTGATTGTTGGGGCGGACCGCATCGCCGCGAATGGCGATGTAGCCAACAAAATTGGAACTTACAGCGTGGCCATTCTGGCCAAAGAACACGGCATCCCGTTTTACGTGGCTGCTCCGTGGTCAACGATCGACCTGGCTACAGCGAATGGCGATGGCATACCTATCGAGCAGCGGGCTGAAATTGAGGTCACGCACCACGGAGGAAAGCAGCTTACACCGCACGGTGTCGGCATCGAAAACCCAGCCTTCGACGTGACGCCGGCAAAGTACGTTACCGCCATCATCACAGAACGCGGTGTGTTGCGCGCGCCTTACACTGATTCGCTTGCAGAATTGGAAACGGCTTCCGTCACGAAGTGAGGAAGCCGTGAAATGAAAGCTCTGTAGCCCTCAAAAGAGAGGTTACAGGGCTTCTGCCAGTACCGGATAAAGTAAATATTGGTTTGTTTCGTAAAGAGCAAGTAGGCGCTTGGTCATCAGGTAATAGGATGAAGCGGCCTGGTGGACGTAGAAAGGAATTTTCAATTCGCTATTTCGGATATGCGCATTCCACCGAATCTTGCGCACTGCCCGCTTTAGCAGGATCGAATCATGGCGAATACGTTCCGCCACGATGACTGCCTGATCGTAATTCCAGTTCCGAACGTAGGCTGCCAGCGCGATCATGAGGTCGGCGTTGCGTTCCATCCGCCTCAAGCCTTCTTCGCCGCCAACCAATCCCCAGATTTCATGAGGTTCGAGTTTGAGCTGGTTCTTTTCCGGCTGCAAATGGTCCATAGCAACCATCTCAAGACCGCGCATATGCATTGGCTCAATTGAACTAACCAGCGTTTGCCAATCTGCGGAAACCAGCTTACGCGACCGTCTGTGCGCAACAATAAGCGCAATTACGGCGACAAAAGCAAACACACTAAATGCTAGATATCCCATAGGCAGTTTCTACTGTTTCTCAGTATGGCTCACAACGTGTAATTCGGATTGCAATTGGCGATGCAGCCCATCCAGGTAATTCTGCATTTCCGGTGATAGTGTACGACGTTTCGGCTCGGGACGCCAGAGAGTAATTATCCAAAAAATAGTAACCCCCTGATAGGTCAGAATCCGGACATTATCCACCGCCACACCATGCCAATTCGTCCCAAAGTGGCTGTAGACCCCCTCAGTAATGAGCGCGACAACTGCCCAAACCGCTAACCCCTGGCCAATGCGCATTACGTGGCTGGTCCAGACAAGGCCAAGCTGCGTTGAAGCGAATGCCATAGAGACAAACACCTCAACGGTGAGCATGATTGCGAATAAATTGCCCTTTTCAAGCCAAAATTCGACGGGGAGGCCATGAGAAACAGGTGTGCCGGGGTTGATTGCGTAAGCCGTTGCCGCGGCAATCACCGCCCCCACGATCCCGCATAACCAAAACATATTACGCGCGTCCCGAATCCAGGTGCCAGTTGGCTTCAGGACTACACGCGCCATCTCAAAGACAATTCCCAATTGCAGTGCAAGTTCAAGAAAAGAGGCGATCCAGTAGATATTCGTATAGGTTTTGGGGCTCCCATACTGGTAAATGATGAACAGCACAATTGTGCGAAGAGTCATGAACCCGATCCATGCCGTGAATACGGGAAATGCTCTCCATCGTCCACGCACTACTAAAACGATCAGCAAAACGACATGCTCGATAAAGCCTGCCGCCCATAGGACTCGCGCTAGGAGAGACACAGTCACAGCATGATCTTACCCTGTCTTCCTACGGCTCTAATATCGAGTTTTGCTTATGCACCTACCAGCTTCCCTGCGGGCGTCTGTGGACGCGGGTCACTGCCTCCAGCCACCGCTACCAGCTTCCCTGCCGGCGTCTGCGGGCGTGGATCACTGCCTCCAGCCACTGCTACCAGCTTCCCTGCCGGCGTCTGCGGGCGCGGATCACTGCCTCCAGCCACTGCTACCAGCTTCCCTGCCGGCGTCTGCGGGCGCGGATCACTGCCTCCGGCCACCGCTATCAGCTTGCCTGCCGGCGTCTGCGGGCGCGGATCACTGCCTCCGGCCACCGCTACCAGCTTCCCTGCCGGCGTCTGCGGGCGCGGATCACTGCCTCCAGCCACCGCTACCAGCTTCCCTGCCGGCGTCTGCGGACGCGGATCACTGCCTCCGGCCACTGCTATCAGCTTGCCTGCGGGCGTCTGCGGACGCGGATCACTGCCTCCGGCCACCGAAGAAGTCAAATGTCTTGGACTATGCGATTGGAACGTTAAATTAGCACTTGTAATTTCAGCACGAACTTGAAACGATGCAAAACCAAGCAGTAAGACAGACAGGGCAGACACACTCGTACGAGCCCAAGTTTTCATTTGAAAAATCTCCTTTTGAAGGACACAATGCCGTGTCCTGATATGAGCGTATGATGATCAGCGGTTTGAGAACAACCAATTGATGCATCTAGCGTGCCAAATAGTTTTCAGCGAGAACTCTTTTGGAACCAACAATTTGTTGCGAAAACATGTCCAAATTTTGAGGAAATGATCTTACACTTTAGTAACGTACATCGGTAATTTCATGATATGCGGGCAGTTAATCAGTTTTCGGCACTTTGGGAACCAGGTTTTTCCACGATATTTCCGCCACGAACGAGGCCTTTTCTGGCACGAAGATAGCCCTGACTTTAATTTTTCTCGCGGATGTACAGCAGGCTTGTCCAGTTAGTTTCGCACATGCATACTGTAGGATTTACTGGCTATCGCGTAGTTTTGACACGATAAGTGTGCGATGACAGCGCCGCACATAATAAACGAGTAATTATTGAAGCCATCCCTGATACGGATACAGCAACAGGAAAAAAATCATCGCTAGCGCCATAATGTCCATGTAGAGCAGCAGCAATACACCGCCGTGATAGAAACTCCAGCGCAGGCGCAGGCAGCGAGATGTGTCATAGGTTCCGTATAGGGCAAGAAATGCGGGGAGAACGAGTTTCAGTGACGGCCGTGCATCCGGAAAACCTGACAACACGAGTGCCAGAACCAGGCTGCCGAGGACTAAAATCGTTCCGCGCAATAACGACCGCGCCCGAATATTGAAAAACGCCGGAGGCATCTGAAAAGCAACCACTATGTCTACTGTATCGAACCCCATCACACCGGCGACTGGCAAGCGCCAGGAAATCGACAAACGTGAGCGTATCGTCAAACGCGTCGCGCGGGAGTTGCGCGATGGCTACTACGTGAATCTGGGTATTGGCATGCCTACGCTGGTCGCAAATCATGTTCCGCCGGGCATCGAAGTAGTTTTGCAATCGGAAAACGGGATGCTTGGCGTCGGCCCTTATCCAATTGAAGGCATGGAAGACCCTGACCTCATCAACGCGGGAAAGGAAACCGTCTCCGAACTCCCTGGAACATCCTATTTTTCGAGCGCAGACTCCTTTGCGATGATTCGCGGCGGCCACGTCGACCTCAGTATTCTAGGTGCGATGGAGGTCGACGAAGAGGGCAATCTCGCCAACTGGATGATTCCGGGCAAAATGGTCAAGGGCATGGGGGGCGCAATGGATCTGGTGGCAAGCGCGCGCCGCGTGATCGTGGCGATGGAGCATACAACCAAAGACGGCAGGCCGAAGATTCTCCATCACTGCACGCTACCGATCACAGGTCTGAAAGTTGTGCATACGATCGCCACAGAGATGGCCTGGATCAACGTGACCGCGGACGGCCTGCTGCTCGAAGAAATAGCCCCCGGACTTAGCGTAGACGAAGTGCGGAACGCAACGGAGGCTCCACTCAAAATCAGCGACGGGCTCCGGGAAATGGCGCTGTAAATCATCATATTGTGTACGGCTAGGGCCTGTGAGCAGGCCCTAGTTGCGTCGCACCGTCTTACGCTCGATTCGCTTCTCGTGCCCATCTCCCCTGAAAATGCGCTTCACATAAATCCCCGGCGTGATGACATGATCGGGATTGATTTCGCCGGGCTCGACGAGTTCTTCCACTTCGGCAACTGTGATTCTGGCAGCCGTCGCCATCATGGGATTGAAATTGCGCGCTGTCTTGCGATAAACCAGGTTTCCTGCGGTATCGCCCTTCCATGCTTTGACGAGCGCGAAGTCGGCACGCAGCCAACGCTCCAGCAGGTATGGCCTGCCATCGAATTCGCGTGTCTCCTTGCCCTCCGCGACCAGGGTCCCCACGCCGGCAGGCGTGTAAAACGCTGGAATGCCAGCGCCGCCGGCGCGAATCCGCTCGGCCAGCGTTCCTTGTGGAACAAGCGTCAAATCCAACTTGCCCTTCAGTACCATGTCTTCGAGCAGCTTGTTCTCACCCACATAGCTGCCAGTGTGCGACGCGACCATGCCCGACTCCAGCATCTGCCCCATGCCGAAGCCGTCTACGCCCATGTTGTTGCTGATCGTGTGCAATCCCTTTACGCCCAGGCGTACCAGGGCGGCAATCAGGTTTTCCGGAATGCCGCATAGTCCGAAGCCGCCGATCATGATGGTCGCGCCGTTGGGAATATCCTTGACGGCTTCATCCGCACTGGCAATCACTTTCTTCAATCCACTCTCCAGACATGCCGCAAGCACCGAGCAGAATACTCGACCCACGCCGTTTACGCCAATGCCACGGCAGCCGCTTCTGATGGCGCAGGCGCAATCCGGTGAGTTACGCACTCACAGATAACGCGATTGTGCGGTAGCATGGCAGCGAGTTGCAACATCGGAGGAGATTTACATGTTAAAGGGATTCCGTGACTTTATTTTGCGTGGCAATGTAGTCGATCTGGCAGTGGCAGTTGTTGTCGGCACAGCGTTCACGGCCATCGTTAACTCGCTGGTAAAAGACCTGATCACGCCATTTATTTCGGTCATTGTCGGGAAGCCTGATTTTTCCTATCTTGTTCTCAACATTCATGGCGGCAAGATTCCTTACGGCAACTTCCTGAACCAGCTCATTTCTTTCCTGCTCATCGCGACAGCCGTATATTTCCTCTTTGTGCTCCCGATCAACAAGCTGATGGCGCGCTTTTTTCCTGCCAAAGTGGAGCCGCCGAAGACGAAGGCCTGCCCCGAATGCCTCAGTGATATTCCGATTGAAGCAAGGCGCTGTTCACATTGCGCACAGCCGGTCGCCTAGCAGGCTCTTAGTAGTGCGCTTCATTTCCAAGCCGAATTTTCTGTCTCGTGATGATGAGCGCGATTCCTGCGCGTACTGTATGACGAAAGCACATTTGTTCCGAGGAGAACTGCATCATGCCGCTTCCCACCGATGAAAAAGCGCTGGCTCTGAGCCATGACCTGCTGCAAGCATTCGACAATGTCTTTGGTGTACATCCCGGCTTCCGGCCCGCGCACGCAAAGGGCGCGCTGCTGTCCGGAACCTTTGCACCTTCGCCTGAGGCAGCTACTCTCACGCGTGCCCCTCACATTGAGCGCAAATCCACACCCGTCACCGTGCGCTTTTCGGATTCCACCGGCATCCCGACAATCCCGGACAACGATCCGCAGGGAGCCAGCCCACGCGGCTGCGCCATTCGCTTCCATCTCGCCGAACACAAGCACACCGATATCATCAGCCACTCGCACGATGGATTCCCTGTGGGCACGGCGGAAGAGTTCCTTGAATTCCTTCGCGCGATCGCGGCCAGCGATCCATCCAAGCCGCACCCAAACCCGGTGGAGGCGTTTGTCAGCACGCATCCAGCGGCGCTCGCATTTGTACAGGCTCCGAAGCCCATTCCCACGAGCTTCGCAAAGGAAAAATTCTTCGGTATCAACGCCTTCAAATTCACGAATGTCGAAGGTGCCACCCGCTACGGACGCTACCGCATCGTCCCGGAGCTGGGAACCGAGTATCTCGCCACGGAAGCAGCTGCCGCCAAGACTCCAAATTTCCTCTTCGATGACCTCTCAGAGAGAATCGCGCAAGGTCCGATCAAATTCCATATTCTTGTGCAGCTGGCGGAGGAGGGCGACGCGGTTGACGATGCCACCGTTCAATGGTCGGAAGGCCGCCCGCTGCTGACACTCGGTGAGATCACGCTCGACGCGATCGTTCCGAACAACGATGCGGAGCAGCGCCAAATTATCTTCGACCTTATTCCACGAATCGACGGGATTGAGCCCTCCGGCGATCCACTGCTCGATCCGCGAGCGAATCTTTATCTATTGAGCGGACGTCGCCGAAGAGCAGCCGAGCAGGCCTAATCCAGCTCACGCAGCGGTTTCGACCGCGCATAAAAGCCCAGGTAGCACACCATCGCTACACCCGTCATGGCGGCGATGGCGTGCTCCGTCGGCATATGCCGCGATAGCTCGCCAATCAGCAGACAACCGACCGGCGGCAGCCCAAGAAAGCTGGTCGCGTAGATGCTCATGACCCGCCCGCGCATCTCATCGCTCGAAAGCTGCTGCATGGTTACGTTGACCATGGAAAGGCTGATGATCATTCCAAAGCCCTCGCAGAATGACATGGCCGCCGATAGCGCAAAGCTATGCGAATAGCAAAAGATGATCACCGCTGCCATCACAAACAATCCGAAGAAGACAATGACCCGCCCGCGCCAGCGGATCCTGCCCATATAAGCAATCACACCCGCCGCCAGCAGCGCTCCAATGCCTGAGCACGCCATCAGGAAGCCCAGTCCTCGCTCGCCTACCTTGAGCACATCTTTTGCGAAGTAGGGAATGAAGGTGATGAACGGCAGCAGCAGCAGGCTGGCGCTTGCAATCAGCATCACTATGGCCGACATCTCCGGCGACCGCCGGACATATGCGATGCCGTCTCGCAGACTTTGCAATACGCTCGTATGACGCTCCTGCCGCTCGGCCGGATACCGCATACGAAACAGCGGCCACAATACTGCCAGAAAACTAAAGCCGTTCAGAAAGAAATTGCCGGCCATGCCAAACCAGGCCATGGCATATCCGCCCAATGTCGGCCCGATAATACGCGACATATTAAACTGTGCCGAATTCAGAGCGATGGCGTTCTGCAGGTCTTCGGCCGGAACCAGACGCGGCACCATTGCCTGATAGGCGGGCGCATTCAGCGCATTCGTTATGCCCGTCAGGAATGCGAGCACCGCCAGCTGGCCAATCGTGATTACCTTGAAATATGTAAGAAAGGCAAGCACAAATGCAAAGACCATCTGCGCCGTCTGCGTACCGATGAGCAGATGCCGCTTGCTGACGCGGTCGGCGATGACACCCCCGAAAAGCGTAAACAGCAGAAATGGAAACGCCGCCGCAAATCCGATCATTCCCAACCAGAAAGATGAGTTCGAAAGCTCCAGAACAAGCCAGCCCTGCGCTACATTCTGCATCCAGGTACCGACATTCGAGAGCAGACAACCGCCCCAGAAGAGCCGGTAGTCTTCATTCCGAAAAGCGCGAACGATCGGCGGCCACTTTTTCCCGGCAACCGGCAGGTCGAGAGCGAGATCGGCTTTCAGCTCAGGGTCTAATTCAGCTTGAGCGCTCTCCTTAGCCAAGATCCTGTACTCCTTCGGATCGGCGACATCGAACGTTTTGCATCAGCATCCTCTTACAATCGCTGAAAAGACGGGCAGTGGGATACATCGCAAGCTGTATATCTTTCTGAAAGAGCCAGGATGTGCCGGAATTGCGGCAGGTGGAATTCGGACAATGATTCTCCAACCCATTAGTGTAAGCTTTTTCTTTTACATATCCATTTCTTCATGGAACTCATCAAAACCGTTTTAAGGAGCAGTTTTTTGGACCGTCGTGCTCTTGCCAGCTATCTCTGCCTTTCCGCGCTTGCCGCTTCGCTGCCCGCTCAAACAACCAGCACGCCTCAGTCACTTTTCGGCTATCGCGACTTTTCCGCGCAATCGAAAATAGACCAGCAATTTCTTGCTGTGCCGGATGCGAAACTCGCAGGCGAAGAGCTGAAGACGCTCACCGCATCGCCCCATATTGCGGGATCCAAGGAAGACTACGACACGGCCGTGTACGTAGCGGAAAAATTCAAGGCTGCCGGACTCGATACGGCCATCGTGCCGTACAAGGCGTGGCTCAATCTGCCGAAGGCAATCCATATCACTGCAACCGACAACAATGACAAGGTGCTGATGACCGGACCGACGCGCGAGCACGTCGAGGGCGATCCTTTTGACAAAGACCCGCGCGTGGTCATGCCGTTCAACGGCTCGTCGCCGTCCGGAGACATCACAGCCGAGGTCGTCTACGCCAACTATGGACGCCCGGAAGACTTCAAGAAGCTGGAAGATCTGGGCATCAGCGTGAAAGACAAGATTGTCCTTGTGCGCTATGGCGGAAACTTCCGTGGCGTAAAAGTCTATGTTGCTCAGGAGCACGGCGCGGCCGGCGTTATCCTCTACTCCGACCCGTCAGACGACGGTTATTATCGCGGCGATATGTACCCCAAAGGCCCTTATCGTCCGGAAACCGGCGTGCAGCGCGGCTCGGTGCAGTACATGTTCAAGTATCCCGGAGACGCCAGCACGCCCGGCGTGGCCTCAACACCCGACTTGGCTGAATCCAAGCGCTTAAAGCCGGAAACAGCGGCGAGCATGCCGCAGATTCCCTCCACCCCAATTTCCTATCACGATGCCGCGCCGATTCTGGAAGCGCTTGCCGGGCCCACGGTCCCGCATGAATGGCAAGGAGCTCTGCCCTTCACCTATCATGCAGGCCCAGGCGGCGTAAAAGTGCATATGGTCCTCAAGCAGGACTACGCCTATCGCACTATCTGGGACGTGATCGGCAAAATTCCTGGCACCGAATGGCCCAACGAATGGGTCGTCGCGGGAAACCATCGCGATGCCTGGGTTTATGGCGCAGTCGATCCCAACAGCGGCACTGCGGCGATGCTTGAGTCCGTGCATGGCATCGGCGAGCTGCTCAAGACCGGCTGGAGGCCGAAGCGCACCATTGTCTTCGGCAGCTGGGACGCGGAAGAAGAAGGACTGATCGGCTCGACCGAATGGGCAGAAGACAATGCGGAGCGGCTGAGACATGCCGTCGCTTATTTCAATACAGATGTCGGCGTTGCCGGACCGAACTTTGACGCATCCGCCGTGCCCTCACTCAAAGACTTTGTCCGCGATGTCACGAAGGAAGTTCCCAGTCCGAAGGGCGGCAACGTATACGACCAGTGGAAGAAGAGCGAGGCAGAGGGCGAGTCGCGCCGCCACTCGGCGAATGAGCATCTGGGCCAGGGCGCGTCCCATCAAAACAGCGAAGTTGAAATCGGCGATCTCGGCAGCGGTTCTGACTACACGCCGTTCATCCAGCATCTCGGCGTGCCATCTACCGACATCGGCTCCTCCGGCCCTTACGGCGTTTACCACTCTGTCTTCGACAACTACAACTGGTTCATCAAGAACGCCGATCCCACCTTTGTCTACGAGCAGCAGCAAGCGCGCGTCTTCGGTCTCGAAGTGCTCCATATGGCCGACACCGACGTGCTGCCCTACGACTACGTGAATTACGGAAAGGAAATCACCGAGTATCTCGACGCAGCCAGGAAAAAGGCCGATGAGAGCAAAGTCTCGGGTCTGGATTTCGCACCGGCTCTGGCTGCCGCACAACAGTTCACCACCGCGGCAGAGGCTGTTCGCAAGAAGCAGCAGAGCCTCCCCGGCAATTCCACGGAGCTTAACGCCCAACTGCGGCAGGTGGAAGGCGATTTGCTCTCGCCGGCAGGACTGCCCAATCGCCCATGGTTCAAGCACACCATCTACGCTCCAGGGGAATATACGGGCTACGCTGCTGTTGTCATTCCCGGCGTAAACGAGGCCATTGACGCGAAAGACAGTGCTCGCGCGGCGACGCAGCTTACCGCGCTCACCGAAGCCATCCATCGCGCTGCTTCCACTCTGGAATCGGCGGCAAAGTAGTCAGGGCACGGCTGGCGCCGTGCCCCTTTTCAACCAAACAGTGAACGAATCGTTTTAGTGAACGACTGACTGGAAGAGCGGAGACTGTAGCAGAGAAGCAAACTGGCTGTCCGACGCCGCGAAACGAACCTGCAGCGTTCCAGCGCTTGAGTCGATGGTTGTGTTGTCGATGGCTGATTTTTCCGCCGCCGTACCGCCGACTTTCTTGTACATGGCTGCGGCATTCAACAGGGATGACATCGTGGCGGCAGTGAACGTATCCGGCGTGACCACATCGAGGCTGAACTTTACGCCGTTGTTAAAGTTCATGGTGTACCGTGAACCGGTCAAGCGCTTTTTAACCGTGTCATAGTCCGCCAACTGCGATGCCTCGCCGAGCACGCCGCGCATCATCATCTGCGTTCCCTTCTGGTCGAGAATGCTCCAGATCGGCTCCGTATCGACGATCGACATCTGCTGCATCATCGAGTCGTTGCTCAGGAAGTTCGGCGACAGGCCATCGCGCGCATCGAGCGCGTACTTAATGGCATCACTTGAGCCAAAGACCATGGTCGTGGGATTCAAAAAAGTTACTAGCATGCCGCTGGCGCCCATGGGATAGATCAGATTGTCGCGAAGCTTTGTGGCCTTCACCTTCTGCTTTTTGAAATTACCCAGAATGTCCTGGAGAGAGAATTGTCCCTGCGCAAGACCGACAATTTTCGTGCTGTCCCCACTACCGCTTGTGCGGAAGGCGGCGAATGCCAACTCGTCGACATCGTGGTTGTCATTCAAGCCAGACGACTTGAGCGCTGTCTCAAGCTGCTTCAGCTCTGGTGGAAGCACGCGCGCCTTCAGGTTCATCGCAGCATCCGAGTTCTGCATGGCGCGGTAGTCGACGACAATCAACTGCTGCACATCTTTGGGAATCGCGGCACGTGCATCGCCGCCAAGCTGCGCGGCAACCGCAGGCAGTGCGGCAAAGATGCCGAGCGCCAGGGTGGCTGCGAGCGATAAGTTCTTGCCAAATTTCAAATCCATACCTCCGGGGCAGCGGTTTCGTTCTTGCTGCATCCCTGTCTGCCAGGCAGACAATCGTGCCTGCCTCTTCTTATTTTAGACTGGCGCTGTGTCGTTCGGGCACCGGCCACTCAATCGGCTGCTCTAGTTTGCGTTCCAGAAGTTTCTCTTTTGGATCAAATCCATGTAATTGACGCACCCACTCGCTATCCTGCTCAAATGCCGCCTCCGGCAAGAGCCCGATCAGTTCACCCCGAACCGGCTGCGTCCTGTGCCTGGCCGCCTGGCGCTTCACCGCAGCATAGGCATCAGCCACGGAAGTCAGCCGGAAGTCTGTGATATTCATAGAGATCTGCGCCATACCGTGAGCCAGAACTCCCATCGCCTTGACGCCGGAAAGTCCTCCACCAGATGCGCGAATTTCCTTGGCAATGGCCCGCGCGGTCGTTACGTTCGTCGTGTCCAGATAGATGTTATAGGCAATCAAAAAGCGCCGGGCTCCCACAGCCGAAGCTCCTGCCGTTGGATGAAGATCAGGCCCACCAACGTCCGGACGGCGCGAAACATCCTTACGCACCAGATCACGCAGCCCCTCAAACTGGCCGCGTCGCACATCCTCGAGCAAAGCACGATCCGGCCGCGCCGCGGCCGCTTCATAGAAATACACCGGCACACGGTACCGGTTCCAGATCTCCATGCCGGCCTGCCGCGCCAGTAATGCACATTGCTCGAGCGATATGCCGCGAATCGGAACAAATGGGATGACATCCGCGGCCCCGATGCGCGGGTGCACGCCAGTCTGAGATGTCAGGTCGATCAACTCGGATGCGCGACCTGCTGCGCGAACGGCAGCTTCCATCACTTGAGCAGGAGGGCCTGCAATTGTTACTACGGAGCGATTGTGGTCGGCATCGAGCGACCAGTCGAGCAGCGATATGCCATCGAGTTGCATGGCCGAAACGATGGACGCGACCTTACGCGGGTCTGCCCCCTCGGAAAAATTCGGCACACACTCGATTAACGCATCGCTCATCTCAATCTTTCATTCCTGACCTGGTCTATTTCCACCAGGTATAGCCGATCTGGAATTGTACGCTTGCATTCACACCTGGATTGCGGTCGCCCAAAGACGCGCTTGAGATATGAATCGCGTTCGCCCCGAAAGTCACCGACTGCCTGGGCCTCACAAAATAGTGAAAGCCGACGCCAAATTGTGGCGTGAAATTCCACACACTGGTGCCGCCCGGCTGGCCACGCTCGACGATGATGTCCGGCGGATACTTATGGTTCGTCCAGATCAGCCCGCCAGCGCCCTGCAGAAAGGGAGCGAACCGCTTCCTTGCCTTCAAGTTCCAGCGCAGGATAATGGGCGTAATGCTGACTCCGGTAAACGTGCCGCCGTTATACGGCAGCAATGCATACCCCGTTTGCCCTTCAAACTCATACTTCGTAAGCTGCATATGCGGCGCCGGAGTGAATGACTGCCAATATGGCATCAATTCTCCTGCGTATTCAAACTGTCCGCGCAGAAAACCTGGCAGATGTTGGTTCGTAATGACCTTACCCAGGCGCACACCCGCGCTGGTGAAGCTGAAATCGGAGCGGTCGCCAACACCGACGCCGCCTTGAAAGAATGGTCCGAATTCCCATGGGCGGGTCGCCAGCACGGCTGATGCCGGACTGTCGTTCCTAATTACCGGTGCCTGCGAGCTCTGCGCAATGGCCGAAAGTGAAAACAGACCGGAAGCCAGAACAGCGAGAGAGGGAAACAGTTTTTTCAACATAGGATTTGTGTTTGTGATCTTTTTCTGATGATTCAAGGTAAATTACGCTTCGGTATGTTGCCCTAAAAGTAAGGCCGCCAATTGGCGGCCCTCTCATAAACCTTGGATGATCGTATCAGCCTGCAACCTCTTCCAATTGTTTGGCGTCCATATCGAAATTCGAATAGACATTCTGCACATCATCGTGATCTTCAAGAGCTTCGAGCAGACGAATCATCTGCGATGCGGTTGAGCCTTCGAGCCGGGTGTAGGTGGTCGCGATCATCGTTACCTCAGACATGACGGTTTCGATCTTCGCATTGCGAATCGCCTCCGCGACCGCGTCGAAGGCTGCGGGATCAGTAAGAATCTCCCATGTATCGCCTTCATCGTTCAGGTCGTCGCCGCCCGCTTCGAGCACGATGTTCATCAGCTTCTCTTCATCGGCAGCGGTTTTGGGCACAGCGATTACGCCCTTCTTCGTGAACATGAAGCGAACCGAGCCGGATTCGCCCAGATTCCCGCCATTTTTCGAAAACGCATGACGAACTTCGCTCACCGTGCGGTTACGGTTGTCGGTCGTTGTCTCCACAATGACTGCAACGCCGCCCGGGCCATAGCCTTCGAAGGTGATCTCTTCGTAAATTGCGCCGGGGAGTTCGCCGGTTCCGCGCTGAATCGCGCGCTTGATGTTATCCGCAGGCATGTTCTCTGCCTTCGCGGCTGCCACAGCGGTACGCAGGCGAGGATTTCCATCGGGATCTCCGCCAGCTTTGGCTGCAATCGTGATTTCTTTGATCAGGCGCGTGAATGTCTTGCCGCGTTTCGCGTCAAGCGCCCCTTTCTTGTGCTTAATTGTCGCCCATTTTGAATGGCCGGACATGGGAAACCTCGGAAGCTTATGTGATTTCGATTTGCGGCGAAATGCTTGAAAACAGGAATGGTTTTAAGTAGTTCCCGCAACGAGTCAGTATAGCAGGGAGGGGCCATAATCGGCATCTCGCCAGGGTCTGTGCTCCGAAACGCCTGCTTCGCCGTTTTGGGGCTGCCCGGGATCTGCGCCAGGTAGCCTCGGGTATTTTTACGCCGCACTTATGAATTTCTAATGACTTCGCTGTAACGCTGTTGGTGCAATATGTCGTCCGGGAAGGATCGCCATGAATCGTCCGCAACGCCTTCTGTTATCAGCCTGCACCGTATCGTTATGTCTCACATCTTCTTCCATGCTTCGAGCACAGACAGCCGACACTTCGCGCACAGAAGAGATCCGTGAGCTGCGTCAGGAACTCACGGCGATCAATGCGCGATTGACGAAGCTCGAAAATGAAGAGACCGCGAGAATCGCAGTCATTGCTCCGGACGCAAGCGCAACAGCCCTCGGCACCGCCGGCGCCAATCTCATTGCGAAACATGTCGATGCTCCTCCAGTGCAGACCCTGACTGAAGCGGATCGCAACACTCTCAATTTCATGAATGGAACCACCATCAACATGACGTTCGATGGCTACTATGCCTACAACTTCAATGATCCGATCGGCCGCGCCAACCTGCTGCGCGCATATGACGTAAGCAGCAATGCTTTCAGCCTGAATCAGGCAGATTTCATCATCGAACACGCGCCGGATCCGGCGAATGGCAAGCGTTTCGGCGCCCGCATTGACCTGCAATTTGGCCAGGCGACGGAAACCTTGCAGGGTAATCCTGCAAACGAGGCGCGCCCTGAGATCTACCGCAATATTTTTCAGGCCTACGGAACATATATCGTTCCTGTAGGCAACGGGCTCAGTGTTGACTTCGGCAAGTGGGCCAGTTCACTCGGCATTGAAGGTAACTATACAAAGGACCAGATGAACTATTCGCGGTCGTACTGGTTCGATTACCTGCCCTTCTACCATGCAGGTCTTCGCGCATCCTATGCCTTCACTCCCTGGATTTCTGGTCATTATTGGACAGTCAACGGCACGCAGCAGACTGAGCCCTTCAACAATTTCAAAGATCAGATGTTTGGCTTCAAAGCTAAACCGCGCAAGTCCATCGACTGGATCATGAATTACTACCTCGGCCAGGAGCACCCTGATTTCCAATATGTTACGAATGGGCCGCCGAATCTGCCCGAGCAGCAAGGCCTTCCCTTCCTTCCCATTCCGAATCCGCCAAAAGGCAAGCTCCATATCTTTGACAGCTACGCCACCTGGATTGCTACGCCGAAGCTCACGATTGCTCTAGAGGGCGACTACGTGATCAGCCGTGTTCAGACATACTCTGCTCCGCAACACACCGATGGAGGAGCGCTCTATGCTCGCTATCAGTTCAACCCGCTGCTCTCGCTTTCCGGACGCACCGAATATTTATCCGACCGCGGCGGCCTTTACAGCGGAAAAGAGCAGGCGCTCAAGGAATTTACCGTGACTTTCGACCAGGCTGTAGGTGATGGTTTTCTTATGCGCGAGGAGTTGCGCCACGACTTCTCGAACCAGCCCTACTTCCTCACAGATACTCTGGGCAACCTCAGCAACAGCCAGACCACAGCAACCGTAGGAGTGGTATGGTGGTTCGGCGGCAAGCAGGGAGCATGGTAGAACACCATGTCCCCTGCTTGCAGATCGTGTGCCTGCACTATTTGGTCAGGCCGGAAAGCTAGTGCAAAGAATACGTCGCAGTTGCTTCTGCACTTGGCGCATAGCTCGAAGCGATCGCAATGGCATTGACCGTCTCAGAACTATTTGTGATCGTCAGCGGGCCCGTATATACGAGTGACTGGTTTGTAGGTGTGGAACCATCAAGCGTGTAGTAAATTACAGCATTTGGAGTCGTGTCACTCATAGTGATCGTCTGCCCGCTTGTATAGGTGCCGCTGGCAGGTGAGATCGCAGGAGTGGCAGTCGTTTGCGTGAATGTCCAGTTCAGTATTTTCTGGTATGCCGTAAGCCCACCCGTGCCGCCGGTGAATCCGACATACGCCGATGTAGAGTTGACGGCTGCCGGAATATTTACGGGGAAACCCTGTGTAAAGGTAGCATTCGTCTTTTGATCGGTAAGATTAAGCGTGAGCGTCGTTCCATCATAAGTGAGTTTTGCAAGCATCGGATCGCCCTTGGTAAGCACTATTCCCGATGGTGTCAGATTGACCGCTGGAATGGTAGGCGATGCACCACCTTGATATAACCCCGTCGAATCTGTGCCCTCTCCCAGATTGTTAAACAAGTCAAATTTGATGGCTACACTGTTGGGAATGCCGGCCTTTCCCGTCGTAGTAGCCGGACCATAGCCGAGGCCACCCCCGCTTGGTCCGAGAGCCGTGGGTGCGTTCGATTGAATGGTAAAGGTGAAACCATCGGCCACGGCGTTTGTCTGCTGGAACGTAAAGCTTGTCTGAAATTGCCGGATATCGACGGGTACATTGAAGAATGTGCTGCCTGCTTCGTACGTGGCGCTTGTATCTGTGATTTTTAGCGTCCCGTCATTCGGATTCGCGGCATTGCCGTTAAAGGTAAGGCCCTGAGCGTTCGCAAACCCGCTCGCAAAGTTAACCGCCTGACCTCCATCTTGAATGACATACACTCCGGTTGTGACACTACTTTGTCCGACGCCTGGAACAACAGCAATTGCCTGTATCGTCTTTGATCCGCTGATCATAATCGGGGCACTGTATAGCGGCGATGCAGCGGTCGGCGTAGTGCCGTCAATGGTGTAGTAGAGCGCAGCGCCCGAAACAGGCGACGAAAGGGAGATGACCTGCACGGAGCTATAGGTTCCAGCCGCTGGTGAAAGCACGGGTTGCGCCACACCAGGCTGCTGGATCACATACGAGCCTGTAACTATCGGACTATCCTGTAAGCCTGCAGCGCTTGCAAACGCCTTTACTGTGAGCGAATTTCCATTTACCTGGATCGGCCCTGAGTAAACGGCTGATGTATGGCTTGGCTGTGAACCATCTACCGTGTAGTAAATGGTCGCGTTGGGCGTCAGACTATTCAATGTGACTTGTGCAGCTGTTGTATACGAGCCGGGTGCCGGGCTGAACGTTGGATCTGCGGTGACCGTTTGGCTGACGGGAGTCAACGTCCAATTCAGGATATTGGTGGTGACGGTTGAGCCGCCTGTGCCGCCGGTAAAGCCTACATAGCCCTGGCTGGTTCCCAAAGCCCCTGGAATATTCACAGGGTAGGCAACCATATACGATGCCGACGTGTTTGTGTCGGTAATACCTACCTGAAGTGCAGTTCCGTTATAGACAAGATGTACATGAAATACATCCCCGCTGTTAAGAACAATTCCACTGCCAGTCAGATTTGTGGCTGGAACGGTTGGCGCAGCTCCGCCGGTATAAATCCCAATCGAATTCGTCCCTTCGCCACTATTGTTATAGATGTCGAACTTCAGCGCTACACTGTTCGGAATATTCGCGTAGCCCAGTGAGCCGCCCGCCGCTCCGAGAGCAGATGTTCCATTGCTCTGGATCGCAAAGGTGAATCCGTCCGCCACGGGACTCACCATCTGGAAGGTGAAGTCCGAAACGAATGCAGTTACATTTACCGGAGTCTTTACCCAGGCCGAGCCCGCCTCAGTCACGTGTCCATCTGTAAGCTGGAGGGCGCTGGCGGTGCTATTGAGCTTTGCGCTCCCGTTCAGCGCTATATTTGAAGTACTCGTGAAACCGCTGCCGTAATTGATGTTTTGTCCCGTCGATTGGATAACATATGCAGCGCTGCTCACCCCACTGATCGCATAGTTTGGAGCGAGAGCGATTGCGTTGATCGTTTGCGATGCCGTGACGGTTATCGGTCCGGAATAGGTATTGGAGCTCGGCGTCGGCGTCGAACCGTCGGTTGTGTAATAAATTACTGCTCCGGCAGTCGCATCGGCTATCGATACAACCTGCGTCCCGACATACGTTCCAGCAGTTGGAGAAAAAGACGGAAGAGCCGTCGTCGGCAAAGTAACGGTAAAGTTGGCTGAGTTTATCGGACTGGCGCTCATCGCCGGGGCTACAGCAAATGCCTTCACCGCCACCGAACCGCTGCTGATGGTAAATGGTCCGTTATACACAAGCGATGATATAGTTGGCGTCGAACTATCCGTCGTGTAGTAAATCACCGCGCCGGTCGCCGTATCCGATATGCTGACAGACTGCGGCGATGTGAAGGTGCCTCCATTCGGTGTAATGACCGGCGACGGCGCAGCCGGTTGAGGATTCGAGACAAATGTCCATGTCAAAATCTTCTGGCTTGAAGTCAGGCCGCCGGTCCCACCCGTAAAACCGATATAGGCAGTATTGCTCCCGATCACCTGAGAAATATTAATCGGGAAACTCTGCGTAAATGTCTTGCTACTGACCGGATCGGTAATCGTCATCGTAAGTGTCGTGCCGTCGTAGGTCATATGCACGTTCATACTGTCACCGCTGTGCAGATTGATACCTGAAGGCGTGAGATTGATTGCCGGCAATGTCGGCGGTGCGGCATTTTGATAAATCCCCGTCGAATTCGGCCCTTCACCCGTGTTGCTGTAAAGATCGAACTTGATGGCAATGCTATTAGGAATTCCTCCAGTGCCCCTGGTAATGTCTGCTCCGTAGCCGAGGGAGCCGCCGGATATCCCCAGCGCTTTTGGGCTTACATTTTGAATTGTGAAGGTAAACCCGTCTGCCTGCGGATTGGAAATCTGGAATGAAAAGTCGTTTACGAACGACTGAATGTTCATCGGCGTGTTATAAAAAACGCTGCCGGCCTGGTTCGTGCCTCCTGTGGTAAGTTGCAACCGGCTGTCATCGCTATTCACTGTACTTCCATTGAGCGTCAAGCCTGTGATTACTGAAAAACCGCTTCCGAAATTAATACCTGCACCGGAGTACTGGAGCGAATAGGTTGCCGAGGTCACAAGGCTGGGAGTCAAGGTGCCGCTGACCGCAATGGCCTGCAGCGTCTCTGTGGTATTCACTGTGATTGGACCTCTGTAAACAGAAGAATTGAGCGTAGGAGTAGAACCGTCCGTCGTATAGTAAATGACGGCATTACTCAGCGAATCGCCGATAGTGACAGTCTGTGCGGAAGTATAGGTGCCTGCAGCCAGCGAGAATGCAGGTGCGGGCGTTTGCGTTAGGAAGGTGAAAACGGCCGTGCTTACTGCACTCTGCAAATAACTTTCTACGCTGGCTATCGCTCGAATCGTGGTTCCGGTCGAAATCGTGATGGGAGCGGTATAGACGGCCGCGGCGGCTGTGGGCAAGCTGCCATCCGTCGTATAGTAGATCGTGCTGCCAGGGGTTGCCGCTGTTATTGTTGCCTGCTGCGGCGTCATCAACGTACCACCGTTCGGAGAGATCACAGGGGCAGCTGCCGTCTGAGCACCGTTCAACAGGCCATAGACATCGACCTGATACGCAGCACCGACGTATACTTTGCCATTTGTAATTACTGGAGGTGTGAATTTATTTGCTGGACCAGCATCGTCCCGGGCTGAGTTGGTGTCACTTTCGTAAATGGGAGTCGTCAGATTGCTGGCATCGAAGGCATAGAGAATGGACGAACCATTCGAGTTATATGCATCGCTCCGCACCGCCCATACGATGGCATTCTGCGTACCATTGGATGAAACAACTGGTGTTGCCCCCGGAAAGCTTGACTTAACAGTTGAGCTGCTGCTTGCAGTCGTGCTCAAGAGACCATTCGTCAGCTCAAATCGCTTTAAGTGGTCTCCACTTGCCCACATGAATACGTGGCCATTCCAGTAGGCAGGAGTACTCCATAAGCCACCGGTCGCACCAGTAATATCCTGGATGATGTTCGTATTGGAGCTCCCCCCTGGGACATACCCTCCGAGGCTATCGCGATTCAGAAGAAGGATCCTTCCCTCTTTCCCGATTTGTAAAAGTTCATGCGGGTAGGTACCCGGCTGGTCGGGAAGTAGAAGTTCGCCACCTGAACCCTGATCCAGATCGGAACTGGTAAGAGCTGCCTGATTGAATGGCGTAAATGCACTGCCTGGCGTAAGAGTGCCGCTTCCCAGATCCAAACGAAGAATGCTATTGCTGTAATCTGTCTGGCTGGAAAGAGGCGGATAGGTAGTCAATGTACCGTTGCCGGCAGTGAGGAACATGCGTCCGCTCGGGTTAACGGTATCGATAGGCATTGCGGCACCTGAACTCCATACTCCATTGCCTAATCCATTCGGCGAGAGACAGAAAACGCCAGTCTGATTCAGAGTCGTGGCATTGTAGGCCAGCACCCACCCATGCCATGGCCCATTGTCCCCATGCGATCCAAATGCCACATATAGATAGCCGTTAAATAGATTGAGGGCTACCCGGTTAAGCTGCCACAGAGAACTGAAAGCTAGCTTTCCATTGGCGCTTCCATTGCCTCCACCGGTAACCGTTGCCGCGATTGGCTGCGAGGGACTATTTGCTTGTTCAGAGCCGTTCAGCATGTTTAGAGCGTGAATCCGTTGTATGTAACTACCATTCTCTTCTGATTTGGCTACTACATACAGCGTCTGACTGGCCAGGTTATAAACAGGGGTAGAGGTAATACCAACCTCTGGAACAATATCCAGCGATCCAATGGCGGAGTTGGGTACTGTAGTGGCTCCAGCAGCAGCGCCATGCGCCGTGTCAATCATGCTTACCTTCCACAGCGGCTGGGCATTGGCCCCTCCGTTCGTATCCGCATCAAAGGCGTACACGCTATCGTGTTCGGTAGCTATAAAGATGACATTATGAACAAGACCGTCGGGCATGGTGATGCCCGCTACATAGAGCGGCTGCGCATATACATATCCGTCAACTGCTACACTAAACAGCTTCCCGAAGCTCGTAGTATTTACGTTCGAAACATTAAGCAGTGTTTCTTGTGAGTTTGCCCCTGCGCTCGCGTTGCCGTAGCGCCACATTGGCACATTTACCGCCGTAGCTGTCTGCGCGCCGATATGTATATTCAGCAAGCACAGCAATGACAAAGCCATACATGCCTTGAGCCAGCGGCGAGCCGGAAGCTTATCATCAACAATGGCAGGCAGGGGAACCTGTGAGGCAGAAAAGATTCGCATGTGACCTCATCTGTGAAATCATCTTTTGACCGGTTCTCAAAGCGATCCCGATCGATCCATGCACACATATGCCGATCATTGAGGCTAGAGATCCCAGGAGTAACTTTGAACGCTTCCACACCATGCAACTGGAAGCCCACTCGCGGCAGGCTATAGAGCTATCGAGTGAAAAGCGGAGAAAGCTCAATAACTTGTTGACATTTACTTGTTGCCTGTTGGGAGAAGAAGAAGCAGTAGGAAGAGTAAAACTTCACGCAAGTTCTCCAGCAATGACACTTTTTGGAAACAGTTGCTACAGATCCGTTACCCAGCAGACAGGAGCTTCTGGTGACCAGCTATTACTTGCGCGCGCTCTAAGAAGTATTACCTTCAATGGTTACCTGCAGTAACCCGTAATACTTGCAACGCTATCTAGGGGAGACAATGGATGCTTTTGAAAACTTGGCTAGCTGCGATACCTTTACTTATTTGTTCAGCATGGATCTACGCCGAAACAACTGCGAAAAGTGGGATCGCGTGGGAGGTGCATGGAAACTGGTACTTGAATCATGAGCAACACCCTTTGCATAAAGGTGACGATGTACCTCCCGGCGCATTGCTGACAGCAGACACCACTGCCAATGGGTCGATTCTTGTTTTGCTGCCGGATGGGCAGCGGCTTTTCTATGATTGCCACGACGCCCATACCTGCTCGCAGGGATTTCGTATACCTGCCCTCATGGCAGAACCCGATAAAGATGCGCTTGAGCTATTCGATACGATCAGAAGGGTGATGAAGCAGGTTACTTCCACAGCTAGCTTACCCAAAGCGCCAGTCGTCTCAACAACCACAATAGTAGAGACAGTTGTGCCTATTCAAAGTGATGGAAGTATTGCGTTGAAGCGACCGTTTGCAGCTCTGCCACCGGGACACTATCGGCTGACATTGCAGGGCGAGAGTGAAGCTGAACCATCAGAGCATTCGCTGAGCTGGTCTGGTCCACACGATGAAGGCCATCTCGCACTCACGGGTCCCGGCACCTATCGCCTGCGTCTTTTTGGAAGTTTAGGAGGAGAGCGCTTGCGCGTCTTTATACTGGCTGTCCCTTCGGAATCTTTTTCCTCCACGCAGAAAGATTTCGAAGAGACGAATAAAGACCTTCAAGAGTGGAATGAGATTTTTCCTGGTTGGCCAATACATGAATGGCTGCAGTTATATCTAAGAAGTCTTAGTGGAACTCAGCCTGAAAAGGACTAAGTTCAAAAACGCAACAGATCCTTATCAGCAATCAGGCGATGCCGTCCGCAATTACTTTCTCAACTCTGTCGAGTAGATATTCGCCGTCGACATGCGGGCATTCACCAGCGGCGTGTCATACGGAGTGAGCCCGGCAAACTGATAATCTACTGCATCGGCAAAGTGCAAATCCTCAAGGTCGGAAACGTGCTCTACCCTCCCACTGCGCACTTCGATCCGGTAAATCATCTGGTTTTTCTGCACATAGGTGTGAAAGAAAATTGATTTGCTGTCCCGGGACCAGAAAGGGTCAGCTGCGCTTTGTTGAGCCAGCAATCGCCAAGTGCCGGTTGATATGTCATAAAGCATCAGCCGAGTCATGTCGAGAGACAGGGCTGCAATGTAGCGGCCGTCCGGCGACCATCGTGGACTGAAAAGCCCCTGGGAACCCGGAAGCAAGGTCGTTTTTCCGGCTTCAATATCGAACCGATAAATTGCCTTTGATTCCACCGTCTCGCCCATGAGCGCAGGCACTCTTCCGAAAACGATCTCTTTACCATCGGGCGACCAGTCGGGGTCGGCTTCATTGCGGTTCTCCGGCAACATCGAATGCAGACTGCTGCCATCGGCGCCGATCGTGTAGATCCGCCAGAGCTTTCCCGGTTCTCTGGCCATAAATACAAGCTGTCTGCCGTCCGGCGACCATTGCATCATGAAAACTTCCATCGGCCCCCCGGTCAGCTGCACCCTCTCGGTACCATCGACACGACTGCGCCACAACGAGCTGTCCTCATTGCTGATCCAGGCCATCCACTTGCCATCGCGTGAAAATACGACGCGGTTTGCCGTCGCCAGCGCTTCCCCATATGGCAGGAAAGTCTTGTTTGCGGATGAGTAGTCGAGCAGTTCGGAGCGCGTATCCGCACCGATGAAAAAGATGCGATATCCCGTCCTCGACGTGATCGGCGCCTGATAATCGAGGGGGCCGTTCGTCAGCTGTTCCGGGTAACCGCTCCTCGGCCGCAATATCCATATATTGTTCTCGCCGCTATGTTGGGATTCGAAGACGAAGTTTTTCCCATCCGATGTCCAGCTTCCGCAGCATTCGCTCGAGGGCGCGCTCCAGCCGTGGAGAAGCTGGTGGGCATTTTTTCCGTTCGCATCCAGCTCCCATAGAGATGTAGTGTGGTTGCCCGGATCCAATAGTGTCAGGCGCAACACAGTTCCGCCGGGTATCCATCGAAGCCAGAACGGACGTCCGGGCAAAACGGCAAACCGCTGAGGCGACTCTCCGTTTTCTCCAGCTATCCACAAAGTGTTGCCGGTTGCATACAGAATGTGGTGCCCATCCGGCATCCACGTTGCATCGTGCGCCAGTAAACCGGGGATCTGCCGCGCTGCCCCACCTAGCGTGGGTACGATCCACAGCGTCTGTTCTGCTTCCGCCGAGATGTGATTTCGAATGATTAGCTTTGACCCATCCGGCGAAATATCTCCGAGCAGCGGAGCAACGATTTCATCAGGAAGAGTGAGATTCGTCGCTTCGCCGTCGGCAATCAGTCCTTGCGCCAGACGCATGCGTCCATTCTCGAGCTCGGGAAAATACAGCCGTGTACCGTCAGTCGCGATTCCTGGAAGATTTTCAAGAAATGCGTCTCCCGGGGAAATGCGTCCCGAAGATGTGACACGGGAAATCTGTAACGGCAGCTGGTCATCGCGGTCGAAAAACCGAAAAGCAATCGCCGCAAGGGCGATGACGCATACAGCACAGATTGCGAACAGCAACCCGCTGGTGACAGAGCTCCGCCTTGTGGATCCTATTTGAGCATCGGCCGTTAACTCCGGAGCTTGCGATAAAGCCGCATTCGCAATCGGGAGCGGTTCTGACGGCTGCTCAAAAGAGACGGAAGCGATGAAGCGATAACCGCGTTTCGCCAGCGTCTCGATAAAACGAGGATTTTCGGCCGAATCCCCTAATGCATCCCGTATCTTGTTGATCGCCGTCCCGAGGCTGTGCTCGAAATCGATGACCGTGTCGCTGCCCCATAGATAATGTTGGAGTTGGTCACGGGAAACGACTTCGCCCGCATTTTCAAGAAGAAATGTCAGCACCCGAAACGGCTGCGCCTGAAGCCGTACCCGGATGCCTGATCGATACAGCTCTCCCGACTTAAGATCGGCTTCAAAAACTCCGAACCGCACCCTTGCGATATGTTTGGCCGTCGTGGACACCAGCTGTCACCACTAAATGTTGTTCTGTTAGTAAACAGATCAAACTAGCCAGTCTACTCCATAATTTCCTTAAACTCAAGTGAGATAAATCCATAACTAATTGAAAATAAAAGACTATTTCGGTTAAGTTGCCGTGATGAAGAAAAGATACGTTGTGCATTGCCGATCGTATTCATGAAGGATTCAAGTGTGCATCTAGCTCGTACTTCGCATGATAAAGAGATAAAAAAGCAAGAAGGGTGCGAGCTTAATTTGGAGGCAACATATGATGCATAAAAATTGGTTCGCAAGATTGACGGTTTGTTTTCTGCTTATGCCGTTTCTTGCGTCTGTCCTCTTAGGGCAGACGGATACGGCACGCATCCAGGGCACCGTCGCAGATCCAAATGGTGCCGTTATCCCGGGCGCTACTATCACCCTTACAAGCGTTGATCAGGGGACTCAGTTTCCGGCAACATCGGACGCGAGCGGCAACTTCACTCTCAGCGGTCTGCCGCGTGGAAGCTACAGCATCAAAGTAGAAGCCGGCGGATTCGCGACTTTGGTGCAATCGCTGACTCTGGATGTCTCGCAGGTCAAAGCACTCGACTTGAAGCTCCAGCCAGGAGCAGCTACCCAGACGGTCACAGTCACCGATACCGCCTCGCTGATCGACCTCGCCAGCTCGTCGACGGGTGAAGTCATCAAGGGGCGTCAGGTCACCGAGCTACCCCTGAACGGACGCAACTTCACAGGGCTTGCCTTACTTACTCCCGGCGTGACACGCGGCAACCCCAGCGATCAGGCCAACGGCTCAGGCGGTAATGTCGAGACCTTTCGCTATAACGATTCCGGTGGCGCCGCGCTGTCAGTCAATGGACTGCGTCCACAGTCGAACAATTTCATCCTAGACGGTACGGACAACAACGAGTCGCTGGTGAACACCATCGTTTTCTTTACTCCGATCGATGCGACGGACGAATTTCGTGTCAATACCAGCGTTGCCCCGGCTGAATTTGGCCGCGCCGGGGGCGCAATTGTCGAGTCTTCGATCAAGTCTGGCACCAACAGCATCCACGGCTCGGCTTTCAACTTCCTGCGCAACTCTGAATTCGACGCCAATCCGAACTACCAGTTCCTTGGCGCTGGTTTTCAGAGATTTCCCAATTTCATTCGCAACCAGTTCGGCGGCAGCCTGGGCATGCCGATCCTGCACAATAAGCTCTTTATCTTCGGCGACTACCAGGGGCTAAGGGAAAAGACCGGACTTGCACCATCTTTCCAGACGGTTCCAACCGCACGGATGCGGCAGGGTGATTTCAGTGAGCTGCTGGCGGCGGGAAACCAGAATCTCACCACCATTCCGCAATGCGCTGTTCCGGCGGGCCAATCCTCGCCTGCCCCCACGGGCCAGATTTACGATCCCATCACCTGTACACCATTCGCCGGAAACATCATTCCTCAAGACCGCTGGAACAAGGCGGCTATCAACTATTTCAATGCCTTTCCCGCGCCAACCAATCCGAATCTGGTGCAGGGCAACTACGAGGCCATTCAACATCAGATCACCTCGTTCAATGATTTCGACATTCGCATGGACTTTACGCCGACAGCCAAGGATCAATTCTTTGTCCGCTACAGCTATGGCCAGGACAATTTCACCAAGACTTCCCTCTTCCCCAATCTTCCGGCAGGCTTCGCCACCGGCGAGAACCAAAGCCACCCACGCGGAGCCGTGGGCAGTTATACCCGCATCATCACGCCTAACATCCTCAATGAATTCCGTGTCGCCTACATTCGACCAGAGTTTGGCTACACACCACCCTTCTTCGGCGAGCCCGTCTCGCAGAATCTCGGCATTGTGAACGCCAATCGTAACCAGCTGACCAGCGGCGGTGCGCTCATCGGCGATAACAATTCACAGCTCTCCTACACAGGTGACGGTGGTCCATATCTGGTGAAGGAATATACAGTTCAGGGCCTTGACGCGCTGAGCTGGAACCACGGCGCGCACGCCTTCAAATTTGGCGCGAACATCATCAATCGCCGCGTCAACTTCTTCCAGGGCAACGACTCAAAGGGCTTTTTCAACTTCGTTAGCGCAGGCAGCGGCGTTCCAAACTGGACCGGTTATGATGCCTCTGAGGCGCTAGTCGGATTCTCAAACTACCCGCTTGGCGCCAGCTCCGACTTTTTCGACACGCACAATTGGGAGACCGGCTACTTCGGGCAGGATGACTGGAAGGTATCCAGGCGTCTGACGCTCAACCTGGGACTGCGCTACGATCTCTATACTTACCCCTACACCGCGAATAATCAGCAGTCGAACTTCGATATCTCAACCGGGCAATTGCTTGTTGCCGGACAGAACGGCCAGTCCCGCAGCCAGGTGGATACCAATCACAACAACATTGCTCCGCGCGTGGGCTTTGCCTACGATGTGCTCGGCACTGGAAACACTGTGCTGCGCGGCGGTTACGGAATCTTTTACTTCCTCGACCGCGGCGGCATCGGCAACCAGCTCAGCAACAATCCCGATTTCAACGGAACGTCGAGCTATAACAGCAATAATGGCTATCGCGTTACCTTTACCGGTCAAGGTCCAAGCGGCAACAACGACAGCAGGCTGGCCACAGCCGCACTGCCGGCTCCTACCAGCACAGTCAACATTGCTAATCCGCAAAACGTCAGCGTGATTACGCAGTTGCCGAACAACCAGACCTCAACGATTCAGCAGTGGAATATGCAACTGCAGCAGGCAATAGGCAAATCCGCGGTCACGTTTGCATACGTAGGCACACGCGGCACGCATCTCGTCACCACCTATAACCTCAACCAGCAGCCGCTCGGCTTCCTCGGTTATGGGAACGACTTCCGACTCTATCCACTACTCGGTGGCAACGCTATGGTCAACAGCAATAACGGCGTTTCCAGCTATAACGGCTTGCAGCTTCACTTCGAGCATCGCCTTACACAAGGGCTGACGACCACGGCCAGCTATACGTGGTCACACACGACCGACGATTCGATTTCGCCGCTCGGCAATGAATCGAACCAAATCTTTATTAATCCGGCAACGCGCAGCGCGATGCTGAACCTGAATAAGGGCAATTCCTTCCAGGACCAGCGGAATGTCTTTAATTTCAGCACCATCTATGACTTGCCCTTTGGCCGCGGACGTCAATTCATGGCCAATGTATCGAAACCAATGGACTATCTGCTCGGCGGCTGGCAGATGAACGCAATCGCTCAGCTCAACACCGGTACGCCGTTCAGTGTCATCGACTCACACAACGCGCCGACCAACTTCGCTGACCTCGTCGCGCCAGCGATCGTTACCAACAGTGTCACGCGACCGTATTTCACCACAACATCCTTCGCGGCACCAGCGGATATCGATGGTGTCTACACCAACCCCGGCACTGCCGGTCGCGGTGTTCTGCACGGTCCCGGAAACAAGATCCTCAACCTGGCAGTGCAGAAGAACTTCCCCATTACCGAAAGAGTGAACACGGAGTTTCGCACTGAGGCGTTCAACCTCTTTAACACGCCCCAGTTCAGTAATCCTGATAGCAACCTGAACGACCAAAACTTCGGATTGATCTCAGGGATGCAATACAACTCCGTACGCCAGATACAGTTCGCGCTGCGGGTCACCTTCTAAATTGAACCTGTTTTCATTTGCGCCACGGCGGCTCATCCGGCGTGGCGCTTTTTTCCGCGGTTAAAGACGGTACCGTTAAGTTAGAGCCTGTTATGAAATTGAAATTCATCTTCCATGTTTTTATTGCGGCGATCCTGATTGCGAGCCTTTCTCCGCTTGCCGCACAAAGTGCCGCGCCTGCGATCGATAAGATTGATCCACCGAACTGGTGGGCACAGATGCCTTCGCCGATGCTGCTGATCCACGGCGAACATCTATCCGATGCACAAATTTCTGTCGCGGGCAGGGATGTTTCCGTCGAAAAGACACAGGCATCGCCAAATGGCCATTGGGTTTTTGTCTGGCTGCACACCGCTAACGCAGAACCGCAGACTCTCCAGATCACCGCATCTAATCCTCAGGGCAAAGCACACACCGACTTCGAGCTTCTGCAGCGCAAACCTGCATCCGCAGGCTTTCAGGGTTTTCATTCCGACGACGTGATGTACCTCATCATGACGGACCGCTTCGCGCATGGAAATCCCTCCAACGATGAATCCGCCGAAGAACGAGGCAAGCCGCGCGGCTGGCATGGCGGAGATTTTCAGGGAATCGAGCAGCATCTCAACTATCTGCAGTCGTTAGGTGTCACCACCATTTGGACGACGCCGGTCTACAAAAACGTTCCATCCTTGCAGTCCTATCACGGATACAGCGCGACGGACATGTATGCCGTCGATCCCCACTTCGGCACTCTCGCGGACTATCAGCATCTGGCCGACGCTCTGCACAAACGCGGCATGAAGATCGTTCTCGATACAGTTCCCAACCACGTTGGCCCTGCGAGTCCGTGGGTGAACGATCCACCCTTGCCGGACTGGTTCCATGGCACCCTCGCGCAGCACGCGACAGCGAAAGGCGACTTCAAATCGATTCCTGATCCGCACTCCTCATGGCAGGAACGTCGCGATATCACTGAGGGCTGGTTTGCCAATGTGCTTCCCGACCTCAACCAGGAAAATCCCGTGACCGCGCAATATCTTATTCAAAACGCGATCTGGTGGCTTGAAACCGCCGGCCTCGACGGCCTGCGCATTGATACCTTTCCATATGTCAACCGTGCATTCTGGCAGCAGTTCCATGCACAATTGCACGCTCTCTATCCGAACCTTACAACCGTCGGCGAAGTCTTCAACAGCGATCCCACCATTACTTCCTATTTTGCAGGCGGAGCTGAGCACGACGGCATTGATACAGGGCTTTATACTCCATTCGATTTTCCGATGTATTTTGCGCTGCGATCGGTGCTGATTCATCAGGAGCCGATGTCGAAGCTGGAAGACATTCTGCGCCAGGACCGTCTCTATCCGCATCCGGAGCGCCTCGTTACCTTTCTCGGCAATCACGATACGATGCGTTTTCTGAGCGAGTCCGGAGCCACTCCGGCGGAGCTCAAAATGGCCTTCGCCCTGCTCGTCACCCTGCGTGGCATGCCACAAATCTATTCCGGCGACGAAATTGCTATGAGCGGTGGGGATGATCCGGACAATCGCCGCAATTTTCCTGGCGGATTCGCCGATGGTCAACAGAGCGCATTTACTCCCGCGACTCGCACACCGGAACAGCAGCAGATGTTCGATTGGGTCAGCACCCTACTCCATTTGCGCAGCCAACACTCGGTGCTGCAATCGGGAGAGCAACAGGACCTGCTCGATGAAGATGCCACGGCCTTCGTCTTTGTTCGGGCAGCGGATGTCTCCCACGGCTGTGACGGGAAAGAACGTATCTTGATCGCAGCCAACAACGCCGATCAGCCTCGCACGATTACGCTGAACGTTGCCGATACCGCCCTCACTGGATGTTCCCAATTGCGTGGACTGGCAGGCAGTGAAGAGACTCCTCAAATGCATAACGGAACGGTTGAAATCCATCTTGGAGCGAAGCAGGTTGCGATCTTCTCTGCTTCATAAATGTAGCGTGAACATCACAGCAGCCCTGTTGCCGATGCACGAGGCCGATGCGAAGATGTGGTTATGCAACCATCACGTTTCACGACAAGTGCCCTGTGGATGTGCACAGCACTGCTTCTGGGGCATGCGTCCGCACAGCAGACACAGACGGCAAATCCTCAGGCCACATCCACGGCAAAGACAAAACAGAACGCTGCGGCGCGAACTCGGCATACAACCACGGCAACAAAGCCTCTGGTGCTTACGACACAGAAGGATAAGGCAAGCTACGCCATTGGACTGAATATCGGCAAAGGCCTGAGCAGAGACTCGGTAGATGTAGATCCGAAGATCGTTCTAAAGGGACTCGAAGACGCGTTAGCCGGCGGAAAAACGCTTTTGACAGACGATGAAATGAAGGCCACCCTGCTCACGCTGCAGGAAGATCTGCGGAAAAAGCAGGAAGAAAAAAGGCAGGCGCTGATCGAGACGAACAAAGAACAAGGCGCGGCATTTCTTGCTGCTAACAGCAAAAAAGATGGTGTCGTCACCCTGCCGAGCGGTCTTCAATATAGAGTCTTGACCGCAGGAACCGGTCCAAAGCCTTCGGCCAGCGACACCGTAGTCACCAACTACCGTGGCACGCTTCTGGATAACACTGAATTCGATAGTTCCTACAAGCGTGGACAGCCCGCGACTTTTGCTGTCGGTCAAGTCATCAAGGGATGGACGGAAGCTCTTCAGCTCATGCCCGTCGGCTCGAAATGGCAGTTGTTTATCCCGCCGGATCTCGCATACGGCGAGCGCGGTCAAGGCTCGGTCATCGGCCCGAATGCCACTCTCATATTCGAAGTAGAGCTGCTCTCCATTCAATCAAAGGGCGAATAAACTACCTCTCTTCTATTCCGCAATCGAGCGGGCTGTTTTCTACCGCAGCCCGCTTCTCTCTCGCATAGACCGCATGCCTCGATTGCGCGTGCTTCATCTCCCGCTCTACCCAATCAATCTCACCCATATTGTGCTTCCGGAAACCCCTCGCTTCGCACACCGAGTTCCAGCGCCTCATAGTCGCGAATACCTTACAACAAGATCGCCTCTAAACGCGAAACTTGTTTACAATCAGTGGCTTTCAGGGCGCACTAAAGCAAATACGCCCGGCGGTTATACGAAAGATTTCCCCAATAACTCTTTCCAAAGAGTCGGCTATTCGGACTCGAACCGCGCGGAGGAAGGCAGCGCGTTGAAATCAGGATGTATAGTACTAATTCTTCGGCGACTTTATATCCAACTAAGTCAGGTAATAGCTATGACAATCTGCCGAAGTCAGAAAGGAAACGACCGGACATGCCCAGCTCGACCAGGAAACGTTCACGCTCTACACACTCAAAAGCGGTCCTGTCGAAGTCCGCACCTACCGTAGCCGAACGAATGGGAGCTTTTCGCGGTGAACTGCCGTTATCCAAACGTTATGGGGAAGGAAAGGGATTGCGCACTCAAGTTCCAAGAGAGGCGCACGGAACCTGGGCCCGGAGCCCTGAACATCCAGGACCGGTCGAAGTTGTCATGAAGACGAATGAGGGACGGCAGGCTCATCTCATCCCTTTACGTCTGGCGCGCATGATTGCATCTCCGTTTGCATTTTTCCGGGGAGCCGCAGCGGTGATGGCGCATGACCTTGCGCCGATGCCGACCACCGGAATAAATGCAGTGATCGATGGCGATGCGCATCTTAATAACTTCGGACTCTATGGGACGCCACAGAGAGATGTGGTCTTCGACCTAAACGACTTCGATGAAGCGGTGATTGGTCCCTGGGAATGGGATTTAAAGCGGCTCACGGCAAGCGTCAATCTGGCCGCGAGAGAAAATGGACTCAACCAGCGAGAACGCGCTGCTGCGGTGAAACGTTGTGTGAACGGATACAGGTTTAACATTAACCGGCTGCAGAGTATGGGTGTACTTGATACCTGGTATCTACACGCCTATCCAGGGCGCGACAATCCTTTAATCAAGATGGACGCAAAGTCGCAGGCAATCACACGCAAGGCTATGGAAAAAGCAGCCACGCAAACGAACACCATGCTTTTGCGCAAAGTGGCTGATCGGCAGAAAAACGGCACGTGGCAGTTTCACGAAGATCCGCCGATACTCACACACGTAGATGCAAAGACACGCAAATCGGTCATTGATGCACTGTCGGAATACGCGAACTCATTGTCGAGGGAACGCGCATACATGCTCAGCAAGTACCGTATCGCAGATATTGCACACCGTGTAGTTGGCGTTGGAAGCGTCGGCACCCGAGCCTACTTAGTTCTCCTGTTCGGCAACGGAGATAATGACCCTCTATTCCTCCAGGTGAAAGAAGCAACCAGCCCCGCACATGGACCTTTTATTCCCGCAAGGCTGGATGAGTATTTACACGAAGGAAAACGCGTTGTATTAGGTCAGCGAGCGCTACAAGCGTCTACGGATGTAATGCTAGGCTGGACGCAGATTGGCAAGCTACCCTTTTATGTTCGCCAGATGAAGAACATGAAAAGCTCGATTCCCGTAGAGTGGCTTTCGGGAACCGCCTTTAACTTCTATGCGTGGGCCTGCGGCGCCATCCTCGGGCGGGCGCATGCGCGAACAACAGACGCTGCGGAAATAGCGGGATATTGCGGCAAGTCTGCTGTTTTGGATGACGCTCTGACTTTGTGGGCGGAAATCTATGGAAATCAAACCGTGCTGGACCATGCAGCGTTGGTGAAAGCGGTAAAGAGTGACCGACAGGTGCAGGCCTTGATCGGAACGTAGGAACAAAGTATAAGCCACCGTCTGTCAGCTTTCTTTTCCGACCCCTCCGAGGGTAGAGGGCCGCTATCGGCCCTCTCTTACCAGGCGTTCAAGCCGTTCGATTCCCCAATCCAGACTCTGGTAACGAAGCTCCAACACATCTGCGGCAAGGAGTCTTTCGATCACCGCACTCTGAACCTCCAGCATTTCCGGCATGCTAAACAACGGCTGCTGCATGAAGTATCTGGCAACATCTCTTGAGAAAGGCACGAGTTCCTGACATTCAGGCTCACGTCGATTGAGAAAGACGACGTACTCTATGTGAGCCAAGTGGGATCTGGCGATATGTTGAAAACGAGAGGTATGTAGCTCAATGGATGGCTTACCGATTTCCGGCCGCTGAGTAACTTCTCTGCCCTCAAGCTCAGGAAAGAATTCCGTTGCCGATGGACGAAAGCGAACCTGATTGGAGTTGCCGACCACCAGCCGGTCTTGCCGTCCATTGATTAAAAAACTTGCGTCATCGGAGACATATGTCCATCCGGCCTGGCCGCATGCATAAGCAAGCGTCGATTTCCCTGCTCCTGAGTCTCCACAGATTAGAACTCCTCTCCCATCCAACTCCACACAGGCGGCATGGATCGGTGTGACGTATCGGGTAACAAGCTGGCAAAGAACGGCAGCATCGAGAAAGAAATAGCGTAAGTAGCTTGTATTCGCCACGGTTGTTTTTGTAAGCGACAGGAAGGAGAAGCCCTGAGCCATATCGCATAGAGCGAAGTTCTCTCTGTCGGCAATATTCGAGATAAGATTTCTCTGCACCCGGCAAAGCGGAGCCGGGGGGCATTCTGAGTGTCCGTCGGTCACCACAACCCTGAGCTCGATCGGTTGCATATCAAAAAGTTTTTCGAATCCCGTCCAGCTTTTTCCCGCTTCATTCAGGACATCTTCTGAGTTAGTGGCGATCTCAACGGGAAATCCCAACGGGTAGTAGGTCCCATGTAAAGGCAGCTCAGAGAGCCTTGACACGGGGTCGCCAAGCACGACTGGTTCCGATCGTCTGCAGGCAGCTTCAATTTGTTCAATGCTAAGCATTCTTACCCTTTTGCGATTGAGAGTTATTGCTGTAGGTGTAACGGCCCTTCGCCAACTACGGGTTCAGAAAACGCAGGAGCGCCTGCTCATCCTCTTTGCTGAGCGACGCGCGCACCCGCATATGACGGACGACGGTGCCCGAAATCCGCGGCGAAAAACCTTGGGGTGCATTGTGACAGCGCGAGCAGTTCTGTTCGAACACCCGTTCGCCATCGGTCGGATGGGCAACATGTGCTGTCGCGCTTCTGCTTTGTTGGCTGGTACTGCTGGCTGCGGCTGTGGATGGCACGCTGTGAGTCTGCGAAAGTAGCGGCAGACCAGCCATCCACAGCAAACCTGGTGCTAGACGCTTCCAGTGGTTCATTCTTTGCCCCTCCATGTCGGAAATAGAAAGCGGTATACGATGCCTGTCTCCCATACATTGCGATTGCCTGTCGAAGAGAACTGGCGCGCGTAACTGGTGTTGATTCTCACCTCATGCGGCAGGTGATAGTCCAGACCGAAATCCGTTCGCTGCGTATTGGCGGAGGGAAGACCGTCAGAAGGGTCGGGGCTATTGCGGAATGTCTGCTGCCAGCGGAAGACGGGCTCCAATCTGCCGATCAGTGTCTCGGCGCCGCCAAAGCGCGAAAGACGATAGTCAGTTTCAATCCAGTATCCCTGTGAATGAGTGCCGTGTGCATACTCTGATCGCAGCTTGAAAGAACTGTTTGCAGGCAGCCACCATACATGCGCGCCGAAATAGTTGGTCTGCTCGCCTTCAAGCAGCCGCCCGTATGAAGTACCAATCTCGAGCCGTTTTTCAGGGAGATAGATGGATACTCTTCCTCCCGTCGATCGCTCTGCATTGAACTGCATATTCGTACTTTTCACGGAAAAGTACGCAGCGTAGTCGATGGAAAACTTGGGAGTGGAGACAGCCGATCCACGCAGCATTTCGCCCACACCCGCCCCGGTCATGGTGCCTAGACTCGTAATGAGCGGGGCGTCTTGGAAATTGCTGATCCAGATGGGCGAAAGACGTTCGTTATAGGTGCCGAAAGGAGTGAGAAAGAGTCCGGTGACTGCCGTAATGTGCGGGGTAGCAAGATAGTCCAGTTGCAGGTACGACAGTGCAATGAAGGGAGAACTTGTATAACCGGTCTGACCTGAACCTTTTGGGAAGAAGGATTCAATGATATTGGCCCGGCTTTCGACCAACAGATGCTGTCCTAAAGGAGCAACCAGCACCGGGGAAAGAACGGGAGTGTAAGTGGTGTTGCCCCCATTCGTGCTCGTAAAGAAGCCGACGCCGCCGGATATCAGGGGAGTATTTTGTGCCGCGGCATGCAGAGTGAAAGACAGTGCGCACATAATGAGCGCGGCTGCTCCAGAAAGCCGTCTGTATTTGTACGCGTGGGGATTTAGTAAGCGCCACATGTCACCACCGTAGCGTCGTACGGATCGCAAGGTGTCAACGACCCGTCTTCCTATTGTCAGCGGATTGTCACACAAGCCACTGGTCGCCGCATGCAACAGATATGTCTCAGTTCAGGCAGTTTCCTCTGCCCCCCCAAAACAAAAAAACTTGCGGCGCGCGGGCATGACGTACCCCGACAACAAAATCATGACAATTCCCTTACAGGTATATGACACGCCTATTGCTCAGTCCCGCTACGGTAGGAATTGTTTTCACACGTCAATATATTCCTTATCGCGTGTTATAAAGGCGACCTAAACCACTACCAGGAGAGTTCATGAAAAAGAGATACCTGCTGTTTGGAGTCTTTGCGGTCATTCTATTCGGCATGAAGTTTATCGATCACCCGATCGCGGCACAGGCTGCTCCGCGGCGCATTGAAGTCACCGCCAAGCGGTTCAACTTTACACCCGGTGAAATAACTCTGAAAAAAGGCGAGCCTGTAGTGTTCGTACTGACCAGTGCCGACGTGGCACATGGCATACGCATCCGTGAATTGAATCTCGATCTGAAGGCCGGCAAGGGGCAAACAACCCAGGCCACAATCACACCTGACAAGACAGGCGACTTCGTAGGCCACTGCTCTGTATTTTGCGGTACGGGCCACGGCAAGATGACACTGACGATCCACGTAGTGGAGTAATTATGCACCGCACCATACTGGCCGCATCCATTGTCGCTCTCCTTGCTGTCGCAGGCTGTAAGGCAACGCCTCCCAGCCGTATAGAGACGCGCATAATGACCAACGCCAAGCATTGGATATTTGTGGGGAACAGAGGACAGAAGAATCCTCTGCCCTCTACACCAGAGACCATCGCTGAAGGCAAGGAGGCCTTTTCCCACTATTGTGTGGCCTGCCATGGCATGGATGGCCAGAATACTGGCGTCCCTTTTGCAGAAACCATGTCGCCGCCTGTGCCGTCGCTCGCCTCCAGCAATGTGCAGAGATATACCGACGGCCAATTGAAATGGGTTATCGACTACGGTATCCGTCCCTCTGGCATGCCTGGCTCCAAAGGCACTCTCAGCGATGAAGAGATATGGTCCATCGTGGTCTTCCTGCGTCATCTGCCACCCGCCGGTAGTCTCGGCGAACCCGAAATGTACAACCACTGAGTCACGCATGAATTCTCGTTTGACAAATACACGAACGTCGAACCGCTCGCAGCTGCTGAAGGAAGCCGTAATCGCATCTTTCTGCGAATCACCTGAAGAATTGGCTGCGCGCTTGCAAGAATTTTCGACGTACGACTGGGAAAGGGCGCAGTTCTGGCTCGATGCCAGCGGCCTGGCGCTTTATTTCCTGGACAGGCTCACCGTGCTGAAGCTGCAGCATCTCATACCAAAATCTCTTCTGGCGCGACTACAGCAGAATCTACACAACAACCGTGAACGCACGGCCGCTCTTTTTGAGGAAGCCGCAGCCATTAGCCGCGCTCTACAGCAAAGATGCATTCCATGTGCAGTTTTGAAAGGCGCCACGCTTACACCGGATTCGGTTCCAGACAGCACGCTTCGTTCCCAATGGGATCTTGACTTTCTCATTGATGGAAAAAATGTATCGGGAGCGCTGCAAGTGCTTCAGGATTTTGAGTATGAGTTAGATGCAGTCAGCGGAACGACATGGGAATTCAGAGCGGGCGTCTCCGGCACACCGGACATTGCGAACATTTATAAGGTGCGTCCCTATCGCGCCCTTGAATTGCATCTGCTTCCCGCGCCGATCCATGACAATGGCGGTGAACCGCGAAACCAGCTTACGCGCGCCCAGATGCGCATGATTCGCGGAGCCATGCTGTCTTCTCTCTCCCCGGCAGATATTTTTCTGCAACAGGCGCTTCATCTTTTCAAACATATCGGCGGCGAATACACCCGCGTCTCCTGGGTTCTTGAGTATTGGCGGCATGTGCTGGCGCGGCGCGACGACAATACATTCTGGCGCGAAGTCAAATCTCTTGCCGACAGCGAACCGCAAGCGCATATCGCCATTGGCGCGGTTACGCTGCTTGCAACTCATCTGTTCGGCGAGTTTGCGCCCCGCGAGCTGACACGCTGGTCCATGGACCGACTCTCACCCGACGTACGTCTCTGGATCGAAACCTACGGTCGTCGCGCCGTGCTGGCCGAGTTCCCCGGCAGCAAGCTTTATTTGCTCTTGCGGCAGCAACTGTCTGCGCAGCGCAGACACGGCAGAACGCCCTTGCGTCGTTTTATATTTCCCGCTCACCTTCCCCCCAGAATTACGCATGGCAAAACCGGTAAGGCATGGTTGCCTCGTCTCATGCAATATCGCACACAGGCCAGCTTTGTTTTTCTCCGCCTGCGTTTTCATCTGGTGGAAGGACTGCGCTACGCAGTCGAGTCTTCGCGCTGGCAGCGGCGCCTTAAAGGTATGACACCGTGATTGTCCAGCTTCACAATTCGTTCCTTCCATTCGCACGACGACGCTTTTCGCAGGCGCTCTTTCTAGGGATGGCTCTTTTATTCGTTACATGCAGCACGATGGTCGCGCAGACCAGTCCGAGCTCGCCGAATGCATCCACCACAGATGCTGGGGCGCCAAGCGGATCCACCGCGACTGGCAATACAAGTGGATCGGATACCAGCATCGCGGCCGCGACGGGCTCACGCATGGCGCTGCCGGCGGGACAGATTATCGCCATTTTGCAGGAAAAACCGGAGGTCAATATCGAACTGAAGTCCTTGCTGGCCGACATGCTGCAGCAGCAGGGCATTCAAATACAGCCGGATTCGATTACAGATGAGACGCTCTATAGCCAGATCGCTTCGAGCAGCGATGTGCGGGCAAACATCACAACTTTCCTTCGCGCGCGCGGCTATATCTCTGACGCCGATATACAACGCTCGACAGCACAAGGAGACAATGAGGACGAACCCGCTTCCATTGAAACGCTGGAGACGCAAACGCAGCTTCCTGACGCGAATTCGCCGCTGATTGGCTCGGCACGCTCTGCGCAGAACGGAACCGACATCTCCGCCGTTAATTTGCCGGCTGCAACGCAGGCCCCGCAGCCCAAGAAACTGCCCCAGCGCGAGAAAGACTCCCGCAACATAACCGATGAACCGAAAGTGCTGCGCCGTCCGACACCCTACAATCTACTGTCGCTACGCGATCTCTACACACAGCTTCCGGACTCACCGGCACCGCTGAAACGCTTTGGCTCAGATGTTTTCGTGAACCGCGATCTCTCCTCCACCACTCGACTCGGTGTCGCCACGAACGCCGCGCCACTCGACATTCCTATCGGTCCCGACTACGTTGTCGGCCCGGGCGACAGTCTCACCATTGATATGTGGGGCAGCCTCACACAGAGTTTTACGCGTGTCGTTAACCGCGAAGGCCACATCATGCTCCCTGAGTCCGGAGATGTGCAAGTGGCGGGACTAGCGCTCGATCACGCGCAAGGCGTGATTCAAAGTGCATTGCAACAGCAGTTCCGCAACGCGCAGGTTGCGGTTACCGTGTCGCGGTTGCGCACCGTGCGCGTATATGTAGTCGGCGATGTGCAGCGCCCCGGAGCCTATGACATCAGCTCGCTTTCTTCTTCCCTGAATGCACTCTACGCAGCAGGCGGCCCAACGGCCGCAGGCTCTCTGCGCACTCTGCGCCACTATCGCGGCACAGAGCTGATTGGCGAGGTGGATCTCTATGACTTTCTGCTGCATGGCGTGCGCAAGGCAGACGACCGCTTCCAGGGTGGCGACACGCTGCTGGTGCCTCCGGCCGGACCTCAGGTGGCTGTGTCAGGCGCCGTCAAGCGACCTGCAATTTACGAGCTGAAGGACGAAAAAACTCTAAGCGCCGTCCTGGAAGACGCGGGCGGAGCAACGGTAGCTGCTGCGCTGACACACATCACCATCGAACGGATCGATGCCAACCGACAGCGCGAGACCGTCGGTCTGGATTCGGCTTCTGCCGGTGATCCCGAAAGCGCGCGCACGGCAATCGCAGCCTTCGTCGTGAAGGATGGCGACCGCGTTCGCGTTGCGCCGATCTTGCCTTATAGCGAACGCGTCGTATATCTCGAAGGTCATGTGGTGCGTCCGGGCAGGCTTTCTTATCACGATGGAATGAACCTGAGCGATGTGCTGCATAGCTACCAGGACCTGCTGCCCGAACCGGCTGCCCGGGGCGAAATCGTACGCCTGGTGCCGCCGGACCTGCATCCTGAAACGATCAATTTCAATGTGCCGGATACGCTTATCGGCAACAACAACATGCCTCTCCAGCCTTTCGACACTATTCGCATTCTGGGCCGGTATGAAGCGGACGCGCCCAAAGTCACGATTCATGGTGAGGTGTTGCGGCCTGGTTCCTATGCGCTTTCCGAAGGCATGACCGCCGCGCAGCTGGTGCGTATAGCGGGCGGTTTCAAACGGGACGCTTTGCTGGATGATGCGGACTTGATCAGCTACAACGTTGTGGGCGGCACGAAGGTCGTAGCGCAACGCGCAGATGTCCGCGTCGGCGACGCTGTCCTCAAAAATGATCATGATGCAGACATCGTGTTGAAACCGGGCGACGTACTGACCGTCCATCAAATCACAGGCTGGAGCGACATCGGCGCATCCATCACGATCGAGGGCGAGGTCGCTCATCCAGGCAGCTACGGCTTCAAACAAGGCGAGCACTTGAGCGATCTGTTGCGGCGTGCGGGAGGCTTTCGCGAGACGGCTTATCCCGCCGGTGCTGTGCTCACCCGCGACCAGGTGCGCGAGCTGGAAGAGAAGAGCCGGGCCGAGCTCATTCATCAAGTCGAGACAAGCTCTGCGGCAGCGCGACTTTCGCCCAATCTTGGCAGTGGCGATCAGTCGGCCCAATTGCAGCTCATCCAACAACAGCAGGAGCAGGTGATCTCCCGCCTGCGCAGCCAGCCTGCGAGTGGGCGACTCGTAATCCATATCACCGCGGACATCGACAGTTGGGCTGGCACACCGGCCGATATCGAAGTGCGAACCGGCGATGTGCTGCACGTCCCCAAGAAGCCAGGCTTTGTGCTGATTACCGGGCAAGTCTACAATGCCTCCGCCATTACGTATGTTCCCGACAAGACAGCGGGCTGGTACCTGAAACGCGCTGGTGGAACCAGCGAAATCGCCAACCGCAAGGAAATCTTCGTAATTCGTGCCAACGGCTCGGTCGTTGGACGGCGCTCGGGCGAATGGTACGACCACGACGTCCTTTCCACGCGCCTCGATCCCGGCGATGTGATCGTTGTCCCGCAAAAGGTCATCGGCTCATCGCTGTTCTGGCGCAATCTACTCACCGTCGCTCAGATTGCGGGTTCCGTCGCCATTACAGCCGCTGTCGCGGCAGGACTGTAGGCACACGATGCCGATTGAAAGCCCCAACATCTTCGTCGACTCCGCCGGAAACATTGGTTGTGAGGACTCTCCCGCGGACGCGCAGCAGCTTGCGTCAACCATTCCCACGGAGGCCAAAGCAAACTCCGCCAACTGGGTCGCGAATGCGGCTGTTCTCTGGGATCATCGCCGTTCTCTGGTTCGCGTTGGAGCAATCGCGTTCGTCGTGGGTCTTCTCATCGCGTTCACCATTCCAAAGAAGTACGAATCTACAGCGCGCATTATGCCGCCAGATAACTCCAGCAGCGGTGCAGCAATATTTTCCGCGCTCGCAGGCCGCGCATTGGGAGGCGAGTCCAGCGGATTAAGCAGTCTGGCAGGAAGCCTGCTAGGCGGTGGCAAGAACACAAGTGCTCTCTTCGTCGATTTGCTGCGCAGCGGCACGGTAACAGGACATCTCATCGACCGCTTTCAACTCCAGCATGTTTATCACAAGCGCTACGTGGTCGATACGGCGAAACGTCTGGCACGTCATACAACCGTCTCAGACGACAAAAAGAGTGGTGTTATCAGCATTACAGTCGAGGATACCGATCCACGACGGGCACGCGATCTCGCGCAAGGCTATCTGGATGAACTGAACCTGCTTGTCAATAAAACAAATACCTCTCCAGCACACCAGGAGCGCATCTTCATTGAGCGGCGGCTGCGCGGCGTTGAGGCAGAGCTTGAACGCGCGCAGCAGGAGCTGAGCGAGTTCTCAAGCACTCACACGACGCTCGACATCAAGGAACAGACGCATGCCATGGTGGACGCCGCCGCCAAGCTGCAGGCGCAGTTGATCGTCGGTCAGTCCGAGCTCGATTCTCTGCGGCAGATCTATGGCAACAACAACATTCGTGTTCGAGCGGCGGAGGCCCGGGTAGCTGACTTGCAGCACCAGCTCGAAAAAATGAGCGGAACCTCTGCTCCTCTGCCTTCGGACGGCAGCGGCGACGCTTCCATAGGCAGCCAAAGCGACGAACTCTATCCCCCGCTCCGGCAGCTTCCCCGGCTTGCCGTTCCTTACGCCGATCTGTACCGCCGCGTTAAAGTGCAGGAGACTATCTTTACGCTCCTGACAGAGCAGTATGAAATGGCGCGCGTCCAGGAAGCGAAAGATGTTCCCGTCGTAAATGTGATTGATCCGCCCGGGATTCCGGAAAAGAAGTCGTGGCCGCCTCGGCTCCTGCTTACGCTTGTGCTCACCATAATTGCCGTCTGCGCCACCTGCGCATATATCCTCGCCCGGCATCGTTGGGGCAGGGTAAGCGCGGCAGACCCGCGCAAGGTGCTCGCGCAGCAGATCGAAATCACTCTGCGGAACAGGCTCGATCGGTTCTGGCCGAACCACCGGGGGCACGATGAGATTCGATAGGCTCAGACTGCCCCGCCACTTCCGCACAGCTAAACACGTTGCGTCTGCTCACGCAACTTCCTGCGAGGAAGTATGAGCACGAATGCGCATCCCGCAGTCCTGACTACAGAGCGTGATGTGCCGATGTTTCTGTTCCCCGGTGCGATAGGCTTATTTTTCGCGGGCCGCCTCTGCATCACGTACTTATTTTTCCAATCTGAGCCGCAAACGGGAGCCATCGCCAGCTTCGCACTGCATCTGTTCCTGCTGGTTGCTGTCGTCTTTTATTCCTTCGGGCCGCCGTCGAATACTTTGTCTTCCATGTTGCGCGTACCGCCCGTTCGCTGGGTGCTTGGCTTTCTTGTCTTCGCCTGCTTCAGCCTTCTATGGAGCGCTACGGTGTCGGTGGTCATCGCCTTTGCTTATTGGAGCGAAATGGCCGCACAGGTTGCCATAATCTTCCTGCTTCTTCGCACTGGCCCCGTCGAGAAGATCTCCAGCGCCATCCTGAAGGGCTATATATGGGGCGCTTGTTTTATCGCAGTGTTGGAGTGGTTCTCGCCAACTATGTACGACCTTCGCCCAGGCAATGAGGACTACTTCACTCCGAATGCTATCGGATTCATCTGCGCATTCGGAATTTTCATGGCGCAATACATAGGCCGTTCCGCGAAAATCTGGCGAATTGTCGCCGCGTTTCTGGCAATCAGCCTTTTGCGGACCCTCAGCAAGACAACCATCATTGCCTTTGCGATCGGCGAGATGTTCCTGCTCTTTCGCGACAGATCAATGAGCCGGAAAAGCAAGCTCGCCATCGCATTAGTCGCGCTTCTAGTTCTTTGGGCATTCTGGGGTTTGATTGACAACTATTACGAGGTCTATACCCACCTTGGAAATCAGTCAGAGACGCTTTCAGGGCGCATCGGCATTTGGGCATATGTCTTCGAAACCTCGGTCCAGCAGCCGTGGATCGGACACGGTTTTCATTCTTTCCGCAACGTTATACCGCCATTTGGTGATTTTGTAGCATGGCATGCTCACAATGAACTGCTGCAGCAGTTCTATGCCTACGGGGTCGTGGGCATCATTCTTTTGATCGGCGTTTATGGCAGCTTCTATCGTCAGGCTCGCCGTCTCTCTTCGCCTTCCGCAAGAGCGGTCTTCCTCGGCCTGTTGCTCTTCATCATCGTGCGTGGATTCGCCGACACGGAAAATTTCGACCTTTCCTTTCCTCTTTGGGCTATCGCACTCATGAGCATCACGATGGCGCAGTCTGAAAATCCGGTTCCTGACGGTCGCCCCGGTTTATCTCGCGGTCATTTACAACGATTTCAGCAAGGAGCGAAACAAAGCATTGCACTGAAAGCCTACCCATCATGAATATCGTCATCGTTGCCGTCTCTTCGGCTGCTCATCTGTCCGGTGTCTCCCGCCACGCCGCCAATGTCGCCCGGTGCCTGCTTACGCGGTCGGAGGTGACCGCGGTCCATCTGCTTACAGCGCCATGGCAGCACGAACCGTTTCACGAAGCGATATCCCGCAGCGATACGCGATTGCTTGTTCACTCGGTGCCCATTGGCTCAGGCACACTGACCCGGAACCTGTGGCACTACACAGATCTTCCCGCCATCGCCGCGCAACTCGAAGCAGATGTCGTTCATCTCTCCTACCCCATGCCGCTGCGCGGAGGCGCGTTTCACTGCCCCACGGTCGTTACGCTTCACGATCTTTATCCGTATGACATTCCCGAAAACTTCGGCTTCCCGAAGGTGCTCTACAATCGGCTGGCCCTGTGGCAGTGCCTGCAAGCCGTGGACGCCATCGCCTGCGTCTCTGACAGCACGCTGCAACGGCTAGGCAAGCTCAACAAGCCTTTGCTGGCAAAGGCTCTCCGGGTCTACAACAGCGTGGAACCCAGTACTTCTCGACTCGGACGGAATCCTTTGCCGCAATGGAGAGGAGAACCCTTTTTTCTATGTGTCGCCCAGCATCGCCATAATAAAAACCTGGTGCTGACGCTCAATATCTTCCAACGGCTGCTTCGGAATGGAACGATCAGCTCCGCTGCTATGCTTGTGATTGTGGGAATGACCGGCCCCGAGACGCGGCAGATTCATCGCTTCATACGTACGGCCGGTCTCTCCGGAAAAATTGTGCTCCTTAGCGGAATTCATGACGCGGAAATGCAGTGGCTATACAGGAATTGTGAGCTTCTCCTGGCGCCCTCTATCGTGGAGGGTTTCGGCCTGCCCGTGGCTGAGGCTTTGCTCGCCGGTTGCCGCATCGTTTGCTCCGACATTCCAGCTTTCCGCGAACTTGGGGCCCATGCCGCATGCCACTACGTTTCGCTCGGGCCGGCGGCGGAGGAAGCATTCGCCGAAACCATTTGCACTGCACTGCGCGAACCTCGCCGCGCGCCTCCAGCGTTACGACAACTCTCCGCTCCGGTAATTGCTGAAGAGTACATGCGGCTCTACCGCGGACTGCTGTTCGCGCGTGCGACCTCTTCCCATTCACATCCTATCTCGCGTCACACCGTGATTCAGAAAGGGCGTATCTCATGATCCCCAGCCGGATGCCTCTGGCTTCAGATAAGAACGGTCCTGCATGTCGCGCGCAGACAAATTGTCACGACTTTGTCATTTTTGCTGCCGCCACTATCAACCTCATATCCTCCAGGAGGAAAATAGAACCATGCTTAAAGAGATGGAAGCTCCTATAACCATGCGAGATGAGAGTGCATCAGAAACTGGATTAGGCACGATTCTCGTGATCGAAGATGACCCGCGCATGCAGAAGGTGCTCCGCCGAATCTTCGTCGAAGAGCATTATTCTGTTGTCGTCGCCGGCGACGGGCAAATGGGCCTGGATTCTTTTCGCGCTCACCGTCCTGTCGCGGTGGTGCTCGATCTCATTCTTCCTCATATCTCCGGGCGCGAACTGTGCCAAAGCATGAAGACCATCTCCAGCGATACTCCGGTCATTGTGCTCAGCGCTATCGCGGAAGTTGTCGATAAGGTACTGCTGCTGGAACTTGGCGCGGATGATTACGTCACCAAGCCATTCAGCCCGCGTGAGCTCATGGCGCGCGTTCAGGCGGCGATCCGTCGGCGGCGAAGAACTGCACCAGTCACGATCTATCGCTTCGATGATTGCGAGATTGACTTCCAGAGAATGACTGCGCGACGCGGTGGCCAGCCTGTCGTTTTTACTTCGCACGAGTTCAAGCTATTGAAGTTTTTTACAGAACATGCCGAACAGGTTTTGAGCCGCGAACTGCTGCTCAACGAAGTCTGGGGTTATAATGCTTATCCAACGACGCGCACGGTAGATAACCAGATCCTCAAGCTGCGGCAAAAGCTCGAATCGGATCCAGCCAATCCGCGGCATCTGCTCACCATCTACGGTGCCGGATATAAGTTTGTCCCGTAGAATGCCAGCGGGCCAAGAGGTTCCTCTGCGATCCAACCCTGGAGCAGCGGGCATGCCGCAAAAACGAGGCATTCGAACGCGCGAGTTGCTTGTAGCAGCGATGGCCCTCATCATCGCAAGTGCCACTTTTACCAGTCTGCTCGTCGTGCGTCACCGGCTGGAAGCGCAGGTGACTGCCGGTCTCTCAGCCGATCTCCTGCATTCCGTCATCACATTTCAGGATCTTCAGGCACAGCGGATGAACGCCCTCGAACGCGAGAATTCACTGCTTGCCGACTTGCCCAGCCTCAAAGCACTGATGACAGCCCCAGATGACGGCACCATTGAAAATGGAGCAGTTGAGTTCTGGAAGGTGAGTGGCAACTCTCTATTTGCACTCGCGGATAAGGACAATCGTATTGTCGCGGCCTATACCGGGGGGCCGCGCGCCGATCCAGCACTTCGCGATGACCTGCGCGCTATGCTTGCGGTACCCGACCGTCATTACCTAGTAAGTGGAGGTCGCCTTTTTGTCTGCTCTGTGCGCCCCCTCTACTTCGGCAGTGAAGAAGACGGAACACTGCTCGGCTATGTCATCAGCGGCTTCGAGATCGGCAATATTGTGGAGCAGATCAGCCGGGCGACTACCGTTGAAGCAACCTTCGCCAGCAGCGGCCATGTGTTAGCCAGCACTCTCGCCCTGTCCATGCAGACAGAGCTGACGACGCGCCCCCTGCCTCGGGAAGCGGCAACACCCGTGACCGTAAAGCTGGCTGGTGAGCAGTTTCTCGCCGTCACGAAGGATCTCTCGGCCAACGCATCGGCGCCCCTTCAATTGATCGTGCTGAAGTCCTTCGATGAGGCAGAGCGCTCCATACGGCAGATCGATCACCTTGTGTTGATCGCCGGCCTTCTAGCTCTGGTGCTGGGCACAATCCTCATGATGGCACTCTCGCGCGTCGTGACCGGGCCGTTGGAAGAGCTTGCCACAGGAGTCCGCGCCTTTGGGGTTGGTGATAGCGCTCATCTTCTTCCCCATCGGGGCACGATGGAAGTGCGTGAGCTGAGCATAGCCTTTGCCCGGATGCGAAATGAAATTCAGCAGGCAAATCGCGCAGTGCTTGAGGCGGAACGGCTGGCAACCATTGGCCGCATGGCAAGCTCGGTCTCACATGATCTCCGTCATTACCTCGCCGCAGTTTATGCCAATGCTGAATTCCTCGCTTCGGCGCGGCTTTCCGAGACGGAGCGTAACGAAATTTTCGCCGATATCCGCACAGCTGTTCATGGCACGACAGAGCTCCTCGAATCGCTGCTCACTTTCAGCAGAACAGGAAACGCAATACGCCGCGCACCTGAGCTGATGGCAACTGTGCTGGAGCGCGCGATGACGATGGTTCGTGCGCATCCCGACGCCGCAGGTGTTACTCTTACTGCTAAATATGGCGATCCCGCCAGCACGATGGCCGTGATTGATGGAAAGCAGATCGAGCGCGCCATTTACAATCTGCTGCTGAATGCCTGTCAGTCGGTACACGCCACCACAGAGAACGCTGAAGTTACCGCTACACTTGAGGCGCGCAACGATGGACGGATCAATTTAGAGGTGAAAGATAATGGCATGGGTGTCCCTGAAAATATCCGGACAACTCTTTTTGAGCCATTCGTAAGCGAAGGAAAACAGAAAGGATCAGGGCTTGGGCTTACACTGTCACATTGCATCGCAGCCGAGCATGGCGGCGAGGTAACCCTGGTCAGCAGTTGGCCAGGAGAAACCATCTTTCAGATGTCGGTCGCACGCGGCTTCGAACAGCAGGATACAGTGGCAGGTGAGAACCGAAAGATAGTGGTGACAGAATGATGCGAAGCTATTCCAAATATCGGCAACCGTGGCGCTCGCTTCTACAGGTCCGGCAGCCCGCGCTGCTGGGTTCCCTGCTTCTGGTCTGCGCGCCAACCCTCTACATCCATGCACAGACGACGACTCCGGAAAATCTAGCTCTGCAGATGCAACAGTTGACTGAGGCCATGAACCGTACGCAGGCGCAGCTTGAGCGGACCCAGCAGCAGATGGAAGGAATGCGTCATCAGCTTACCGCTCTCCAGCAGCAGATAGCCGCGGCGGAAGCAGGGTCGACACCTCCTCTTGCAGCGGAGCAGCCCGCTGAAGATCTTGCAACCGAGGTCGACAGTTTGCGTGAACAACAATCCATATTGAAGTCCCAGGTTGCAACACAAGAGCAGACGAAGGTTGAGAGTGAGTCAAAATATCCCGTCAAGCTGAGCGGACTCGTCCTGCTGAATGGATTTGTAAACACCCGGAAAGTCGACATACCGTCCACGCCTACACTCGCACTCGAAGGAGGAGGCAGCACTGGAGCATCGGTGCGACAGACATTGCTTGGTATCGATGCTCGCGGCCCGCATCTCTACGGCGCGCGCAGCCACGCTGACCTGCGCATGGATTTCGATGGCGGCCCGTCACCCGGCAGCACCTCCGCCGCCGCCGGGACATACAACGGCAATATTGGCCAGCTACGTCTGCGTACCGCGCATGCTGCGCTGGACTGGGATCACACCGAGGCTTTCTTTTCGCTCGATCGACCGATCATTAACCCGAACCAACCCTCCTCGTTGAATGCCATCGCGATACCGCCGCTTGCCTGGTCCGGCAATTTATGGAGTTGGAACCCGCAAGTCGGATTGACACACGATCTTTCGTTTTCCAATGTGCCGCGGTTGCGCTTGCAGGCCGCACTAATCGACGTCACTGACCCGCCTGTGCTTTATAGCGCTTCAACATCTGCCGCTGTCTCACTGTCATCGACTGCCGAGCGGAGCCGCTGGCCAGGAGTCGAGACCCGCTTCGCCATTCTGAGCTCGGATAAAGAGAACGGAGCGCAACTGGGCTTCGGCGGATTCTTCGCACCGCACCGCACGGCATCGGGGACAACTTTTGACTCGTGGGCCGGTACGCTGGACTATCGGCAGCCACTCCCTGCGCGGCTAGAGTTTGCTGGAAGCTTCTATCGCGGACAAGCTCTGGGAGGACTGGGCGGCGGTGCCTATAAGACCTTTGGATACCGCCCAGACCTGGATAACCCGGGCGATTTTTATTTCCGCGCATTTGAGAATGTCGGGGGATGGGCACAGTTGAAGGAGCGTGCCGGCGAACGTATTGAGTTCAACGCCGCCTTTGGCATAGACAGTGTTCCTGCGGGACAGCTGCGCCCCTTTGCGGGCGGTCCTGCCTCCTACTATCAGAACCTCGCTCGAAATCGCACCTTTACAGGAAACGTGATCTATAGCCCAAGCGCTTATCTGCTCTTCTCACTAGAGTATCGCCGCCTGGAAAGTTCACCCGTAAATGCTCCCACGGCAGCAAGCAACATCATCGGGCTGGCCGCCGGGTACAAGTTCTAAAAATGCGGATGCCATACGTCGAAATGCTATTTTGTTCAATTGCTTTGGCATGGATGCTGACGACGCCCACGCAGGCGCAGCTCCCCGAAGCAAAAATCGATGTGCGCATGCACCTTTTGTTTCCCCATCCGCAGAAGAATCATCACACACCACCTGCCGTTCTCTGGCTGAAATCGCTCCAGGGAGGGTCGTCCCTGCCGTTTCCGCCTCGCGATCATTACACGCTCGCGCAGAAGAACCGGATGTTTACACCGCATCTGCTGGTTGTGCCGGTCGGCAGCACTGTTTTCTTCCCCAATGAGGATCCTTTCTTTCATAACGTCTTCTCCCTCTTCGATGGCAAGAGATTTGACCTGGGTTTGTATGAGGCCGGTTCGGTTAAAGAGGTTACGTTCTCCCGAGAAGGTTTTTCCTACATTTTCTGCAATATCCATCCGGAGATGAGCGCAGTGGTGCTGGCTCTTTCCACACCTCTGTATGCAATCGCCGATGCGAGCGGCGCCTTTCAGCTTCGCGACGTCCCCGCAGGCGAATACGAGCTGCATCTGTGGGTAGAAGGGGCGCCGCAACCAGTGCTCGACAAGCTGGTTCGCAAAGTCCGCGTCACGCCGGGTACAGGCGACCTCGGCGAGTTAAGCATGACCGCGCTTCCGCAACAGCCTGCAACCCACCTGAATAAATTCGGCCAACCATACGATCAGGACGCGAAACCAACCTATTGAGCAAGCGCTACTCGACGCTCTCCGGTTGGACTCGCACCGCCACAGGCTGGATTCCGTTTTGCGAAAAATTCGCGTGTCCGCGCGCGGGGCGCTGCGTGAACTCGGTTGCATGAAATGCTTGTGTTGTCGAATATTGCCGCAATCCGGTGAGCTGCAGAGCGATTTGCCAGAGGAATGCAGGGTTATTGCGAAGATAGCGGCGCCATAGATGACGCGGATCCTGCATCAGCCGATGGAACCATTGTAGGCCCGCGCGCTTGATCCATTCGGCGCAGTCCTGGATGCGGCCGGTATGGAAGTCAAATGCCGCGCCCACTCCGAACATGAGATTGGTCTCCAATAGCGGGAGATACCGGTTCATGAACTGCTCCTGCTTGGGGGTACTGATGCCGACCCAGATAATATCGGGCTTCAGATCGCGGATGATCGCGATGAAATCCTCTTCTTCTGCCGGAGAGAGATCACGAAATGGCGGCGTGTACGTGCCGACAATACGCGCCCACGGGAATCTCCGCGTGAAGCTCGCGGAAAGTTCGTCTGCAATTCCCTCCTTACCTCCATAGAAGAAGTGCGTATACCCTGCGAACTCCTTGCGCTGGAATATCTCAAGCATGAGGTCCGGACCGGCAACACGGTCCATCCCTCGATGTCCTTGCCAGCGCCCAACCCACACAGCCGGCATGCCATCGGGTATGGTGATCAGTGCATCGGCATAGGCTGCTGCAAGGCTTGGCTTTCGTTGAGCCTCCATGATTCCATGTACGCCGAGCAAGCAGACATATCCTTTGCGATGCTTGCAGAGAGCGTCTTCTACGCGTGCGACCGCACGCTCCATATCAAGCGCTTCTACCTGAACGCCGAGCAAATTTGCGTGAGGACGCGTTTCAACGAGCCTCATGAAATGCGCCCTTTCTACTTTGTGGTCATGGCTGCTGGGGACAATAAGTTTTGATCCAGACAGAACATGGCCGGCATGATCGTGAGTTTGCTCGCCTTTACTCATGCTTCCTCGCAGATTGGAGTAGTTGCCGCTATTCGCAAGCGAGCAGCAGGTCCGGAATGTAAAAGAAGTATGAGAGGGATATAGAGGAGCAGGGTGATTGGGCTATAGCACAACCGCGCTATCGCTATTCCGTATACCCCGTAATGAGGAAGCAGCCACATGATCAGCAGGAGCATCGTGGCTCCGCTGGCAAGGTTGAGCCAGGTGACCGCCTGCACACGGCCAAGCGCGAGCATGGCGTATGTACCGGTGACGTTCAGCCCCAGCAAAGCAGAACTCCATACGATCAGTGGGAGGACATGCGTAGCACTCTGTGCGATGGCGTCGCCTCCCCAGGCATGAAGTATGCGGATTCCGAAGAGAAAAAGGACTGCCGTGCCGAGAGCAACGAGCAGCAGATTAACGATGAACGCGAGCAGCACGGCTTTTCTCAATGCTGCCGTCGACATTGTGACGCGCCGCTGAGCAAAATATGGGAAAAGAAAATGAAGACCAGATGCGGCGAAGCCATAGATTGGCTGCGCCATCTGAACGCAGAGAGCATACGACGCTACGGCCGTTGCTCCGAGTGACACGCCTGTGATCAGCCTGTCCGTTTGACTGAAGATGACGCCGGCCACGGCCTGGATCCAGCTGAAGATGCCAAACGCGAAAAGCGCTCTCGTAGCGTCACGATCAAATGCCGGTGCTAAAGAGCTGGCATGCAGAAGCTCCTTGAGGCGAGTCGTCTGCAATCCCAATCCCAGCATAGTAACGACTGCTGTAACGGCCATGATGCTGACGACGCCGCGGCCAAAGTTGCTCAGCAATGCAGCTGCAACCAGCGACAGTATGCGGACGAAAATGCTGATGCGCACCGCAGCCCCATAGCGCTCAAAGGCGCGTTGCGTGCTGATGCACACAGTCTCAACGGTTCGCACCAGTATCACCACGCTGGCAATTCTGAGCGACCACAGGCAAGCAAACCGCAAATCAGCATCGGCTGCTGTCACATGCCTCGCCATATACGGCGCCAGCATCCATGCGATCACAGCAATTGCGCTGCCCAGGATCAGATGAATGCCCATCGTACTGCGCACCGCCCGCAGCAGCGCATCGGGATCACCTGCGTTTCGCTGTGTCGCCACATGCTGAATATTTGCGTCGCCAAAACCGGAAGCTATGATTGAGCCGATGCTCACCACCGCGGCTACCACAGCCCATACCCCGTATTGCGCAACACCTAGATTGCGCAGCATAACGGGTGCAACGATCAGCATGCCGATGGGATATGCAGCGTAATCCAAAATTCCATAAGCGGCGTTCGACAAGTGCGTCCTCATCGCACACCTTGATATCGCAGAATCTGCACCGTTCTGTAGTGCCGGGGATGCATTGTTTCCTTAAAGGTAGTGAGTACCGTCGCAAGACGTGTCAGACGGTCGTCAGGCAATTGTCATTGCTTTGTCACACCACAGGGATTGATTTCTCAGCAGGAACTTAGCCACTCTTCGATGACTACGGCACAACGAGCAAGCTCAAGCATACGAGCGAGATGGAATGGATTATCGATGCTGGCCAGACTTATCTATTTCTTGTAATGCAGTGAGCAGACGCAACGTTTGCAGACTGGATCTTCCTCCACATGGAGCATGCCTCTGAACAATCGAGCTTCTTCGCTATTAACCGCTTCTTCAAGCGACATGGTGGCGAGACCGCCAACCTTGCGATGGAAAAAGCACGGACGTACCGATCCGTCGACTTCCACCACGGCAGAAACCCATGGCGCATTGCACAAAGGTGCATGCGGTGGAAGCTCGCCCAGGTGTTCGCGGAAGCGGCGCGCGATACGGTAGAGCTTTTCGGGCGGCTCAACAATGAACTTCGAATGAATGTCTTCGTCATGTTCGCGGATCAATTGTTCAATTTCCGCTTCCAGCGCCGTAACTTCGCCTGCTGAGAGAGCAATGCCGTTCTGGCGCTCGTCCCCCCAGACGAGTTCGCGATTGAATGCCTGTGAAGTCACGTCAGCGGCAAGAAAAGAGATGGAATCCAACCCCAGCAACTTGGCAGCCTGAACCGTCTGCCGAAGCAGTGCATGATTTGCCTTTTGTATCGTGCTGCGCCCGCTGATCCGCACCTCCGGCTTCTGTTGGCGTACCGCGCGAATGCCATCGCGCATCCATCGGAAAGCTCCCTGCACGCGACGCACACGGTCGTGTGTCTCCTCAGGGCCATCGAGCGAAACGATGACCTCATCGCAGAATGAAGCAACCAACTCGGCTCGCTTCTTGAGTAACAATCCGGTCGAAAGCAGTGTTATGATGACGCCACACTCTTTTAGAAAGCCGCAAATCGCAGAGAGATTGCTGTGTAAAAGAGGCTCTCCGCCGGTGAGCACAACCTGACGCACGCCCAACCGGACGATGGATTCCCGATGCCGTTGAAGCTCTTCTAAACTAAGCTCTGCACCGCCTTCCCGCTTCCAGATATCGCACATCACGCAGCGGCAGTTGCATCGTTCGTGGATATTCAGGATCAGGATTGGCAGCGTGGTCAACTGCTGGGAAGAAAGAGCATGATGCGGGCGCGGCTCGCATGTATCTGATACCGCCTCCCTCACGGATATATTTACAAGCTGGGTCGACATATCGGCTTGCCTCCCAGTCGCACTGCCCCTTTACCTAAAATGTCTTCTGCCGCACACAGCAGGCTCTCGACCGGCGCTCGCAGCCAGCGGACATTTCCATCGATTGAGAGCGGTTCCAGTCCATTTCTATCTTCTGCCGACAGCCTTTCGAAGATAGACTTCGAGGCAAGCTGCACACGGCCCGACAACAGGACGAGTTCGACATCGTTTGCGGTAAGGGTTGACAGAATTTCTGCCGGATCGCCCTGACGGTCACGCACAGCGATGAGATCTGCGCTTGACCCAGGCCGAATCGACCCCTCTCCCTTGCTGAGACGAAGCATGGATGCCGGCGACTCCAACACCAGCGAATACACTTCCTGCGCTGACATGGCGCATGTCTGAACCGCGAAGCATATCTCGTCGAGAAGATTCCCTGCGGCAGTAAGTGGCGAATCACTGCCGAGCGCAAGCCGCGAAATAGATGTTAGAATTTCGCGCGAAGGCACTTTGTCGAACAAAAACGCATTCGAAGATGGGCATGTAATCAGTCCGGCGCCGCGTCTGTTGAGCAGTGCCGCTCCTTCACTATCGAGCGTCAATCCATGAATAAGGATGGTTTGCGGGTCCAATACTCCAAGTTCGTCGAGTTTCCGTAATTCTTGTTTCGATGGCTCGTCTATGCCCTCGCAGGCATGGATCATAAATGGCTCGTCTTCCACCGTATTTTTATGCGAGGTGTATACGTCTACGGCTAACGAAAGCGAGTGCTCCCATCCGAAGCGCGAAAGTACGCGCACAGGAAACTGCTGAGCTGACAACAAAGGATCAATCGGATTATGGTGGCATACGGTCGTCACCCCACTTAGCAGATTGCGAATGCCTCCCCACCACAAGCGCACATCCTTGGGAATGCGCCGATACAGTGCAATCGTCTCCACGTCCTTCTGTTGAATATCCAGCGCCCATTGCATCGCGTTTCGATAAGGCCCTCTGCCCAGCCTCGGAAAAAGAGAAAATTCGAGATGATCGTGCGCGTTGATAAGTCCCGGCAGAAGAAGATACCCATTGAGATCGATACGTGTTACAGCATGCGTTCTATTCGCCAAAGGCCAGTAGCCCACGACCTCAATCTGCTCATTGTCTATGCACAGGGAAACAGCAACTTTTTCATGCGGACCCAGCACACAACGAGCCCCATGCAGAATGTGCTGCTCGCTCCGCTTGCGCAATGGTTCAACGGTATGCACGTGATGCGGCTTCGAAAGATGCAGCAGATAGATGGCGGGCAAATGTTCTGCCTCGACAAAGCGCTCTAGCTTGCCATTCTCCGCGAAGACATCCCGCTCCGTATTGCCAAACGAGGGCTCAATGATGGCTCGTGCAACAAATCCAGCCTCCATGAACGCCGCGAGTATATCTGGAATTTTCTTGTGGGCTGCTGGAAGCTGAAACTCGTCTCCTCCCTTGTGAAATGAGCGCTTCCAATGAAGGCGCGTCGCAGTCTTCGGATGCATGTCTGACAGTAAAAGATCGCAGCCTGGACGAGCGACTCTAGCAAACTCTTTCGCAACCAGACGCAGATCGTCCACGTAACTCAGAACGAATGACGCGAGCAACACATCGACACTCGCATCTGGTGCCGGGAGCTCTGTACAAGAGGCGATCGATAGCTGTGCGTTCGGAACGTGCTTCGCAGCGGCTTCGCAAAGCATCTTTGGCGAGAGATCCACTCCATGCAGGCTACGCGGGACTGAACGGCTTAGATGGGCAAGCCATCTCCCCGTACCGCAGCCAACATCAAGAATATCGCGATCTCGTATCTTAGGAAGAAGCCGCAAAAAGTAGCGCTCTTCGAGCAACAGCAAGGGGTTTTGCTGTTTGTCATAAATATCTGCCCATGAAGAAAACACGTCTGCGTGACGCGCTTCGTTCACGGGTTCAAAAGAGACAGTCATAAGCTCTCGCGCTTTGGTTTTCTCAACTGGATGAATTGATTGGCCAGATGCAACTCGAAGGGAAAGCTGTAGAAGCGCAATGCGTAGCGCCATGCGCTGAGTGATTTCAACAGCGTCCGGCTCCACCGAGGCGCACGAATATCCTGCACTGTAGGCCAGCGGGAGGAGATCACGGTTTCGAAGTTATCGATCAACTTCTTGGTTTCCTGCCGCATCCATGGTGCGCTTGTATCAATGCGAAGCGTGAAATCCATCCATTTCTTGCTTGCCCATTCTGCCGGAGTATCCGGAAAAGATATCTTTTCATCGACATTGCCATACATCTCTCCGCGCTGCGGAGTTGGCGTGTAATGCTGCACAATAATCTCCGAATCGGGATTAATGCGTTTCAGCTTACGAATGAAATGCAGAGTCTCCCGTGTGTCGCGCTCAGGATCTGTCGGATTGCCGACCACAAACGAAAACTCTGGGATGATTCCGAACTGACGCGTGCGGTGCGCCATGATAATCGTTTGTTCCGTCGTAATGCCCTTCTGCATCTCTTTGAGAGCCCAGTCCGATCCGGACTCCGCTCCGAAGAAGATCATGGTGCAGCCCGCCCGCTTGATGGCGGCCATCGTCTCATCCGAGTAGCGCGACATAATATCCACGCGGCCTTCGCACCACCAGCGCAGATTGAGTGGCTCCATCAAATCAACCAATTCACGCGCATGATCTTCCCGCAGAAAAAAATTCATGTCGTAGAACTGAACCGAGTCGGCGCCGTATTCCGAGATAAGATGCTTGAGGATTGCTATTGTGCGCTGCGGCGATTCCATGCGCTCTTCCCGGCCATAAGCCGCGTGTACGCCACAGAAACTGCAGTTGAATGGACAGCCGATACTCGCATGATGTACAGCTGTACGCTTGCCGAAAAAAGATGGCCGCAAATATTTATCTACAGGAAGGCGATGGAATGGCGACCATGGAAAGCTGTCCGGGCCTTTCATGGAGCGCTCAGCATTGCTGCGATGGAGACCGAACGCGTCCTTATAAGAGAGGCCGAGGATGCTTTCAAAAGAGCGCTTGCCGCGCAAAGCATCGATCAGTTCGAGCAGCGTGTCCTCGCCCTGACCGCGCACAACAAAGTCCACGTACTTCGCATTCAAAGCAGAATCCGGATAGATTGAGGGAAAGTATCCACCCCAAACAATCTTCACGTGCGGACGCAGCTTCCTGATTTCCCGCGAAGTCTCCATGGCCGCAACCATCTGCGGCCCGGGCATGCAGGACACTCCAAGCAACTCAACCTTATGGCAATCGATGAGAGAAAGAATGGTATCAACGGGCGCGTCATCCAGATTCCCATCGACAATCTCATACTCTTCGCGTCCTTCCAAAACGGCAGCAAGCGCGAGTACCGCAAGCGGAAGGCGGCAATTGCGAGGTTTCGTGGCGCGTGGGTGAAAGAGAATGATCAAGCGGTTTTCCTCGTGCTGTATACCCTGAAGCGGGATGGTTCGCGCTTGCCGCGAAGCTTTGCGAGCAATGGACGCATTGCCCATTTCAGCCCATAGCTGGGCGAAGTCTTCTCCCATCGAATGTTCAGCGTGCATTCCAGATCGCGCAGCCGTTGATCTGTGAGGTATTCGAGACTCGGGATGGAGTTGGAAGCAGTACCATACCGCTGCCTGAAGGCAGCCTGACGCTCTGCCACCATCTGTTCACCGCTTTCGCTTCTGGAGTACCATGGCGTGTCTGCGATCAGGACGCTCCCACCTCTTTTCACGCATCGCAGCGCTTCACGGATGGCCGATTGATAGTCTTCTGCATAGTGGAACGAGGCGTTGAAGATGACCACCTCAAACTGCCCATCGGCGAACGGAAGACGCGACATCTCGGCCTGGAATCGTGGAAAGAGAGCGTCAAGATGCTTCTCGAAATGCGTGGCTGCGCCGAGTCCGTCCTCATCATTCACCAACAGGTCCACCGCCACGCAGGAATAGCCTTCACGCGCAAGTCGATAACTCATCCATCCGTTTCCCGCGCCAAGGTCAAGCACCTTGGGCGGGTTCTTTTTGTCTTGAAGGTACCGGGGCAACAGTTTTTTTCTGAGATGGTCGAATGTGCAAGCTCGGATATTCCATTGCCAGATGTTTCTTCCGGATATGTCCTTGTACGGAAGGTGGATATAGAACTCCGGCTGCAAGCTGCCGCGTCCTTCCGCAGTCCGAATATTTTGATACTCCTCGATAAAGCGGGAGAAGTATGCGAGCCGCTCTGGTATCAACGCCTGCCAAATACCATTCTCGGGGTACATCGTGTAATAACAATGTGAGCAATCGTACCTGTGTGCAGCGACGCTTCCTAAAGGAAACAGCCCCAGACTCCTTTGACAACTGGGGCACTGCAGCACGATACAACCTCCGCCTGGAAGGGAAAGTTTAATCATCGTCCTGCGCAGAGTTTGTGTCATTGCTAGACACGCTCCACATAGAGCAACATGTGGTCGCCTGCGCCCCGAAAGAGTGGCCAGCTGCACACGACTGCGTCGACACGCTTCAAAACAGCAATCATCCTAGGATGCTTACTCATCCATGATTCCATGTAGGACGGCGGAACAGTGATGCCGATACCAGTCACTGAACGCAGCCGAAACGCTTGTCCGAATGCATTCCGCAGCGATCGGATTGTCGGGTAATAAACGAGGAAAGATAACTCATCAAAGCTCGCCAGAGATCTGCCGCGGCAGCGTCGCACTGCTTTACGAAAGTTGCCCTTGACTGCGTAATGCAGTATCTCCCAGACACAGAAGCGCGTGGAGAGACAAAGAAGCAACTCTGCACCGGGTCGCAGGAGCATCGCGAGCTGATCGAAAACCATGGAGAGATCTGCAACACAATTAAGGCCTGAGAAGTTCGAGAACACCCCATCAAAAAGAGGCTGAGTGGTCAGCTCGTGCAGACGCTCAGTTGGAAGCACGCGGAAGTCTATGGAAGCATCAGGAGCTCCCTGACTTGTTCGTATTCTTGCGCGTTTGATCATCCGACTCGACGCATCGCAGGCCGTGACGGAAACACCTCTCCTCGCAAGAAACATCGCGTCTTCACCTGTGCCGCAGTTAAGTTCAAGAACGCGGCTGCCCGGCGGAAATGTCGCAGCTGCATGTTTCCACACCACATCGCGCTGTGTCCGTCCGACGAGCGAAAAAGTGAAAAGTTCGTCGTATTGAGCGGCCATCCTGTCAAATGCTGCGCCCGCTACGTGGCGTGTTTCGACTGTGGCCGTCACTGTTCGACCTCGTGGTAAGTGGAGAGCAACCCCGAGCGGGATTCCTGGATGTTCTGTTCAAGCAGGCTCAAGTTCCCCGTGTCGTTCGCGTGAGTGTCGTGTAACAGGCATGCCCTGGCCACCTCATCGCGCAGCAGCTTGTCTGCATAGGCGTAAAAGCGTTTTGTATGTCTGCCTTTGATTCTGAAGTCGCGATCAGAGGTCTTGCCCCATGGCTCGAGCTGGACGAGTCGATTGGCAATCTTGTTGTAGTAGGGTGTTCCTTTAATCGGGTAAGAAACCGTCGTGAAGAAAATATCCGGGCGCGAGGTGCTGACGTGCTTGATCGTCGCCTCGATATCTTCGAGCTCTTCGCCCTCATAACCCCACATCAGAAACATGCCGCTTTGAATACCGCGTTCACGGCTCATTTCTACTGCGTTCTGCACCTGTTCGATCTTTACGCCGCGATCCATCGCATCGAGAATGCGCTGCGAGCCGCTCTCAGAGCCGATCCAGATACGAAAGCAGCCCAGCTCTTTCAGCAGGTCCAGCATTTCGGCATTCAAACGGTCAGCGCGAGAAATGCATTCAAACGGAATGCGCAAACTCCGGCGACGCATTTCGCTTGCATAGGAACGCAGCCATGCATGATTGATCGTGAAGACGTCGTCGGAGACCCAGATCATATCCGGCGAATATTTTTGGAGCAGCCATTCGACCTCATCCACTACCAGCACCGGATCGCGCCGGCGATGTGACTGCCCAAAGACCTGGTGACTGCACCAATTGCAGCGGAACGGGCATCCACGAGCAGTGATGAAATTAACCGATCCACTGCCGTGATGCGTGCGCCACGTCTCAACATAACGTTGTATGTCGATCGCATCTCGTGCCGGCCACGGCTGCTGATCGAGGTTGGCAATCTGGCCGCGTGGTTGCATCTGGCACATTCTTCCGTCTTCGTCCAGAAATGCCAGACCTGCAACTTTCGAGAAGTTCGTTTCACCATTGCGCAGCGCAGAGAGCAGATCCTCCATCGTCAATTCGCCTTCTCCTGCGACGACGAAATCTGCTCCGGCCTGAAGATATTCCAACGTGTACGCGCCGGGTTCCGGTCCGCCTACAACGGTCTTCCATCCAGCCTCGCGAGCAACGTTAAGAATTTCAATGACGTTGGCTCGAGTCATCAGGTTTGCATACACACCGAGCACAGACGGCTTTTCTGCGCGAAGAAAACCGAAGAGCGCCTCACGGCTGGAAAACGTCGTGTCGAATACATCGACATCGAAGCCCTTGCTGCGCAAATGCGAGCAGAGATAAAGAATCCCCAGCGGAGCGTATGGTTTCATGATCTGCCGCTCCTTCGGGTCTTCAAACAGGAAGTATCCGTGCGTAAGAAGAAGATCTCGCATCTAGGCTCCCGTCGTTGCAACCAGCCCGCTCACTGGGAAAAACCCAGGTTCTCCATCACCCTGACGTTCAACATCTCTCGATGGAAGAAGCGTCGATTCGGCATTCCTGCTTATCGGTTCCAAATCGAAGACCTTCTGCCAAAGCTCTCGGATCCGGGCCTCTGCGTCCGGCTCTGTATGGACTGCATTCCAGCTGCTTACTTCCGCGTGCAGAGCATCGCGCACCGCACGGTAGAAATCACTTGTATACGAGGCTCTGAACATGATGCAGAGGTCATCGCTATCGGTCCAGTTGCGCTTGACACCAAGCTCCGCGCGAACGCGCTCGTAGAAAACCGTACCCGGCAGTGGATAGGAGAAAGAAATACCGATATCGTCGGGACGCGTCTTGCGCACAAATGCGATCGTTTGCCTGAGGTCCTCCCAGGTTTCACCCACGTACCCGAATTGCAGAAAATAGCAAGAGCGAATCCCGGCCTGCTGCAGGCG
>Ga0207114_1010_pt1 | contig 62468 bp, 45 predicted proteins | sample Alteio_BWMinHeat_70_FD_153560 | JGI IMG/M metagenome (GOLD analysis project Ga0207114, IMG submission 153560) | Enriched cells from forest soil in Barre Woods Harvard Forest LTER site, Petersham, Massachusetts, United States -... | ecosystem: Environmental > Terrestrial > Soil > Temperate forest >... | reverse complement strand
CCGGCCGGCCCCGCCCCCGCGGGTTCTCGACCGGCCAGGTCCACCGTTGGTCGCTCCGCTATGATCCGAAGGGCAACAACGGCGACGGCAGCATGACCGTGAGGCTGGACGACGAGACCGCCGTCTGCAATCTGAGTCCTGGCCACAAAGTCGACGGGGCCGCCTTCAACCGCTTCGGACTGTTGCCCGTGCTCAAGAGCGCCGACGGGAGCGGCGAGATCTGGCTGGATGATGTGACCGTTGATGGACAGAAAGAAAACTTGGCGCAGGACCCCGGCTGGGAAGGGTTCCATAACCGCCGGGAATACATTTCGGCGAATGTGCGGCCGCGCTTCGATTTCGGCTTCAGCCCCACGCACTACGCTGGCGGCCAGGGTTCCGGCGAGCTGGGAGGCCTGGTGTTCCGAGGAGACTGCCGCTATCCAAACAGGTTGGCCGCTTACGGTGACAGGCTAGCGCCCCTGACGCTGAAGAAACCGTTGCGAGCCTCCGGCAAAGTTGCCTTGCGACGAGCCGTCAGCGATAGCACGACTCTGTTGGGTTTCTACCATTCCGAGGATAGTCTCCAGGTGAACGAGTCCCAAACGTCCGGCTGGCCGCGAAGCTTCCTCGGAGTGGCGGTGGAGGGACCAAGCAGGGAAGGTTTCTTCTTCTACCCAGCCTATCGGGTGAATGGCGACGGCCAGGGTCACGCCGGCGGGGCCGAGCGCCCGCGCCTCCCGCCCGACAGCCGGCCTCGCGACTGGTCGTTGACCTACGATCCCGTGGCGGCTGACGGCCGGGGGCGCATCGTTGTCACTCTCGATGGCGAGTCGGCCTCCCTGGACCTAGGCCTCGGACACAAGGCGGCCGGCGCGCGTTTTGACCGCTTTGGCCTGCTCACGACCTGGATCGACGGCAACGGCCAACACGTATACTTCGACGACCTGAATTACACCTGCGAGCAGTGATTACGGACGACGTACCTAAACATTGCCGGCCAAACTGAATGAAAGAGCCAAAACCATGAACAGAGAGTGTCGGTTGAGTTTCCTGATGCTGGTGGTGTTTGTTCCGGCACTGTCCCGCGGCGCCGACGCGGAGCCAAGAAGGCTTATGGGGCACCACGGCTCAGTCATGGCGGTCGCTTTCTCCCCGGACGGGAAGCTCCTAGCGAGCAGCAGCCGCGACAAGACCATCAAACTATGGGACGTTGCGACCGGTGGGCTGAAACGAACACTCACCGAACACACGGCGGATGTTTACGACGTCACGTTTTCCCCGAAGGGAAATTTGCTGGCTAGTGCCAGCGCCGACAAATCGATCAGGCTGTGGGATGTACAGTCAGGCAAGGTCGTTCGCACGCTAGAGGGGCATTCTGACATCGTCCGCTCGGTCGCCTTCTCCCCCGATCAGAAAGTGCTGGCCAGCGCCAGCGTTGACCGGACGGTGCGGCTATGGGACGTAGAAACCGGCAGGTGGAAGTGGACGCTGGAGGGGCACACGAAGCGAGTCAAATCGATTGCATACTCCCCGAATGGAAGCATCTTGGCGAGCGCTAGCTCTGACCAGACCGTGCGGCTGTGGGATGCGCGCACGGGTAAGTTATTCCACCTGCTCGAAGGGCATACCGGCGATCTGGAATGTGTCGCCTTCTCCCCGGACGGCTCACAGTTGGCCAGCAGTAGTCACGATACCACCATTCGACTGTGGGACGTAGAAATGGGAAAACTAAGGCGCACCCTTCATGGACACCGCGCCGAAGTGGATTCGGTGACTTTCTCGCCGGACGGCCACACCCTAGCGAGCGGATGTAAAGACCTGTCCATCAAGCTCTGGGATCCGCAAACCGGAGCGCTGCGGCAAACGTTGACCGGTCCGAAAAACCGGCTCGAATCATTGGCTTTTTCGCCCGATGGCAAAATCCTGGCCAGCGGCAGCGGTGGACCGGAGTCGCTGATTTGGCTCTGGCCTATCACAATGTCGGCGAACTAACGTTCCTATCAACAAAAAGCCGGTGAAGACATTTGAGCCAGGAATGGACTCGAATCATCTTGAATTCCCAAGACTTCAAAACCCCTTTCCGACTGGTCCGACCTGACATCGACCCCGAGGTCTATGGTTTACTTCTCCTCCAAAGCGCTGACTCTATCCGGCTTTGGGAAGTTCTCAGGGATTGGCAGCGCGACCTTGCCGGTGGCCGCCCATTCGGTGCCGCGCAGCAGGGCGGTCACGAAACCGACGCAGTGCATGCCGGTGAGATCGTGGCCCATGGGGGTGTGGAAGACCCGGCCCTTGCCGTAGGTCAAAGTCCAGATCATCGGCTCGTGGTCGCCGGTGCCACCCTTGGATTTGTCGGAGTAGGCGGTGGCGAGCAGGTGCATCTCGCCGATCGGCCCGCGGAGCCCGTGATAGAGCTCGTCGGCGGCGTGCATCCATTCCTTCGGCATGTCCTTGGTGATCGGGTGGTCGGCGTCGCGGACGATAACCGCGAAGGCGTGCTTGGCGCCATGGCCGGCGCCGGGCCCCTTGCCCTTGTCGACGAGCTGCTCCTGGCCCGAGGCGTCGAGGATCAGGCGTTTGCCGAAGTTGTTGTCGCGCCAGCCGAGGCCGATCATCCGGTTGTACTCCTTCCAGCCGGTGAAGGCGTTGTTGGCGGCATGGACAATGACGAGGTGGGTCTCGCCGCTTTGAAGCCGGTCTTCCAGCGCGGCCTGAAAATCTTTGGGCCAGTCGGCGCCGTTATAGTTGCTGAGCACGACATCGTACTTGGACAGATCGGGCGGAAACAGGACCGTGTCGGCGATTTTACCAGGCTTATCGCCGGGCTTCAGATGGGAGGAGACGGCAACGCTGAAGCGGCCACTGTCCTCGAGGACCTTTTTCATCCAAGGGGTCGTCGAGCGCCAGTCATGGTTATTTTGCCCGTCGATGATGACGACGCGGATCTTATCCGAGTCGGCGGCGGCGGAAGCCGCCCAGGCCAGTGCCAGGATCGCGCATCCCAGAAGCTTTGACATGAGATCGCTTTCTCAAAAACTTTTGTTTCCAGGTCATTTGGAACCAGGGCGTTCACGCGCCCCGCTCCCCCAACCGCGTCGATTGTCGCAAATACCTGCCGAATCGCAATTGAAAACTGCGGTTTTTTGCATGCGTGCATGCTCAGGTCGACGCAACGCCCAGGCCGCCTCACTCCCAAGTAACACCCCGATGCCCGTACCATCAGTTACCTGGGCGGGGAATTAGCCAAGCAAGTCGCTGCGTCCGTGCCGAGTCACTGGCCACTGCCCACTGGCATAATCCCCTTTCGGCTGCTATCTTTGGTCCTTTACCGTGCATTTTGAAACTTCACGTGAGGTGTTTGTCATGAGAGGCGGGGATTCCTTAGCTTTGGCGGCAGCCAGTTTGTTAGTCCTGAGCACGGCCACGAGCCACGGCGGCTCGGAGCCGGACGCTCGGAGAACCGAGAATTGGCCCAGCTGGCGCGGTCCCACCGGCCAAGGCTACGCCCATGAAAGCAACGTGCCCCTCACCTGGAGCGAGTCGGAAAACCTCCTATGGAAAACCGATCTTCCCGGCCGAGGCAACTCCTCGCCGATAATTTGGGGGGATCGCATTTTTCTGACCGCCGCCAGCCAGAACGGCCACGAGCGCTATGTCTTGTGCGTCCGCGCCGCCGACGGCAAGATGCTTTGGAAACAAGTGGCCTCGAACAAGGCGCCACCCGGGAAGACCCACGACTGGAATGGATACGCGTCTTCCTCGTGCGTTACCGACGGCGCCCGCGTCTACGCATTCTTTGGAACGCCGGGCCTTTTCTGTTACGATTTCGAGGGAAATCTGGTCTGGAAACATGATTTTGGCATCTTTACCAGCGAAACGGGCTGGGGGACGGCGGCTTCCCCGTTCCTTTTCGAAGACCTGGTCATCCAGAACTGCGACAACGACGGCCCTCAGGCTCTTCCTCCGGGCCATAAGTCCGAGGAAGCCGCCCCGATGGCCCTGGTCGCCCTCGACAAGAAGACAGGAGAAGTTCGCTGGAGGGCGGACCGCGACCAGGGACGAGGATTCAGCACGCCGATTCTCATTACGGCCGCAAAAGGCCAACCGGACCTTGTTCTGAACGGCCCCCGCGGCGTCTGGGCTTACGATCCGCGCACCGGCAAGGAGCGTTGGCACTGCGAGCGCAAGGCGCCCGGAGAATGGGAAACCAACCCGGCCCGCTTCGGCGAGCCGCTGCCGGTCTTCAACCAAGAAACCCTTTTCGCCGCCTCCGGCAGACCGGGGCCTTTCCAAGCTATTCGCCTTGGCGGCGCGGGCGACGTGACGCGGAGCCACTTGGTTTGGGAAGTCGTTCGCAAGGGCCATCGGGACGTCTCCTCCCCCATCCTTTGGGAAGATTTGATCTACGCGGTGGATAGCAAAGGGTTCCTTACATGTCAGGAAGTGAAAACCGCCCAGTTCGTGTACAACGAGCGAATCGGCGATAGAGCTCTGGCGTCGCCGGTGGAGATCGGCGGCAAGCTGCTTTTTGTTCTCGACGACGGGACGACCCTGGTGCTGCAACCGGGCGGAGAATTCAAAGTGCTTCACAAGAATGTCCTGGGTGAGGGCAAAGCCCTCGACTTCGCCGCTTCCCCAGCGGTCGCCGGCGATCGGCTCTACCTTCGTTCTCAGTCCCGCCTGTATTGCATCGGAGAAAGGAAATAGCTCCATTGGCAGGAAAGAAATGCGGCGCGTTTCCCGGCCCAATTTTCCAGGCCGGCCGGAGCCCACATGCCAAGTTATCGAGTCAATATTCATCGCCATGTGGCGTTTTACCTGTGGCTTCCACCGACTTAGTTTTCTCCTCTTTCTGGCGGCCTCTACAGCCAATGCCGCCGATTGGCCGAACTGGCGCGGCCCCCGCGGCGATGGCATCTCGCGCGAAACCAACCTAGCGAAGTCATGGCCAACCGGTGGGCCCAAAGTCCTTTGGAAGATGGACTTAACCGGCGGCTACTCTTCGGTGGTGGTCGCCGGTAACCGGCTCTTTACGCAGACCAAAGACAAAAACCAGGACCTCGTCCTTGGCGTCGATGCCCTGACAGGCGGGAAGCTCTGGGAGTACCGCTACGATTGCGACTACGCCAAGTATCCGAGTCTCGACAAACGCTTCCTGACGGGACCAAAGGCCACGCCAACGGTGGACGGCGACCGTGTTTATGCGACGGGCAACACCGGCCTGCTGCAATGCCTCGACGTTCGCACGGGAAAACTGATCTGGGAGCAAGACCTGCTTAAGCTGGGGGATCGATCGTGCCCCGAATACGGCTACTGCAATTCCCCCTTCATCGTCGGCGACTCGCTGTTCGTGCATCCGGGCGGGAGCAAGGGCAACTCCATCGCAGCTCTGAACAAAAAGGATGGCAGCACGCTCTGGCTTTCTCTCAAGGACCGGATCGGCTGGGCGACGCCGATCCACATCGAGGTCGAGGGTGCGCCCCAAGTCGTCTACTTTACTGGTCAAAGCTGCGTTGGCGTGGGTCCCAAGAATGGCGAGCTGCTCTGGCGCTTTGATTGGAAGACGATGTTTGACATCAACGCGGCCACGCCGATCTACTCCGAAGGCTTTCTATTCCTGTCATCCAACTACGGTAGCGGGGGCGCGCTGCTTCGTCTCAAGCCGAAAGGGGATCCCGAGGTGGTCTGGAAGAGCCTGGCCATGCAAAACCACTTTTCGACGAGCGTGCTCTTCCAAGGCCACCTCTACGGTTTCAGCTCGGACCGGCTCCGCTGCGTGGTGTTCAAGACTGGCGCGGTGCAATGGGACAAGTCCGGCCTGGGCAAGGGTTCTTTGTTAATTGCCGATGGTCACCTGATCGCTCTAGGCGAGGATGGCACTCTTGTCCTGGCAGAAGCCTCGCCGAGCGGGTACGCCGAGAAGGCACGCGCGAAAGTACTGGATGGAACCTGCTGGAGCGTTCCGGTGCTGGCCAATGGTAAACTGTACGTGCGAAATGAGAAGCAGCTCCTGGCGCTCGACTTGGGCAATTCGAAATGAGCTTCGATTGGTCCCATCATCGATGGGAACCGCAATTCGTCCAGCAGAGAATCGGCCTCCCAAAACCTTTCGCCATCCGGCATCAGCGGGGTGGCGTCCTTCGGATCTACAGCGCAAGCCAGATTCTCAAATCGCGGCTGGGGGAAAGGCGGTCGGCAAAATGCCCTTCCGACCCACCGCGGCGCTCGGCAGCGAGCTTGTTCCTCTTAACTGGTGCTTGAACAGGACGTCCTCATCGAGCGTGTTCGTCGCCAGATCCACCAAGTGCTGGTGATGGGTGAAGAACAGAACCTGGGTGCGTTCGGAGAGCTGGGCGAGAGCCTTGAGGGCTGCAACGGCGCGATCGTCGTCGAAGTTGATCAGCAGGTCATCGACGATGAAGGGCACCGGCTCGTGCTTGTCGAGGTACGTGTCCAGGCTTGCGAGGCGCAGGGCCAGGTAGAGCTGGTCGCGGGTGCCATCGCTCATGCCGTCCTGGACGGACACGCATTGCTTTTTCCCGGGCCGCACACCGACAAGCATCGGCTTGCCCTGGTCGTTCACATCGACCCGCAGTCCTTCAAAGGACCCGATCGTCAAATCGGCAAACAAGTCGCTGGCGCGCTTGAGAACCGGCTCCTGGTTTTTTTCCCGGTAGCGCTCGATCGCCTCGCGCAGGACGGTGGCGGCCAGACGCAGGCGAACGTACTGTTCGGCATCAGCGCCGATACTGGCGAGCAAGAACTGCATTTGCTCGGCCGCCGCTGCCGCCTTCTGGCTGCCGTCCATCGTCTTGAGGATCTCGCGCTCGCTGCCGATGGCCTGGTCCAACTCGGATTTTTGATTATCGAGATCAGTGATGTGGGCTTGCGCCTGAGCGATCTGGTCCGCAAGGGCGTCGGGATCGACGGCTTCGGCCTCGGCGACAAAACCCGCCAGCGACGCTCCCGCGCACTGGCGCAGGAGCAGATCTTCGCATTGCTCGATCTCCGCTTCCAGATGGCAGCGGCGCAGAGAGCGCTGCTCCGCCTCGGCCAGCCCCTCGATCGTCGGGCAACCAGCCTCCGCGCGCATCACTTCGAGTCTATCCTGGCACTCCGCGATGGTTCGACGAGCGTGCTCCAGTTTTTCGTCGGCGGTCACGTGTTGCCTTTTCAGCGCATCGAGCTTGACCTCTGCGGCGCGGGCGCCCTTAAGACGGGCGTTGAGTTCCGACGCGGCCTGCTCCGCGGGACATTGGTCCAGGTCGCGACCGAGGCGCTGGGTCAGGTCACGAACGTTTGCCGTGAATTGCCGGTTGTCCCGGTCAATGCCATCGATCCGCTGGCGATGCGAGTCCGCCTTGCCCAGCCGGTCAAACAGGTCACCGAGACATCCCAGCACGGCGTTGGCCTGGGAAGGCGTAGCAGCGGTGTCGAGGCGTAACTGCGCCATCGCCTCACTCCACTCCGCCTGCCATTGACGGAGTTTTTGCTCAGCCTGGTTTGCCTCGGTCCGGGCCTGATCACGCTTCGTCTCCAGCGCCCCGAGTTCCTTCGTTAGCTGTTGGCGCTGGCTCTCGACAATCTTGAGCCGTTCGACTATCTCCAGGCACCGGTCGAGGAGGGCGGCCAGGGTTTCGTCCGGCCCTGCTGCGAGCTCGCCGAGGAAAAGTAGGCGATGGTTCAGCTCGCGACGGGCCTGTTCAATCTGGGTATCGAGGCCGGCGACTCGCTCGCGCTGGTTCTGGATGGCGCGGGCCTGGGCCAGCAGGGCTTCGTGCTTTCGCACCCAACCACGCATTTCCTTGGGCGGCATCGGCTCGATGTCCAGCGCTTGCCACAGGGTGGACCACTCGTGCCGGGTGCTCCCGAGCTGCGCCTCGACTCGATCGATTTGCGGTTTGGTCCTGGTCAGCTCTTGTTCACACCGGTTGTGATCGGCCAAGAAGCGGGCCTTCGCGGCCACCTGGTCTGCCTCGCGGCGCAGCCGGTCGGCGATTTCATCGGTAAGGCGGACGTTGGCCTCATAGCCCGCGCCGAGGTCCGCGGCCAGCGGCGCCCGCGCCGCGCGCCCCTCCCCGCTTTCCGGGACCTGTTGCAAGGCCTGCCGAAGCAGCAGCCAATCGGCGTCGCGCCGGGCACGCGCCTCTTCAAGGTCTTGCTCCGTGGGAACTGCTTGCCGCAACTCCAATTGCTGTATTTGCCCATCGAGCTCCAACCGCGCACTCTCGAGCTCGTCGCATTTTAATTGCAAGCCGCGCAAGTCGTTCTCGAGGCCATCGAGGTCGTTCTCGAACCGGTCGATGGTTTCGGGGGCGGGCATGGGCAGTAGCTGCAATTGTTCCAGAGTGCCCGACCAGAGAGGCAAACGCTGGAGCTCGATCTGGGCCTCTTTCTCGGCCCGGAGAAGCTCCTGGCTATCGGCTTGCCGTTCCCCTTCCAGGTTTCCCTGCTTCTGAATGCGGCCAATGCACTTCTGCAGATCGAGGGGGTCGCGCGGCGAGGCAAGGCCGGCGAGTTCCCGATTGATCTCTTCGATACGAACGCGGACTTCCTCATGACGTGCACGGGCGTCCGTGAAGTCTTTGGCCAGTATCTTCGGATCGTTGCCCAGGTCCTGGATTTTGCGGCGCTGGGCGGCCGTCAGGCGGAGGGACTCCGCCTCGCTCAGATCGCCCTTGCCTCCCAGCTCGCGCAAGACTGTTAGAGCGTCCGCCTCGAAACGCTGATGCTCTGTCACGAGGACCGACCGGTCCCCCATGGCCTTCTGGTGGCTGCCCAGACGCAGGTGGAGCTGCTCGATCATCTCCGCGTGTGCGAGCAAGGCGTCCGGCGCCGCAAACTCGGCGATCTGACGGTCCAACTCGGCCAGCGCTTTCATCGCGTCCGTTTGCGCCGTCTCGGCCGACTGAAGCTTGAACAAGGTCTCAAGCCGCTGCCTGCCAAAATCCTTGGGCAACACGACGGCATCGGCATACTGCTCGATCTCTTGCAAGAGCAGTTTTCTCTTGGCGATGGCCGGCAAGGCGTCGCAAATCCGCTTCAGGCGACCGTGATGCTGGCGTCTTTCGTCAAGCTGGTTGGCGACGACCTCTTTCTTTGCCAGGGCGTCGGCCAGGGCCTGGTCGTGGGCAAGCCATTCGCTACCCGGCAAGGCGTCTTTTTTTACCGTGCGGCGCAGTTCATCCAACTTGATGAGCGACTCGTTGAGGGGTTTCGCGGTGCCTCGCGCGAGAAACAGGCTATTCGCTTCCTTGTCGAGGGTTTGCTGGATCGTACGCAAATCGCTAATGCCGGAGCCGGCGGCAAACAGCAGCGCGCCGATGTCTCCCCCTCCTTCGACGATGGCCTTGCCGCCTTCGGCAAGCGTGACATTATTGATGGCGAACATGGTCTGGAAGGTGTCCTGGTCAATGCTGCCCAGAAATCGGCGCAGCACCGCTTCCTCGATCACGTCGGTATCGTTCGGGCCTCGGAGGGTCTTGCTGTTGGCTTTACGGCGAATGAACTCCAGCTCCGCCCCCTGTTCATCTCCGATCCAGGCCCCGATGCGCAGGTCCTTGTAGGTGTGCACGAAGTCATCCGACGTCTGGCCCGGGATGCCGAAGAACAGCTGTCCCAGCGCACGCAGAGCCGAACTCTTGCCGGCCTCGTTGGGGCCGTAAATGAGATGCAGGCCCCCGCGGCCTCTGGCAAGGTCGAGGGTAACGCCGGAAAACGGGCCGAACGCGATCAAGTCAAGCCGGAGAAGCTTCATAACTCACCTCCGCCTGGCATAAGCCGGCTGATGAGGATTTGCCGCACCTGATGCAGCAGGGTTCGGAGGTTATCGGGGTTATCCAAGTCAAGTCCGTCCGGTCCTTCCTTGAGCTCCGGGGGTAACTTCTTCTTGAGATCCGCCAACTCATTTCCCAGGGCCTGGAGCTGGCCATCGTCGGCCGAGAGTTCCCCAATGAGCTGGTTCAATTCGCCGACCGGTCCGTCGCTCAGCAAGGCCTCGTCCAGCATTTTTGGCAACGTCGTGCGTAGCGCGACCTTTTCGACCCAGGCATCGCCGCCGCCGAGCTCCTGGGCCTGGCCGCGAATTTCGTTGACATAGCGTTCGGGGCTGGCGGCCAGCTTCTTGTGGGCTTGGCAGGGGCCCGTCAACTCCACCCGGACAGCCAACAACCGATCATCCGCTTTCTTCAGGAGCCTCTGGAATTCCCCGTTGAAGCGATCCAGAACTTCCTCATCTGTTGGTGCGTCGGTGCAATCGACGAAGCATCGCTCCCACCGCAGCACGTCCACGAAGTGCGGTTCCACCTGGATCCGGTGCGCATCATCCACGGTGACCAGCAGGCATCCCTTGGGACCGGTTTCGCGGATGTGGCGGCCCTGGAGGTTACCCGAGAAGGCGATGTAGGGATCCTCGTGCAGGATTTCGAGCTGGTGCACGTGCCCCAGGGCCCAGTAGTCATATTGCTTGGAGCGCAACGTATCGAGCGTGCAGGGGGCATAGCGCTCGTGGCCCTCGCGACCCGTCCAGCAGGTGTGTAAGAGGCCGATGTTGAACCAGCCGTGTTCCCCCACTGGGTACCGCGCCGCCAGGTCATCGAAAACGGCCGGGGCCGCAAAACTCTGGCCATGAATGGCCACCTGGTAGTCGTCCAGGCGGGTTGTCTCGGCTTTCTTGTGTCCCAGCTTCTTGACGTTGTCGGGCAAGCGGAGGTCTCTGGTCATCTTGTTGGCGGCGTCGTGGTTGCCCGCAATGATGAAAACGGGAATCCCGGCATCCTTCAGCCTGGCCATCTGCCCCATCAGGAACAGCCCGGTCTGGTAGTCCCGCCAGTCGCCGTCATACAAGTCGCCGGAAATGACCACGAACGCGACCGCACGCTCAATGGCGGCCCCGACCAGATTTTTGAGGGCCTGCCGGGTCGCGCCGCGCATTTTTTCAACCGGCACTCCCTCGTATTGCGCAAGGCCCCGCAGCGGGCTGTCGAGGTGGATGTCAGCTACGTGGAGAAATTGAAACATCGTGTATGAATTTACACTTAGATGGCCGGTTCGTCCAGTTCGAAAACTCCCTCTGGACCGAGTGGTATGGTGCTAAGCCATCCGGGCTTTTCGCCATGATGCATGGGGCGTCCCGGTTGGGGGCGGCATCGGCGGGTGCCGTCCTTCGGCAGGCGCTGGTGTTCATGACCTGTGGTGAAGCTCCTCCAACCAGATGGCCGCTCGCTCGAATGCATCGTCGTCGCCGAAGCGCGCGCTCAGCGCCCGGCATCGCGCCTGGGCCGCCGGTTTCAGCAGCTCCGCCAGCGCTTCCGCCAGCCGCGCGGCGCTTCGCTGCCGTGCTCCGAGCGAGCTGCCGGCGCCGAGCCTGCGCACGCGCGCAGCGTTGTCCGGCTGGTCCCACGCCAAAGGCAACACCAGCTGCGGCGTGCCGGCGGCCAGTGCTCCTGCCGTCGTGCCGATTCCTCCATGATGCACTACGGCAGCGCACAAGGGCAGCAGCTCGCGGAAAGGGGCGAAGGCCACATGGCGCACTGGGCCAGGCAACGGCGTGGGCAGCTGGTGCGCATGCCGGGTCAGTAGGATGCCGCGCCGGCCCAGTATGCCGCACGCCTCCACGGCCGCGTGGAAGAATTCGGCCCCATGCCTCATGCCCGTGCCCATTGTAAAAGCGATCGGCGGCGCTGCCGCCCGGCAGAAATCGACCAGGTCGGCCGGAAGTCCGGTAGATGTTCCCCCGTCAAACCTTGGAAAACCCGCCAGGCGCAGCTGCGGGGGCCAATCTGCCTGCGGCGCCGCGTACCATTCCGGAAACATGCCGATCACCAGCTGCGGCGACAGCCACCAGCGGAAGATGCGACGCACCGGCGGCAGGCCCAGCGAATCACGGACCCGGTTGAGCTCGCCGCCGACAAGCAGATCGCCCGCGGCGTCAACCATGCGCCAGTAGATATGCCCCGCCCAGCGCGGTGCCCATGGGGGCAAGGGCAGGGCAGGCATCACCGGCGGCAGGTACACGCTCGGCAGCAGGCCGGGTTGCAGCAGCAAAGTTGCCACGGGTTTGGCGTGCCTCTCCTGCACCAGCCGGGCCGCCAGGATGCCGGGGTTGGTCACAAGTAGCGCGTCGGCGTCACGCGCCAGTTCCGTCAGCAACTCGTACTGCCCACGAATGAAGCGCGCTCCCCAGCGTGCGCCATGCAGACCGCTCTTGATCGGGTGCCAGAGGTCCGGGCTCGCCAGGAACTCATCGGCTGCGGCTTGCGACACCAGGCAGTGAAACCCCAGCCCGTGCAGCGCCGCCAATCCTTGATAGGTCTCTGGCCCGGCCAGGGTGACGCGATGTCCTCGGCCGCGCAACCTGGCGCCGAGGCCGATATAGGGAAACACGTCGCCATCGGTGCCCATCGTGACGAGAATGGCATGCATCCAATCGAGTCCTACCCGGTCCTATTCTTAATTCATTCTCCGACTTTTAATCCTCCTCTAAATCTTACTCGTAATCCTGCTCTTTCTCTTGGTATGCCGCATATGACGCCGCCGGTAAGTGACCGGCCGTCGCGCACGATTATCTTTCCTTTACTAAGCCGATTCCTTCACCCATTCTGCGCCCAAAAGCGGCAATGAGTGGGAAGGGCACACATGTCCCCCGTTCCCAAAATGATTGCCACTTTTGGCGATTAAATAGGCGGATGAAAAGCCTCCTCGCAATCCGCGAGAAGACCCGCGGAGTGAAGAGGAGATGTCGGATGTCTGAGACGCCTCCCTTCGGAAGCGCTTGGATGCATCAGGGTCGCCTTTGAGCGCCCCGGTGGTGGTTACTGCCAGAGTTTGATACTCCAGACTGAATCATGAAACTGTGCCAGTTCCTTATCGCTCGGGAAGTTTTTTCAGATAGCTCCGGTGTATAGGAGCGTCCTGCCGTTTTCGATCCAAAGTCTGAAAATAAAAACACTGATCGGTTTCGGTCATGACAATTCGGATTCGATCGGTGGCGCCAATCTGGACGGGCTTCTTGGCATCCGCGTTCTTCAGAAAAGATAACGCCTCGGAGACGGTGATCGAAGGCGGCTTTTCTTTTTCGTTCAAGGCCGTCCGCGCTTCCACAGCCGCGGCCTCCAGGAGGCGGCTCCTTAGTTTGCGGAAGAGTTCGTTGCTTGCATAGAGGTCGGCACTGTTGATGTTTCCATTGATCGCAAAGACGAAACCGACGACGTCTTTCTTGTCCTGGACAGCGGACGAAAGGGCCTTGACGTAGGGCTTCACTGCTTTTCGGACCTCTTCATTTTCAATGGTGAGTTGCAAGCTGGACGGAGATTCCTTGTTTCGCAACTTTTTTCCAAGTTGACCTTCCAGGTCGTTCTGAAATTGGCCAACCTCGCCCCAAACTCGACCCTGTCCTCCCAGACCCAGGCCACCAAGGCCAAGGCCGCCGCCACCGCCAAAATTTCCGCCGCCTTGATTGGCCGGCGACCCGCCCATCATCCCAAGATTGCCTGCTCCTCCCCCTAGGTTTCCTCCAGCCAGTTTCAGCCGCTTGGACGATGCTTGGCCCGTGGTTGAGGCAAACTGAGCCGCATCCTCGTTGCCTCTCTGTTGCCAACGGCCCGATTCAACGCAGAAGGAAGGGAGCGGCATCTTGGCCGAACCGGTGGGAACCACAAGGTCGCAGGCCAGCAGCCGATCCTGCTGCCCTCCCTTCACAATATCCCCGGACTGAATAAAGATGTCCGAATCTTTGGAAAGATTTTGCACCGCCAGCTCATTGACGTTCCCGGTTTCGCGAATCAGGACCTTCTTTTCTTTAAGCGCTTCCGCGAGGGTAATCAGATGCAAGTCCTTGATCGTATCCGGCCCATGAACGAGAAAGATGGTCAGGTTCTTGTAGGTGAACGGCCCGGTGAGTTTTATTCCCGCGGCCTTCGAGTCTTTGCCGGCAGTCGATGGAACCTGCGGCTGGAGAAGAGCTAATCCAATTGACGGCGACGCCTTTTCTCTTTTTTGGCCCCGAGCAAACTGTAGCGTTGCGAGAAACAAGACAACGAGCAAACCAACGGCCAGGGCACGCCATCTGGGTGCCAAACGGGAAGTGTCTTTCATCCGAGTCCCTTTCGAAAATAAGGTTGAGCCAACTCTACCCCTTGGCATCGAACCCTTCTCAAGCAGGACACAAAGAAATGTCTTGAATGAAGGACGCGAGATCACGAAAAACTTGCGCGACTGTCCTCAGCAGTGTCTGTCATTGAAGGCGGTGGAACCGGTGGCCTGGCCATCTGGCTCCAGCGTCAGCAATATCCTCGTCAGGAGTCGAACCTGATCCCCGACCTCCGCAGGCTCGTGTGCGATCCGCCACATCCCGAGGACCTAAAGCACCCCGCCGAGGAATCGAACCTCGTCTTGCAGTTTCGAAGACTGCCGTGCCGTCCGTCACACCCGCAGGGCCGAACACTATCCCGACCTGGAGTCGAACCAGGACCTGGACCTTAGGAGAGTCCAATGCCATCCGCTACACCATCGGGACGTTCAAGAGCCGACGGCTGGATTCGCACCAGCATAAGGCGGTTTACAAGACCGCTGCCTTTCTATTTCGAGCCACATCGGCAAAGCAGGAGCGCACCGATTCGAACGGTGTCGAGCGGCTTTGGAGACCGCCTGCTCTCCCAGGAGCACACTCCTGTTTAAGGGTGTCCGAGGGGAATCGAACCCGCTGCCTCGACGTTCACAGCGTCGCATGCCATCCTGCTACACCACAGACACCATCAACCAGTAGTCCCGGCTGGATTCGAACCAGCGATCTTCCCCATGTCACGGGGATGTCCTGCCCCTGAACGACGGGACTAGCAAGCACCCCGACCAGGACTCGAACCCGGAAACCCAAGTTAGAAGCATGGGATGATGTCCGTTTCACCATCGGGGCGGTAGGCCAGACACTCTTGTCTGGCAGCGGAAGGCAAGGGAGTCGAACCCTCATCTCCGTTGGGAGAACCGCCTTAGCAGAGCGGCCCGGCCAACCGTATCCGGCTACCTTCCATAAGTGGACCCACCGGGAATCGAACCCGGATCTCCAGTCTGCCGAACTGGTGTCGTCCCGTTGGACCATGAGCCCTTGCAGTCAGGGGAGTGGGGATCGAACCACGTTCTCCAGCTCCCAAGGCTGGCGGATCGCCGCTTTCCTATCCCCTGTTCAGTGGACCGCCGGGGAGTTGAACCCCGATTCCCTGGGTGCAAACCAGGTGTCTTCCCTTTGGACCAGCAGCCCATCACTTACTTCGTAGTCAGTGGTCGGTAGCCTCGATTCTCCAATCAAATGATCGCAAAAGCACAACCGTGCTTTTCTTTGCTGCTGACGACCACGGACTACTGACTACTGACTACTGACTACTGACTACTGACTACTGACTAAAGAGTGATCCCGGATGGACTCGAACCATCGTTGCCTGGATGTGGGCCAGGAGTCTTCGCCGCTGGACCACGGGATCAAACAGTAGCCGAGGTGGGAATCGAACCCACAATTGTTCACCAGGCTCTCGACCTGGCCGCTTTACCAAGTTTGCGTACTCGGCCGTCCAAGTTGCGGAGGCCGGATTCGAACCGGCGTCGAACGGCTTATGAGACCGTGCTGGAAACCAGACTCCAGTCCACTCCGCAGTGACCAAGGGGAGAGTCGAACTCCCATGCCTTTGCAGGCGCGACGTTCTGAGCGTCGTGTGTCTGCCGGTTCCACCACTTGGCCATGTAGCCCGTATGGGAATCGAACCCATCTTTCCGGCTTGAGGGGCCCGTCCTTGGCCGATAGACGAACAGGCCATCGTCATCATGGCGAGCCGGGTGGCGTTAGCCCCCGGAGAAACCTGCACAGCGATTCCGCGGGTGGGTTACAGCCACTTAGGCTCGCCAATGCCCAGCCGACGCCTGAGTAGGCCGGACACTCTTGTCCGGCATCAATGGCACGGGTGGGAGTTGAACCCACAATCAGTCACCAAGGTTTGAGCTTGGCCGCTTTACCGAGTTTGCGTACCGTGCCCTTTCCAGGAGTCAGGAGACATGAATCAGGAGTCAGCCAACGCCCCGTGCCTGGTGATTCCTGACCCCTGATTCCTGACCACTGATTCCTAGCGTCCCCGATGGGATTTGAACCCATGTTCTCCACCTTGACAGGGTGGCGAGCACTCCTGGCTGCTCCACGAGGACCATGGTGGCTCAGGTGGGAGTTGAACCCACAGCATCCCTTGGTTTAAGCAAGGGTGGTCTGCCGGTTGCCTACCGAGCCGGCCTTCAGTTCAGTTCCGGGGGCTGGAGTCGAACCAACATAAACGGGTTCAGAGCCCGCTGTCCTACCGGTTAGACGACCCCGGAATCAGTGTTTTCATGACTCAACCCCACTTCAAAAGGTTCGGGGAGAAGGGGTCGAACCTTCATGAGCAGCTTCAAAGGCTGCCGGCCTACCATTAGCCGATCCCCGAGAGTGCCCTGCGGGAGTCGAACCCGCCTTGCCGGTTTGGAAGACCGGCGCCTTTGCCGATCGGCCAAGGGCACAAGTAACGGAAGGAGAGAGAGTCGAACTCTCAAGGCTCATCGCTCGGCCGTTTTCAGGACGGCTGCCGTCGCCCATCGGCTTGTCCTTCCGTTTCGAGCTGCGGCGGCAGGAATCGAACCTGCAATCGTCTCCTTAACAGGGAGCCGCCTTACCATTGGGCTACACCGCACTAAAGTCAGGACGGTGGGATTTGAACCCACGCTTTCCGGTTCCCGAAACCGGCGGATTCCCAGGCTTTCCTACGTCCTGATGAAGAGCACCCAGCGGGAGTTGAACCCGCACATCATTAACGTGGCGAGCCGGGTTGCGTAAGCGCCCGGGGTCTTGCCGTTACATCACAGGTGCACAGTGGGATTCGACGGACTCGAACCGTCACCACGCTGGTTAAGAGCCAGGTATGCTGCCGCTAACACCTGAATCCCAAGTCAATCGGCCCGGAGGGAGTTGAACCCTCATCTGGCCCTTATAAGGAGCCGGCTCTGCCGTTGAGCTACGGGCCAAGCTCTCAGTAGGGCCGGAGGGAGTCGAACCCACACCTTACCGCTTAAAAGGCGGATACGCTGCCGTTACGCCACGGCCCCAAGGTCGAGTCGGACGCATTGGTTTCAACGGGTATCGCCGAACCATCTTTCTTCTCCTTGCCACCAAGTAGTCCGAGGCGGAATCGCACCAGCCACCCACAGAGGAGTGAGTGGGCCACACATTTCCTGTGTGGCCATGCTTCTGTTACAACACCGGACCATCAATAGCCCGTAGCGGAATTGAACCGCTCTCCCCGGCTTGAAAGACCGGTATCCTGACCAATAGACGAACGGGCCAATAAGCCGGACACTCTTGTCCTGCAAGTGGGCCGGGAGGTGCTCGAACCCTCGTCCGCGGTCCGACGGTGTGCCATGCTTTCGCGGCCAGTCAACACCTCGGCGCGGCATCAAAGGGTTTGGAAGCCGCGAAAGCATGCCACCTGACCATCTCAGCTACCAGCCCAACAAAAAAGGCCAGGCATCCCGTGACGCCTGGCCCCAAAAGGCACCTTCAAGAAAAGACAGGCATCACAAGCGCAACGGATATAAGGATAGCGCGGCCGGTTGGCCGGCATTACTCTGCCCGGCTATCTGTTCAAACCTCAAACTCGATGCTGAACGAATCATCGTTCCTCCAATTCTCCCGTCCAAGGCGGTGCTCGGGCACGTCAGCCGAGGCCGCACAAAATATAGACGCGAGTCCGATGCAAAAGTTCGCCGTTATTCCAGAATTCTTGAAAGAGAATCAGTGATTTGGGTTCCAGGCCGCAGGCTGTCTCAGCTTGGCGCCCAAGCTGGACGAGCGTTTTTGTAAGTTTCTCAATAATTCTCGGGAAATTGGCACAGCGCGCCAGAAGAGGAAATGGCGCGCTGTGGCAAAAAGCGAGACCGTCAAGCGTTTTCCGGCCAGACCCCCCCACAGCGCGCCATTTCGAGAAATGGCATCCTGTGGTTCGGCGCTCGAGGAAAACGAGGGTTTTTGCGATTTCGACCCTCTTATGGCGCGCTGTGGTACCAGTTTCTGTTCTTCAACTCGGGGCGCTAACATAACCCGGCTCGCCCGCCCCTGAGCCGCGGGTAAGCCGTTTCAGAAAATGGATTGCGCGGCGCCTGCGAGTTTTACACACACACACACACACACACACAACATACCTGCTCTGCACGCCCCATTCCCGCCAAGCGAGGGAATTGGCGGAGGGAAAATAGGACACGGGAGTCTTGCTTTTTCTGGCCGCGCGACCCCCTCCGCCCGCCAATTCGAATTGGCGGACTGGGACCTGCAGTCGCGTCGCTATTGACGGCAACGCCCCGCGATAAGCACCAGGGCAGACAAAGAGAAACACGAAGTCACGAAAGGGGAAAAGGCGAAAAACAGCCTTTAATTTCGATCTTTCGTTTTTCGTAATTTCGTGTTCCTCTTGATCATGTCCATTGAGATTTGGTGGAGGGGGTCGGAATTTTTTCTCCGCCGAATCCGATTTGCTCCGGCCGCGCCCGAGCGCTCGCCGGTAGGCCAACTTGGATCGTATCGGACGAGGGCGTAATTCCAACAAAAGATGATCCTAAGCCGTCGTGCTGTTGGTCATTGGCAATCTTCTTTCTTTGAAACATCGGAATGCCGCTTACCGCGAAGCGGTTCCATAACAAAGCCCAGGGTCGCGACAGCGCACCCTGGGAAACCGGCATACCCCAATAATCAACCCTGAAAGGGTTGCACAACAAGAACGACCCTAACCTTGCTCGAATGTCATACTTCCTAATCCCAAACGTATCGCTCGTCGATCTCCACGCCGTATTTCCTGCATAACCGCCGGAACTCATCTTGGAACGTTTCCCGCTGGTGATGTCTTTCCTGATCGGCAATGTATTGTTCGAGAGGATCGACATGACTGGGGCTGACCGAAAATGCACCGTAACCACCTTGCCAACGAAAATCGACTAAGCCAGCCGCTTGGGTCTTCACCCACTTTGAGGAGTCTCTTTTCAATTCCTGCAGAAAATGCGACGGCGCTAAATTCTTGGAATGGCGGCAAAGCAAGTGCACATGATCCTCGACTCCGCCCACGATCAGCGCCGGGCTATCCAGGTTCTTGCAAATGCCCGCCATGTAAGCATACAAATCGTCCCTGACTTTTTTCTCTTTCAGAAAAGGAATCCGGTCCTTGGTCGAAAACACGATGTGGAGATAAATCTGCGCCAAGGATTGTGACAGGAGACACTCTTTTGGGGGAGTTGTGTAACCCTTTCAGGGTAGTTATCGGGGCGCTTCCGTTTCCCAGGGTGCGCATTCGCGACCCTGGGCTGTGTTGTATGACCCTTTCAGGGTTCAAGGCCACGGGGTCTGAAATGTCAGGGTTCAGGGTCCAAGGCCACGGGGCCTGAAATGTTGGGGTCAAACCTTGGGCCCGCAAATCGACAGCCAGGCGAGCCATGATGTGGCGATCAAGGTAGGAGCCGAACGAGAAGCGTTTCAAGGCTGGGTGAATCGGGCATGGGCTTGTTCTTCTTCAGCGATCAGCGCGGTGATCTCGTCGCGGTGGTCAAGAAGTAGCTGAGCGCGTGATAGACTTGGGCCTCGGTCAAACTGAGGTCTTCGCCGATTTCTTGAATGGATTCGCCGCGCTTGTGAAGCGTGGCGACTTGCCGGACCGTCACGCGTAAACCGTCAACGATCGGCTCGCCCCCGCAAACCCCCGGCAGCCGGATAATATGGGGATGGTCTGTCTTTACCGCGTTAGTCATGGTTGGTTCGTCCCGATCTTCGAGTATTTGCGCCACTATATCATCTTGAATGAGATTCAGACTGGGCAGACTGCAGAAGGGACTCTCGTGCGATTTTTTGCCTAAACGGCGTTGAGGCCGTGTAAACATCAGGCAAGTTGTCCATTGCCGATAGAGATTTCTCAGGCTCTCGGAGCGTTTAGGCGATGGCGCCACCGGCTCATCCGGCGCTGGCGCTTCCGGTTTTTCATGGCCGGCCGCTCGCGCGGACTCTTCTGCCTTGGACCGGGCTTGTCTTGCTTCATTCCCGGATTTCTGACTGTGGGGATTCTGGCGGGCTCGGGCTTCTGCGATCTTGGCCCTTAATTCGTCCAAGATGGCGTAACGGCGGCCGACAACTTCAAGGTATCGTTTCTCAAAATGCAGCAGGTCGGCGCGGAACGAGGCAAGTTCCAGTTCACGATTTGCGAGCTGAGCCTCAAGGTCGCTGAGGATTGTCTTTTTGCGAGTCAGCTCCTCTTCCTCAGGCGTCAGCAACTTTTCAGGCAATAGGCCCATGAATGCCATGATCGGAGACGAAGCCGACGAATGCAAGGAAAAACGGCAGTGCATCAGTTTCGTTGACAGGGCGAAGTTTTTCAGCTGAAATAGAAGAATGAATGAATTACACAGCGGACACCCACCACTGAGCTGCGCCTTGCGGGATAATTGCCTCTTCAATTCTACTAACAAGCCCGCAATCTATCGCGGCGGCGGCAGTAACGATTTTCTCTTGACGAGACAAATGGCGACGGATCTTGAGCGGCTTCTTGGCTCCCTTTGTGCGCTCGTCGAAGATTTGCGCGTAGCGGTTAACGTCGTTGTTAAGGCCGGCAACAGTCTCCCGGAGTCTGGCGTGATCAATAGTGCCGGAGAAGCTCCAACTCAAGGGATGAATTAAGAAGCGGCTGTGGTTGCACGCGTAGCGGCACTGCCCTGCCAAGAAGACGATTACGCCAACCGAGTCAACGTTGCCAATATTGTGCATCACAAGCGGCACTGGCAATGAGCGTAGGAACCCGTACAGAGAAAATGAATCTGGGGTAAGTCCTCCGACACTGGCAAAATGCAGTCGCAGCATTGTTGCCCCTTGGGAGAGGGCTTGCAAACAAGAGTCCCGCATACGTTCTGTGGTGGTCGTGCTGATTACGCCCGAAAAATGTATGACGTGAACGCTCATCAGCCTGCCTTTGGGTTTTTCCTTTTCTTGAAGTCTCTCCATCATCGCAACCAAATCCTCCATTGTCCATCGGTGACCAGTGACCCGGCAGCAACCAGCGGCCGTGCTGCATTGCTCTAAGCGCACTGGTGGTACAATGACCTCAAAGGAGCCATTTTCATGGTCGAAAACCCCACACGTCCTGAGAGCATCAATTCCAACCTGGATTCTCTAACTTCCAGCCAACGCGCTTTGTTGGCCGCCCGGCAAGTCGATCAGCTCGCCCCGGATGCCAAGCAGCGCCAGAAGGCCGGCGTCCGAGCGCAGAACGGCAGCAAGGGCAAGGCCGCTGACCTGGCCGCAAAACCGTTCGAGGTCAGCGCCCGGATGGTGGAATTGGCGCTCGCCGTGGAACGATTCGGTGATCAGAACCTCTTGAAAGGGGTAGAGCGCGGAGCGACTAGCGTGCGACTGGCGGCCGAGATAGCAACCTTGCAACCTCAGGTGCTTCTGCTCCTGCAAAAGCTCTTCGCTTTGCGCTTTCGGGCTTTTGGCTTGGACAAGGACCCGGACCAATCGGCCACGGATTGGCTCGAAAGCATGATCGAGGAAGCGAGTCCATCGGAAGATTGGCTGTGGGAGCCGGACTGGAACGCTTGCCCTCGCTGTGGCGGAAGGCGTGGAGCGGGATGCACCCTTTGCTTCCAAATGCCGACCGATCCTTGGCTGACGCCGGTCAAATCGAAGCCCTGAATTCAGGGTTAGCGCAAAATGCGAATGGAGAGGCACTTTCCGCGTCTTGTCCCTGTGCGCTTTGGTGATTGCCAATCCCTCCCGACCTTGATGCGGACCACACCTGTTCCGTACAGATTCCGCACGGATTCCTTGCCGTATTCGTTGGCTATTCGATGGCATTCCGCTGGACCAATAAGGGGCAAAACCCACAAAATCGCGGGGAATCACAAAGAAATGACCCCAAAGCGACGCAGAAGGGGGGGAAGCACTATGCCCGTGGCAAACAACTGCGGCTCCTCAGGCCGTGCGCTAAGGGGGAGGTGTTCGGCTCCGGGGGTTCTACTTGCCGGGCTTGGCTTTCAACTCCTCCCGTAGCAGTTCAATACGAGCTTCCAGGACTACTACTTTGGCCCTCAAGGCATCGACTTGCGATACCCTGCCAATCTCTAAACCCGCTTCGGTAAGTTTCGCGAATTCCTGCGCAATCTTGAGTTGATCCCTGAGCGCCTCCATCCGCGCTTCTGGGCTTTCATCAAGGTCGAGCGTGGCCCGAAGGAGCTCTCCCTGGGTTTTGAAAACCGAATGGAGATCAACCCCCCTTCCGGTTCGGGCCTGGGCCACTAATAGATCCAGGATTGTTTTGAGTGCTTCGCGTCGCTGTTTGATCAGGATTTTGATTTCGGCCGCCTTATCGGGTGAGCCTTCAGGTTTTGGCTCGGGCTGCGCCCGTGCGGTTCCTCCGGCGATGAGCAAATACGCGAGTAGCAACACAATAAACACCGCGAGCCGATTACTTGGTTGCGAGATGGACATAGTATTCTCCTTTCCAAAGGTTCAAGCCCCTTCGAACTCAGCCCCTGCCATTAGTTTCTGCGTCGAGCTCGCCCTTGCACTCTTCTGCATTCTCCGGTTCTGGCGCCGGCATGCCTGACGGCGAGAAAGCTTTGTCGCACGTATGACACCGAATCAAGCCGGCCATGGGGATGAAATCAAGCGCGATTGTGGTTCCGCAGGTGGGGCAGGTCGCAAGGTGCATGACGATCCCCGTAGGGCGCTGTCGCTAGGACAAAACTGGTTGAATGCTATAGCGGGCGAGGATACCCACGAAAAAATGATGTGTCAAATCGCGAGAGAGTTTTCTTGCATGGTCGGATCCAACCCGAGCGGCCGGAGTCGATTCGTGTGGCTCCGGCCGTTTTCGTTGCCTGGCAGCAATTTGTGAGGTCGGGACCCAAGGACTAAGTTCCCCGGAGTCCCGCCGCTCCCCCCGCCGGGGTCTGGTTAGGATTTTCGGGCCGCGCCGATTCGGCGCAAAAAAGCGCCAAAACTCGCGTCCTTCTTTCATCGCAAGTCTGAATCTCGACACGGGCTTAGCAGAAACAAGCCTGGAAGAGCGCCGAAACAACGGGCAAAGAAGTTTGACTTTCCTTGTCAGCGGTTAGAATCGGCCTTCATCGGAATGAACGCGGGCCGGTCCGTTGACGCGAACCGACCCGCTATCCACAACCCTAACTGAATCGGAGTTACGGTCATGGCTGATTCATGCTTAGCAGATTCGGGCTTGTTTGGCCGCTCTTTCGCCCCTCTTTATGAGCGGTTCCGGCCGTCCACGTGGACGGACGTTGTCGGCCAAGAAAAGGTAGTCAATCGCCTCTTGGCCATGCGCCAGCGCGGCGGACTGTCCGGCCGTGCATTTTGGCTATCGGGACAATCCGGGACGGGCAAGACAACCATTGCCCGGTTGATTGCCCAAGACGTTGCCGATTCGTTCCTCATCCACGAAGTAGACGCATCGGCGCTCACCATTTCCCAGCTCAAAGACTTGGAAACCGAAAGCCAATTCCGGGGATGTTTCGGGGACAAGGCCGGCCGCGCGTTCATCGTCAATGAGGCGCACGGGCTGCGCAAGGACGTTATCCGCCAACTTTTGGTCATGCTGGAACGCATTCCCCCTCATGTCGTTTGGGTGTTCACAACAACGGTTGAAGGGCAAGAAAGTCTTTTTGAGGATTATCAAGACGCCTCTCCCCTCTTGTCGCGCTGTTTGCGTCTTGATCTGGCGCGCCGAGACTTGGCCCGCGCTTTCGCGGAACGGGCCAAGCAGATTGCCCAAGCCGAAGGGTTGGACGGAAAGCCGATTGAGCAATATGTCCGCCTAGTTCAGACCCATCGTCAAAACTTCCGCGCCGTTCTTCAGGCCATCGAATCCGGGGAGATGGCGGGCTAGTCCCCTTGCCCTTGGGGATCTTCCCCAAGGGCTTTTCCTTCCTTCTTTCACCATACTTCAAAGGAATTTTCACCATGCAAGCAACCAGAGAACAAATCCAACAGGATGCGCTCGGGCGCGCGATCGGCGGTCAGTCCATGACCAATTTCGTTCCCATCTTTCACGGATTCATTGCGAAGGGAATCCCGGAGGATGAAATCAAACCGCGGGAGAATGTTTTCACTTACCACGCATGGCGAGCGCTCGGGCGCCAAGTCCGCCGCGGAGAACATGGCGTGAAAGTCTCGACATGGGTGCCGATGGACAAGAAGACCGGGGAGATTGACCCGGACACCGGGCAAGAGAAAAAGGTCAAGCTAGGCCGCCGCGCTTGGACGGCAACGGTTTTCCATGTTTCGCAGACCGACCCAATTCAAGCTTAGGCAGAGGGGCGCCCGGACTCCGGGCGCTAATGCACTGGCCGCGCGGCCAACGGTCCCAAGTCCGAAACGTCGCATGCGATGTAGGCCATTCTTGGGTAGTGGGCTAACTCTGTGTTGTTGCGCGGTGTTGTTGTGCGCCGCGGCGAATACAATTGCAAGAGCGGTCACGCATTCTCAGAATACAGGGAGCATTCCGTGGGCTTTCGCAGACACTTTACCCTGAAGTGCCATTCGTGCAAGCGCCGTCAACCGCTGGGCGGTGCTAAGCACTCTGGCCGAATGGATAATGCGGTCAAGAGTGGTTGGCGCTTGGACAGGACCAGTGCCGGCGCATGGGTGTGGCTTTGTCCGGCTTGCGACAAAAAGACTGCACATCAACACTGAGCTAGCCCACCACCCATTCTTGGAGCAAGGCCGGGCAGGATGCCAACCGGGTCACAGACATTGGCGCAAGCCGAGTGAGCCATTCCCGGCTATCAAAGATGGGTTGAATCGGGTTGCGGTCACGCGGGACCAAAAACCGCCGCTCTGGCCCCGAAGCGCATTCGGGGCTTTTTGCTTTCTATGGCCATTCGCCTTTGCTTGCCGTTTGCCAGCTGAGGATTACCCCCCAGAACCGCACGGCCGGGGCCTTGCCGATTCCTTACCCATCGACACGATTGCCAATCCTTTCCGGCCGACAACAAGGGCCAATTATTCCCGGCCCATTGAGGGACAGATGAGGGACGGCCAACCCGATTTGACGTAAGTCATTGAAGGCGGTGGGGCTCGAACCCACGACCTACGGATTAAAAGTCCGTTGCTCTACCAACTGAGCTACGCCTCCGCAACGATTGAAAACGCCTATTTCTATAGCGTTTTCCTTTCATCGTTGATTTTCGACTAAAAGCCTCTATCCTCTCTACGACACCAGGTCCGACACCAGGTCGGTGCCGGAGGTTCAAAATGGCCCGCGCGACATTCGCGTGTCCGCGAGCCCGGGCAGTGCTAACAAGGAGCACCCACCAATGGCTGAATTTATCAATTCGACCGCCGACTCTCAAGAACCCCGCCAGAGAAAACAAAAGCCGAAGAAGCCGGAAAAGCCCCGTCCGGACTTCCCGCTGTTTCCCCACCAGAACGGAAGTTGGGCCAAGAAGATTCGGGGGAAACTTCACCACTTCGGATCGTGGCGTGAAGATCCCACTGGCGAGGCTGCGCTAACCAAATACCTCGACCAGAAGGACGCGCTTCACGCCGGGCGGACGCCGCGGCCGCATGCGGAAGGCCTGACGGTCCGGGATCTGGTGAATCGCTTCCTCACCAGCAAGAGACACCTCGTTGACAACGGCGAGCTCGCCGCCAGAACCTTTGCTGATTACTACGCCATGTCCGAGCGAGTTATTGGGGTCTTGGGCCTGGGCCGCCTGGTCGACGACCTGGCCGCGGATGACTTCGAACGCCTCCGCATCGACCTTGCCAATCGATGGGGCCCGGTCCGCCTCGGCAATACCATTCAGCGCGTCCGCAGTCTTTTCAAATTCGGCTATGACGCAGATCTGATCGAGAAGCCCATCCGCTTCGGGCCCGCATTTAAGCGGCCGTCGAAGAAGGTCCTTCGTTTGGAGCGCGCAAAGAACGGGCCGCGTATGTTCGAGGCGGACGAAATCCACAAGATGCTGAAGAAGGTGGGAATGCAGCTCGAGGCCATGATCCTCTTGGGTGTCAACGCCGGCCTCGGCAATACCGACGTCGGCCAACTGGGAATGAGGCACCTGGACCTCGACGGCGGTTGGCTCAACTATCCGCGGCCAAAAACCGGCATCGATCGGCGGGCCAAACTCTGGCCGGAGACCGTCGAGGCCATCCGGAAAGTGCTGGCCAAGCGCCGGGCGCCGAAGGACGTAGCCAATGTTGATCTGGTATTCCTGACGAAACACAGGGCGCCCTGGACCAAGGTAAGGACGACGAAAGACAACGACGGCACACTGAAGGTTTTCAGCGACGACGCGGTGAGCAAGGAGACGAGGAAGATTCTCGTAGCGCTCGACATCAACGGCCGTCGGAATTTCTACGCTCTTCGCCATACGTTCGAAACCATCGCCGGCGACAGCCGCGACCAGGTGACCGTCAACGCCATCATGGGCCACGTCGATAACAGCATGGCCGGTGTCTATCGGGAAAGGATCCACGACGACCGCCTGGTCGCCGTAGCGGAACATGTGCGGCGGTGGTTGTTTGGCAAGAAAGCGAAGGCGAAATCTTCAAAGCGAAAGGCGCGACGGCAGAGGCCACGGCTGGCGTTGGTAAGGGCGGAAGCTGCCGGATAAATTATTGAATCGCTGGGCGCGGATCGGTAGACTCTCGAAAGTCCTTTGGCCGTGCTGCCGTGTGGCGAACTGAGAAGCGCCACGCGGCGGCCGACCTCTTCTCAGAAAGGAATCGATCATGTCCATAGCGGTTGACACGGGCTTGTCACGACTCCAAGCGGCAAAGTTCCTGAAGGAAGGCATCGGACCCGATCACCACTGCCGATTACTCCGGTCCAAGCTCGCGCGCAGAACCTTTCGAATCCTCGAAATTCTTTGGCAGGAAAAGCGAGCCGAGTTGTCGCCCGACGATCCGCTGGCATCGTTGACGAATGGGCAGCGCGGACCGGTCAAGCGATATTTGCCGTCGCCGCTCAGCTCGCTGAAAACTTGGTTGACCATGCCGGCCGGTCACTATGGAACTGACCAGGATCCCAGGCGAGACTTGTCGCGATCGGCTCAGCATGTTGGTTGTGATAAGGCTACGGTGACAAGTAGGTTAAAGGGAAAAGAGGTTTGGGATTGGAGTCGAAACGGTAAGGGCAAAATCCCGACCTACCAGTGCTCTGACCTTGATGAGCTAAAATCGGAACGGGGAACGAGGGATCGAATCATCGTGAAAGAATTTGCCAAACAGAGTGGCCTCAACCTCCAGACGGCGCGGCGATTGATGAGAAGAGAGGTTGCCGACCATATACCCATTCCCCTCAAGGAAGGCGGCAAGCCAGCGACCAGTATTACAAAAGATGACGCGGAGTCTCTAATTCAAAGAATTGAACAGGCGCGGCAGCGACAGAAGCCCGGGGGTTGGGGTACGCGCGTCGATCTTTGCGAGCTCGTGCAAGCCAACGATGTTAGCAAGAGGTTTGAACTGGACGAATGCTTGAAATGCTGGGAGGAGATCGGCCGCCTGGTCCCTCGGGATTTTGAATCGGAGGTTGAACAAAATTGCTCGCGAAAAGGGAAGGAGCTTGCGCGCAAAAGTATCTGCGAGCAGAACATTTGGAAGATCTCGACTTTCCTCGATCTGTGGAATCGGACCTGCTCAGTGGGGGCAGGGGAGGCCAAGCTAAAAATTCTTCTTCCCTATGGCACTCAAAAAACTGTCGCCGAAATCGATGACGAGATGAAGGCGAAAGGATTTGTTGGGCACCGCCTGAACGAAGCCAAGCTGAGAGCCGGGGTGACCACGTATTTTCTGGATGGTGACCGTCCGGGGGCGTACAAGGTCTGTGAGCGAATCGATCCGAAGAAGAAACAGGCGGACGGGCACTCCAACGGGAACGGGAAGAATGGGCACGCCGAAGATTCGCAAGCATGCCCGCCCAAACCCAAGGTTCCCAAGCGAATCGTCACAGTGAAGCCTGATTGGATGCTCGCTCTCGAGCAAGAGCACCCCGGACACGCCCTTAAGCTACCCACGACCAAACACTGGCGTCGTGAAACTATGGAGATGATGGACCGTCTTTACGATCAGTACATTCTGAGAGGAAAGCCCAGGTCTGATTCGATTAGAGCCGTCCAAAAAGACTTCCCGGACGAAGCCCCAAAGGAAGAAGTTCACGTTCCGCTTTTCGTAAAGCGCTACGCCACTCGTTGGGACCCGCCTTTATCCCTCGAACGTAGGCCTGCTTAGGGAACGAATCGCCAGGGGGGGTATACATATCTAGGGGTATACAGATCTCCGGGGAGATCTGTGCCCATCTGTGTTTCGACTTAAAAAAAGAACCCGTCTAGATTGGCCACGTCATGAAAAACGTGGCGACACACGCACAAACCGATAAAGCCCGCGGGAAACGCGGGCGCGCTGACGACGACGCCCGCCAGCGTGATTCTGCGCGCTGCCTCACCCCGCCAATGTTGGCCGCGAGGTGGGGATGTTCCCCTGAGTCAATCATCGGCTTGATCCGCGCGGGCAGGTTGCCGGCCTTTACCGTTTCGGTCGGGCGACGTCGCCCGCGTTGGCGTGTCTCGCTCGAGGCTGTGGCCGTGTATGAAATGACCCGACAGGGGTCCGCCGCGCCTAAAGCCCCGAAGCGGCAGAAAAACGGCGATGTTATTGAGTTTTTCTAATAGAGCGCACACGCAGGGTCGCCTTGTAGTCCTCCGGTCCTTTTGGAGTTATGTCGGCAGATGGAAATAAAGCCGCCGGCTGGTTAGTTCGAGGTACCTACCGGCCAGCGGCTTTTCGAAAACGCCCGAAGTTGCAATCGGGGATTCATCTCATATTACGAGAAATCCCCAATCGAACATAGCCCCAGTTGGCAATGCCTACCGCTATCGAGGTCGGGAGGCGCGGCGCTGCCGCAAGAAATAACCCGATCAACCAATTTGGTTCGTGGTGAGGGGACGGCACTGCGCCGTTGTTGCGGCCACGCTAACGAAGCGCGGAGACATGGAAGGGAGGCACCGCGCCCTGGGTTAACCGCGGGCGGATGCTTTATGCGGATGGGGACGCTGACACGGATGCTGATGACAAAAGGTTTTCTTCTTCCGGATGAAGACGACGGTTTTGCCATCAACATCCGCATCCGCATCAACATCAGCATTAAGCATCACGCATCCGGGCGGCGGCCGATCGGGAGGAAGTGACAAGATCGAGAATGCTCGACGAGGAGTTGGCAATGGATGATGACCGAGAATCGCTCTGTGCGGAGTTGACGGCCGGGCTGGTTCGGCAGGCGCGAAAAGGAATATTTCCGCAACTTATGGTTCCACCCAAACAAGAGGTCAGGATCCTGACAAAACCGACGTTTGTTTCGTGCCATTGGACAGGCAGCCCACCGACCGTTCTTTGTCGGGGGAAGGGCTGCGAATTCTGTAGCACGATGATCACCAAAACGGTTGGCCATATCTTGGTGGTCACCAGAGAGCCCCGGATTCATTGGCTCAAGATCACCGAAGAAGAATTTGTGCCGCTCGAGGATGCAATGATCGTGGGCCTTCGGGTTCGTATCGACCGTCGGGAGAGATCATCCCAATTGCAGATCGAGGTTCACCAAGATCAGCGGCCGCCAGCCTACGAGCTCCCCGACGTCAGTATCGATGCATTCGTGGCCAGGCTATACCAGGCATCCGCGGCCTTGGTTGAAACGGCCAAGGGGTATCAATCCAAGCAGCAGCCGAAACCAGCGCCAGAGCCCAACCTGCTGCCGTTTGAGCAGCCACATAGGAGACAAGCATGACGCCGGCCAGGCGGAAGATGGACGACCAAGTGTGGCTGGAAAATAGATCGAGAGAGTACCCGCCGCCGATCGCCGGCGACGTCGCTGAGGTGCTCATCAAGTTGCAAAGTCGCGTGCGAGTGCACGACCAGGTGGCGATTCCCAAGAGCAAAAGAAGGGCGATGGTCGAGGCCCTTTGGGAAGGTGCGAATTGGTAAATCAGCGTGAGAAAAGCTAGCCGGAACCCAAGCTGCCATCGAATTATTTCCCGCGCATCAGGAAGAAGGCGCCGAGTAGCCCCCAACTTGACAACCGGGGCTCATTGCGGCAAGCATCGAGTTCCCATTTATCCCGGATGGCCGATGGTTTAGGCGGCTCGAGAGCATATCCTGTGAGTGCAACCGAACCTGGTCGCCCTACTGGCCGTCCTACCTTAGCTATCCAACGCCTGGCTTGAACAATCCCAACGCCGTCTGTCACAATCATAGGCGGGGTGCGACGCAAGCGAGCCCGGAGAGGAATACGGCTTTGGCCAACAGGGGAGTTGAAAAAAGAAGGAAACTCTTTGATCTTTACAGCAAGCATTTCGCGCTGGTGGAGAAGCGAGAAATCTTCGTGTGCCCAATTTGCCATAACGGCTTCACGCGAGAGGATTGCGACGGTGACAATCCGCACCTGAGCCTTGCTCATCTCATTCCTCAGGAACTCGGCGGCACGGATTCATGCTGCACTCTTGCCTGCACCGAATGCAACAATGGCGTAGGGACAAAGCTTGAAGCCGCACTGGTCGAACGCTGGAAGGCGGATGATTTTGCGGCCGGCATGGGCACCATGAGGGCGCGATTGTCAGGGTCATTCGGCGAGGTCAACGTCGAGTACGAACTCTCGCATCAGCAGCGGTCCATGTCTTTTTACGGGCTTCCCAAACGGTCCAATCCGAAACATAGCGCGGCCCTGCACCAATACCTGACTGAGATGTCGAAGGAGCGGGCCGGCGAGGTTAACTTCTCCGTGACGCCCGCATATCGCCATCAGCCCCACCTTGTTAAGGCCGCCCTGTACCATTCTGCATACCTCGTGATGTTCGCGCACTTCGGCTACTATTTTGTTTGCCATCCCCATTTCGCGCCGCTGTGGGAGCGAATCGCAAAGCCGGAGGAAGAAAACTGGCGAAGCCCCATGTTCGTTGACGATGAAGTTGCCCGCGGTTTTCTAATAAGGCGGCGTACTGCTGTCGTCTTTCTGCGCGAGCCCGTTGCTATCCTCGTCCTGCTGCGATTGCAGCACACGGATCGGCGGGAAAAGATGCAAGGGCAGGAAAGAGTCGTGGCGATTGCGCTCCCCGGCCTCGACTCTCCTGAGCTGCCTACCGGACGGCAGTCCAGCCTCAAAGGAGGGATAGTGCCTTATTGCCCCGAGAGACTGCTTCGCAAAGGATCCTACCTGCACGCCGCATGGCGCCAGATTCAGGGTAAAGGATGAGCGCGCGAGGGGCTCGATGATTAACACCTCCCCGGCTAGCCACTAGCGGCGAAATCGAAAGTCGATTACCATCCTTTCTGGGTCAAAGAGGTTCCCGCCTGGCACCTTGTAAGAAACAGAGCTCGCACCATTTCTGGAAATGGAGCACAAAGATGAAGCACCTTGTCGGACTCGTAACACACCTTCTATTTGTGCCTTTCGCGTTCGCCGCTGATAACCAGTCAACCGACAAAGAAAAGGAAGACGGCTGGGTTCTCCTTTTCGACGGCAAAACTCTAGATAGCTGGATGACTAGCGCCGGCGCGCCGAGTAAGACGCCGGTCGAGGACGGCGCCATCAACCCGCATAAATGCGGTGCGTCCATTGCGTAACCGATTTGATGGTGGCCACACGTCAAAGGAAGCCAGAGCTGTGTTCTAACTGGGTCTAAAAGAAGGAGGCCTCCCGTGAAACCGAAGGTAAGATGCTTCGCTACCATCTTGACTCTGGTCTACCTCATCCAGACTTCGACCACCCGGGCTGCCGAGCCGAAGTTGGAAAAGGTGGGCTCGACCTATACCTGGGCCCAGGCCGCTTCCTGGCTATCCCTGAACCAGTTCGCGGTGGGGCGCTGGGACGGAACTGTGACTTTGTTTCGACCCCCCGTTAGCGACAATAAGGAGTTCGGCCCGGTTCTAACTCAGGTTCTTAAAACCCCTTCGGGGCAAGCGATCCAGATGTTGTCGCGCGTGGCGAAGGATTCATTTGTAACATCGAACGACGACTCGTCGCTTGCAATTTGGACTTGGAATGAGAGCATGTACGCTCTGAAGGGCACGGCCAAGTACGAGGCAAAGTTCGGGGTTGCAAACTGCGCTGAAGTCATACGAGCTCAGGGGAAGCAGTGGCTTGTTACTGGCCATGCTGAGGGTTACCTCCTTGTCTGGGAGCTCGAAGGGTGCAACCTCAGGTTCAATAAAGAAGTCAATATCCGTTCGGACTCACCAGTCCCTTCGAAATTCCCCCTTTGGAACGTGCGGAGCGTGGTGCGCCAAAAGGGAGGAATGGTGGTTACATGTGCTGAAGATGGGGACGTTTGTCTCGTTGAGATACCGGTTGGCAAAGTTTTGACCCGAATTCGCTACAACCCGAAGGCCCAGCGGGGTATCAATAGCCTGTCGATAAGCGGCGATTACATCCTTCTTGCGAATTGCTCTGTCGGACCCGACGACAAGAATCTTTGGCTCTACCAGATTCAGGACGGTAGGGTGAAGCTGCTCGACTCGGCAAATTTGGTAAAAGACACGAAGCGGCCACAAGTGTTTAACTTCTGCGTCAGATTTGCGCCTCAAGACATGGATCTGTTCTTCTTCGCGAGCACGGAGGAGGGGCTCCTCTGGTGGGGGCAGATCTCCGACGAGAAGATTGCTGTGAAGGGGAATGAGAAAATAGAATGCGAAGGTGGCGGTGCCCTTACCTTTGAGCCTGAGTATGGCCGCCTTATAGTCGTCGCACATGCGATCCATCTGTACAAGCTGTCGGAAACGCGAGAAGAAAAAGAAAAAGCACCCAATGTCACTCTCCCAACGACTCGGCGGGGTTTATGGCATCGCCGATGTGATCGATGACTAACGAGGTGGATCGCATGCAAATGCTCACCGAAATTGTAAATATAGCGCCCATCGAGCTTGCACCGGTTAGGGGACATCTCGTACTGTCGCTGTGTCGAAGCTGGCGCCGTTGACCAGATCGATGCGACTGCCCGCCTTCGTACCCCGGAGTAACTCGCCATGAAAACGACTCGCCCTCGGATGAGAAACCCTGCCCACGAAGTCTACCTGCCCGTCCCCGTCTCCACGGCCGGGACCGCAGTCCCTTCCCTGGCCGCCCGCTTACTCGCCGCGTTTCTCGGCGGCCGGAAGGAGACAACGATTGCTGCCTACCGTGCGGATCTCAGGGATTTTTAAAAGTACGTCGAGGTCTCGACTCTCGAGCAGGCGGCCGCGTTGCTTATCGCTCGTGGGCAGGGGGAGGCGAATGGTCTGGCCCTCGCGTACAAATCCCATTTGATGGAGCGAGGTCTTGCCTCGCTTACGGTCAACCGCCGGCTGACCGCGCTTCGCAGCATGATCAAACTCGGTAGGACCCTGGGACTTGTCCCCTGGACACTCGAGGTGCAGGGAATGAAGTCGGAAACATACCGGGACACCCGTGGGCCTGGGGTCGACGGCTTCCGAGCATTATTGGACAGGCTGGCCAAGCGCCACGACGCCAAAGGCCTCCGCGACCGGGCGATCCTCCGTTGCTTGTTCGACCTCGGCCTACGCCGGAATGAAGTCGTCAGTCTGAACCTGGCGGACCTCAATCAGCAGGCCGGCACTATCGCCGTCCTCGGCAAGGGGCGGACGGAAAAAACGGCTATGAGCCTCCCTCCCCAAACGAGGCATGCACTCGACGCATGGGTGAAGGCCCGGGGCGAGGACCCGGGGCCGCTATTCCTCTCGATGAACCGAGTCAATGTTGGAGACGGCTTACGACTGACCGCTGCGAGCCTGTGGCGGATGGTCCGCGAGTTGGGCCAGGACGTGGGCCTGAAGGTTTGGCCCCATGGATTGCGTCACACGGCTATTACCGAGGCCCTGAACGCGACGGGTGGCGACGTCCGGGCCGTCCAGCGTTTCTCCCGGCATCGAGACGTCCGAGTCCTGGAGAGGTACGACGACTGCAGAACGGACATGGCCGGCGACGTCGCCAGGAAAGTGGCGGCCTCGGCGCCGGAGGGAGAAAATCCGGCGGCCTAAGCCAGCCGGGAATTGCATATCGCGAACGGGATCGTCCAACGTTGAGAGAAACTGACGGGCCAGAAGGCCCAGAGGAACGGCCAAGGGTCCGCCCAGGTTCGCCCACGCCGCGTCCAGAAGACCAAGGGCGACCACGTGGCCAACGAAAAATGCCCCGGGCCAACGCCCGAGGCTCAAAGAATCAAACGGCTAAAGTTTAGCCGGCCTGCTTGCCGGTGTGTTCCCAATGGCCAGGGGACACCTTGCGGAACCGCGATTCCTTGCCCTTCGTCTCGATCTCCTTCATGATCGCCGCGGACAGCGTCGCGTGTGGCGTCTTACCGGCCGGCGACTCCCAAAGCTTCTGGGCCTTGACCTTCTCGACCAGCTCCTTGGCGTTCATGGGTTTCTTGGCCCCAGCCAGAACCTGCGCGGCCATGTTGAGCAGGCTCGGCCGCTGCGTCGTGTCCGGCTTCGCCTTCTTCTCCTTGGCGGCGGGCTTGTCCTTTTTGCCCTTTGGTTGCTTGGCGGCCTTCGGGCCTTTAGAGGCCTTGGCCTTCTTGCCGCCCCTCATGGTGGGCTTGCCGTCCTCCTTCGGACCGCCAGCCGCAGTGAGCGCCTCGGGCTTGTCGACCTGCGTCTCGATGGTTTCGGAGTGCTGCGGGTTCCGGAATTTGCGGTGCAGAGAAAACATGTTCATCTCCCTTTCTTCTTCGGGTTGGCCCCGGTCGCAGGGGTGTGCGACGCGGCGATTGCCACCGCGCATGACATGAGTTACCAGGTGTTCGAACACAAGCAAGGCGATCTGCCCAGCTTTTCGAATCTTTTAAGTGTTTGACGCATTGGGAGATGGGGCTCGAAACGCCCGCCGCGGCGTCTCGGCCGGCCTGGCATGGGCGAGGTTCTCGGGCCTCGAGGAAATTATTTTAGAAATTATTCCTCTGTACTATTGCATTGGGATTTCGGTTTCCGTTAGCTTGTTTTCGATCTGGCCGACTCGAGTATGCCACACTTTACTGGCGTGGCGTTTTTGACGAGGAACAGTTAGAAATGAAGATCCTCGCAGAGACGCGCCCACTCGGCCCGAGCACGTGCTGCTTTCCGTCCCATGACGCGAACCGGCTCATTTAACCAGGGCGGCGGCCGTTCGATCCCTGGCCTTCACGAGGGTGACAAGGTGGCGCGCCCCGGCCCCGAGCGCCACCCTCCGGATCGACCGGCAAACGGTCGCATGTACAACCCCATTCGGCAGTTCCGCCTTCTGACCATGCCAACCAGACTCCCTAAAGGTGGCGCGCAGAAGGCCACCGGACAACATAAGAGTGCAATTTTCGAGGACACATAAGTGAGCAACGTTTTTTCTTGGAGTAACCCGACGGACTTTGAAACCGTTCGTCGGCGTGCCGGCGGTCGCCGGAAGTACAATGCCGTGCGGCAGTTCCAGGCTCTCATGCGCCAGCGGGACATCTTGGAACTTATCAAAAAGAACGGTGGGCTCGGCTCTCCCTCATCGCGCCAAGCAGCTCTTGCCAGGCAGCTTGGAGTCAGCAGATCGACGGTGTGCCGAGATTTCACGAAGATTTTTCATTCTCGCGTCCAGTGCCCCTTCTGCGGAAGCATTGTTCATCCGGAGCAAGTGAACAAGGGGCCTCCGTGGCGAGCCCACCTGGTGCAATCGCTCTTGGGTTGAAGGCTTTGGCCGAGGTCGGCATACAATGGACAACGGCACCTTTGCGAGAGGGTGTCAAGCGCTTTGGCCGATGCCGTTGGCGCCAACGACGTCGGCCTTTTTCAGGCGCCCGCATGTGATCTCGCCGGCGAGTGGCCACGCCGTTGCATCCGGCCCCGGCCACGGCCGTGGAGCCTATTGGAGTTCCCGTCTCTTTCGCCGGCGGTTGGGGGGAACCGCGAATGGCCTGGTCTCGGCCCGTTAGCCGGGGAGGGCGCCGGGGGATTGGCCTATGGCCCGGTCACATTGGCGCACGTCGCGGTGTCCGGGCTAAGGTTGCCGAACTTCCCCGCCCGCGGGAGAGGTCGCGCCTGGGGGCACTGTGAGCGAAACCACCGCCGAATCGGGGCTTGGCCAGGAGCCCGTGGGGCGTTTCGTGGCCATTGGACCGAAGCTTTATGCGAAAGGTAGGTTTTGTTTAGCATCGCAACTGACTCGACCCCCGGATACGCTCGTGTTTCACGACTCTTGTCTGTCATTTAACAAGCGTCGGCAGCGACAGGTTGCAAATCACCCTGATTGGCCTGACCCACGCCTTGTTAACCTTCGGCTGCCCGCATATCTTCGGTAAAATCGGAAATGAGGTTCTTCGGAAGCAGACGCCGACCATCCCGGCGCCTTTCGACACCCGCCAGCCGTTTGTAGTGGACGACACGAACCCGACCGAAGCTAAGCGGCAAGTTGTACATCGAAGCGGCCACGAATAGGAGCGAGGGCGTGGGATTGCCATGATCACTTGGACCTGGAAGCGAGAGAAGGTCGTGCCGGACGATGTCCTGGATGCAGCAAGGACAATCTCCGCGACCAACAACCGCATCACGATGGACCTGACATGGGGCTGGGTTCCTGCCCGTCGATATCTCGAATGGGCGTGTGCCGCCCTCCAGCGAGGCGGTGAAGATGGTTGGGACACGGCGTCAAGCTTGGCGAAACGGGCTGTTTGCCGCCAGATCGACGGTTTCCTAGTCCATAATCACCTCGGCTCTTTTCTGGGCAGGAACTACAAGGACAAGGCCGGTTACTTGGCCGAGCTGAAGGTGCCTGGCCTAACCCTGCTGAAGGACCTGGTGATCGACCCGAGAAACGAAATCGAGCACTCCTACGAGCTAGCGACCGAGGAACAGGCCAGGCGAGCCCGCGATGTTGCTGAGCTTTTCCTCGGCGCGACCGACATCCAGGCCAGCACGCCGGCCATCGTCGCGCTCGGCTGGAATGCCAACATCAGCGAATCAATCTGCACGGCTCCGGGGAAGGAGCACCACATTCTGAAGATCCATCTCACCAAGAGCAACTCGCCAATGCTGCTGATCAGCGGCTATCCAGACGGCCCAGAGGTCATGGTAATCATCCCGCAGGAAGAGACGTTGCGCGCCTGCCCGTTGAAAGATTTTAAGAGCGAACAGGTCATTACGCTCAACAACATGCTGCGGGAATGCTTGAAGTCGGAGAGTTACAGCTCGAGGTCGCTTAGTGCGGCGCTCATGAAGGCAATGAAGGAACAGTTGAACCTGTAGCAGACGTTGGATTGTCGCCGCTAACGATTGCCCGGAGCCTGAACATGCCGAGATACGGGTTCATTTTGCCTGTGCGCGCGATCGGGGGCTATCGGCCGCCCTTCCGGCGATGCCGACATCTGGCCATGCGAGATTGCCCCATCCCGATCAGTTTTGAACTGGAAAGTGCCGGAGACGCTGGCCAAAGTTTGGCTCCCTCCTTGTCAGTACACTGAAAATGCCCGTAGTCATTCAAGGGAATCCGTCGTGTGTATCCTGTGCGGTCTGCACCCACCGATCCCCAACAGCCACATCATCCCGGCTTTCGCATTCCGCCGATTGAAAAAAGGAAGCCCATTGAACGGCTTCGTGCACTCAGCCAGCCTAAATCACCTAATCCAAGATGTCGAGCAGGGTTGGAAGGGACCATGGCTCTGCCAGAATTGTGAACAGCTGTTCAATCGGTGGGAGACCTGGTTCGTCAACCGTTTCGTGGACCCTTTCGCCCGCAGCCGACGGCGATTTCCCTACGACCAAAGCCTCAGCCTGTTTGCCGCGTCCCTGCACTTCCGCCACTTGCACCTCCAGATAACAACCAGCCAGGCCAAGGCACGGCCTCACGACCAGCAACTCCGGGAGGACCTCCGGGATATGTGTCTAGCGAAGAATCCGCATCACCCTCGGGTTTTCCAATACATCCAACTACTGACGCCCGTGAAGACCGTCGATCATTTCCAACCAGGCATCAATACCTACCTCTTCGAATCCGTTCATCCGTCGATCCAACAAAATGTTGATGGCATTCCTTCATCGATGTCCTTCTTCAAGCTACCGTCCGCACTCCTAGTGACTTGCGACTTTGATCTCAACCTGGTGATGCCAACTCCGAACCTACTACAAGCCCACACCATCCAGGCGGCTGGAGTCTTTAACGTAGCCGCCCAATCGGGAGCGCTTCTAAACGAGGCCGCTGAGATCGTGGCGCCAGTGGCCCAGCAGATCCAAGACAATTACTCCCAGATGAGCGACCGCCAGCGTGAGAAGATCCGCCAGCGGATCATGAACGACCCCGACCGGGAAATCCGTCGGGCGCGGCGATCCTTCGACGCGGACCAGTACCTTCTCATTCAGGTACGGCTTCTGCGGTGGAGATGCCCTCGCCTGATCGTCGGACTGCTGGCCACAATCGCGCACAACGTGGGCTGGATGCCGCCCAATCGATAATCTGTGGTTTCCTTGAGAGATCAGATCCCGGCTATGTCGGCAATCAACCGACTCTGTCGCCAACTCCTGTGCCGCCAGGTCTGCCCAACCAGTCATGGCACTTAGTTTTCGCTAACCCCTTTGAGGAGATCACGTTTGGCTTCACATCTTGGTTTTCTGAGGAAGCCATGGTGTTTGCGTCTGCGTTTTCTGAGGCGAGGTTCAGATCGATCTGGTCGATCGGCAACTCTGGTGACGCGGGTAACGCTCGATGTAAACCTGCCAAGGCCGACCGTGTTTGTCACGCCGACGGCCCCAGTCGTGGAGGTGATTCAGGAGATGGCCCTTGTCTTTGGTTGCCCCTGGGGGGTTCTACTGACAGGAATTAGACAGAAAAACTGGACGCAAGGGGTCCCTTGCGTCCTGGTTGCAAGCGCCTGTTCCCAGTCCACAAGCCGCGCCAAATCCGCTGTCGGCGTCTCTCCACGGCGCGAGCTCTCCCCGCGGATGGGGAAGTTGGCCAACCTTAACCCGGCCGTCCCGCCGGTATCTCCTGGCAACTCCTGGGAGACGCTATTGCTAGGCTCTCGCCTTCGCCCGAAATCCGTTTTACAATGTCCTCCGTGTCAAGAGGAGCTATAGCCAGAGTCGGCTGGACTCCGTCCCAGTTCCAGGCGCCAGCGCTTCATCCGTTTGCCAACAGACATCATGACGCTCGTTTCTGGCCGGAGTTCTACCTGGCCGCGAAGAGGTTTCTTTGAGTAGTTGAGCCAAACTGTCAATCACGGCATGATCCCGGAAGTGTAACTGGAGCTACATCCCTATGACCATCGAGGCTGTGCTGGCACCTGGAGCCCGTGTCGTCGTTCGGGACGAGGAGTGGCTCGTCCGCTCGTCCCTGCCTGTCGGCACCGGCGGGTATGCCGTCCGGGCCGTTGGCATGTCCGAACTTGTTCGCAACCAGGAGCGATCCTTCCTGACAGTGCTGGACGACATCCAGGAAATGCGGCCCGAGGATACTGAACTCGTGGCTGACCAGAGTCCACAGTACCGTCGCAGCCGACTGTATCTGGAGAGCCTTCTACGACGCACCCCGCCCACTGATGACAAGGTCTACCTCGGCCATCAGGCCGCACTAAACTTCGCTAGGTATCAGCTTGTGCCGGCCCACCGGGCGCTGGCAGCTCTCCGGCCCGCGGTTGGGATATTCGACGGCGTGGGGATTGGCAAGACACTTGAAGTCGGCATAATCCTGTCCGAACTCATCAAACGCGGCCGGGGCGAGCGTATCCTCGTCGTAGCTCTGAAATCGATCCTCGCCCAATTCCAACAGGAACTGTGGAGTCGGTTCTGCATTCCCCTGGTCCGTCTGGACACCGAGGGACTCCAGCGTGTTCGAGCCAAAATCCCTGCAAACAAGAACCCCTTCTACTACTTTCCAAAAGCCATTATCAGCATCGATACGCTGAAGAATGATGGGCGTTACCGCACCTACCTGGAACAGTGTCACTGGGACGTGATCTGCATTGATGAGTGTCATCACGTCGCCAACGCCGATGCTCAACGGGGGCGACTGGCCTCACTTCTGGCCCGGCATTGCGACTCGCTCATCCTCACTAGTGCCACGCCTCACAACGGCAAGCCCGAGGGATTCGCCAACCTGATGAACATGCTGGAGCCAACGGCGGTGGCCGACCCCACCAACTATACGAAGGATGAGATTCGGGGCTTGTTCGTCCGCCGATTCAAAATGGACATCGAGGACGAGGTCGGCCAGCACTTTCGGGAGAGGAAGACGGAGATTCGATACGTCCACGCCGCCGATACCGAGGAGAAAATCCTTTCCCGCATAAAGGGGCTGAAGTTCCACACGCTCAACCGCAAGAGTCCCGGCCAGAACAAGGACATCCTCTTTTCCACCACCTTGCTCAAGGCGTTCCTGTCCAGTCCGCACGCCTGCCTGGAGACTGTCGAGAACCGGCTGCAGTCCATCGGTAATCGGCTGGCGGACACGAAAATCTCCCAGACGATTAAGTGTGACCTGGAGAACGATCAACAAGTCCTCGACATGTTCAAAGGCCAGCTTGATTTCGTGGTCGGTGGCGAGTTCGCCAAGTTGAAGGAACTGGGTGTCTACCTCGACTCCATCGGATGGAACGGCAAGGGTGAACGCCGGGTCATCGTCTTCTCGGAACGAATCCGGACTTTGGAGCTGTTGCGGGAGTTTCTCAAGGTGAAATATGGGGTCAAGAGTGACGAGGAGGAAAAGGACAAGTCTAAGGCGGCTGTTCGGCTCTTTCACGCCGGCCTGCCTGACACAGAGCAGATGCAGATCGTCGAAGATTTCGGCAAGCAGGATTCCCCTGTCCGCATTCTGCTCGCAACGGACGTGGCCAGTGAAGGTGTCAACCTTCACTTCTTCTGCAACCATTTGGTCCATTTCGACATTCCCTGGTCGCTAATTACGCTGGAGCAGCGTAACGGCCGTATCGATCGTTATGGTCAGGATCATACGCCGCATATTGCTTATCTGGTCATGAAGGCCAAAACGGACGACGCGAAAGACGATCTGGCGATTCTTGTCCGCTTGATCGTCAAAGAAGAGATGGCCCACAAGAACCTGGGCGATGCGGCGACCATCTTGCGACTCTACGACGCCAAGCAGGAGGAGGAACACATCGAGGCGGGACTGTCGGCTGGGCAGAAGCCTGAGCAGATTGTCCCCGACATTCCCGAAGACCAGGGCTTCCTCGACCTTCTAATGGGCAGTGATGCGGCACCGCCAGCCGAGGACTGCCGGGGCCAGATGCCGACGCTCTTCGCTGACGATCTGGTGTTCGTCCGGGCGGCGTTTGACGAGGTAAAGGCCGCCGAACCCGACTTTGAGTTGCCCGACTTCCACCCAACCTTGCCGTCATTCACATTCACGGCGCCCGACGATCTGTGGCACCGCTGCCAGTATCTTCCCCGTGAATCGTTGCCCAAAGGGCGAGACTTCTTGCTGAACACCGACCGGGCCAAGGTGCTGCAGGCGATTGCCGATGCCCGGAAGCGGGCGAAGCAAGGCGAGTCGTCCTGGCCGAGGGAACAACTACTCTGGGAATTGCACCCAGTCATGCAATGGCTCCTGGACAAAGTCATGTGCCGCTTTCTTCGCCACGAAGCTCCCTTGATCGTGGCTTCGAAGCTCGGCAAGGGCCAGGCGGCTTACTTGTTTCAGGGTGTCCTGTCGAACCGCAGAAGCCAGCCCGTGGTCGTGGAGTGGTTTGCCGTTCACCTGATAAGACCAGCGAACAGGGTTGCCTCGTTCGAGACTCTGCTAAATGAGACCGGCTTCGATACGGGAATCGTCAACACGGGCCAGGCGTCGAAGCTCGCTGATGTAGTCCGAGGCAGGTTGGCCGAGGCGATTAAGGCTGCCAGGGATTACATTCAACTTCACGGAGAAGTCCGGTTGGTGCGTCTGCGGGAACGGGTTGACGAAGACCGCCTGCGGTTCGAGTCGTGGCATCAGCGAAGCCTGGACCAGATCGCCAAGCTCCGCACCCACTACGAGGTATCCTACAAGGGCCGCATCCCTCGCCATCTGGACGAAAGCCTACAGCGCCGCAAACGAGGCGTCGAGGACCGCAGGCAACAACGGGATCGGTGGTTGTCAGACACTTTCACAGTGATCGGGACGCCATACCTGAAATTGGCTGCTGTGTTCGTCGGCGAATGAGGAGGTCGCCCATGGCGTTAGATTCCAACTGCATCAACAACGTCAACGAGTTTTACTCGCATCATTACCTCGATGCGCTACTGGAAGGTGACCTCAAGGGAATCCTCACACGCTGGGGCCAGGCCGAGGAAGAAGAGAACCGGATTCCGCCCTACAAGTCATTGGCTCGTTGCGCCGAGGATTTCTTCAAGGCCAAGGCCCGTGCAACCACCACGGCCACGGACGAAGACCGTTTCACCGAGACGCACTCCATCAACGTCAAGCTGACCGAGGCGCTGGGCTATACCTACGAGTGGGGCGAATATGAACTGATCGAGGACGACCTGGCCGTGCCCGTGCTGGCCAGCCTTCAGCGGGATGGCAACCCTTATCTCTGGCTGGTCGAGGCACCGTGGGCTGACGAGGACCACGAACCTCTTCGCCAGCGTCTCGTCAGTTCGCAGATGCCCTCCATCGTCGTCAGCGATGGCCACAAGTTTCCCTTTGAGCCGTGGGAGGATTTGCTCTCGCTCATCTTCCGACGGGAGCAACCACCTCGCTGGGTGATCTTGCTCGCCGGCAGCCTAATCTTCCTTGTCGAGCGACACAAGTGGGGCCAGGGCAAGTACTTGCTCTTCAACGTCGATGAACTGCTGGGAACGAAGGCTGATTGCCTCAAGTCAACGGCAACATTTCTGTCCAAAGACACCCTCTGCCCCGACGACGGCTCAGTCCTGCACGATACGCTCGATGACAACTCCCACAAGCACGCTTTCGCCGTTTCGGGCGACCTGAAGTATGGCCTGCGACACGCTGTCGAACTGCTGGCCAACGAGTACGTCTTTTATCAGCGCACCGTCGCCAAGCAGGCGCTCTTTGGGGACGATGACCTGGCCCGAAAGCTGACCGTCGAATCGCTGACTTACCTTTATCGGCTCCTGTTCCTCTTCTATGCCGAGGCCCGAGGCGAACAGGTCGGTGTCTTGCCGATGAAGTCGGACGAGTATCGGGAAGGCTACTCGCTGGAATCGTTGCGTGACCTGGAGCAGGTGCCGCTAACCACCGAGACGGCACAAAACACTTACTTCATCGACCATTCCTTGCGGATGCTCTTCAAGCTGGTCAATGACGGCTTCAAGCCGCTACAAAGAGAGCTTCAATTCAAAGAACTCCAGGCCGATTTCTGGCTGCCGCCTCAGCTTGGCATCAGTCCACAAAGGAAGTTCGATTTTGACGGGACGCAAAAGAAGCCAGCAAAGGAAGCGGCCGAGCCGGAACCGAAAGTCGCTGCACCGACTCCTCAAGAGAAGGAGCTTTACCTGGATCACGGCTTCATCATCAACGGCCTCGAAAGCCCCTTGTTCGACACCAAGCGGACGCCGCTTTTGTCCTCGGCAAAGTTTCGCAACGTCGTGCTTCAGGAGGTCATTCAACTTCTGTCCCTGTCCCGTGAAGGCGGCCGAGGGAACCAGCGGCGAAAGCGCGGCCGAATCAGCTACGCTGAACTCGGTATTAACCAGCTTGGGGCCGTCTACGAAGGGCTGCTCTCCTACAGTGGCTTCTTCGCTCAAGAACGGCTCTATGAGGTCAAGACGGCCGGGGCGGCGGCGACCGACGAGACACAGCAGAGCTACTTCGTTCCCGAGTCGGAGATCGCCAAGTACCACGAGGACGAGTTCGTTTACGAGGAGATTCACGGCGGCGAGAAGGGCGACCGCCGCAGGAAGAAGTACGAGAAGGGCACCTTCATCTTCCGCCTGGCCGGGCGAGATCGGCAGAAGTCGGCCAGCTACTACACGCCCGAGTGCTTGACTCAGTGCGTCGTCAAGTATGCCCTCAAGGAATTGCTAAAGGACAAAATGGCCGATGAGATTCTCACGCTGACCGTGTGCGAAATGGCGCTGGGGTCCGGCGCGTTCGTCAATGAGGCGATCAATCAGCTTGCCGATGCTTACCTCGAACGCAAGCAAAAGGAAACGGGCCAGGCAATCTCCCCGGGCGATTATCCGGAGGAACGACAGAAGGTGAAGGCGTACCTGGCCACGCATAACTGCTACGGCGTGGACTTGAATCCCATTGCCGTCGAACTCGCCAAAGTGTCGCTCTGGCTGAACACGATCTATCCCGGCTCACGTTGTCCGTGGTTCGGCTTGCGGCTTGCGCTTGGCAACAGCTTGATCGGGGCACGCCGGCAGGTCTTCAAGGCCGCCGACCTGAAACGGAAGAACGCCAAGGACGACCCGAACTGGCTCGGCCTGGTCCCTGAACATATACCGCTCGGCCCAAAGTGGCACGACCGGCCCAAAAACACCGTCTATCATTTCCTCGTCCCCGACCTGGGCATGGCGGCGTTCGACTCCGATAAGGTCATCAAGGGGCTGGCCCCGACTGAAGTGAAGGCGATCAAGGAGTGGCGGACGGATTTCTGCAAACCCTTTGACCAGGGCGAAGTCGCCAAGCTCATCGAGCTTTCGGAAGCCGTGGACGCCCTGTGGAAGCAAGTCATCAGCGAGCGCCGGCGAGCGGTCGAGAAAACCAACCAGCCGATCCCCGTTTGGGGACAGAAGCCGTCAGGCGAGCAATTCTCGAATATCCCCGGTCAGGAAAAAGTCGTGGCGGAACTGGAGCGTTACTACACCGCCTACCGCCGGCTGAAGCTGGCGATGGACTACTGGTGCGCTCTGTGGTTTTGGCCGATCCCCGAGGCGGCGAAGTTGCCGAGCCGGGACGTGTTCCTCTTCGACATGGAGTTGATCCTCAAGGGCACGATCCAGACGCCGCAGCCCGATGCCGTGCTGGGCCACCTATTTCCCGGCCAGCCGGTCAACCCCGAACACGCCGCCTTCGTGGGCCGCTTCGGCATGGTCAACGTCGAGGAACTTTTGAACAAGAACGAGCGGTTGCGGATCGTGGATCAGGTTGCCCAGCAGGTTCGCTTTCACCACTGGGAGCTTCGCTTTGCCGAGTTGTTTGCGGATCGAGGCGGCTTCGATTTGATCGTCGGGAATCCGCCGTGGGTGAAGGTGGAATGGAATGAAGGCGGATTGCTTTCCGAGTTAGAGCCACTTCTTGCCCTTCGAGACTCGTCGGCCAGTGAAATCGCTGGAAGAAGGCAAGCGTTGCTATCTACAGGGGGCTCGATTGATGCCTATTTAGCAGAGTTTGGGCGTCAGGTTGGCAGTCAAAACTATGTTACCGCACAAATCAATTATCCATTCCTTCATAACGTCCAGACCAACCTTTACAAGTGCTTCATCACACGAGCATGGGAGATAGGGTCCAGCGACTCTTGGGCAGGGTTCTTGCATCCAGAGGGAGTCTATGATGATCCGAAAGGAGTGCTTTTGAGGAATGAGAGCTACCATAGATTGCGATTCCATTTTCAGTTTATCAACGAACTCAGCTTATTTGCCGAGATTGCACACGTCGCCAAATTCAGCATCAATGTATATGCGAAGTGCAAACAGGCCGCTCCATCCTTTGTACACATGTCACACTTGTTCCATCCAAGCATGATTGATGGCTCCATGAGCCATGACGGCGTAGGCGACATTCCGGGAATAAAGAATGATGAAAATACATGGGATATAAGATCTCATCGCCAAAGAATCATAACCGTCGGCCGGACTGAGTTAGCTTTGTTTGCAAAACTTTACGACGAGAGAGGCACTATGCCAGAACATGCACGATTGCCCGTACTACACAACAACAGCATTGTGGGAGTGTTAGGTAAGCTGGCCTCTCAATCAACTCGCCTTGAGGATGTTAAGGACACTTACTCTGACTCGGAAATGTGGCATGAGACTCGACAGCAAAAGGACTCCACGATACGCCGGGAGACCCGTTTTCCCTCGTGCCTTAGAGAGTGGATCTTGTCCGGCCCTCACTTTTTCGTGGGAACACCACTCAATAAAACACCAAACCCAAATTGTGCGAGTCACGGCGATTACACTGACCTCGACCTAACCAGCATTCCAGATGATTATTTTCCCCGAACGAACTATTTGCCTTCATGTTCGGACTACTCAGATCGTCTGCCGACCTGGCGAGGAAAGCCTATAACGGAAAACTATCGGCACGTTCATCGGCGGCAGCTTAATCCGACTATTCAGAGAACGCTAATCAACAGTATCATCCCCCCCGATGTTGCACACATCGACAGCGTGATAAGCATTGCGTTCGCCGATCTTGGTCTCTTGGTGACTGTGTCTGGTCTTTGCTCCTCAATTGTTTACGATTTCCTTATCAGGACGACTGGCAAATCAGATTTCAGAGACGATCTGATTGGACTGATTCCCCTGCCCACCCGTGGCTTGTGGACCGATTGGATTGCACTCAGGACTTTGGTCCTTAATTCGGTGACGTGCCATTACGCTTCACTATGGGAGGGGCAATTTGTTACCGAGTTTTCCGGCCAGTCTTGGACTAGGCGGCACGATTTGTTACGTCCGCTTTCCAGGATATCCGCTACGTGGAATCGAGACGTGCCTTTGAGAGCAGACTTCGAGCGTCGGCAAGCCCTTGTCGAAGTCGACGCCCTGGCTGCCCTTGCCCTCGATCTCAGCGAAGAGGAACTCGTCACCATCTACCGAGTTCAGTTTCCGGTCTTGCGCCAGTACGAGCGAGAGAACCTCTACGACCAAACTGGCCGACTCGTTCCCCGAGGCGTTCTCGACCTTATACAGCAAAATAACATCGACATCCACCAAGCGCTCAAGGTCGCCACGTTTAAGGGACCGGCCAATCTGATCGGGGAGGTCGAGACGCCCGGCCTCGGCGTCACCGGCGGCATCGTCTGGGAAGACCCCAAGATGGAGCCGAGGATAAAGCGAGTCTACCCGCCGCCGTTCACGAAATGCGACCGTGAAGCTGATATGCGGCAAGCGTACCGGGAATTTCAGAAACGCATCCGCACCCAGGAGAACGCCCCATGATCCCGGCCATAGTTGCGGACGAACTGCGGGCCACGTTGCTTGAGTACCTCGACACCACCTTTTCCTTCCAGGATGTGGCGGCGGCCGAGGCGCTCCAGCGTTTTCTGACTGATCCCAAGCAAGGAATCTTCAAGGGGCCGTATCTGCGTCTGCAACTTCCCTTCCGCCTGGCTGGGGCCGGAGAGTCCCGGAAGATTCTCGATATTACCCCGCCGTTTGTGCCTTACGTACATCAGATCACCGCCTTCGAGCGACTCACCGGCAAGGACAACCACCAGCCGCAGCACACCCTGGTCGCGACCGGCACCGGTTCGGGCAAGACCGAATGCTTCCTCTACCCGCTGCTGGATCACTGTCATCTTTGTTTCGGTCAAACTGGCATTAAGGCCATTATCCTCTATCCGATGAACGCCCTGGCCGGCGACCAGGCCCGCAGGCTGGCCAAGGTGATCTGGAACGAACCCCGGCTCAAGGGCCGGGTGACGGCGGGCCTCTACATCGGCGGTGCTGGCGACGACCACAAGGTGATGGGAGGCGATCACCTCATCACCGACCGGGAAACTCTCCGCAAGCATCCGCCTGACATACTCCTGACCAACTACAAGATGCTCGACTTCCTGATGCTGCGTCCCGAGGACGGCAAGCTGTGGAAGGACACTGGCCCCGAATCGGTGAGATACATCGCGCTTGACGAACTGCACACCTACGACGGTGCTCAGGGGAGCGACGTGGCCTGCCTGCTCCGTCGCCTGCGGGCCAAGCTGAACATCAAGCCTGGCAGCTACGCCTGCATCGGCACCAGCGCCACTTTGGCCGGCGACGAAGCCACGGCCATAGGCGAACTGGTCGAGTTCGCCTCGAAGTTGTTCGGCGTGCGCTTTCCTCGGGACAGCGTCATCACGGAGGACCGCCTCGACATGGGCGAATACCTCACCGACGACGAGAAGTATCCCGACTTGCCAACGCCGACGCCGGACATGGTCCCGACCGCCGGCGACTCCATCGAGAGCTACATCGACCGCCAGTGCAAGCTATGGTTTGACAAGTCCGGCCTCGATCCCCTCGGCGTGGGCCGGGAGCTTCGTAAGCATGGCTTCTTGCGTACCATCCTGCTCAACCTCGAAGGGAAGATCACCGACTGGATCACGCTCACCGACCGCATTGTCCGCTGGGACTCGCAGTTCGAGGGCTTCAGCGCCGAGGATCGCCATCGCACGTTGCAGTCGTTCCTGGCGATGGTCTGTCAGGCTAAACGGCGAGTGGGCGACCGGGACGAGCCGTTCCTGGCCTGCCAAGTGCAACTGTGGATTCGGGAAATGAGCCGGATGGTGCGAGCCGTGGCGGCGAAGCCGGCTTTCTTCTGGCGGGACGATTCGCCGCACAGTGGGCCGGTCAAGGGGCTGCCGGCCGTCTATTGCCGGGAGTGCGGGCACACCGGCTGGCTTGGCTTCATGCGGCAGCAGGACCACGCCGTCACCGACAACCTGCGCGTGATTTACCCCGAATACTTCGACCGGGGCAAAAACATCCGCTACTTCTTCGCTGGGTCCGAGCCAGGTTCGCAGGTCCAGCATTATCTCGATCCCGAAACCCTTGCCCTGAGTACGAACAAGCAACATCCGGGGAGCCAAACTGAAGGCGTGCCGGTGCGAGTGTGGAACCACTTCAGCAGTGGTACCTATCCGAAGGACATGCACCGATGCCCGGCGTGCGAAAGTAATGACGCCCTCACGCCGCTCAGTTCTCGGGGGGCGAGCATGTCGTCGGTCATCATCAGCCATTTGTACCAGTCGCCGTTCAACCGTGACAAGAAGCTGCTGGCGTTCACCGACTCGGTGCAGGACGCCAGCCATCGGGCCGGCTTTTTCGGCGCTCGCACCTATCGCTTCAACTTGCGAACAGCCATCCAGGCGGCACTAGAAGCCGAGCCGACCGGCGTCATCAGGCTCGACCAATTCACCGACCGGCTGCTCGACTACTGGGGCAAGAAAATCGATCTGCCTCGGCTGGTCGCCGCTTTTGTGCCGCCCGATCTGCGAGACCTGCCGGACTACCGGGAGTTCATGCAGAATCCTACGCAGGCGACGCCGAAGATCATGGGGTCTTTGAAGAGGCGTCTGTCGTGGGAAGTGGCGATGGAGTTTGGCTTCAATGCCAGGGTGGGCCGAACGCTCGACAAGGTGCGCTGCTCGACGGCCAGATTGGACGAGGAGCGGCTAAAGGCGACGGTGGACAAACTGCACACATCGCTGACCAACGAGTTCACGCAGTTGAGGGGACTTACATCGGCCCGATTGCGGCACTTCGTCGTGGGCCTGCTCACCCGCACGAAGATCAGAGGCGGCGTGTCGCATGAACTGCTCCGTGGGTACGCCGGAAAGCAGGGCCAGCGTTATTTTCTATCGAAGGACATGAGTCCGCTCCTCTCGCCCTTCGGCCAGCACAGCCGGCTACCACGCTTCTTGTCCGATCTTCCCAACGAGAACGTCTTTGACTCGGCCATCACCTCGGGAAACCGGCGCAACTGGTACAGCGATTGGGCGAAGAAGTGTCTGGAGGCTGACCTCGACGGGCCGACGTGCAACGACCTGTATCGGCACGTCCTGCCGGCGCTGGTGCAAGGCGGGTTGATGGAGAACATCGGCACCGGCAACCAGCACGCCTACTCCATCCCCCAAGAGGCGCTGTTCGTGACCCGGCACATCGCCCAGGTCCGCAGCGATGAGGATGGTCACTATTTGGCGCTGGCCGAAGACGATGCTCCGAACTGGCACGCTATGCCGTCACTGAGTTACCTGAGTCGAGGCACATACCGGCCCGATGCGGCCATGGGCCAAAACTACTACCGCAACTTCTATCGCTCCGGGCAGGTGGAGCGCATCTTCACGCATGAACACACGGGCCTTTTGGAGCGGGACACCCGTGAGCGAGTCGAGGTGTTGTTCAAGACCGGGAGTGAAGCTGATGCTCCCAATCTGCTGGCCTGCACGCCGACGCTGGAGATGGGTATCGACGTGGGTGATTTGAGCAGCACCATGCTTTGCTCGGTCCCGCCGACGCCGACTAACTACCTTCAACGAATCGGGCGAGCGGGCCGAGCCACGGGTAACGCTTTGATCCTCGCCCTGGCAAATGTAAAGCCGCACGATCTTTACTTTTTCGATGATCCCTTCGAGATGATCGCCGGGACGGTGAACACGCCGGGCTGTTTTCTCGATGCCCCGGAAATGCTCAAACGGCAATACCTGGCCTTCGGCCTGGACACCTGGGCTTCGGAAGTCACGGACGCAGGGAACATGCCCCCCAAGGTCATGATGCTCTTGGCCGGCAGCAAGCGGGGCCAGTTCCCGGCGAATTTTCTCAAATGGTACGGCTCGAATAAGGTGAGGTTGATCGAGCGGTTCCTCGGCTTGTTCGAGAGCGTGATTTCCGACGACAATCTCGGCCGCATGAAACAATACGGGCTTTCGGACGATGTGCCGAACGGTGTCAACGCCTGCCTGGAGCGGGCGGAAGCGCAAATCGAGGAGTATCGTCGCCTGTTGCGGCTGGTCCGGGAACGCCGTGATCGCATCGAGCAGGCCCCCGAGAAGACCGACAACGTCAATGACGTGCTGGACGACCTTCGTCAAGAAGCTGGCATGTTGCGCCGGCTCATCGCCCAGGCTCAGGAGAAGTACCCGCTCAACCTGTTCACGGACGAAGGTCTGCTGCCCAACTATGCGTTCCCCGAGACGGGCGTGAAGCTGAAGTCGATTATCTACGGCGTAATCGCAGACGAGGGCGAGGACAAGGGACAAAAGATATCGCGGGCTCAAGAGTACATTCGAGGTGCCAGCACCGCCATCCGAGAACTGGCTCCCTTCAACAAGTTCTACGCCGAGGCCCGCAAAGTCGAAATCGATCAGGTGGAGACGGGCGGACGCAGCAACTCCAAGATCGAGGAATGGCGTTTCTGCGATGTCTGCTCGCACATGGAACGGGAGACCGAAGCCAAGAACAAGGTCACCTGCCCAAGCTGCGGCAGTCCCGGCTGGGCGGACGTAGGTCAGAAGCGGGGCCTTTTGAAACTTCTCCAGGTCTCGGCTCGCTCCGATCACCTGCGCAGCCAAACCTCCGACGATTCCGATGAGCGGGAACGCCGGACCTACCTGCTCAAAGACTTCATTGATATTCGGCCCGAAAATTGGGGCGGTGGACAAGCCGACGTGGAAGGTTCGTTCGGGTTCGAGTACCTGAAGCAGGTCACTCTGCGAGAGATCAATTTCGGACCACGAGACAGCGTTGGACAGAAGTTCTCAGCGGCTGGCGAGGAGATTCCTGAGAATGGTTTCACCATCTGTGGTGACTGCGGCGTCGTCCGCCCGCTTCAACCTGCGGCACAGTTTCGGCACCGATACTGGTGCTACTACCAGCAGGGCCGACAAGACGATTGGAAGCCGCTGTTCCTGTACCGCCAGGTGGAGTCCGAGGCCATCCGTTTGCTTCTGCCCGTGTCCACGTTCCAGGCTGAAACTAAGCTGGCCACGTTCAAGGCCTGCCTGGAACTTGGCCTTCGCAAGAAGTTCAAAGGCAACCCTGGACATCTTATTATTCGAGAGCAACAGGACCCCGGCACGGGCGGTGACTCGGCGCCCCGCCGTTTTCTGGTCCTGTACGATACGGTGCCCGGCGGTACTGGCTACTTGAAAGAGTTTGCCCGGAACCCCGAGGCTATGCGAGAGGTGCTGGAGGGAGCCTTCCGAACGCTCAAGAGTTGTCGTTGCCGACAGGAGGAAGGAGTTGATGGTTGTTACCGCTGTGTTTACGCCTATCGGAGGCAGAACGAACTCGAACTGGTGTCGAGAGAATTGGGGATCGAGATGCTGGGCGAGATTTTGGCCCGATGGGACAAACTGCAGCCGATCCAGTTCTTGTCACAGGTTCAGGTGCCCGACCTCCTGATCGAAAGCGAACTGGAGGGCCGGTTCCTAACCACCTTGGAGGCCCACCAGAAAAAGCACGCCCGACCCTGGAACAAGCTTCTCCGTTCGGGCAAGTGGTGCTACGATCTTCAGGCCGAAAGCGGCAAGCCCTGGTTGCTCGAGCCCCAGGTGGAACTCACGGCGTCTGAGGGCGTGCCCGTACCGTGCCGGCCGGACTTCGTGATTTGGCCGCAAGGGGATCAGCCTGATGCCATCCCCATAGCTATCTTCACGGATGGATTTGCATTTCACGTCCGGCCTGCCGACACACTCGGCGGCCTGACGGACGACATCCGTAAGCGAGTGGGCCTGGTTCGTTCCGGCAGATTCGTCGTATGGTCGGTAACCTGGGACGACGTGGAAGATTTCGTTAAGGACGATGGGCTTCCCGGTCTTAGTTTGTTGCTGGACCTGGGCATCGACCGCAACCGCCTGCGAATGGTACTGAATAAAGCCCAATCTCCATTGCCGGAGGGCTTTATTGGTTGGTCCGTGCTGGAGTCCCTGCTGCGATACCTATCCTGTCCCGAACCAGATCAGTGGCAGAAGACTATGGCCGCTGCCCTGCTGGTGTCCATACTACCTCCGACTAGCGTGACGCGAATGCTAAAATACCCGGCAATAGCGATCCAATCGCTGGCAGACCGGCTCCGGGATGAATCGGTAATCGACGGACTGGAACTGCCGCCGGCGTCGGAAACGGGTACGCACCTGGCAAAGGCCTTCGGCAGCCGGGCCCTGGCATTTCTTGCAAACGCACCTGCCGAGGCGGCGAACAAGTTGGAGGTGGGCGAGTTCGCCACCATCCTCCGAATCGAGGACCGTCAGGAAAAACGGCAAGCGGAAGGCTTCAAGGGCCAGTGGCGGAAGTCACTCCAGACCGCCAACCTGTTGCAATTCCTGCAGGGGTTTGAGTGGGTGAACGCCGAGGGAATCGAGTCCGGCTCATCGGCACCAGCTTCGGCGACGGCTGCAAAGCCGGTCCAAGACGACCCGCTTGCCGACTTGTTGCTCTACTGTGACCCTCGCTGCCACGACTTGCTGCGAGCAAACGTCGGCCGAGGCTGTGCTGTGCCCGAGATAGGCTTTGAGTTGCAGGATGACGAAGGGCAGGTCTGCGCGGAAGCGGAAATGGCCTGGCCAGACAAGCAGGTGGCAGTGGTGTTGCCCGAGCGAGCCGACGCAGCGAAGACGTTTCGTGAGCGAGGTTGGAACGTCTTCGAGCCAACTGCAAGTGCCGAAGAGATTCCGTGCTGAGAACAATGAGGTGAATAATGCCCACAGTCGCCATAGCAAGTGAATTCCTGGACGCCTTTGCCCGGATCCCGAGGGCGCAACAGCGGAAAGTCCGTGAGTTTACGGAGAAGTTCCGCACCAACCCCAAGGGAGTGGGGATAAACTACGAGAAAATTCACGCCGTCAAGGACGACAAAGTCCGCACGGTGCGAATCGATCAGAAGTACAGGGCCATTGTCCTTCACCCGGCTGAAGGCGACGTTTACGTTCTCGTCTGGGTGGATAACCACGACGAGGCGATGGACTGGGCGGGCAAACGACGATTTGAGGTGAACGCGGTCACCGGTTCTCTCCAGGTCTTCAGCGTGAGCGAAGCCGAGGAGGCCGTCTCCCCTAAAAAGAAGTCGACCAAGCCTGGTCTCCTCGATACTTATTCCGACGACGTGATTCTCTCCTTCGGCGTGCCCGAGGCGCTCCTTCCAGCAGTCAGGGCCGTCAAAACGGAGGACGCCTTGCTGGCTTTGGTCAAGCACCTCCCTGCCGAAGCCGCCGAGGCGTTAACCTGGCTGGGCGAGGGTGACTCCCTTGAAGAAGTGAGGGCTGCGGTCACGATCACACCGGTCAAGGAGAGAGTGAATACGAAGGACTTGGGCACGGCGCTGGAGAACCCCGACACCAAACGCCGGTTTGTGACTATCAAGTCGCAGGACGACTTGACTTCGATCCTCAGCGCCCCACTGGCCAAATGGCGAGTTTTCTTGCACCCAAGTCAGGATCGACTGGTCAGCAAGAAATTCAATGGGCCTGCTCGTGTTCTGGGCGGCCCTGGTACTGGCAAGACTGTGGTAGCCATGCACCGAGCCAGACATTTGGCTCGGGACGTTTTCAATGAGAAGACCGACCGCATCCTTTTCACGACTTTCACTGGCAATCTGGCCGAAAGTGTCGAGCAGAATCTCCGCAGCCTCTGCGCCGACGAGATGGATCGTATCGAGGTCATTCACCTGCACGCCTGGGCAGTGAGGTTCATGAAGACCCAGGGCGTGAATTTTCATGTTGCCTCCGAGGAAGAGATTGACCAATCCTGGGAAGAGGCCAAATCCATGGTCGGAGATCCCGACTTCGATGTGGGATTCCTGAAGCAGGAATGGGCGCTAGTCGTGCAGGCCAATGGCATCATCAACATGCCGGCATATCTTCAAGTGCCACGCACGGGCCGGGGCCGGACTCTGACCAAGCCCCAGCGGGGCAAGGCTTGGAAGGTTTTCGATGAGTTCCGTTCGGCCCTCAAGGACAAGGGTAAGCAAGAATGGCTGCAGGTGATACAGGAGACACGCCGCTACTTGGAGAAGAAGAACGAAATTCTCCCGTATAGGGCCGTCGTCGTGGACGAGAGCCAGGACTTCCACCCAGAAGAGTGGAAGCTGATCCGGTCGCTGGTTCCAAATGGGGCCAACGACCTATTCCTCGTCGGAGATGCCCACCAACGGATTTACGGTCGCAAAGTTACGCTCAAGGATCGCGGCGTGCTGATCCAGGGCCGATCTAGCACTCTCAAAATCAACTACCGGACCACTGAGCAAATTCGTAACTGGTCAATGGCTCTGATCCAGGGCATCGAGGTGGATGATCTGGACGGCGAGCAAGACCGAGAAAAAGGCTACAAGTCGCTCCTATCGGGGGACGCCCCAGAGGTACGCCGGTTCGATACCGCTGAGGAGGAAGGCAAGTTCTTGGCCGAGGCTGTCAAGGAACTACTCAAGCACAAACAAGCGGAAGAGATTTGTTTGGTGGCCCGAACTAAGAAGCTCCTGGAGGAGCGTTACCACCCATTGCTAAAAGCGGCGAATGTGCGGTGCATAGTGCTGGAGAAGCAGAACGAGCCTGGCGAGCCGGGGGTACGGCTGGCGACCATGCACCGGGTCAAAGGGCTTGAGTTCCCAGTGATGCTCCTGGCCGGGGTCAATTCTGGCCTCGTGCCGTTGCGGGTGTTATCGGTCGAGGAGGATCCCACTGCCAGGACCGAACACGAAGACCGGGAGCGGTCGCTCCTGTTCGTGGCGGCGACTAGGGCCAGGGACCTTTTGATCGTTACGGCCTTTGGAAACCCAAGCCCATTTCTCTCGAAGATATTCGGCGGAACCTAAACTCCGCGGCGATTTCACGCCTGAAGAGCCGGACGCAACGGAACCCTTGTGTCCACATTTCTCTTGCAATGTGTGAACGCAGAGGTAGCATCCTCACCCACAAAGGAGGATCAACACCATGCCTACCGCACGTGCCGTCGCTTACATCCGTGTCAGCACCAGCGAACAAGCCGACAGCGGCCTGGGCCTCGAAGCCCAGCGCCAGCGAATCCAAAGTTACTGTCAACTCAAAGGCCTGCAGCTCGGGCCTGTGTTCGAGGATCCAGGGCTATCGGGCGGCAAGCCACTCGCCAGCCGCCAAGGAGGAAGCCGGCTCCTGGCCGAGGCCCGCCGGACCCGCGCCGTAGTCGTCGTGGCCAAGCTCGATCGGCTGTTTCGCAGCGTCGCCGACGCGGCCAACACCATTGCTGATTTCGACCGGCTTGGTATTCAGCTTGTGGCCATCAGCGAGGCCTTCGACATGACGTCTCCCTACGGCCGGGCGATGAGCCAAATGTGTTCCATCTTTGCCGAGCTCGAGCGTTCCATGATCAGCGAGCGCACGCGGGCAGCCATGGCAGTGAAGCGCGATCGCGGCGAGCGGATATCGCGCTGGCCGCCCTTTGGCTGGGACTTTGGGCCAGGCGGAAAGCTGCAGGTGAATGGAGAAGAGCAGCGAGTCATCAAATACATATTGAGGCTGCGGGCCCGGGGCGTCTCGCTACGAGTCATCACCAGCACGCTGAACCGCCGCGGCATCGTGTGTAAGCGCGGGGGTCGGTGGTATCATTCCACCGTCATTCGGGTGTTGGCCCGAGCCGCGTAAGGCCCGACGCCCGTCGGCGAGGAGCAAATCCGGGGCGAGTCGAATACAATTCGAGCATTAGGGGATTCTTTCTAGAGTCTTTCCCGGAGCCGTGGGCCGTGCTTCTTGCCTACATTGACGAAAGCGGGACAGATGAGAAGTCGCCCGCCATGTATGTCCTAGGAGTACTCTACAAGCGCAAGGCGCAAAAAAAGCTGAACAGGGAATGGAAGAAAGAATTAAAACGATTTGGCATATCTCACTTTCATACCGTGGATTGTGCCCATGCGAAGAAGGAGTTTAAAGGCAAAAGAAGGGAGTTTTGTGACGAGGCGTACCAATCGTTCATCAAGATCGTAAAGAAGTACATCACGGCCGCAGTCTGCGTGGCGACAATACCCGAGAGCCAATTCAATGCACTTCGTAGAGGAAGGTTCGAGTACGGACAATACACAACGTGTGTATTCATCTGCATACAGCTTCTTTTAACTCACGCTCGTAAACTTGGGAACCACAAGGTCGATTTCTTTCTGGAGTCTGGACCAAAGCACGGACAGCTAGTGGAACTGATAAAGCTCGCAAGACACCACCCAACATGGCAACTTTTTCGAAGCTACGCTTTTGTGGAAAAGGATTTCGTTGGCTCTCTTCAAACGGCAGACATTTTTGCTTACGAATTTGCGAAACGCGCCAGAGATTACCAGACAGATCCAACAAAGGAAATCAGGAAATCGTTCAAAGCCCTCGCACGTAGCACTAATAATTGGACGGTTGCCCACATGGGGCCTGCGGAACTGGACTTTTTCGCAGATTCGCTAAATACAATGGCTCCCATCCCGAAAAAACCTGCCGATACTTGAAAGAACCGTCTATAATCCTGACGTTGTCCTTTGCCGCGCGACTGCCAGGACTAGCACCCTGGCGGCCGGCGCGGCGTGCGAGAAAGGATGGAACCCCTGGCCACTCTGTTCAAACCAACCCTCGTCACATACACGCTGAAAAACGGTTCCTAGCGCACGCCAGACGGCGTGACCAAGAACACACCGGGCGCCGTCCGCACGGTCAGCAAATCCAAAAAATGGTATGGGCGCTACATCAACAGCAACGGCCACACGATTCGAACTCCGCTTTCGGAAAGCAAGGCAAAGTCCAAGGAGGATCTGGACGTCCTTGCCGGCGAAGCCCGGAAAGAGCGCATCGGAATCACGGACAAATACAATCAGGCACGCTGCTCGGCCGCTCAGCGAGCACTTGGACGAATTCGAAACTGTAGGAACTGTTCTGGCGGTGAAAGGTAAGCACGAGTACCCCTATATTAGCGACGATTGAAGGATCCCAAGGCCGATCGCCAAACGGCTGCGGACAGAGAGGTGCCATGCCAAACGAGAATGTCGGGACGCCAAGCAAAGTCGAAAAACTCAAAGAGCGCATGCGCAACAAGCAAGGACTTCCGCCGACTAAAGCCGCCACACCGAAGGTGCCGACCGCGCCTACTCCTACCGCGCCCCCACCACCCGCGACGGTCAAGCACGCCTGCGGCCACGAGGCTCCGTTCCGGGAAATCGCCAAGGATAAATTCCGCAACGAGCGCTATCAGAAAGAACTGAAGCGTCCGTGTCCAACTTGCCGGGAGGCCAATAAAGGTGCCAATGAAGAGGCCTGGACGCAAGACCCATGAAGAAAAACAGGCGAAAAAGAAACTATCGTTTAACCACTTTTCCGATCCTGGGACCGGGGTTGGCTATAGTTTTATTTTCCATCACCTCGGGGTTGGCCAGTGGGAATACTCGCTTGTAAAGATGAGTAGTTCCCAAGAGGTTGGAAAAGGAACGTGCAAGAGCCTCCGCATGGGCATAGCGGCCATGAATGAAATTCTTTCGAAGCTTGAACAGCAGGAGGCGGCGCCGGGCCTGGCAGCACCATAAAATCAATCCACCGAAGGCATCGAATGACTATTGATCAGATCCGACCGCTCGTTCGCACCGGAATTGATGCACTTTTCGCACGCGATCCTGACCTGTTCCGGATCAACGCGAGCGAGAGGGCGATCGCGCACCACTTCGGGTGTCACCTGCAACTTGTATTCACCGAGTGGGACGTTGACTGCGAGTACAACAGAGATGGGCATGACGATCCCAAACTTGTGAAAGACCTCTCGAAAGAAGTGAGGCGACGGACTCGGCGTAGACTAGAGTTCAATGAAAACGTGAAGAGAGAGGGCGAAGCAGAGTCGGAGTCCGATTCGGTCTTTCCTGATGTGATCGTGCATCATCGCACGCGGCGTCTTCATGCCAATAACTTGCTGGTTGTGGAGATCAAGAAAACGACCAGTAATGATGGCTGGGATCTCGATCTGGAGAAGCTCAGGGTTTTCACGACCGATTTTAAGAGGCCGAACATGAATTACCATTACCAGGTCGGGCTGTTCGTAGAATTCAAAACGTGGAAACGATGGCCACCTCGAGGCGAGCTGATAGCAGAGGGCATTTGGTTCCAAGAGGGCAAGAAGATCGGACGAGCAGAGACCCTTGCCACCAGAGAGTTCGGGTAGCTGGGAGCGAACGCTAGACTTGCCGGGAGATGGGAGCCTAAACGGACAATATATCGCCCAATCGCCTTGCAGCGGAAACGCAGAATCGGCTTGAGCATCAATGCTTTAACTGCTTTCTACCAGCCCAAAGCCGGTCGACTGTCAAGACACGCCGACCACCAGAACCAGGATTGGGGCACGTCATGGGTGAAGCCAGATAATTACTCATTAGACGGTTTAAACCCAAGGCGCTTTATTCATCCGACCGACCGCCTTCGCGCTGACGGAGTTGACTCCCGCCGAAGAAGCAAGGATCGCCGCGCTCGTGAAGAAAGCGGTGAGCCGAGGACTGAGTCCCGGTTGCTTTCCACAGAACTTCATCGGAGTGTTTCAGCAAGCAGGTCCAGCCGATGCTGCTGCGGGGGCCGCCGGGCCAGCTTGGCAAGATCCGCCAAAATGGCCGGCAGTGGATTGGCTACCGTATTCCGCATTCGGCCCGGCGTGGCGAACTGGCGCCTGCATTCCGAGCAAGTGTGGATTGGCCAAGGCATGTAAGCTGCCTCGCCAGCGTCGAACTGAGGATGACCGCAGCTCGGACAGTTTACTGACCGCACCCGATCCTTCAGCAACGGAAGGACATTCTGGGCCATCAGCACGCGAACTATGACGGGGTCCAGCCGAACATCGTCGATGACGACTTCCGCGAATGTGTCATTAACCGTCGGCTCCGCTTCGCTTTCCGTGAGAAACGCATGGACGTGGATTCCCTCTTCCTCGTGTTTGCATTGCGTCCACAGGAACGCCGGATTCGAGCCCCAGATCTGGATGCCGCCGGGATACTCCGACTGCTTGATGTTCAGGTTTTTCGGAGCCAGCACGACCCTGTGTTCAGCCGCGCGGCAGGCATCCCGGACACCGACTATCGGATTACCGATTCCCCTCGCGCGGTCGTGGAAGTGTCTCCCGCAGCCAGCGCAGAGATGTCGGCGGTGAGGGTGGACGCTGAACCAATCTTTGTCAAGGTGCGGCCAGCCACAATGGATGCAGGTGACGAACCTCATTGAAAAACCGAATACTGAGCTGACCAGGTAATAGATTGCGTCTATCTGATTGACCAGGATGCCTTCGGTTGGCAGGCCCTTCCCCACAATCCGCACGCTCTGGTACGTCAGGTCGATTTCCTTCTCCGACTTCGGCGTCGGCCGGGCATGAACATGGATTCCGCGCTCCATCGGTAACTGGGTCGTGTCGTATACGGCAGGAGCGGCACCCCAAAGCGCGACTCCGCCGAGGTACTTATCCAGATCGAGAGTCTTGACCTCCTCGGCCCCAATCGGTTTTGTGTCCGCCGCGCGACACTTAGTCGCCGGCTTGCCGTACTTCGCCGTGGCATCGGCCCGGTGTGCGCGGCACCAGTAACGCGTGCCGCCGTCCCGGCGTTTCTCGATGGCTACCACGTCACAAGACTCGGCCCGACTGGCAGCCTCGACGGCCGAAGACAGGTTGGGACCGAACAGTGATGTCTGTTTCGTGGCCTGGCGTTGAGGCGTCCGGTTGTCGGTTCTCTGCTTCACCATCTCTTCACTCCTTAGCCCGCCACGAGAGCCGCAGTGATCAGCCCGCGACGCAGCACCTTCCGCTGGGGTCGATGCGCTGTCTTCTTCACCGCATCCAGAAGGGCACGCAGTTCGAGAATCTGCATTTCGGTCAGATTGCTGCACCGCCCGATAATTTCGCGGATCGAGTTCCCGTTCTTCTGAAAGACCTCGCGTAGAATTTCCAGTGTCTCCCGCCGACCCGCGGCCACTTCTTCCGCCGTTAGGAGCGCGATTGGGTTCTGGCCAATGACGTAGTTCTTAAGCCGCCGGGCGAACTGATCGTGATGGTCCAGTTCGTGCTGTTTTCCGTCGGCTGTTACGATCACGTTCCCGGTTACCTGGCCGTTGGGGAGCAGACTCAACCGCTGTTGCGGAAACCGTTCATATGCTTCGATCGCGCTGATTTTCTCCGCGATCTCGAAGCCGCCCAACACGACCTGATTGACGTTCCGCACCTTCCCAGAAACCACGAAGATGTGGTCGCCCTTCTGGAGCTTTTCCCGGATATCGGGGCGGCACGCGCCCAGCGTCGGGGTCGGCCCCAAATAGGGGTCATTCACATGCTTGCCCTTTTCCGGATCGTAGCCGCTGCTGATGACGTAGATCTTGCCGATCATGTCCTTAGTCCTTAGTGACAAAGTCCCATTTCAGCTTCTGCTTGAGGGCGTTGCCCTGCCACTGTTCGAGAATGCCGTCGTGCTGAAGGTGGCCAATCACGATGCCCGGGCCAACCCCGATGGACTCCGCGAAGTCATGAATCTCGTCATTGGTTAGCGTCCTCCCGTGAAGACGTAGGAACTCGGCGAGCGCGGCCGGCGGGATGAGCGTGTCGGCTGCGAACCGGTCCGCCTCCTCCTCGTACCTCGCCATCTCCGGATCGACCACGGCGTCGCCCATGTGGTCGACCGCGTTATCGATCACGAACAACCGCCGCAGACGGTGCAACAGGATGTGGGCCACCTCATGGAAGAAGGTGAACCACAATTGGTCGGCCCACTTGTACCGGATGGTCAGCCCCACCATCGCGTGCTTGTCGCTCAGCCACCGGGCACACCCGCTGATACGCGTGCCGGGCAACTCGGGAACGAGAACAAGCGCCACCCCGGCCTTCGAGCAGACCAACTGGGCTCGGTCCAAACCGTCCTGGGTTTTCTCCCGCGTCAACCATCGCAGCTCGTCCAGGGACCCCCGTAACTTTGCTTCATCGAATTCTGCAAGTGGGATCTGGCTGGCGATGATCTCCGCTTCTCGGACCCACGCCGCGAGGGCCTCCCTACGAAAGTCAAACTGTTGCGTTTGCCGGAACGCGACTGCATAGTCACTCCACTTCGCTCGCCACGCGTCGGGCGACGGAACGTCGAAGAATTTCAGAAGAGCGTCAGCGTCGGACATGCCCTCCGGCAGCGAGAACTTCAGCTTTCGCATGACGCTGACCGGGAAGATCCGACTCCAGTCGGACGGCTTCATAGCCGGAGGTGTCTGCACGCCCGCGTTCGTCTCGATCCGGGTGACGAACCCGCCGACGGAAACGATCCCATTCCCCTCCTTCTCCGCCATCCGGAGCAGCCAGTCTGGGTTGATATTCAGTTTCATACCGCACTCCCGCTAGAGTTTGACGTAAAGCGCGCCGCGATCTCGCGGGTCATCTCGTAGTACGGCAGGCCCTCATAGGACGGATCAGGTCCGCAACAGTGCATCCTGCAATCCTCCCGATAGAACTCTTCGGATTGGGGAAGGGCGTGCAGGCCGATCCGTCCGTGAAACCCCTCGTCGTAACTCATTTGCACCGCCGTTCGCATGAGCACTGCGCCGATACCACCGTAAAGCGGCGTGTCCACCATCATTGCGAGATTCCAAGGAGCCGACTCCAGATAATCGATGTAAACGAGCGGCTTGCCCGCCTCGGGGTCGAGCCTAGCCTGCTTGCCCGCGAGCATTACCATGAGCAGCCCCTGGATTTTCCCAGCGCACTCGATGCCGCAGCACCGATAGGCGAGGAACTGCAACTTTTGGCTTTTCCTCTCCCAGTCCCAGAGGAAGTGCTGGGGGATCTCTTTGAACCTGCCCGCGCTTTGGAGCTTTCGCGCGGCTACGAGCCGTATAGGCCCCCATGCATTCTC
>Ga0207114_1008_pt1 | contig 67257 bp, 70 predicted proteins | sample Alteio_BWMinHeat_70_FD_153560 | JGI IMG/M metagenome (GOLD analysis project Ga0207114, IMG submission 153560) | Enriched cells from forest soil in Barre Woods Harvard Forest LTER site, Petersham, Massachusetts, United States -... | ecosystem: Environmental > Terrestrial > Soil > Temperate forest >... | reverse complement strand
GATCTGGATTCTCCGGCCCGGCCGGTGATCGCCTTGCTGACCGATTCGCGCGGCCAGCCTTTGCCTGCGCCGCAGCATTTGGACTTATCGCGCAGTACGGGTCGAAGCATCGTTCGCTCCTTGGCGCCCGCCGAACAGAGACACGTGCTGGGAAAACATCACCCGGAATTGCTGTGAGGGTCAGTAGTCCGTTGTCCGTGGTCAGTAGCAAAGAACAATAATTATTGGCCGTCTACCGACAAAGTTAATTGGCTGTCCGGCGTTGAGCATATTGCAAATCTGTCCGGCGAAGATGCTGCGGCTACGGACTACTGACTACGAACTACTGACTACTGACGAACTAGCCATGAACCGCGATCCTGGAGATTACCTTAGCGCGACGAAACACCCCTGGCCGTGCTTTCTATTCTTGTTGCCGTTTCTGATGGCTTATGAGGGAGGTGTGCTCTGGCTGGGAGGAACCCACCCCGAGGCGCTGCGCAACGGGGCCGACACGTGGCTGCACTGGGGATTGGACTCGTTCGGTCTGCATGAGTTGTACTGGGGTCCTGCTTTGATTGCCGTGGGGTTCCTGGTGTGGAGTTGGTGGCGGCGCGACGACCGGCCCTACGATTTAATTGGCGTCTACTTGGGGATGGCCATCGAAAGCGTGGTCTTTGCCCTGGGGCTGTGGGGCCTAAGCCGCGAACTAAGTCCGTTCCTGGAGAAATACGGCAGCACTCTCAACACACCACCGCCTGTCAATCCGGCGTTCGTCCACGTCATCACGTTCTTGGGCGCCGGCATTTATGAAGAAGTGCTATTTCGCTTGCTCTTGTTCACCGGTCTCGTGTGGCTCGGCCTGCACCTGAAGATTCCCCAACTGATTGCCGTCCCGATGGCAGCTGTCGGCTCGGGCCTGCTCTTTTCGGCCGCCCATCACATCGGCCCCTATGGAGAGAAATTCGACGGCTACGTCTTTTTGTTTCGAGCTTTGGCCGGAGTTTATTTCGCCGTGCTTTTCAAAGTCCGCGGTTTCGGAGTGGCGGTCGGCGCTCACGCCATCTACGACGTGCTGGTGGGCGTGATCTTCAACAGCGGACAGTAGTTCCCGACTTCCTACGACATGGCTGGGTATTTCAAAATGCAAATTGCAAATTGCAAATTTGCATTTGCAATTTGCAATTGCTAATTAATATCGGCGGAATCCTCCCGCCACCAGGGATAGCAGGAACAGGATGATGAAAATCACAAAAAGGATCCAGGCGATCTGGCTGGAGATGAAGGAGACACCGCCCAAACCTAAGGCTCCGGCAATCAGGGCAATAATCAGAAACAGCAACGCGAGACGTAACATATTTTTCCTCCTAGGGCATTACACCCAACTTGTGAAAGAATTATTTAAGGGTTGATGGAGCCACAGCCGCGGCCGCCGGCACTGGCAGGCCGTCCGTGGCGCCGGCAGGCATGTCAAATCGGCTGACAATGACCGTCACGTTGTCTTTCCCGCCTTGTCGATTGGCTTCCTCGATCAGTTTCTGACAGGCGAGCTGCGAGTCCGCATGATTCATCAAAACGTCGGCGATTTGCTGAACCGAAAGCATTTCCGTCAAGCCGTCGGAACATAACAAGACGACGTCCTCCGGTTCCAACTCCAGTTTGTGAACTTCCACGTCCAAGCCGCGTTTCTCACCGCCGACGACATTGGTGATCACGTGGCGAAGAAAATGCCGAGGCGCCTGCTCGGGGGTGATGACTCCCATGGTCAGCAGTTGATCCAAAATCGTATGGTCATGAGTGATCTGATGAAGCGTTCCTTTGCGGAACAAATAGCAGCGGCTATCGCCCACGTGCACGACAAACAACTCCCGCCCGAGGATGTAGGCCATGGTGACCGTCGTTCCCATGCCATGAAGCTCGGGGCGACGGGAGGCTTCTTCGATGATGCGGGCGTCGGCCTGCCGAAGAGCATCTTGGAATTCTCCAATCAGGTGATTTTCTTCTCCCTGAAGGTGGAAGAACCATTTGAGGTGGTTCAGTGTGAAGGCTTCAATGGTCTCCATGGCCAAGGCGCTGGCTTGCTCGCCGGCTTGGGCGCCCCCCATGCCGTCGGCGACCAGGAACAAGTGCCCTTGCTCATAGCTAAATTGCGTCTTGGGTTGAGCCAAGCTGGACTGGTGCACGCGCATCGCCTTGGAAAGCTCCGCCACCAGGAAGTGGTCTTCGTTGTTGCTGCGCACGCGTCCCCGGTCGGTCATGCCACAGCTGCGGACCCGGAGCGGTCTCCCCTTGTCGTTCCAGTTCGGCACATTCGGGATGATGCGAGTGGCGATGGTAGCTTGGTCAGTCATGCGAGTTCCTCGATTCGACTCGGACGTTCAGCAGGCAGGATTCGCTAGACCTGTTGTCGACGATCGTGGGCGCCGATTCCCGCTCTTCAAGGCCCCATGGTTTCCCGAAGAACTAGGGATGTTCCAGGCGGAGTGGGCAACGCCTTGGGGCTTTATCCAATTGGGGGGACCTCGAAGCAGTCGTCTCGGTCGCCCCCGATCGCCAACAGAAGATTCCTGGCCCGTTTTGTCAATCACCAACGCCGATGTCCATGTTGACATTTTCCAAGAGCAAAATCGTCTCATCTTCTTTGTGACGCCGTATATCGCTTATCAGCTGCTGCACTCGGCGACGGATGTTCAATAGAACATTGATCTTCGGGCCATCGGCAAAGGGCTGAGCTATGGTTTGCAGCTCTTGTCGTAAGGCTTGAGTCATCGCTTGCAGGCTTTGGTGATCCCGACCCAGTTGATGGACGCGCTGATCGGCGGTCGGCATCATGGGTCCTTTGAGTTCATCCGGAGCAAAAGGACCGGCGGGGGCATCGGCTGTTCCGATGTGCTGTTGCAAGGCAGAATCGATTTCGGCCAAACCCCAGCCGACACGCTCCGCCCAGGCCTGGGCGCGACCGCTCAAGGGCGCTCTCAGGCATTCCTCGAGCCTCTCCAAGGCCCTCATCAGAGGTTCGTCATCCATCCGAACGATGCGATCGCCAGCCATTGGTGCCTCTTATAGCTGCAAAGCCCGTGCCGGGAAAACTAAGCCCGTTGCCCCTCGCATCCCCATTCCATTCTCCGTTGAATCAACGATGATTGCGGGCTCGCGAAAAATGGACTGCATTAGTGGATCGGTCGTTTCTCAGTGCCAGGCAAAGGGATGCCCAAGGCCCTGCTTCTGCATTAAAGCCCTCCGTCAACTGCTGCGGAAATTCACCGGAATAAAGATGGGTACAAGTTTTGCTCTGCTTGAAAGAAGTCCGCATCCAATCAACAAACAGACGCAACCCAGCAAACAAAGAGAACGATTTCATTCAACCACGATTTCGGAGGCAAAAGTAATGAGAAATTTTCTCGGTTTCTTGGTCATTGTGGCGATTGTGGTCCTAGCGGTGGGCTACTATCTCGACTGGTTTAAGTTTTCCAGTGCCAGCTCGGGCAGCACCTCGGACTTCAGCATGCAGGTGGACAAGGACAAGATGAAGGCAGACACGGAAAAGGCCAAGGCGAAAATCCAAGAATCCACTCAAGGCCTCAAGGAAAAGATTAAACCGGGGACAGAGCCGGCGAAGAACAAGACCAATTAGGCTCCGGAAAATCCGCCCCAGTCCCAATCGGCCCATGAACAATCGTCGCTCGCCGACGCTAGGTGACTCGCCGGGAGCCGCGCCTATTGGCGGCATGCAAAGTGCACGACCGGTTCCGTCGCTTGGCGATCCCGGAAAGGAATGCATTTATGCCTTTAATCCAAGGAGGACCTCCCGAATGGATCTGGGAAAGGACCCCGGACACGATCCGTTGGGAGTTGGTTCCGTCAAATCCTCCGGACCGCGAGACCCGGTACGAGCTGCGTGTGCAGTGCGGTCTGGAGATCATGCGCTGGCAGTTTTTCACTCGGGAAGAGATAGCCGATTTATGCGGGGTTCTGACTGCCCGTTTGGAGGAGTTAGACCAGTCTTTCTTGGCCAAAAGGTCGTGAGAAGGGTTTGCGCCACCCGGCGCAGAATCCTTCTCTTGTTTCCGAGCCATTCACTGGGAAGCCCAAATGAGCGGAACGGGTTCCTCATGGGGCTTTTCACTATTCTTGTTTTTCGGTGTCGGCCCTTCCGGGGCCGGGAACGAAAAGGAGGTTAGACGATGTACAGACGGTATCTGGGTATTTCGGCTGTAGCGCTGGCGGGACTAATTGCCCTAGCCGGTAACGCTGCGGCCCAGGAGAAGCGCCAAGGATCAGGAGAGCGGCGGGAAGGGGCTAGCTCGGGCGAGCGCCGGGACGGTGCCAGCAGCGGCGAGCGGCGAGAAAGCGGTGAACGCCGGGACGGTGGCAGGGTCGAAGGCGAGTTCCGATCCGGAGGCTATTATGGGCCTTACGGCGGCAGCTATTACGGCGGCCGCGGCTGGTACGGCGATCGTGGGTGGAATGGCGATCGCGGCTGGTACGGCGATCGCGGCTGGGGCTCCTATGGCTACGGCTACCCGATGTATGACAACAGCTCCGTGGATTACGGCTCCGACGGCTATTACGACGATGGCTCGTATGGTGGTGGTCGCCGCCGCGGACGGTTTGGTCGCCGTCGCGGAGGAGACTACTCTTACGGCAGTTACGGCTCCGGCAGTAGTTGCCATGGTGGATGCCATGGAGGTCACTATGGCTCTTCCTGCCATGGCGGCGGTTACTATGGCGCCGGCTGCACTGGCGGCCATTATGGCGCGACTAGCGCGACCAATGGCAATGCTTACGGGGCGATGTCTGCCAACGGTGGGGCGATCATCCAGTTGAAGGTGCCTGCGGACGCGACGGTGACCTTTGACGATCAGCCGACCCAGCAGACTGGAGAAGTTCGCCAGTTCATTACGCCTGCACTTGAGGCGAACAAGAATTTCTCTTACTCGGTCCATGTGAAGAGCCAAAACATGGACGAGACCCGTAAGATCAAGGTCAACCCTGACAAGCAGGTCACGATGGATTTCACCATGCCTCAGGGTGAAAGCCAACGGGCCGCGCCCGAACAAGCTCCGGCGCCGGGCCGAAAATCCTACGGTGCGACAAAAGAAGGCGCGCATCACGAGGGCAGAGAAGCTGCTCCTGCCCCGGGCGCTGCTCGAGAAGGAGCCCCCGCTCCGGCTCCCGCAGCCAAAGAGGAAATCGCTCCGCTAGCCAGTGGCGATATCCACGAAGGAACAGTCGTTAGCTTCAACAACGGGAAGCTGGAAATGACCGATGCGGAGCATGGGAAGCACTCCCATCAACTGTCCCCGGATACCAAAGTCTTCATCGATGGTCAGCCGGCCAAGGCCGAAGATCTCAAAGCTGACATGAAGATCAAGATCACCAACAAGAAGGGTGATCAGCAAACGATCACCCGGATTGACGCTCAGTCCAAAGACAAGAATGAGGCTCAGCCCAAATCAAACGGGGCTCCGCCCAAAGCCAAGAATAACGAGGCGCCCCCCCAACCGTAACCCTAAACAAGCCCAGGCGGACGTTGGATGCATCCAGCGTCCGCCTGGGCGAGTTGAGAAAGATTTCTTTTTCTTCGAGATCGCTTGCGGCCTCGCAACCGCAAGCGATTTTGTGTTTAATCGGTTTCCGCAAGGTTCGCGAACCAGAAGAGAACTTATCGCGAGGCGACCTCGGGCGAATCCATCAAAATCAAAGCGAAGCCATCCCACCAATAGAAGAACCGCTCTCGGCTCATGGTGCGCACCCGATGATCGGTATCGTTGGGATCGATAATGCGGACCTCCTCCGTTCCCAAGTCTACGAGCGTGACGATATGGCCCCCGGCTCCCGGATAGAGTTCCCGGAAGCCGATCACGACTCCATGATTCTTTTCGAGCGCCGATAGGAGAATCCGCGTGTCGAACTGACCTCGTTCTTGGAGCTGATAAGAGATGCGTCTTTCAGCCAGGACTTGTTTAAGATCCTCGGGACAAGCCAGGCGAGCGTTTTTGTCGGTGAGACCAAAGAGGGATTTGATACGCTGGTGCCGGCCCAAGGTCTCCAGGGCGCACCAGCCGCATCGGCCTGGCGGCCGATTGCTCACCCGACAATCCATGGGAATGTTGACTTCAGCGCAAACTTCCCCAGCGGACGTCCAGAGAAACAGTCCCGCGAGAAGCGGGATAATTCTCATCATCGGATTCCCTCCCGGAACTGAAAAGTTGGAATGCCATCTTTGGCCCGATGGGCAAAACAAAACTAAGTTAGTGATAGCTTATTTTTTCGGCGATTTCCAGATCAGAAGAAAAGAAAATGAGGAAAATTAGTGAGCTGAGCGGTTCCCCGGGGGTAACTCATCGGTTTGCGCCGGTTGATTTATCGGTTCGCCTCGCCCAATGAAATCCCAAGTGAGAATCAAGCACGAGGCAGCAGGGGATGAGGGTCGCTGGAAGCGAATTGCTCTACCTTTTCCAAAAATGATTGAAGAAAGGCTATCAGGGCTGAGAGGGGTCCGATAGACAGCAATTGGCGGCGGGCGCCTGGTTGCCGATGCCGGATCTCGAGGATCGAAGATTGAGAATCGAGGATCGACAGGACCGGTTGTTGACCGGTTCCATGATCAATCCTCAATCCTCAATCCTCGTTCTTCGACCGTGGCATCAGGCCACCAGGACTCCCTCGCCTGGATTCTCCAAGTACAAAAGAGTGGTCAAATAGTCGCGGAGGTTGCGCGTAAGCAAGAAATGCTCGCGGACAAACTCGTGACCGATCCGTCCCATGCGCTGGCGTTTGTCGGCGTAGCGCAGCAGGTAGCGAATGCGGTAGGCGGCGCCTTCGGGCGAATGAACCAAAAAGCCGGTGTGATAATCGTGGACCTGCAAGGTGATGCCGCCGCAGGCGCCGCCGATCACTGGTTTCCCTTTCCACAGAGCTTCCGTCACCGTCAGGCCGAATCCTTCTTTGACCGACTTCTGCAAAACGATCAAAGCCGATCGCTGCAAAGCGTTGATGGCCCGGTGCGAGTCCGGAGGCAACAGCAAGATTTTCAGGTCCGGGTCCTCGCCGGCTCGTTCCATGACCTCACGAAGCACCTCGCTCCCCTCGGGATCGTCGCTGGCCGTGCCGCCCGCCAGGACCAACTGCAGTCCCGGGTGATAAGGCTTGACGAGGCGGTAAGCGGCAATGACTCCCAACGGGTCTTTGAAGCGATCGAACCGCGATACTTGAAGTAAAAGCGGTCGATCCGTGTCCACCCCCAGCTTACGGACTGTCTCTATGCGCTCTTCTTCGGAGATCGCGCAGTTCTTGTCGGACAGAGGGTCGATCGCGGGCGGAATGAGGAACATGGGGCACGGCAGAGGGCGCGTAAAAGCCGCCATGGAAAACATGGTCGCCTGATAATCTGGAATCGCCTTTTCCAAGTATTTCCAGATGGAGCGATTCGGCCGCGAGCAGTCGATGTGGCATCTCCAGACCCAGCGGCCCACTTTTCCCTTGGGAGTGAAGCGGGGCAGATAAATCGGCTGCGGATCGTGAATGAAAACAACGTCCGCCTCCAAATTGAGTCGCCGCGCGTTTTCCTGATTCACCTGGTAATGGAGGTCGAAATCGCTATCGCGCAGAATGACCGGCAAGCCTTGCATGCCGTTATGAAAGGCCTTGGTGACGCGGTAGAAATCGGGGTTTCCCTCGATCACCTCCCAGCGCGCCGTCAGTCCCAGCTCCCCCATGAGAGGAATCATCCACTCGAGGATTTCCGCGACTCCGCCGCCCACGCGCGTCGAGTTGACGTGCACGATCCGCTTGCCGTGCAGCCGGGCCGCCAGTTGCCGTAGCCTTTGCACTTCCGCCGGCCCGACGATCTCTTCATAGCGATCAAGAAGTTTCATGGGAATGGCCTCGTGAGCTGACCTTTAACGTCCCGGGCATGCATTATGCGGTAACCTTCAGGAGAACCTGCGGTTCGGCTAAGTAGAGACGAAAAACTTCGATGAATTCCTGGCGCAACTGGTTGAGGTTTAAGAAGTAGAAGTCCACGGCTCGAAGATGCGCCACCAGGGCCGGGTCCGCCCCGATTTTCTCCAACCACGCCGAAAAATCGTCCGAGTTGTTGGCGCCGCTGCGCCGCCGCGCCTCATGCACGTGGTAATACAGCGATCGCGAGGAAATGCGCGGCAGCGCCTGCGCCAGGGCCGCCAAAGTCATCAAGCGCTCCCCCGTGTCAAAGGCCATTACCCGAGAGCTGGCCAAGTGCAGCTCCAAGCCGGGCCGGCACCAGGGCACTCGCTCCAGCCCCCACAGCCGATCCTCGATGGCATTCACCAACATCGCTCGCAGAGCAGGCAGAGGTTGTTGATAAGGATCGACCAGGCCCAGCTGCTCGGCCAAACCGCGATCCCCCAGCGCGTCCCAGCACCATCGCGCCAAGTCGTTCGGGAATTCATACAGCTCGAAGTGATCGTCCAAGGCGCAGCGCATCATGTGATGCTCCAGAACCGTGTCCGGCACGGTCCGAAGCGCATCGAGCAGATCGCGGAGATTGGAGCAGCTTCGCCCAACCGCTCGGCGGGCGAGACTGCAGTCGAACAAGGCAAACGGTTCCAGAGGAGTCACGGGCTCATTCTCCCATTCAAAGGGCTCCGCTCTCACGGCGGGGCGATACGGTTTCTCTTGAAATGACGTGATCGCTTCCTTTCCGGAAACATCCGACTCGCCACGCCATTCTGCCAAGCAAAACCAAACTGGCAGCTATCAAAGAAATAGTTATCAACGATCATACCTGACTGATTGAGACTGCGGCGCACGAAGGGCCCGCAATTTCCCACTGAAGGGCAATTCGTATGCCGTGCGCACGATTCCGCAGACTTGGCAAAAGAGGCAGGAAAACGCTGCGAAGTTTGGGAAATCCCTTGCCCGCACATGGAAAAGTTTTTGCGCAAAGTAAAGTGCAAGGCGCATGGAAAACGGCGGGCCTGCAAGCTACCCGCCGTTTCCCTATCGCAACGCCACGCGCTTCACTCGATCTAAGCAGCCCCTGAAGCGGCTCAAATCCTTTTCACGCGAATCTCTGTAGCAGTCATCTTGCCGTTCTTTTTGTCAAACGTTATCGTGGCTTCATCTCCTTTCTTGAGATCGCTGAGGGTTCCTTCCTTATCGCCGATGAGCACTTTGCACTTGGCCGCCGCGTGGAAGGTTTGATCCTTCTGCAGACTGTCGGTCAAAACTACCTCATTCTTATCGGCAGCCACGGACTTGATGGTGCCCTGAGCTTCGTCCGCCAGAACCGGGGCCGTCAGTCCCAGCATGAATACCAGGGCCAATGCCACGAGAGTCCACTTTGGCAAGCGAATCATGGGTAAACCTCCATTGGAAACCACGCTGATCCGTTCATCTCACCGCGAGATGGGGATCATCGTAAAGCGAAAAAACAATCGCCCAAGCGCCGGCGTTACATCGCCATCTAGAGAGTTGGCCGGGAGAAGGACGAAACTGGACAGGCCGCCCGATACCTTGGTCCGAAGTTTCGGGGCCCTCTTCCCGGCCACCTCGATCCATGACAATCTCCAATAAGGGCTATCCCGTTGGTTGCAAATGCAGTGCCGCTTTTAGAGACCCTTATCTTCCCATGATGATCAGAATGCCAGCGACGATGGCCAAGATAGCCAACAGTGTCCCAATGCTCAGAGTTATAGTACCGCCGCCAAGAAGCCCTAGAGCACCTGTGGCGATCAGCCAAATACCCAACAAGAGCATGCCAAGATTACTCGGGACTTTCATGGTGCGCACTCCAAGATCGATCCGATTGATGGTGCTGGGAATTTGTTGTGGATCGAGTGGATAAGGATGAGCAAAAAGGATGCCGGCCATGGGAATCACGGCCAGCTGCGGAAATGACTTATTCGAAAACAGAGCAGCTGAGCCGATTATTTGAAAACGGACTTGTTGATTTGGAAGCCCGCGATGCGGGCGGAAAGGGTACGGCGCGACAGGCCGCACATTTCTGCGCAACGGCCCACGTGCCCGTGGCTTTGCTCCAACGCCTTGCGAATGTATTGTTGCTCGACGTCCGCGCAAACCTCACGCAGCAAGTCCGGCAACGGCCGGTTCAAGTCGATGGCGAATGGCAGCTTCGGTTGCGCGGGGTTGGTTAGCTCCGCCGGCAAGTTTTCCAATTGGATGGCGCCACCCGTACTCGTGACGCAAGCGCGCTCGATGGCGTTTTCCAACTCCCGAATGTTGCCCGGCCAGGAGTATTTCAACAAGGCATCCATCGCTTGAGGTGAAAACTGCTTGGGCGCCTCCCCGCCGCGCGTGTACTTCTGGACGAAGTGAGCCGCCAGGAGCGGAATGTCCTCGGGCCGCTCGCGAAGGGGCGGCAAATCGATCTTCACCACGTGGAGACGGTAATATAAGTCCTCCCGGAACTTGCCCTCTTGCACCAAGCGCTGCAACGACCGATTGGTGGCGGCGATGACGCGCACGTCCACCTCGATGCTTTCCGTACCGCCGACGCGCTCGAAACGCCGCTCCTGCAAGACGCGAAGCAGTTTGGCTTGCATGGACGGGGGAATGTCCCCGACTTCATCGAGAAAGATGGTGCCGCCGTCGGCCAGCTCAAAGCGGCCACGCCGCTGATTCATGGCGCTCGTGAAGGCGCCTTTCTCGTGGCCGAACAATTCGCTTTCCAGCAAATTCTCCGGCAAGGCTGCACAATTAACGGCGACGATCGGACCCGTTCGGCCCTGAGTGGCCGCGTGAATCGCCACCGCTACCACCTCTTTGCCCGTGCCCGTTTCGCCTTCGATCAACACCGTCGTGCTCGTCTGAGCCAAATTGCCAATCAATTCGAACACCCCATGCATTCGCGGATTCTTACTCAGGATGTTGTGGAAAGAATATCGGCCATTGATCTGCTCGCGCAGGCTGGCGACCTCATCCTGCAAGACCCGATCTCGCAACGCTCGATTGATGACCAAACGCAAGTGCTGCACGTCGATCGGCTTGGTCAGAAAATCATAAGCGCCCAGACGCATCGCCTGCACCGCTTCGTTGATGCTCCCGTAACCAGTCATGACGATGACGGTCACGGGGATTTTCTGCTTTTGAATCTGCTCAATCAGCTGCATGCCGTCTAAGCCGGGCATCTTCATGTCGGTGAGAAAGATACTGTAGTTGTGCTGGGTGAGCGCTTTCATCGCCTTCTCGCCGTCGGTTGCGGTTTCCACCACAATTTGCTCATCGCTTTCCAGCAATTCTTTGAGCGATTGACGCGTACGCTCACTATCCTCAGCCAACAAGATTCGGCGTTTCATGGTTAGATTCCCTGGATGATTGAATCCTCCCTAGCCGTCAGCAACAAATCGCTCGACAACCTTTTGTCGTTGTTCAGCCACGCATTGGAGGGAGAATTAGGGCGTCCAGCACGCCAGTGAGCTGGATATGAGGCCACAAACCGATTCGCTGTGAACGGATCGAACTAGGCCAGGCTGGCCTGTCGGCAAAGTTCACACTGTGATTATATCCTATTTGAGCAATGGTTTGCCGACAAGTGAGAAAAAAAATGATCGGAATTGGGAGAGATTTTGCCAAAGATCCCTAAAGCTGATTAATTTCACCCGACAGAATGCCCTCGGCGATGGCCAGCATCGTTTGACGGCGATTCATGGCCGCTCGCTGGATGCGGCGGTAAGCATCCGCTTCATTGAGATGTTGGCGTTTCATGAGAACGCCCTTAGCTCGCTCGACAATCTTGCGACTCTCCAGGGTCTGCCGAAGCGAAGTATTCTCCGAGGATAAATTGCGGAGCTCTTGGAAACGCGCCCAAGCCACTTGCAAAGCCGGCCCGAGCTGATGTTCGTCGACAGGTTTCACCAAATAGGCCAATACGTGCTCTTCCATGGCCCGGCGGACCAGGTCCAAATCCCGGTCCGCGGTGATAGCGACCGCGGCTATGATCTGTTGCTCGTAGATTCGCTTGAGTGCTTCCAACCCATCCAGAGCCGGCATGTGAATGTCAAAGACAATAATATCCGGTTTTTGTTCTAAGACTGTCCGGATCATTTCAGCGCCATCCGCAGCCTCGCCCACGACTTGGTACTGGGCGTCTTTTTCCAGAGTATTGCGAAAGAATAGTCGGATGGAAGGGTCGTCATCTGCGATGACGATTCTTAAGGTCTGCAAAGCAGCCGTTTCCATGTGACCGTCCTTTGGGGGCATGAGTTTCATGGCCAGGGTAGCCGCAAAGCTTGTGCCGCCGCCTTTATTTCCAAGTTGCAAAGCCTGGGAAGGATAGGCGGAGATCCGTTTCGACCCTCTCAGAATACCAACAGGCCAGGAAGAACACAAACAAGACACCCCGAAAACAACCCAAATGGAGGTTACGTTTCGCGCGTGCCCGGAAAACGGCTTATACGACCGGGCGCGAAACTTAAGCCTCTAACGCGATTAGAACCACTAGATGTGCTAGATAGCGGTCTCGCCCTCCGGCAAGCCGGAAGTGATGCCAGCATCGGCCGGGAGCCACACTTGGCAACGGCATCCACCGTCCGGCTGATTGACCAGGCTGATTCGCCCGCCGTGGAGCAGCACCAGCTTTTGAGCCAGCGCCAGACCTAGCCCTATGTGACCCGGTTGCGTGCTGAAGAAGGGACGAAAAAGTCGAGCGCTGACTTCGGGCGATATCCCTGGCCCGTCGTCACGAATGCACCACTGCACGTTGCCGGACAATGGATCGGCGCTGGTTTCAAACGTGACTTGGCCCCGAGCCGCTTGGCAGGCATTAGCCAGAAGACTCTTCCCGACTTGAGCAATCCGATCCGGATCGGCGCTGACCATGGTCGGTTGGTCGGCACGAGCCGTCAATTGAAGATGGGGGCAGCACCGACGGGCGGCCTCCGTGAGTTGGCTCGCCAGGCCGGCCAAGTCCACCGTCTGCCGACTCAACGTCAGCGGACAAAGAAAATCCTGGATTTCATCCAGGAGCTGACGACAGCTTTCCGCCCGCTCGCGCAATCGAGTCAACACATCCCGTTCCGTTCGCCACTCCGACGGCAGACGGGTTTCCAGGATGGCCACGCTCGCATAGACTTTCTGGAGAAAATCGCCCAACTCGTGTCGAAGCGATCGGCCCAGCGATTCAGCCAGTCCCGGCACGGCACGGACTTCGCGATCAGAAATGGTAGCGGACAAGACTTTTCTCCCGAGACTGAGATTTAGGGCGGAGGAATCTCGCAGGGATTAATCAATGATACGATGCCAAGAACATGGAAAGCAAGTGCCGGGCCGCAAAAGCATATTATTCCATCTCCTGCTGCTGGCCCGCCAAATGGAAAGCTCGTTGACAAGCGAATCCCTCTCTCGTATAGTTGCGTTTAGTTTAGGACTAAGCTAAATCTTGTCTGACTGTCTTTGCCGCTGGTTCAAAGTCGTACCAGCGGTGCCCGACATCATCCAACAATCCACACATTTCGGCAACGCCGCCGAATCCACGAAAGGCACGCCAGACGGTCTCCCGTCTCGTCGCCCACGAAAGGCCCGATACATGGTCGAAACGACTTTGCAGGAGCGCCCCAGTCTCCGGTCCGACGGAACCGACGGCGCTGTCGCCCATCGTTTGCTGGCCGCCGACATCATCATCGCCAATGCTCCCGACCCGGTGTTCGTTTCCGACTTGGAGGGGAAAATCCTTCAAGCCAACGACGCCGTCTCTCAGCTTCTCGGCTTTCGTCAAGACGAGGTGCTGGAGCAATCGTTGTCCCGCTTCATCAGTCCGCGGGAAACTCAGGAGTTCATGGCGGCGCTGCGGGAAGTCGTCGAGCGCGGCGTGACCCGGAACGCCGTCCTCAATCCCCGCAGCTCGCGCGGCGAAGTCATCCCGACCACTTTGAACGCTTCCGCGTTGCGCGATTCGAACGGCAAGGTCATCGGCGCCATCGGCATCCTCCGCGACATGCGCGAGCTGGATAAAGCCCGCGCCTATGCCGAAAGTCTCATCAAGAATGCTCCGGACCCGTTGTTCGTCTCGGATCTGGAAGGCAAGATCCTCCAAGCCAATGACGCCGTGTCCCAACTGTTGGGCTTTCGACCGGACGAGCTGATCGAGCAATCGCTGTCGCGATTCATCAGTCCGCAAGAAACGCGCGAGTTCACGGCCGCTCTTCGGGAGGTCGTGGAGCGCGGCGTGACCCGCAACGCCCGGCTCAATCCCCGAAGCGCCTCCGGGGAAATCATTCCGACCACCTTGAACGCCTCTGCACTGCGCGATCCGGATGGGAAGGTGATCGGAGCCATCGGTATCCTCCGTGACATGCGCGAGTTGGACAAAGCCAAAGCCTACGCTGAAAGCTTGATCAAGAATGCTCCCGACCCGGTGTTCGTTTCCGATCTCGAAGGTAAGATTCTTCAAGCCAACGACGCCGTCTTCTCATTGCTGGGATTTCGGCCGGATGAATTGATCGAGCAATCGCTGTCGCGGTTCATTAGCCCCCAGGAGACGCGCGAGTTTACGGCCGCTCTTCGGGAGGTGGTGGAGCGCGGCGTGACGCGCAACGCCCGCCTCAATCCCCGCAGCGCCTCCGGCGAGGTCATTTCCACGGCCCTCAACGCCTCGGCCTTGCGCGACCTGGATGCCAGCGTGATCGGCGCCATCGGCATCCTTCGCGACATGCGCGAACTAGACAAAGCCAAGGCCTACGCCGAAAGTCTCATTAAGAACGCTCCGGACCCGGTATTCGTCTCCGATCTGGAAGGTAAGATTCTCCAGGCCAACGACGCCGTTTTCGCCCTCCTCGGATTTCGCCCGGACGAGCTGATCGAGCAATCGTTGTCGCGGTTTATTAGTCCGCAAGAGACGCGTGAGTTCACCGCGGCCCTTCGCGAGGTGGTCGAACGCGGGGTAACTCGAAACGCCCGCCTCAATCCTCGCAGCGCCTCCGGAGAGATCATTCCCACCACCCTCAATGCCTCTGCCTTGCGCGATCCGGACGGCAAAGTGATCGGCGCCGTCGGCATCCTCCGCGACATGCGCGCCTACGAACAAGTGGTGCGCGATTTGGAAAAATCCAAGGGCGAGCTGCAGGAGAAGATCCTCGACCTGGAAAAATTCGAGGAAGTGGTGGTCGGCCGCGAGCTCAAAATGATCGCCTTGGAAAAGGAGTTGGACGGCTTGAGAAAGGAAGTCTCCAAGCTGCGCGAAATCGCTTTCGTGAAGTAAAAATAGACCCCACGGGCCCGCCGCTCGTGGATTTTAGCCAATAGGAACCGAAACCAATGCTTGGCGGCAACGGCACCCTGAAAAACTCTCCGGGGCTGGAACAGATCGAAGCGGACGTGCTGATCGCCTCCCACCCGGCGTTGCGCGAGCGCTGGGAAAAACTGGAGATGCGCGTCCATAAGGCAGAGGAGCGCCGTCGCGCTTTGCTGCACATCATGGGCGATCTCAACGACATCAATAAGCGCCTCGGCAATCAACGCAAGGCGATGCTCCACATCCTGGACGATTATGAGAGTGATCGTAGCCGCTTGGCTCGTCAAACCGACCGCTTGGACAACTCGCGGCGCGCCTTGCTGCACATCTTACAGGATGCCCATCAATCGAACTTGCGCCTAGGGGACGGCCGCAAAGCCATGATCCACATCATGGGCGACCTGAAAGAGACTTCGGCCCAAGTGCTCCGCCGCGAACAAGAATTGCGCGACAAGCAAGAGCAATTGGTTCAGGCGGCCAAGCTGGCCACTCTCGGCGAGCTCACCACCGGAGTGGCTCATGAGCTCAACAACCCCCTCAACAACATCGGCTTATTTGTCGGCAACGCCATCGATCAGATTCAAATGAACCGCGCCAGTCCTCAACAACTGCTGCGCGAGCTCCAGGGCGCCATGCAGCAGGTCGGCAAAGCGACCGAGATCATCTCCCACCTGCGCACGTTTGGCCGGGCCGCGCCCACCAGTCGCCAGCGGCTCTTGATTTATGAAGTCGTCCAGCGCGCCCTCTCCTTGTTGCAGGAACAAATGCGCGACCGCCAGATCATCGTCCAATTGGACCTGGCCTCCAAGAGCCCGGTCGTCGTCGGCAATTCGATCCAACTAGAGCAGGTGTTCATCAACGTGCTCTCCAACGCTCGCGATGCTTTAGTCGATTCTCCTCGAAAGCGGATTTCCATCTCCGGTTGGACGGATGCCGAAACGGTTGAATTGAGTTTCCAGGACAGCGGGCCGGGCATTCCTCCCGGATTGGAAAAACGCATTTTTGACCCCTTCTTCACGACCAAAGAAGTCGGCAAAGGCACGGGCCTCGGTTTGTCCATTGCCTACGGCATCATCAAAGATCATCAGGGAACGATTTCCGTCGTGAATCGGCCGGGGGAAGGAGCGTGCTTTCGCATTCAACTCCCCCTGGCCAAGCCCAATCAGGCGGAGGACGCCGAAGCATGACCGAGCCGAACATCTTGATTGTGGACGACGACCCGGCCTTGTTGGAAGCGCTGACCGAGATGCTTCAGTTGCGCATGGAAGAAGTCGTCGTCGACAAGGCGGAGTCCGCTGGGACGGCTCTGGAATGGATCGCGGCCAAGAATTATGAAACGATTGTCAGCGATATCAAGATGCCGGGAATGGATGGACTGACGCTCTTGGCTCGGATTCGGGAGCTCCGACCTCAAACACCCACCTTGCTGATCACCGGTCACGGACAGCACGATTTGGCCGTTCAGGCCCTGCGCGGAGGCGCCTATGATTTCATCCAAAAGCCGATCGACCGGGAGTATTTCGTGGCCTCGCTGAGCCGGGCCTTGCACACCAGCCGCCTCCATCGACAGGTGGAAATCCAACGGGACGCCCTCGAGCGGCATGCGCTTGATCTGAAAAAAACCGTGGACGAGCGGACTCGCGAGTTGCTCGAGGCTAACAAGGCCAAGGATGATTTCCTCGCTCTCTTGGCTCACGAGCTCCGTAACCCGCTAGCGCCCATCGTGAATGCGGTGGGCCTGATCGCTACCCGCGGCAGCGATGACCCGGTCCTTCAACAAGCCGCTCAGGTTGTCGAACGTCAAGCCCATCAGATGGCGCGTTTATTGGATGATTTGCTGGACGTTTCGCGGATCTCGCGCGGTAAACTGCGCTTGCGCAAGGAAATCCTAAACTTAGCCGAGACCGTCGAGCATGCCGTGCAGACAAGTCGGCCTCTGATCGAATCGCGCCGACACCAATTATCTGTCTCTCTTCCCCGCGAAGCCGTGAGCCTGGAAGGGGATTCCACTCGGCTGGAGCAAATTCTGGCCAACCTCTTGAACAATGCCGCCAAGTACACCGACCCGGGCGGCCGCATCTGGATCTCCGCCACTTTGGAAGACCGTCACGCTGTGATTCGCGTTCGCGACACGGGAAAAGGAATTCCATCGGCCATGATCAAGCGCATCTTCGAGCCGTTCGTGCAGGTTGATCTGACCCTACACCGACCGGAACAAGGGGGGCTGGGAATCGGGCTGATGTTGGTTCGCCGGTTAGTGGAGATGCACGGGGGGACCGTCTCGGCTTTCAGCGAAGGTCCCGATCAAGGTAGCGAATTCACAGTCCGACTCCCTGCTCTGCCGGCAGAAAATCTACCGACGGCTCAACCGGAGCCGAACAAGGCCGAAAATGGCCGATCAGAACTCAAGACCGTTCCTCGGCACGTGCTCATCGTCGAGGACAACGCCGATAGCCGGGAAACCCTGCGCACGCTCCTGTCCCTCTGGGGTCACCAAGTGGACGTGGCGGACACCGGTCCTCATGGCGTGGAGAAAGCCCTCTCTAGTCCTCCGGAAGTCGCCTTGGTGGATATCGGGCTGCCGGAGTTGGACGGCTATCAAGTGGCCGAGCAGGTTCGCGCCCGCGGCAAAGACGACATCTTCCTGATTGCTTTGACTGGCTATGGTCAGCAAGAGGACCGGCGACGAGCCCTCAACGCCGGCTTCAACGCCCATTTGGTCAAGCCGGTCGATCTGAAGGAGCTGGCCCGCCTGCTGAACGAAGCGCGCGTCAATACTCCCGTTTCGTAAGATCGTTTTGGGATTGTTGCCTTTGCGAGCTTCGGACGGGTGGCCGGGGCTGAGTCTTCGAAGCCCCCGGACCCAAGGCGGCAAGTTCTTGAAATGTTTACCAGGGCTTCGAAGACTTAGGCCCGGCCACCCTGCTTTTCATTCTCTAAAGGTTCCGACGGGTCATCGCCCGTTAGTCAAAACGGCGGGCTCCCACGACTCCACCCATCTTACAGGCCTTCGTCGGCTCCGACTGCGGACGCCGCCTCTTCCAAGCGCCCGGCCCCGATTCTTGCGAGCTCTTCTTCCAATTCCCGGCGCAACTGTTGCAGGTCGTCTTCAATCCGGCTGATGGTCAAATCCGCGACGGCGGCCTGATCTTGTCGCAACTGCTGGCGCAAGACCGCCAAGTTCAGACCGACGTCGTTGAGCCGGTTGCGGAGGCGATGCTTGACTTCCCGTAACGACTCCGAGCCAGCCGGCGACCACTCGTCCCCTGCCCCGTTTGTGTCCCAAGTTTCTTGCGGACCCGCTAACTCTTCGCGAAGTACGGCGACTTGAGGAGGCGCCTCGATCCCCAGGCGAACTTGACCGCCTTTCATCCCGAGGATTTGCACCTCCGTTTGGATCGACGGGAACACAATTTTTTCCTTGAGTCGACGGGTTAACACCAACATAGCCGGCATCCTTTCATAGACGAAGACTTCGCATATCGCATCGAAAAATCGCTATGGAGCCAAAGGAGCGCAAAAGACATCTTTCCAGAGCCCTCAATCTCGGGCGTCAATTCTCGATCTTTGCTTCTCTTTCCTGGACCCTGAAACCGCGATCGTCGGTCCGGGTTCCTTTCTCGGCCTTGGACTGATAAAGGAGGCGATCCGCCTCGGCGATGGTATCATCGAGGGTGGCGCCGTCCGTGACATCGACAACGCCGGCGGAGAACGACAGCTTCAAGGCTGGTCCCTCAATCTCAAAGGACTCTTCTCGCAAAGCGCGGCGGACCGTCTCCAAAGCGCGCTGCGCCCCCGTACAATCGGTTTCAGGCAACAATACCACGAACTCGTCCCCTCCCCAGCGGCCCACGACATCCGAGCGCCTTAACGCTCGCGTGATAACTTGAGCTGCTCGAATCAACACTCGGTCGCCGAGCGGATGGCCGAACATGTCGTTAATCGATTTGAATTTGTCCAAGTCGAGAATCGCCAAAGCCAATGAAGATCGGGCCCGACGGCTGAAGGCCTGCGTCCTGCGGAACACTTCTTGAAAAGCGACCCGGTTCAGTAGGCCGGTGAGGACGTCATACCGAGCCCGCCGGGCCAACTCAGCGGCACGCTTAATTTTGGCGCCGACCGCCGCCGCTAGCATTTCCAACGCCACCGGTTTCTCAAAATAATCGTCGGCCCCCAGCTCGAAGCATTCCGTTTTCGTCACCGGTCCACGCCGTCCGGAAATCACGATGATCGGAACAGTCGATGTTCGCTGGTTCTCACGAACCTGGCGGAGAAAGCTCCGGCCGTCCGCGTCCGGAAGCGTCAGGTCCAACAAAATCAGGTCGATATCATTCTCCTCCAGAATCTCGGTTGCCGCTTTCATCGTTTGGGCAACGAAAATGGTTCGCGCCGGATTGTCCAGCTTCATCTGGAAAAACCGGCTGATCTCCGGATCGTCTTCGAGAATAAGAATCTCGAATTTGGACTGTTCCCAGTCCCATTCGGCTATTGCATCGGTAGTGCTTGCGGGCCGTCCGCCGCAAACATGATTCGTTTCATTCATTCCCGACCATCCCCCTCCCGGATGCCGAGGGGCGGCGCGCTGCCCCGCGCGGGTCCGATCCGCCAGAACAGTCCGGTCTGTGACTTTGGGAGGTAGTGCAAGTTCGCCCTTGGCGGCCCTCGCCAACGGCAATGAGGAAAGCTGATGCAGCCTTTGTCAGCGCGAGCGGCTGACTAGATAAACTTTATTATAATTGCCCGAGACAGTCAATTCAAAAGAAAGCCAATCCAAACAACTTCGGAATTTCCGTGCTGATTGAGCTTTGCTGTTTACGTTTCGCACCCGGTGAAAATACTGTTCCCCACAGCATCCACCGGGTGCCAAACGCAACAATGATCGCTACTGCCGAGGATAATAGTATCCCGGAGCGAAATAGTGGTATCCGCCTCCGTTGAACTGAGTTCCGTAGTGCGGATAGCTGTAATACCGGTAACCCGGATAAAAAGAGCGCCCCTCGCTCCATTGCCAATTGTGCTGGCGCCACTGCTCTTGGCCTCGCCAATTGTAATTGGGAGGGCCGTAATAGTAGTGGTTCCATTCGCCTGGAACCGTGTACGATTGGGCGTAATCCGGAGTGCCGGCCGCAGACTGGGCCTTGGCTTCACCCGAAAGACCCATGCTCATGGCCACAGAGCCAATCAGCAAGACGCTTTTCCACAACAGGAATCTCATCACTTGCCTCCTCACGGTCATTGCCGTGTCTTTGGATTAAGTTCTAGTTAACAACGTCATGGTTCCAGAACCGGGATGCCTTGGAGAGTGCAGTCGGGTTCGAATGTACTTCACGTCGCGCGTCATAATTCCTTGGATCTCGTATGGGTGAACTCCTTTCGTTCGAACACCGATGCACCTTCTCGCCGCGCCCTGGGCTGCGCAACTTCGGGCAGAAGCGTACTTTTCCGACGATGCCCAGCTCATCCGCTCATAACCTCCATATTCGGGAAAATTCTGCCCGGCCGTTGCTTTCCGATCAACTCCAAGAGTATGGGTCGCAATCGCCATGCCGTGCTTTTTCGCGAACACGCTGACTCTTCCTTAGACCTGATCGCTTCAACCTTCGGCATTCTTTTTGCGAACCAAGGAACAGGGACTTGTTCGCCCCCATCAACGATGCGGGCGTCTTATCCGAAACAAGAGGAGGATCGCGAAACATGAAAACTCAGAATTGGCCGTTGTTGGCGAAACTGCTGGCGATGGTTGCTCACCAGCGCCTCCAACAGGTCCACCGGGCGGCTTTCTGCTTGGATGGGAACGAGGAGAATCTGATCATTGCCATTTTTGGCAACGATGATTACTCATCCAGCGACCGCTTGCAAAGCGAGATCGATAGTTATCGCGAGCAACTGAAAGGAACGGGAAACGACGAGTTGGGATTCGCCATGAGTCCTGACGGCGCTACCTGGGTCTTGGTCACGAGGCCGAACTTGGAGCGCAATCAAACTCTTTCCGCCAAGGTTTTTCAGTTGGAGATGTTAAAATCACTTCTCGATGAAATTGTTTGCGGGCAACCTTCCGCTTTTACTTTGGATCAGTATGAAGCGAGCAGGACCATTACTGAGTATTACCCGGCGAAGTAAGCTATCCGCTGGATTTATCGGTTAGCGTCGCCGAAATGCGACGCTAACCGATAAATCCAATCTTAATATTCACCCGTCAAACCTTACGAAGTTCGCGCCCGAGTCCACTCCCCCTTCCTTATAAAACTGCAAAAACAATGCCGGCACTTTGACCGATGGCATGCCAGTTGCAGAGTCTGATCTCAAGTGGAGTTTGTGAAAGGCGGCCGGCATGAACGATCAATGGAGTCTATGCAAGGACTGTAAATGGTGGCCGATTGAGCCCAAGGTCGCCGTCGAGAACCTGACGCTAGGCCTGTGCATCGACGAAGATTTGCAGCCCTATACGTTACGGGTTTCTGGCAATAGCGGCTGCAATCGTTTTATGGAACGGAAGCCGGCGCGAGCCAAAGGCTCGAGCGGACAACCACCGACTGCCAAGCCTAAACGCTAGCACGGCAAACCATTTAACCAAGGACGATATTCAAAGGCATTGACAACGAAAGGGCGATTTTATGGGAACGATCTTGCTTATTATTTTGGTCCTGCTGCTTCTGGGCGCCGTACCCGTTTGGCCCCACAGCAGAGGCTGGGGTTATTACCCGGGTGGCGGAATCGGGTTGATCCTGTTGATTGTCCTGATCCTGGTGTTGATGGGCCGCATTTAGCAACTTCGGAGAACAAAGTTTTTCCGACACTTTAAACCCAAAGGAGAGAACCATGAATTGGGATCAGATTAAGGGCAACTGGAAACAGGTAAAAGGCAAAGTGAAGGAAAAATGGGGCAAGCTCACCGATAATGACCTGGACGTCATCGCTGGAAAAAAGGACCAGCTAGTTGGCAAGCTCCAGAATGCTTACGGCTACCAAAAAGAGCAGGCCGAGAAGGAAATCGACGAGTTTTGCGGCACCTGTTAGAAGTTCATTTGTTAGAAGTTCATAAGGGAGGACGGTAGGCCCGTTTTTGCCGTTTCCTGGGCAAACTCGCTTCCGAAGCGGAACGGCGTCAGGAGGTGAGACCGTCCTCCCTTTCTTTTACCGAATGATCACGTCGACCGGCAGGACATGGCTGACCATGTAATTTCGGCGATTACCATCACGTTCCAGTGGCTGGACTTGGCCTCGGGCATCCGTAGCTCTGGCCATAATCCGACCTTCACTCGCTGCCTCCGGCGTGTGCCATTGATAATCCCACAAGCACCAAGCATGGCGAGCGGGACGACCTGAACGACCTTTGTCGCCCAACAACCGGGCTTCCGTCCAGCGTTTGCCGCCGTCGGTGCTCACTTCGACTTTGGCGATCTCCGATTCTCCGGTCCAGGCGGCTCCATAAATCCGATAATTCGCGTCGGGCTTGATTACCTCTCCGGCGGCCGGGCGAGCAATCTGCGATTTGACTTGCAGCTCGGTGATCGGGACGACTCGAGGCAATCCGTTCGCCACTTGGAAATACGAATAATCAAAGGACTGGAAAAAGCCGTTAAAGGGACGGTCCGTGATAACCAGTCGCCGCAACCATTTAATGCTCGCCACTCCATACCATCCGGGAACGATGGCCCGAAGCGGAAAGCCATGAGCCGGCGGCAAATCAACTGCGTTCATCTGATACGCCAACAGCACCTCCGGCGCCCGCGCTTTCACCAGCGGCAGACTGCGGGCAAAAGGAATGGCGCCGGCCGGCCTGGTTTCAGCCGTGATCTCTCCGGAATCCGCGCCTTCCAGCACCACCTCGACGGCCGAATCGCGTAAGCCCGCGCGCTCCAGCACCGCGCCTAATGGCACGCCCGTCCATTGAGCGTTCCCCACCGCCCCCAATTGCCAGGGTACGCCTTTGACTTTGGGAAGCAGCAGAGCCCGGGCGTTGCCCGCGCATTCCAGCGTCGCTGTGACGGTTCGAGCGGGCAGCTTCCGCAGCTCTTCCAAGGTCATTTCCAGTGGGCGCTCGACCGCGCCTTCGACTTTGAGCCGCCAGGAGCCGACCTCCACCTTCGGTTGCGCGAAATGATTGCGAACGTAGAACTTTTCGTTGGGCGTGATGAACGAGTCGAGTGTAGCGAAAGGGAACTCCAGGTTGTCCGGATTTCGCTGACGCGGGATTAACCCGCCGTCTTGTTCGGAAGTCCCGGTCGATTTCTCTTGGCCAAGCACATAGCCGATTCCCGTGGCGGACAAGACGAGTGTGCCTGCTGCCTTGTGCAGGAACCGGCGTCGCGTTACGTAATCCACGCTCGATCCTCGTCGGCCTGACATGAGTTGTCTCCTTGAGCTTATTTGATCCGATCTGGAGGCCGTCGAAGAGAATTCTTCATTGTCGAATTTGGTTTAATCTTCTTGGAGTTGGGAGACAGGGATGAATTGCCATTAGCAAAGAGCTGTGGAACCATTAAGGCATATTCCCGAGAATTGCTGATGGCCATGTACCTCTTCATTTCCGCCTTGGCTCTCTCCATCTTGCCAGACTCCCAAAGGACGTGGAACAATCCCAAGGATGCCAACTCTGATTTCGGGGCTAGCTCGGTGGCTCGTTTGAAACTTTGGACCGCCTGCTTAAGCTGACCACGACGCCAATACACGTCCCCAAGAAGCCCGTGGACCGATGCGGACTCCGGTTTCACTTTGGCCAGCGCGCGAAGAATTCGAATGGCGTCCTCGTACTCTGACTTGTCCCGGTGACGGATAGCTTTTCCGAGGAGCTTGGTAAAGTCGCGCTGTTTAGCAACATTAGCTGCCGAATTCATCGATGGGATCTCCCGCTTCTGGATCCTCCGCAATCGATTCTTGACTCGTCTTCGACTCTTTTCGACGCTGTCAATCAGCGGAAAAGGTTTTGATTTCTTTTGGCCTTGCCTCTTAGGCTTTTTAGGTTTGCGTGTTCGTCGCTGCTGTTTTTCGATACCTTCTAATTGCTCTAAATCGTCCGACCCGCGCTGAAATCGGCGCCGATCTTCCTTATTCACGCGGTATTCCTTTCCAGCCTACTGAAAGAATACCAAATCCGCGCACGGCCTGGCAGCCCGATGATTGTCATATTGGATCGATACCTAGCTTTTCGCAAACGACTTCCGCAGCATTGCCAGGCTCTTCGGCACCGCGGTGTGAGCGTCTTCTTTCCCCTCGAACTCCAAGGAAATGTAACCTTGATAGTTGTGCTTATGTAATATGCGCGCGATGCGGTCGTTATCGAGATCCAGAGTATACCACAGCCCGCCGCCGTAATAGGTTTTGGCCTGCACGTAGGCGGTCTTGGGGGCCATCATCTCCAGTCTGTCGTAAGGATCCTCCAAGAAGTTGCCGGTGTCCATGAGGATTTGCAGCCACGGCGAATCGATGGCGTTCACGATCCGCAGCACGCCTTCCGGCGTTCGGCCCAATCCCCAGTGATTTTCCAGGCACAGAAGCACGCCGCATTTCTCCGCCGTTTTCAGACACTTGCTGAGACCATCAATGACCCACTTGTAGCCGTCCTCGTCGGTGTACCCTTTGATGGGCGGCTCGATGCCGCGGTTTTTCATCAGCTCGTCGAAATCCTTGCTCGTTTTCCAGGTGCCCGTGTTGACTCGCATCGTGGGGATGCCCATCTGATAGGCCAGCTCGATGCAATGGATGGTGTGATCGACGTTTTTTTGCCGCTCGGCCGGGTCGGGAGACAGGAACCCCTGGTGGATCGAGAAGCCGCACAGGCCCATTCCGTAGCGAAAACATTGTCGCTTCAAACGCTGGAGATAATCGTTGGCTTCGTTGGTCATTTGCCGGTGCAGAATCTCCACGGCGTCGAAGCCCATGTCGGCAGCCAAGTCGATGCAAGTCTCGATGCTTCTCAGATGCTCGTGCTTGAATTGCCAAAAGGAATATGTGGACACGGCAATGCGATTGCCGCCACGGCTGCCGGGCTTTGGCTTCTCGGCTGATGATGGCCGGGTATCTTGAGCTTGGTTGGAAGACGTTGCGACTGAACCCGCCAAGCCGATCGCGGCCGCGGACTGCGTGAGAAACCCCCGGCGGTCCAGAGTCATGAACCTACCTCCAAATAGAAATCCGAGTGATGAGTGACCAAAAATCGTTGCGACCACTCACCCACTCACCACTCACCAAACTATAGAATTCCCGGTTGCGAAACCTTAATGCCCTTCAAAGCCATCTTCAGGGCATCGGGATTAGGTGCGACTTCCACGGCGGCCGCTTCGTCCACGTCGCCGCGGGCCACCAACTGCCGCAAGCTCTCGTTAAAATCCACCATCCCTTCGATGTAACCGATACGGATGGCGTCCGGCAGTTTTTTGTCCTCCGCCTTGATGAGCAGCTCCCGGATCGTCGGATTGACGATCATGATTTCGTTGGCTGGCACGCGCTGCGCCCCGGGTCGAATACTCGGCAGAAGCTTCTGGCAAATGATGGCCTTCAGATTAAACGCCAGGCTCTGACGCATGGCTTGGTGCATATCCGCGGGGAAAAGGTCGAGAATCCGGCCAATGGTGCTGGGCGCAGTCGATGCATGAATCGTGCAAAATACCAGATGGCCGGTTTCCGCCGCGTTCAGGCCGGCTTCGAAAGTTTCCCGGTCGCGCATCTCCCCCACCAGGATGACATCCGGATCTTGCCGCACCGCGTGCTTGAGCGCGACAGACCAATCGCTTACGTCGATACCGACCTCCCGCTGATTGATGACGGCTCTTTTGCTGGTAAACAGATACTCAATCGGATCTTCCACCGTCAGGATATGCACCTGCTGGCGCTGATTGATGTAATCCAACATGGCGGCGAGAGTCGTGCTCTTACCGCTGCCGGTAACCCCCGCGAGGATGACCAAGCCTTGGTCATATAAACATAATTTCTCCATTACAGGAGGAAGATGGAGCTGCTCAAAAGTGGGGACCTTGGTGTTGACGCGGCGTGCCACCACACCAAGCTGGCCGCGCTGCTTGAAGAGATTGACGCGGAACCGGCCTTCGCCCTGGCCGATGCGGTGAGCGAAGTCGGCTCCGCCCTCTTCTTCGAGCAGAAGACGCGACCGTTCCGTAAGGATCGGCTGCACCAGCCGCTCAAGCGCTTCGTAGTCGATCGGATTCGGACTGAGGTGACGGATCACATTGCGGATGCGAGCCATGGGTGGCAAGCCGGCCGCCAAGTGCAGGTCGGAGCCTTCGTAGCGCATCACCAAGCGAAACAACTTGTTGATCTCCGGCTCCCCCTCGATTCCAACCGTTTGCCGCCAATCCTCCAGCGCGACCGGTGGCTCGACGGCTTCGCTTGAGACGTCGGCAACGCCTTGGCCCGGCCCCTCTGCCGTGGCCGCAGGGCCTGGCCCGTGACTGGGAACCGGCACGATCACCTTTTCTTCCACGCGCGCCAGGCTCGCCTCCTCTTCGCTCTTGAGCAAGACGCGCAGCGATTTGGCCACGCCCGCGGCGCTCTTCGGCCGATTCGCGGGAACCGAATCAATCAAGGAATCCAGCAAGTCGGCCAGCATGCTCGGAATTTCCGGAACGGCCTGGCGCACCGACGACCCTCCCCGGCCAGCGCGACCCGCGGAGGGAGCTTCATGGCCCGTGATGGAGCGATACAGAAGACCCCCAAGGCGAAAAATGTCTTCCTCCGGACGAGGGGCTTCATCCAGAACTCCAATCGCGCTCGCCGCCGTTGCCCGGCGCGGACCCTCGTCCAGCCGCTCGCCGATTCCCAGCGCCGACGAATCGAAGAACTGGCGCGGGAAGCCGGCATTCACCAGCCGCACCGTCTTGCTTCCCGTCGACTTGTCGGCGCTGGCGAAGATCAAGTGCTCACCGCTCACCTCCCCGGCGCCGACGCCGTTCTGGTGCAAAGCTCCAAGCGCATCAAAGACGATGGCAAAAATCCGGGCCGCCAGCGCCCACGTCAACTTGCCACGCTTTTTCAAAACCTCCTCCAACGATTCGCCGTCGACGAACTCGCTGACCACATAGTCCACTCCGCGCGCCTGGCCGAGATCGACAACCCGGGCCACGCCGGGATGGTGCACGTTCATCAAGCGCTGAACGACCAAGCGGAACTTCTCATACCAGTCCGGTCCCTGACCCGCGCTATGCGACACGATTTGCAGGCGCAGTACCCGATCGAGCGGATCGATCGCCAGGTAATCCCCCGCCAGCGCGCCCGCGCGCAGCAGATCGGTCAAGCGATACTGGTTCAAGAGTAGCCAGTCCGCCTTGCCGCGGGCCAGGACCGAGATGACGAACTCGGTCATGTAATCGTTGACACGAAGCCATTCGCAGAAGCGCGTGGCATCGTCCACTTCCTGGCGCCCCGGCCGGAACCAACGGCCTTTCATGGCCGACAGTTCTTTCGCGGGCATTAATTGCAGCTTGTCAATCTGACTGAGCAGATCGTCGACCGTTACCTGCATGGTTGTTCTCCCGGCTTGTGATCAGAACAAATCGGGGCCACCACTTTTCGCAGGCCACTAGACCAGCGAAGCGGAGGTCATTCTCCGAGGTTTCAGGTAAAGGTCAACGGTTCGGAATAGAATGAGTTACATCTCATTAGCAAATTGGGCCATGGCCACTGATCCGTATCCACAGCCTGCGACCTATCGCCCCAGCGGCAAAGTCAACTGGGCACGTTATCTCCCCGCGCTCATCCTGGCTCTCTGCATGAGCATGATCATGGCTTTTGTTTTGTGTTGGGCATTTATCCACGATTGGTACTATTCCTTCTTTATTCCGGCAGGGGCGGCGTTGATAGTAGGCATCGCCATGCGTCTGGCCGGGGCCTTCGGCCACTGCCGCAGCCGCCTCGTCGCCACCTTGGCCGGCGCGCTCGTAGGAGCGCTCATGTACCTTGGGTATTACCACTTTCACTTCGTGGCCGAGGTCGGCCAACGAGGAATCGCCCACGTCGATTTGCTGCCCAGGTTCATCAAGTGGCGCATGCAGAATGATTTTCGGGTGGGGCGTAACGATAAGTTGTTGCCGCCTCGACCGCCTTCAAACTGGATCCGCTTTGGCATCGACTTGGCGCTCGCTGTCACTATCGTCGCCGGGCTGGCTCGATCACGAGTGGGACGAGTCTATTGCGAATCTTGCGGCCGCTGGACTCGCAAACATATGTTTGTCGCGGCGCCGGGGATAGGTCAAATCCTCGCCGAGGCCTTGAAGCATGGCGACATCGAAAAGCTGCGGACTATTGAACCCTATCCGGTCGGGTTCCTACAGCCGTCAACTCCCATCGACTTGGAATACTGTCCGGGATTGGGCAATTCGCAATCGCATTGTTTTGCCTACATCACCGTGTCGGAGTTCACCTTTAGCTTCGGCAAGGCACAGCTGCGGAAATTCCTAAAACAGCAGACCCTCGGAGCCAACCAATTGCTGGCGCTGGCCGATAAAATCCCTCGTCTTCGTTCGATCGCCGTCTTGGGAGTGGCGACCAAGAGATCTGACCAACCAAAACGATTGTCTATCACTCCGGGCGAAGCGACGGCAATGATAACGCCCGTGGAAGATAGTTCTGTTAACGTCGCCTTCTCCACAAAATTGTCGGTGATTCAATTCTTCCTTTCACTGACTCCGATATTCCTGGTGCTCGCCGGAGGAGGACTGCTTTATGCGTCGTGGGCACAATGGCCTCGCGCTGCGCCGCTCGGAACCGGCGACCTTTTGTACTTCGCGCTGCTACTTAGTCTGGGCGTTCTGAGTCTGGCCGTTGGCGGTACGATTTGCTGCGTCAACCTGGAGTATCTTAATTACCGCTACACCCATCGCTTAACGCGCCGGCTGATCCGCGCTCGGCCTGACCCCATTGTTGATCCGGATGATCCGGAATCCGTATTTGTGGCCGTTGTGCCGCGAAAGAATTGGACGAAATTGAATCTTGACGATCCGAGCGATCGCGGTTTCCTGCTGATTGATATGCGAGGGCAGCAACTGCTCTTTGAGGGACTCCGGGAGCGCTACCGCATCCCTGCCAAGGCGCTGATTTCATGTGGGATCGAGCCCATTGACGTTGGCAACCATCTTTTTGCGACCGTCGTTCGCGCTCGAGTATCCGGAACTGGCATCGACCTGGAAGGTAGACAGCTCGCCTGGGCCGGGTGGGAAGCCCCGTTCCGTCCTCGGCCGACGAGATTCAAGCGGCCACGACTCTTGGGTCCACACTCGGCTGAATCGCTCCGACAACGCATCTGTCAACTTCTGCCGGAGGTGGAGCCCACGGCACCCGATCCAGTCGGCGACCCGGGTCAGTACTGACGACGTTTCTTTCTTGGCTCGGTTTTCCTTTGCTCCGCCCATCGTGACTCCGATGTCTCCGGCTCCAGCCCGTTCATCTCCAGGCGGAAATCGGACGTCAACGCCAAACCGGGAGGCGCCGATTTCAAAAAGAGAACGGCATCCAGCTCGCGTAGCTGCTGCACGATGGGGCCGACATAATGCCCCGGCGGCACTGCCGCCGCAATCTCCTCGAACGGCACGCGTTTGTCCTTGCGATACAGCAGTTCCAGCACCGCCCCGAGTCCCGTCAGGTCCATTCGTCGAAAGCGCCGCGCTCGCCCCCACATCCGCACTGCCCCGGTCACCAGCCGCGGGCCGGTATAGAGGAAAATCGTAATCACCTTCACAAATGAGTGCGCCGAGTCCGGCGCCAGCGGATTGATCGTGGAAGCCATCCCCACCGTCGGCACGTAAATGGACACCGGTTTTTGTTCACTCGTTCCCGTGCTGAAGGAAAAACTCTCCAGGTACGCCCGGTCGGTAGTGGCATTGCCGACAAAAAGAAGCCCAAGGACGATCAATGACGCGATCATTCGCGTCGAAGGCGAATGGGGAATCGCCCAATCGAAAGCGCATCCAATCACCAAATAGATAACGCCAAAGGTCAGGGAAAGCACCACCAGCCCCAGCAGAAACAACAACCCCGCCGCCAAGAGCGAAAGCCTGGCTTGAGACCGGGCTTTCTTCTCCAGCCAGAAATAAACCGCATGCTGATTCATGGGAAATCAATGAACAGGAGGTCGACCAATATTATCATCTTGGTTATGTATGCTTCTGCTTGTTGTTTCAGAATGGGGAGGCACGATGGCGGGATGGCGGGGAGAAGGTAGGAGAAGGTGGGGTGGCACCGTAAGGTCCTGCATGCCAGTCGGTTTCGGCGTTAAACCCTCCCCGCCAAGTGCCCTTTTCTGATGGCGGTGTGGCGGGCAGGGTGCATGGGCGTGTGTACTGGCGGGCGGGGTTGGCCAGGTGGCCACTCTCTCACTGGCGGGCGGGGTTTGGCTACTTGGCGATCCGGGGGTATGGTGGCCTGTTGGCACTCTCGCCTCATTCCAATTCGTAGTAACTTGGAGGACAACGTCTTATAACAAAAAGCGAGAGTGCCAACTACCCCTGCGGCATTTGGCACTCTCGCTTTTGGCACTCTCGCTTTTGGCACTCTCGCTTTTGGCACTCTCGCTTTTGGCACTCTCGCTTTTGGCACTCTCGCGCTTGGCCGCTGGTAATCACCAGCTCTAAATCAGCTTTTCCTTGCCGACCTGCGGCACCTTGGGCTCAGGCAAAGTGACATCCCAAGCGAGTTTGGGCGGGAACAGATCCTCCTGAGAATTTAGCGCCTGATCCCACTTCACCGCCTTACCAGTGTAGGCCGACATCCGGCCCATGATGGCCGTCAGCGTGCTCTCGGCGACCGTCTTCAGCTCGTTGATCGGTTTGCCGGCGCGGATGCTCTCGATCAAGTCGGTATGCTCCTGGACATAGGGATCGACGTCCTGACCGTCGCTGCGATAGCGCCATTTGGTTTCGCCAACGATTTCCATGCCGCGCTTGGTCTGGAAATATCCTTTGCTGCCGACCACGGCTTCGGAGACGTCGTTCTCGCAGCCGGGAATCTGCCGGCACATGCTCATAACATGAACGCCGTTCGGATATTCGTAATCGACCGCGAAGTGATCGAAGATTTGCCCGTATTCGGGACCCGTGCGCACTTGCCGGCCGCCCATGCCCACCGCCCGCACCGGAGGATGACCGATCGCCCAATTGATCACGTCGAGGTTGTGAACGTGTTGCTCGACGATGTGATCGCCGCACAGCCAGACGAAGTGGTACCAGTTGCGCAGCTCATACTCCATGTCGGACCAGCCGGTCTGGCGCGGATGGACCCACAATTCGCCTTGGTTCCAGTAAGCCCGGCCCCCGACAATGTTGCCGATAGCGCCGTCGTGGATGCGTTTCAGGCTTTCCAGATAGCTGGCTTGGTGACGGCGTTGGGTGCCGGCGACGATGTGCAAGTTTTTCTTGTTGGCTTCCTCGTAGGCCGCCAGTACCTTGCGGATGCCGGGACCGTCGGTGGCCACGGGTTTTTCCGTGAAGATGTTCTTGCCGGCGGCCACCGCCGCTTCCAGATGACTTGGACGGAAGCCCGGCGGCGTCGCCAGAATCACGTAATCCACCCCACTGCCGATGACGTTTTGATAGGCGTCGAACCCGAGAAAGCAGCGGTCGTCGGGAACATCCACCGAGTTCCCCAATTCTTTGATCTTGGGATCGTTGGCGGCGATTTTTTGCAAAGTTTGCCGGCAGCCGTCGAGTCGATCCTTGAACACATCGCCCAAGGCATGGATCTTGACGTTGGGCGCGGAATGCAGCACGTTGTCAGCGGCGCCGCTGCCGCGGCCGCCGCAGCCGATCAGCCCCACCTTAATGGTGTCGCCGCCGGCGGCGTGCACGTTGCCGATCAGGCTCCAGTTCGCCGCCAGCGCCGTGCCAGCGACGGCCGTGGTTCTCAAAAAGTCTCGACGCGTTGATTGGGAGCTTGGGGCTGATTCTTTGCGCATGAATGATTCCTCCTTAAGGAGAGTGAGTGAATGAGTGGTGAGCGGTACTGGTCGAAAAGGTGAGTGCAAAACAAACTTTTGCGACCACTCACCACTCACTTCTTGGGATTATCATAATCCGGGCTTTCCCGGGTCACTGGCGAGCGTAAGCCTTTCAAGTTGTCCTGCTCCTCCACGGGCCGGATGATCCGGAAGCCGACGAACTCGGCGTCAGTGAGCCACCAGATACTTTGAGGCCGTTGCGGATCGCGCTTAATCCAGTCCTTGTTCGAGCCGAGTCGGGCGGCGCTGCGAAGCTTGGGTGCATCGTCCGTCCAGGCCCCGCCTCGGGCCACGTGCGAAAACCGAGCCTTGGTCGGGAGCTTTACAGGCCAGAGGGACAGTTTATCCGCTGGAAACGTGGAATAATAGTCCTTTTGGTACACATCCAGACACCATTCCGCCACGTTGCCGTGCATATCGAATAGACCCCACGGGTTCGGCTTCTTCTGAGCCACGGGATGGGTATCGTCTTCCGCATTCTTGGAATACCAGGCGTATTCATCCAACTTTTGGGGATCGTCGCCGAAGGAATACGCCGTCGTCGTGCCGGCGCGGCAAGCGTATTCCCACTCCGCCTCGGTCGGCAGACGATAAGTCTTGCCCGTCTTGGCCGACAACCATCGGCAATATTCCATGACAGCGTGGTGAGTGATGCACAGCACCGGCCGGGGGCCTTCCCGGCCATGGCCGAAGGTCTCGTCCGCGTACGGCTTGGTCGGCCCCGTGACCGCGTCGGCATCGGCTTTGACCCTTTTCTCATTTTCCTCCGGGGACTCGACCCCTTTTTCTTTCAAGTAAAGATCGTACTCATCCCAAGTGGTTTCGGTCTTTTCCATCCAGAAGGGGCGAATCTGCACGGGGTGTTGCGGACCCTCATCGTCGGCCCGCCCCGCCTCCTTGGCCGGCGAGCCCATCAAAAAGGTTCCTCCCGGAATGGCGATCATCTCGAACTTCACTTCCGTGCTGGGAATGGTTTCCACGTAATTCTTATGTTCGAGCTTGTCGATCTTCGGCTGGAAAGGAGTGTCGTTTCCTAGAAAGTCGTAACAAACCCTGGAGTTGCTAATTGACATCACGACGAAAAGGGCAACCGCCACCAAAGCCGTGAGGGAACAAATGTGGAAGCGCCCGCTCATTGGAACGACTCCGCGCTCTAGTAAAGTTCGATGACTTCTTGGCCGCCATGTTCCGGGCTGGGAATCACCCGCTGACTCACTGGATCCACAATATAACACATCAATTCCAGTGGGATGTAGCCGATAAGCACCGGGCAGGTATCCGCGACTTCGGCAACATCTGAAACGCATTCCCGGCCATGAACCTCCAAACGCACGGAATGATAGAGGTTAGACGGGACATTACCCACCGCCGTCGTTGCCGGCCGAGTGTCAAAATGCTGCAAGCCAAGTTGCGCGATCAGTCTCTTGGGCATCGATATTAACTTGGCCCCCGCATCCACGAGGGCATCTTCGACCTCGATGGACCGAACCTGTTCTGGTTTCAAGGTTCCGGCTTTGACATTAAGCAAATCATTCAGGTTAGTAATCCGCGCTTTGACAAGCGTTCTTCCCACAGTTCGTGTCTCCATTGGCTGCCTCCTTCCGCTTCTTCCACAGACTGTTGATTTTTCCGTTTCCAAGAAAGAGCTTGGTTTAATAGGATTACATTTAAGCAAAGAAACCCGTTGGCTGCCGATGAGCTTTAGTTTAGGGCAAAACCCCCCTATGGCCAAACATCTCTTGGTTGGATTATGTTTTTTCGTGGCCTTCCCCGCTCATGTTCCCGCGCCGGCGCCGTCCAGCAAGGATGCAAACCCCTCTCTAGCGCGATTTACTTTCACGGAACCGCACATGGGGACGCGGTTCAAGATTATCGTTTACGCACATGACGAATCCGTCGCCAAAAGCGCCGTCAAGGCCGCGTTCCAGCGCATTGCCGATCTGGATGATATCATGAGCGACTACCGCTCGACCAGCGAATTGATGCGCCTGTGTCAAAAGGCGGGCGGCGAGCCGGTTAGAGTGAGCGAAGATCTATTTCGTGTCCTGGAACGATCTCAGGAAGTCGCCAAAATCTCAGACGGCGCCTTTGACGTGACCGTCGGTCCGATCATTCGGCTCTGGCGCAAAGCGCGCCGAACTCACGACTTGCCGGACCAAAGGCAGCTAGCGCAAGCTCGCGAGTTGGTCGGCTACGACAAGATTCGCCTTGACCCCAAGAACCGGACCGTGCAACTTTTGAAACCGGACATGCGTCTGGACCTAGGCGGTATCGGCAAAGGCTATGCGGCCGATGCCGCGCTGGCTATGCTCAAAGAACACGGCATCAATCAAGCTTTGGTGGCTGCCAGCGGCGACATCGCCGTCAGCGGGCCGCCGCCGGGAACCGACGGCTGGACTATCGGCATCGCTCCTCTTCTCGACCCCGATGCCAAGCCGAAGCGATATCTCCTCCTTCACGACGCCGCCGTTAGTACCTCCGGCGATTCGGAACAATACGTCGAAATCAACGGCCAACGCTATTCACACATCGTCGATCCGCGAACCGGAATCGGCCTCGTCGGCCGGATGAGCGTCACGGTTGTGGCGCTACACGGTCTCATCGCCGATCCTATGACCAAGGTGGTCAACGTATTGGGCCCGGAGCGCGGTTTGCCCATCATCGATGCCACCGAAGGCGCCGCCGCCTTGATCGTCCGCAAGACGGACAAGGGAATCGAGACATTCGAATCAAAAGCCTTCAAGGACCTGAAACAAAAAGGAATCCGTTGATCCCATGGCCAAGAAAAAAGTCGCCGCCGTTATCACCGAGTATCGACTGCACTCGCATGCCGACGTGATCGTCGGCAAGATCCTGGAGGGTTTCAATTACGACGGCGGAGCCGGCCCGAACATGCAGCTCGTGTCGATGTATGTCGATCAGTTTCCCAAAGAAGACATGAGCCGGGATTTGGCTCGAAAGTATGGCTTCAAGATTTATCCGACGATCGAGGGAGCGCTGACTCTGGGTGGTCGAGAAGTTGCCGTCGACGGAGTCCTCTCCATCGGTGAACACGGCAAATATCCGGCCAATGACAAAGGGCAGGTCCTTTATCCGCGCCGCCGCTTTTTCGAGGGCATCGCCGCCACCTTCGACAAGTGCAAAAAGTCCGTGCCGGTGTTTAATGACAAACACCTGGCCGCCACTTGGACCGACGCTAAATGGATGTACGACAAAGCGCGGGAGCTGTTTGTGCCGTTCCTGGCTGGATCATCGTTGCCGGTCACCTGGCGCCGGCCACCGCTCAAGTTGCCCATGGAATGCGCGATCGTCGAGGCCGTGCAGATTGGCTACGGTCCCTTGGAGGCCTATGGTTTCCATGCCCTGGAGTCCCTCCAATGCATGGTGGAGCGGCGCAAAGGCGGCGAGAACGGGGTCAAATGGGTGCAATGCCTCCAGGGAGAAGAAATGTGGAAAGCGTTGGACCAGGGCCTATGGTCGAAGGCATTATTGGACGGTGCCTTGAAGTTGGTGCCCGCTCATGCGCCTGGCGACTACCGAGTGCCAACTGCCAAGTCCAATGATGCCGCGGTGTATTTGCTGGAATATCGGGACGGCTTAAAAGCGGCCGTGGCCATGCTCAATGGCTGGGTCCATGAAGGCGATGGCGGCGCTTTTGTCTTCGCCGGACAACTCAAAGGCCAAGACCAACCCGCGGCATGCCACTTCTACTTGCAGCAACCCGACCCCTTCGCTCACTTCGCTTATCTTGTTCGGGCCATCGACTCCATGATGCAGACGGGCCATGCTCCGTATCCGGTCGAGCGCACGCTGCTGACGACTGGAATCTTGGACGCGATTATGACCAGCAAAGCGGAAAACCATCGCCGCGTCGATACTCCGCACCTGGAGATTCGATATAAGGCGACCGACTGGCCGTTTGCCACCGAACCGGTGCCGAAGATGATTAAACGATGAAGAAGATCTCCTAATCTTGCCTACGCTAACCGGCGGTGTTGGCGGGTGTCCATATAAGTAGCCTCCAAATCGAGCGGCAGGCAAAGGTCCGCAGCCAGCGAGAGAGTGAGAACCGGTAAAGGCTGTCCCACCGCCAGGGCGGCCGACCAGACATCGATTTGTTCTTCTTGATTCCGCTTGATCGGCCGATAGGCAACTCCATAGAGATTCGTCGCAAATGACAACCGGTATTCGTCCCGGTTCCCCATTATCTGGATAATTTCGTCGTGGAGATTAGCCTGCCGGTTGGTAACCACGTCGACGATTATTAAGCCAATTCCCTGGTAAAGATAGTTAGCGCATTTGGTTGCAAAGGCCCGGCGGGACTCTTGGCGATCTTTATTTCCTGGACTGACCAGCTCAATGGCCGCGACCAACCGAGCGCCGCCTTCCTCATAGAACACCAGCACTTCGAAGCTATCCGGAAAAAGTCCCGGCATGACCAAACTCGGCGCGGGTGGCGTCCAAACCTGAGCTGGCAAGGTCGCTGTCGCGCCGTCTTTCGACGAGGGGCTAGGCGACCTCTCTTGGAGGGTGGCAACGTCAATTTCCACCCGACCTCCCACGTGAGAATGTTCCTCAGCGAAATAGCCATCCGGAAGGAGTTTTTCATTGAGCGCTTCGGCAATGTATCCAGCCCAAGCTGTATGAAACGATTCCCAGTGACGCCGCGGCGCCAGCGGAGGGTGAAAATGGTCCAGCAATGGCATCAAGACCTCCGATCACTGACTCGGGGCTCCCGAAGGGGAGCGCACGCGCCTTGAGGAATTCCAGCTCTCCCTTTATGGTAAAAGGTCTGCTCTTCTCAGTCGAGTCAAGCCTTTTTTTCAGCCGATCAGGAGACCAATGATAATAATGCCGATCACTCCCAGAATAATCATAGCGTTGAATCCCAGTCCCAGAACCGGGAAAACCTTGCTTCGTTCGCCTTGCACCAATCCCGCGACTGCTAAAACGCCCCCAAAGAAACTCACTACCAGCCCGCCGATGAGCAACAAACCCAAGATCATGGCCTCCGTAGAATTTTCGTCCATCCCTCCCGGAGTTCGCGACTCCATGATACCGGCAATAATCAACAGAATGATTTCCCCAAGGCCGACCAGGACCGCAATGACAAAGGAAACGATTCCAAGTCCCGACGGTTTTAGCGCCCTTCGCCGCGGCCGATAAGCAGGCTCGTCGTAATCGTCATCATAATCCAGTGCCATTTCCGCCACTCCCAAGGGTTAAGATTGAGGATCGAAGATCGAGGATTGAGTATCTTTGACGCTCAATAATCCGTTGAAATGGTCGTCCTGGCAAGAGAAAACCTGTGGGCGGACCCGGTAAACTGGCAAGAGTGAGCGGCGAGTAAGTGAGTGGTGAGCGGTCGCATCGATTTCTTACCACTCACAACTCACCACTCAGTCTTCATCTTCCCTTGACCGTGCCGGAAGCCCTTCCTATAGTCCCGGCCACTATGAAGACCAAAATCCGGTTGGCGCTGGGCGGCCTGGCTATCGTGGCTTCGGGCTGGTTGAATCTCCGAGCGGCGGATTCCACCGCTTCCAACGGCAGCGGCGAAGAAGGCCGGCCCACCCCGGTCGCCACGACCCCAACTACGGGTCACGTTCTTATTCTGGAGAATGGCCGAACCTTGGAAGGTGATATCCAGCGCGAGGGAAGCCAATATCGTGTTCGCCGCTCCGTCGGCGAGACCTGGGTTTCCGCGGACCGAGTGGTTCGATTGTGCGGCAGCCTCGAAGAGGCTTACCAATACCTCATGAAGCAGGCCAACCTGCGCGATCCCGACGAACGCATGCGGCTGGCCCAGTGGTGTCAGCAGCACGACCTGTACGACTTGGCCCTGATAGAGATCACTGCGGCCGTCGAGCTTCGACCCCACAATGCCGAATATCGACGCCTCTTGGAAAATTTGCAGCGCACCAGCGCGGATCGAGGAGCGACTAAAGGCAGTTCCCCACTCGATCCCCGATCCACCGGCGTCGATCCTCGGCCTTCACCGCCGGTCGATCTCACCGCCAATTCGGTAAGCCAGTTCATCACCAAAGTGCAGCCGGTGCTGATGAACACCTGCGCCAGTTGCCATGGCCCCGCGCATATCGGCCCGTTTCAACTCGAACGGGTGATGAACGACGGCCTCGTCAATCGCCGGGCCACCCAGTACAACCTGGCTCACGTGCTTGCTCAAATCAACCCCGAGAACGTGAATACCAGCCCTTTTTTGACCAAGGCCGTTACCCTTCACGGCGAAGCCACCCAGCCGCCGATTAAGAATCGAGAAGCCCAGGCGTTTCATCGATTGGAAGACTGGGTCAAGCAAACGCTGGAGAACAATCCGCAGCTGCGCGAGCGCTCGGAACCCGCTTCCTCCGCCGCCGAGCCGAAAAAGGATTCGAAGAAAACCGAGGACAGTACAGACAATTTTCCACTCACCACTCACCACTCACCACTCACTCCTTCAACCGACTTCGCCGCATCCCAGCCGCCTCCGCCAAAGCCGACCTCTCCCGTCGATCCTTACGATCCGGTCATCTTCAACCGGCAGGCCCACCCGGAAAAACAATAGGCGGCCGGCTATATCAAGTCCCCGATTGTTGGTGGCATGCCCTTCCGCCAATGGAGAGTTTGGCGGAGGGCCAAATCAGCGCGGAAGGCAAGCACCTTCTTCATTCCCACCCCCCTCCGCCCGCCAATGGAATTGGCGGAGTGCCTCATATTTCCCGTGAAAAACGCTGATTTATGGCCTTTTCGGCTGTCATTTGGGGAAGGGGTCTCGGCCCGATGCTCGCATGACTTTTCAAAATAGTTGGCCCTTCGTTTACCTTTCAAGGACTATATAGGTAGTTAGTACAGAGATCGCGAGGCAACATTCGTGTGATCCTCCCAAGTGGATTGGCGTTTATGAGCAATCCCTCCTTGCAGCGGGTGATGCGACACATTCGGCAGCTCGCCGGCCGCCAAGCCCCTCAGAGCCGGGAGCGTAAGCGACCGGAAGCGCCGCTAAGCGACCAGGACCTTCTTTCGCGCTACCTAAACAAGCAAGATGAGGAAGCTTTTGCCGGCCTGGTGCGCCGCCACGGGCCGATGGTCCGCGGCGTGTGAGCGGCCTTGGTACGTTTACAAGGCAAAGAAGAGCCGCGCACGAAGTAAGCGGCGCCTTTCCGCTTACTTCGTGCGCGGCTCTTTATTTCTTTTCAAAAAACTCGACGCACTGCCGCATCGCCGGGCCGACCGCGGTCATGTGGTCGCCGGGAACTTCGACCGCCTCCACGTCCAGATTTTTTTTCTTGGCCAGCTCAGCGGTCCTTTGAGTGCTGGCCCGGAATAGGCCCTCCTGGTTGCCGAAATACATCCGCACGGGGCATTTGAAGCTCTCGGCGAAGGCCAAGGGAGAGCGCATCTGAAACTCCTTCTGAGCCGCCGGGTCGCGATTGGTGAATTCACCGATCCCACCTGCGCCAAAAGGAACCATATTCGCTTGGTTGAACGATGCCCACATGAACTGATCGGGAGAGCCAGAAAAGGAGGCGGCGGCGCGAAAACGCGGAGATGTCATAGACGCCAGCAGGGCCAAAGTTCCACCCGCGCTATGACCGGCCACATACATCCGCTGGGGATCGACATAACTGAGCTTGGCAAAGGCATCGGCGGCCGCCAACACGTCGTCCACCTCGTCGTAGAACATGGAAAACGATCCGGGCTGCCCGTTTTCGCCGCGCACCATCGGGATCATCACCACGTAGCCGGCGTCCAGAAAAGGCTGGACCTGCTCCCAATCTTGCAAGTCGAAGGCAAAGCCGCCGTGCAAGAACAAGACCGCCGGCTTCTTTTCTTGCCTCTGTTCCGGCGCGCGGCTGACCCAAGCTTTCAGGCGCAGGCCCGAGGGGTAGGTCAACTCTGTAACGTCGGGCGGGGGCTGAAGAGGCTGCCATCGCTGCGGCGCCGGGTTTTCTTGAAGGAGCTGGGTTTTGAATTTTTTCCGCGCCTCCGCATAATCCTCCGTCTGAGGCGGAAAAGCAGTAGGGGGTGAAAACACGATCTTCTGAGGAGGGGTCGCGTTTTTTACGGCGACCGTGGCGCCCATGACCTGCACTTGGCTTTGTTGTCCGCGCAACAACCACAAGAACGCCCCAATGCCGCCGCACACCAACAGCAACAGCAGAAAACCGCCGCCGATGGCCAGGCCAAGCCATAAAGCCGCATTCGAACCGACTTCATCGGAGGAGGTGACTCCGCGACTGCTTTCGGATCCACGAAGATGGGAAGGAATCGCAACCCACGCTCCGCATTCCGGGCATTTGATGTCGCCGCTTTCAACAGGTCCCGTCAAGGAAATGGGCGACCGGCATGCTGGGCATTGAAAAGTGACCCGCGCCATGAGTGATCTCCAAGAGGAACACGAAAACGCGAAACACGAAAGGGCCAAGAAGATAAAGTCACTTGTTGTTACTTCGACTTTTCGGCTTTCGTGTTTTCGTGTTTCTCTTTGTTCATTTTTGTTTCTTCTGAATGTTTTCGAAAAAACTCGATGCACTGCGGCATGGCGTTGAAGACGGCCGACAACTGGTCGCCTGGAACTTCGACCGCCTCCACGTCCAGTTTTTTCTTCTTGGCCAACTCCGCCAGCTTTTGGTTCGTGGCTTTGAAATACGCCTCCTGGTCGCCGAAGTAGAGCCGCACGGGACATTTGAAGCTCTCGGCAAACGCGAGCGGCGAGCGCATGTGAAATTCTTTTTGGTTTTGCCCATCAAAAGGCACGACCTCCTGATTCCCCGCGAAGCCACTCATGTTGCTCCGCACGACGCCCCAGTTGACTTGATCCGGAGAGCCGGAAAACGAGCCGGCTGCCCGAAAGCGCGGCGAAGTCATGGCCGCCAGCAGGGCCAGCGTGCCTCCGTTGCTATGCCCCGCCAGGTAGAGACGCTTGCCGTCGACATAAGTCAGTTTCTCCAGAGCGGCGGCGGCGGCTAAAACGTCCGTCACTTCGTTGTAAAACAAGGAATAAGCTCCCGGCAGCCCGTTCTCGCCGCGCAGCATCGGGATCATGACGACATAGCCGGCGTCGCGGAAAGGCTGCGCCATGTTCCAATCGTCCAAACCGAAAGCAAAGCCATCGTGCAAAAACAGAACGGCCGGCTTCTTTTCGTTACCGCCGGGGTCGCGGCTGACCCAGGCCTTGAGGCGCAAATCTCCCGACACATAATCGATTTCATTGACGTCCCGAGGAATCTTCATCGGCTCCAGGCCCTGAGGCGCGGGTCCCTCCATGAGCAGCTTGGTTTTGAATTTCTTCCGCGCTTCCGCGTAATCTTCCGTCTGGGGAGGAAACTCCGTGGGAGGGGCGAATTGCGGGACGATTCGCTCTTGAAACCGGTTGCCTTGCACCTGAAAGGCCACCTGGGCCCGCATATCCGCTTGGCGCGCTTGTTGTCGTTGGCTGGTGGTGAAGCCCCAGAAGATGGCGCCGACTCCCCCGCACACGGCTAGGAGCAACAGAAGTCCGCCTCCGATGGCCAATCCGATCCACAAGCCCGTATTCGAGCGGCCTTCGTCGGAGGAATAAACTCCGCCTTCCGACTCGCGAAGTCGCGGAGGAAGAGCGAACCACACGCCGCATTCCGGGCATTTGATATCGCTTTCCCCGTCGGCCACCGCCAAAGGAACATTCGCCCCGCATTCCGGGCATTGATGATTGACCCGAGTCATGGCTCATCTCGCTTCTCTAGGAGGACCCGAACGGTTCTGATTGCTGCCCATTTTAGTGAGCCGGACGACCGATCCGCAACAGCGCTCCTGCCGTTTGGGCGGTCCATCTCGTTATTCTCGCCGCTTACTTCGTTCGCGGCTCTTTCTCGGAAGGTTTTCTGCCGATTCTTGAGGTTTTGGCCCCGCGCTTGCAATTGATAGCTCCAAAGAACGAAATCGCCCTCCGGAGGCGGTCGAACCGCTCTCTCCAAGGAACTGGGATGCTGGCAAAATCTTCCACGATCAGTTGGCAACGGGCCTTAATTATTCTTAGCGGCGCCGTGGTCACTGTGGTCGTGATCAGTTGCTTGTATTTGGCGAGAATCATTTGCATTCCCGTGGCTTTAGCCATCGTGCTGACCTTCGTGCTCAGGCTGCCGGTATTGTCCCTGCAAGAACGCGGCCTGGGACGGACCCCGGCCGTATTAGTCGTCGTCTTGCTGGCGGGGCTCTTGCTCGCAGGCCTGAGTTGGATGGTGGCCAGTCAGATCTCCGGTCTTTTGGCGGAGCTTCCCAAATATTCAAAAAACGTCGAGGACAAAATCCACTCTTTTCAGAATTTGACCAAAGATAATAGCTTGGGAAAAATGATCCGCCGACTCAGCACGGCCTGGAACCATCCGGAAGAATCCGAAGAGGAATCCGGCGAAGCACTCAACAAATCATCGCCGTCCGACAATGTTGCGAAGGTAGTCGTGGAACCGACCGGCTCGCCCTGGCTTGGCCTCGTACCCTCCGTCCTCGGCGCCGTGCTAGAAGGCTTAGCCAAGGCCGGACTGGCCATCGTCTTGACGGTTTTCATGTTGCTCAAGCGCGAGGACCTGCGCAATCGTTTCATCCGTCTGGTTGGCCACGGCCACATCACTGTGACCACCAAAGCCGTCGACGACGCCGGCCAGCGCATCAGCCGATACCTGCTCACGCAACTCTTCATCAACAGCCTGTTCGGGCTGTTGGTGGCCGTCGGCCTCTTCTTGATCGGCGTCCAGTATGCCATCCTCTGGGGATTTTTAGCCGGTGCCTTGCGCTACGTCCCTTACGTCGGGACCACGGTGGCGACCTTGTTTCCCATCGCCTTGAGCCTGATCCAATTCAAGGGTTGGTTCCAGCCAACCCTGGTGATCGTGCTCATCATCGGCCTCGAGCTAATCATGACTAACGTCATGGAGCCGCGGTTCTATGGTCAGAGCATCGGAGTATCCGAGGTCGGCATGCTCATCGCCGCGGCCTTCTGGGCCTTCTTATGGGGCCCGATCGGCTTAGTGCTTTCCGGGCCTATGACGGTTTGTCTGGTGATCTTGGGTAAGTATGTACCCCAACTCGAATTCTTCGACGTGCTGCTTGGGGACGAGCCGGCTCTGGACCCCCACGTCGCCTTCTACCAGCGTCTGACGGCCAGGGATCAAGATGAGGCGAGCCTGGTCGTTCAAACCTACATCCAAACGACTTCCCCGGAAAAGGTCTACGACGAGCTGCTCGTGCCGGCCTTGATCCGTGCCCGCCGCGATCGCGACCGCCAATTACTTACCGAAGATGACGAAAAGTTCATCATGCAAGCCACCGCGGAGATCCTTGAAGAACTGGAGCCTGAGGTTAAGGAAGCCGGAACGAATGGCCAGGAGGCAGCCGTCACCAGTCAGGAGCCAGGAACTGAGGATCAAGAGGCGGCAGGTCCTGAACCAATCGCCACGGACGATTCACCACTCACCACTCCTGAGGCTTCTATCCTGGGGTTTCCGGCCAGGACCGAGGCTGACTGGTTGGGTCTGAAAATGCTGGAACAATTACTCGATCCGCGGAAGTGGAAGGTGGAAGTCGTGCGCGACCAGTGGCTGTCGTCCGAAATGGTGTCCATGGTCGAGAAAATGCAGCCGGACGTCATTTGTATCGGATCGATGCCGCCCGGGGGACTCGCCCATACTCGCTATTTGTGCAAACGGCTGCGGAAACGTTACCCCGACCTCAAGATCGTCGTCGGTCGCTGGGGACTCAAACGCCATCAGGAAGAAACCCGGCAGCAGATTAAGGAAGTCTGCGCCGATCACGTGACCATCAATTTGCTGGAGACCCGAGACCATCTTCAAGCCTGGCTGCCCGTCCTGGCCCAGGGAAGCGCTCACAGAGACAGCGCGGCTGGGGTGGGAGGATGAGACGTTCGTGCGCGTTCGGATGCCTAACAGCCATTAGCGCACGCGGCAAGAGCCGAGCACGTAGTATGCGGCGCTCGTTCGTCTTCGTGGAAGATGATTGTGAAGCAGCGAGCCATGAGTCAAGGTGCGGCGACGGATTTCTTGGCGAGGCGGTCGAGCGCTGCTTTGGCTTCCTGGGTGAGCCGGGCTTCGGGGGCGCCGGTGGCGAGCCGTTTGAGAAGATCCTGGGCGTTTGGAGCTCCGATAGCTTCCATCACACGCACCGCGCGGAGATTTCGCCGGGCTTCGGACGTCCGGGCCAAGAAGGGCCGCGCGAGCAATGTTTCGATTCGCCTCTGAGCCTCCAGTGGCGGTGTTTTGGCAAGGGCCATTCGAAGCGCGGCATCCGCTAATTCGCCTAACTCACTCAGTTGTTTCGTCGCTGATTCACGACGCGGGAATTGCGGGCTGTTAAGGTCGGCGATGAGTCGGCCGAGTTCCTCAGATGATGGCGCCTTGACAGGATGTAACCGGTCCCGCATGAATTCCAGGGCCTGTTTCGGCACATCGGCCAGATGCGCGATTGCGGCGAAAGCACGGCCGGCATCGGCATCTGCCAGGTCGTTCCACCACGCTGCTAACTGGTCCGCCTTCATGGGCGCGGCGGGCCGGTTCGAGACGGGGGTCGGCAAGTCCCACAAGAGAATTGTGCTGTCGACACGCCCGGTGGCCACTGTGCGGCCATCGGGAGCCAACGCCATTGAGCTGACGAAGGAATCCCCATACGATCCGCGAACGCGAGCTGGCGCCTTTCGCTGCGTTAGGACTTTCGCTGAGGCGATGTCCCAAAGCTGGAGTGTTTCGGGACCGGCCGTTATCAGGTGCCGGCTATCCGGAGTGAAAGCGAGATGGGCCAGGGGCCCCGTTTCGAGCCTCGCCACGGGAAGCAGCGTGGCCAACTCCCAGACTTGCACGCCGATGTTCTCGGTGCGCTGGAAGTCTGGCCCCTTGACCACCTTGAATGCCAACTGTGCCACGTAGGCACCGTCGCGGGAAATCGCCACCGGCATTCCTAAAGACATGCCCTCAACCGAGAGCTTCAGCAATTCTTTTCCAGTAGTCGTATCAAGAATCTGGCCACCAGGGACGACCAGAAGCCGGCCATCAGGGGACAAGCAACTGTAGCCGAGCCAACCTGTCGGCTCGGGTTCGACGATGCGCTGCCGCCGACCCGTCGCCAGATCCCAAGCTTGCAAGGCCCGTTGGAATAATAGGTTCCCGGCAGCGGCAGAGCCTTGGAATCCAGATTCTGGCTGGAAGCCAGAAGGGTACGGCCATCTTCGGTAACGTGCATTTGAATGAGACTCTGCCGATCTTCCTTGCCGGCCTCATAGAGAGGAATGCGGTTCGCTTGCGTGCCGGTCGCCGCGTCCCAGCGGAGGACAGCGGCCTTCGTTCCTGCCAGGACCTGTTTCGCATCGGGAGTGAAGGCCAGAGCATGAAAGTTCATGTCTTCCGCGACGAGCAGTCTGCGCATCAGCCGGCCCGTGGCAGTTTCCCAAAGGCGCACCGTCCGGTCGTGTACCGACGAGGAAGCAATCATCTTGCCATCCGGTGAAAAGGCGACCGAATCGATCTGCCCCAAATGGCCATGTTCTGGATCATTCGCCGCCCGAGACTTGCCGCTGGCCAAATCCCAGACAAAGACCACCGATCCGTGAGGGAAGTTCGCGTCAGCCGACCCGAGCGCCGCCACAGTTCGGCCGTCCGGTGAAAAAGCGATTTCCTGTGCGTTGGGATCGGCGATGGTATACCGGCTCTTTCCCGTGGCCGGATCCCAGATGGTGATCCCATGTTGGGTGCCAACCAGAATTTCCTTCCGTCAGGCGTAAATCGCACCCCGAGGACTTGCTTGAGATTGGGAGCGATCCATCCCTTCTTCGGTTTGCCGGTCGCTGCTTCCCAAAACTCGACGCCTTTGTCCTTGTCCTCGTTATGCCAACTCCAGGTGGCGACGGTTTGGCCGTCGGGAGAGAGCGATGCGTCGTTGACATTCTCGGGGAGCGACCAGTGCTGTCGTTCCCGACCCTCGGCAACATCCCAAAATCGGATGACGCTGTCTCGGCTCATCATTAGGGTCCGATCAGCTGCGAATCTAAGAGTGCGAATTCCCTGCTCATATCGGCCGAGGACATGGCTTTTTCCCGTGACCACGTCCCAGGCTTGCAAGACGGAGTCTTGCTGCATCATCATCATAACGCCGCCCTGTAACCTAACGGGGGTGTTCCTGCATTGAGCCATCACCAGAGTTTTGCTGTCCGGACTGAAGGCGGCCTCATCCAGTCCAGCCTGGAGCGGCAGCTTGTGTCGGAGCCGGTTTTGCTCCACGTCCCAGAGGCAGAAAAATTCCGGGCTATCCTCATCCTGGAAAACCAGCAGGCGACCGTCGGGGGAAAGAGCTAGGGTCCTGGTGTAGGCGTAGGGACGGAATTTCTGCTCACGAAGTAATCGGCCGCTGACCGGATCCCAGGTGCGAATGGTCCGATCGCCGCCGCTGGTCAGCAGGGTTTTTCCATCAGCCGCAAAGGCAATGCTCGCCCCATTGCCATGCCGGAAGCGTGCGGTTCCCAGCCGACGCAGCGCCCCCTCCGGCAGCGGGTCGCCGTAACGGTCCAGGCGCGGTTGCTTCGCCTTCTCCGGCTTTGGTTGCTCTCGCCGCTCATCGGCCACTGCGATCAATTCTTTTGGTTCGCCATTCGCTGGATTGGCCGTTAGCGCTTGATGGGCCGCGAGACCGATGCCGGCCATGAGGGCGGTCGCGATCCCCACGAGCGCGATCCATTTCACTTTGTGGATGACCGCGGCTTTCAATGTGCGTTTCGCCAACAAGAGCACATGCGGTGAGATGGTAGTGACGGCAGCTTCACCGGCCGCCAACGAAATGGCCGCCCTCACGGTGGATTGCAACAGAGCGGATGATAGGGCAGCCGATGCTCCTTGATCGGAAAGAAGCGTGGCCCATAAACCCGCTGATAGGGTGATGCCGCGGCGAGTTAGGCGGCCACACAGTTTCGTCCGCCCTTCTTCGAGCCGGCGGCGGAACGTGCTCTTGCTCCAACCGAGTTGCTGCAACGCTTCGTCTTGCGTCTTGCCCTGCAAGTAGCAAAGCACCAGCGGCGCCCGGCAGCGGTCCGGCAGACGGGCCAACTCTTCGTCCAGGGCCGTGCAGACCTCGCGCCAGGTGATTTCGGAAAGCGGGTCAGGCAAGGGGCTGGCTGGCATGCTTTCGCGGCTATGTAGGGTTTTGGTGTTGTAATCAGGTGATGATTGGCCGCGAAAGCATGGCATCCGGCTTTCATCGGAGCGTGGAAATTGACGGTTGCGGCGTTTGGTCGCCTCGGACTTTGCTTTCAACGCCAAACGGGACGCTACGCCGTAAAGCCAACTGCCGACCGATTCTTGCTTGCGGATGGAAGCTGCCTTGCGCGCCAGGACCAGAAAAGTGGCTTGCCCGACATCCTCCGCGTCCTGGACATGGTGGAGCACTCGCCGGCACAAACTCAGGATCATCGGTCCATGACGCCGGACCAAGGCCGTGAACGCCGACTCGTCTTTCCGAACCAGAAACCGCTCCAGCAATTGTTGATCGGTGAGCGGACTGGCGCGACCGCCCTCCGCCAAGTGGCGTATCTGCTGAACGACCGCGTCCATTTGCTCGGACATGGATTTTCACCCCGAGCATGAAGAGTGTTCCCGCATCCTCTTTATAGTGCCTCGGAGTCGTGAAATGTGTTCATTTTTTCGACCAATTCATAGCCCGACGCGCCAGCAAGGCGGCCCCATAATGGACCTTGCTAGCGCGTCGGGCTATCTCGGTAGTTCACCGCTTCACGTTCGAAAGCTGTTCCAGGGCCAACATCAGGGCGTGGGTTCCCTTGCGGCCGTAGCCTTGGGCTTTGACCGCAAGATAAAGTTGATTTGCCAGAGCCAGTCCCGGCAAGGACAACCCCATGCGCTTAGCTTCGTCTAAAGCGATGCCCATGTCTTTGATGAAGTGTTCGACGAAAAATCCCGGCTCAAAATTGCGATCGATGATGCGTGGTCCAAGGTTATTGAGCGACCAGCTGGCCGCCCCCCCGGCGCCGACCGACTGCAGAACGGTCTTAAGATCCAATCCTGCCTTATAACCGTAAAGGAGGGCTTCGCACACGCCGATCATGTTGCTGGCGATCAGGATTTGATTGACCATCTTCGTATGTTGGCCGGCGCCCGGCGGACCTTGATGAACCACTGTCTTGCCCATGCATTCGAACAACGGCCGAACAGACTCCACCACTTCTTTGTCGCCGCCGACCATGATCGACAGGGCCGCGCTCTTGGCCCCGACATCGCCACCCGATACGGGCGCGTCGACATTGCCCACCCCTTTCGCTTTGGCCGTATTGTAAATTTCGATGGCCAGGGACGGCTCGCTGGTCGTCATATCGACGAGAATAGCGCCGGGTTTGCTTCCGGCCAACGCTCCCTGCGGTCCGAGGAAAACTTCGCGCACGTCCTTCGGGAAGCCGACGATGGCGAAGGTTACGTCCGAGCGCTCGGCCACGGCCTTGGGGGACTCGGCCGAAACGGCTCCGGCCTCGACCAGAGGCTGCGTCTTTTCCTTGCTTCGGTTATATACCGTCGCCTGGTAGCCTTTGGTCATAAGGTGCTGGCACATCCATCGGCCCATGACGCCGGTGCCGATCCAGCCGACGCGCGTTTTGCCGGGTTCCGCTTTTGAAAATGCCATGATTGATCCTTTGTCAGTTATCCATACCGGCAGGACATTGCTCTGGCGAATATGTTAGCGGGTGCAGGGATCGACGGCCAATTCATTGGAGTTCCGAGTTGACGCCAAGTTATGGCGGTTCTATTATGCATACGAGGAGAGCAGTCATGCATCGAACGACGATCATGCTTCCGGCCAAACTGAAAGCACGGGCTGCGAAAAGAGCGAAGCAAATGGGGATCTCACTGGGCGAGCTGATTCGGGATTGCCTCGCCGCCGCGTTAAGAAACGGAAAGAATGCGCGGGAAATGGATCCCTTGTTCGCGGATGCCGTGGTTTATGACGGTCCGGCGCCAGTGGACGGGATCCAGAATCTCGATCACTATGTTTATGATCAACTGTGATCTTCATCGATGCGGGAGCCTTTGTCGGCCAGCACATCAAGCGGGATCAACATCATCGGTCCGCCATTGCTGGGTGGAAGCAGATCGCCCGGACTCCCGAACCTTGCCTCACGAGTAATCTGGTATTGAACGAGGCGTTCACCTTTATCGCTCGTCGAGTTGGCTATCAATTCGCCGCCGAACGAGCGCGAAGCATTTATGCATCTCGCGAACTGGTCATTTTGCGTCCCCAAGAAGAGGACGAAATTGCGGCTCTAGATTTTCTTGAAAAATTTGCCGATCAAAGAATTGGTTTCACGGATTGCGTTTCGTTTGTCTTGATGCGCAAGAATAAAGTTCGAAGAGTCTTCACTTTCGATCATCATTTTGCATTCGCCGGCTTCAGCCTGTTCCCCTAACGGATCGGTTTCAGCCATTGTCCCTTGAACCGTCAAGGCCCTAAAATTCTTTAGCTGACCCTGACCTACTAGCGACTGCCTGATGAGCAATCCGTTTCCAAAATTACGTTCACCAATCGTTCTCGTTCACGGGCTGCTGGGCGTGAATCGGATTCAAGTGGGCGACTGGACATTGGCGAGCTATTTCGGCCAGATCCCGCAGTTGCTGACCGCCGCCGGCAACCGCGTTTTGCTGCCGCAGTTAAGCTTGACCGGAGGCGTGGCCGACCGTGCCTTGCAACTCAAGCAATTCTTGGATCAGCAAATGCCGGGCGAGCCGGTGCATCTAATCGCCCACAGCATGGGCGGATTGGACAGCAGGTTCATGATCAGCCGGCTCGACATGGCCTCGCGCGTGCTGTCGCTGACGACCATCGGTACGCCGCACCGCGGCAGTCCTTTTGCCGATTGGAGCGTCAGCAAGCTGGAGCGCTTCATGAAACCGATCCTCGACTGGTTCGGCATCCCCCAGCAAGCCTTCTACGATCTGACCACCACCAAGTGCCGCACGTTCAACGATCTCGTTGTGGATGCTCCCAGCGTGCGTTATTTTTCAATCGCCGGTCGGCACGAGGGGGACTGGTGGAGTCCCGAGTGGCAACTGCCGCATCAAATTGTCTTGCAAACCGAAGGGCCCAACGACGGCGTGGTCTCCGTGACCTCGGCCACCTATGGCGAGACCATCGACATCTGGAAAGGCGACCACCTCAGCCTGATTAACTGGCCCGGCCTGACGGCTTTGGCCCGCGGCCACATTTTTGATCGGACCACCGATTACACCGCCTTGGTTCGCCGTTTGGCCGATGCAGGGTTTTGAGTGAAGATTGAGTGGTGAGTGGTCTTTCTCATTTGTCGTAACCAATAGTGCCTCTGCCTCTCATTCTTCATTCGTCATCCTTCATCTTTTCCGGAGGTTCAGCGCACACGAAACGATAAATCAGCAGAACCACTCACCACTCACCGCTCACTCTCCTAAACTGTGCTGTGATGAGTCAAGAATCCAAAGCCAAGCTGACCTATCGCGATGCTGGGCTTGACCTGGAGGAATACGAGCGGACTTTGGCATCCATCGCGCCTCTGCTCAAGCGCACCCATTCACCGCGGGTCATCAGCGACTCCACGTCCGGAAAGCGCGGGAAAAAGGGCGGGTTTTTCGCCAGTCTGTTCAGCCTGGATTACAACAGCCGGCTTTTTGCCAAGAACTATCGCCGGCCCGTGCTCGTCACCTGCACGGACGGTGTCGGCAGCAAGCTTAAGATCGCCGGCCTCATGAACAAGCACGACACCGTCGGCATCGACTTGGTAGCCATGTCGGTCAACGACTGCTTGTGCACCGGCGGCGAGCCGTTGGTGTTTCTCGATTACCTGGCTATGCCCAAGGACGACCCCGACCTGACGCGCAACTTAATCAAAGGGATCAGCGACGGCTGCATGGAGGCGGACTGTGCCTTGGTGGGCGGCGAGACGGCCATCCTGCCCGATTTCTACCAGCCGGGCGATTATGACATGGCCGGGTTTTGCGTCGGCGTCGTGGAGCGGGCCCACATCATCAATGGGCGAAGCATCCAACCGCGCGACGTGGTTCTCGGCCTGGCCAGCACCGGGCTGCACTCCAACGGCTACAGCCTGGTCCGCAAGATTGTGTTCGATCATGCCGGCCTGAAGGTCGGCGATCTTGTGCCGGAGCTGTGCCGGACCGTGGGTGAGGAGTTGCTCCAGCCGACCCGCATCTACGTTCGCGCGGTCAAGAACGTGCTCAATCATTATCCGATCAAGCGGGGAGTAATCCGCGGGCTGGCGCACATCACCGGAGGAGGGCTGGTGGACAACATTTCGCGCGTGCTGCCGGCCGGGAGGCGCGTGTTCATCCGCCGGGGCAGTTGGGAAGTTCCTCCGGTCTTCGGTTGGCTCAGGAGCCTGGGAAACATCGACCAAGCCGAGATGGATCGCGTCTTCAACCAGGGCATCGGTTTTGTGATGATCGTCAGCCCCTATTATGTGGCAAACATCCAAAGCCAGCTCGCCGAGGATCGCGTGGCCTCCTACGTCATCGGCGAAGTGCGTGAAGGCGACGCGGGAGTGGAATCCGTGAATTGATCAGGCCTCGCTGACGCTTCGGGTTGGTATGCAATTGACACCGAGGAAAGCATTCGCAAAAAACTCCGCTTGCCGCAAATTTCCATTTCATGTAATTTATGACCCGCCCTGGTCCCCTTGACCCGTCCCTGGAAGGACCCGGATGCATGAAACACGGGCAGGATGCCGAAGTCTCGCAGGTTAAATTCCTCAAGAACAAAGACCCGCGCGTACGAAGCCGCGCCGCGGAAAACCTGGCCCGGCTAGGTCCCCAAGCCAAGTTTGCCATCTTTCCGCTCAGTCAGCGCTTGCGCGATGCCGACCCCAACGTTCGCTGCCGGGCGGCCACGGCCCTGGGAGAGATCGGCTCGGCGGCCGTGGCGGAGTTGATTCACGCGCTTTCTCTTGCGGACGCCAATATCCGGCGCGAGGCGGTTTGGGCGCTGGCGAAGATTGGTCCCGAGGCCGAACCGGCCGCCGGGGCCTTGGCGCGCGCTTTGGCCGATCGGGATCTCGCGGTCCGCAAAGGCGCCGCCCGAGCTCTCGGTTTGCTTGGCCGACAGGCGCACCCGGCCATTCCTTTCTTGATCGCGGCGCTCAACGACACCGATCTGTTTTTTTGCCGGCTGACGGCCTGGGCTTTGGGAAAGATCGGCGCCGCCGCTGTCGGCGCCTTGGTCCGCGCCCTGAGTCATGCCGACAAATACGTCCAGCGAGAGGCGGCCTGGGCCTTGAGCCAAATCGGGCCGGATGCCTGCGCCGCCATCCCCAAACTGAACGCCATCCTTAAGTTCTCTCCGGGGAATTCGTGCTACGATCATTTCAAGAAGATTCCCGACCATCAGGAAACCGAAGTGATGTTTGTGCATCCGGGACCGGACGCCATGTTGCGCGCCTACGCCGCGCAAGCCCTGGGGAAGATAGGAGCGGAGGCCCGGTCGGCGATTCCCGCCCTGCAAGCTGCCCTGGCCGACCCGGATGAAAAAGTCGCCCAAGCCGCCGCCCAAGCCCTGAATCAAATCCAAGAAGAAACCGGCTCCGGCTGGTATCTGCAAGTCGCGGGATAGACAGAGAATCTGCAGCCGGTTGGGCTGACTGGCCATGGCTGCGAATCGCTTGGCTAAAAGATGCCTTGCCTGGCACCCTTCATCGATAAGAAGTAAAATAAATGAGCACCTGTAGGAGGGACAACCTGTGACCTTTCAGCTAACCTTGCCTGCTCATTTGGAGGAACGGCTTCGCCGGGAAGCTGAACGGCAAGGGCTGCCGCCGGACGCCGTTACGCTCCAACTGCTCGACCAACATTTGCCCAAGGATTTGGAAGATCGCCGGGCGGCAGCCATCGCTATGTTGCACCAGTGGATGGAAGAAGACGCCAATGCCAGCGCGGATCCTGAGGAGGCGGAACAGTTCTTCCGCGACCTGGACACCGCCCGGACTTCGAATCGGCCCCTGTTCCCGCCAGAAAAGAAAGGGATTTCCTGGTGAGCGCAGTGGTGCTTCTTGACTCGGGGCCACTTGGCCTCTTGTCCCATACTCGCCTTTCGCCTATTAGTTTAGCGTGCCACGGATGGTTGGCGTCTCTAATTGCGGCGAGACGTCGAGTCATCGTCCGGAAATTACGGATTACGAAGTCCGCCGGGAATTGTTGAGGATTCCACGTAAGGCCGGAATTGCCCGTCTCGACGCTTTGGCCCAAGCCGCCGAATATCTTCCGATAAGTACCGCCACCATGCGGCGCGCTGCCGAGCTTTGGGCGCAGGCTCGTCAACAGGGTCAAGCCACCGCCGGCGACAACACCATCGACGCCGACATGATCCTCGCTGCTCAGGCTCTTACGCTGGGCGTACCTCAAGTTGTCATCGCCACCACAAACGTGGGCCACCTTTCGCGATTTGTCCAAGCTGACGATTGGCAAAATATCGTTCCCTGAAGTGGCTGGGATCAAGCTCCTTGCACATTGAACATTGGCCTTCTTGATGCGATCAATTCTGTCTCCAAGGCGCGCCGGGCCCTCGTTGTGGTCGCATCCGGAAGCAAGTGTAATTCGACGTAAAGTTTTTCGAATCCGTACTCCCAAAGCCAGCGACCCAAACTCTTGTTGTCAGAGTGGTCGAGATGCTTCTCCAAGCGTTTGCGCAAATTGGCAGCTTCACCCACATACAAGGTCTGCCTGGTGTCGGGATCATAAAAGACGTAAAGCCCCTGCTTACTCGAAATGCTCACCACATCCAGTTCCGTAATGAGGCCAAGAGACACGGTTTCCGCAGGGGCCACCCGGGAGAGCAGTTCCGGTTTGAGACGCTTGGCTTTTCGTAAATTGAGGGCAGCCCAACGGTACTGTAATGGCAAGAACCCGGGTGCTAAATCGGCCGCAATGCTGTCGAATTCTCGAACTAATTCAGGATCACAAATAATCTCGTCCACCGTGACGTTTTTTGGACGCTCCAAATGCCTGGCGGCAATTTCACTGGCAAAGCGATACCCCTCTTCATTCCGGAACGACGTCCGGACCGATCTCGGAAGCCCCTTCAAATCCCCGCCCTTTCGCAAGTTTAGCAGTTTTTGGTTGAGTGCCTTGATAGAATCCGCGAGGCCCAGTCGCCTACATTCTGAAATGAAAGCCTGATTTAACTGAGGGTCGGCGACGACTCGGTCCGGAGGGTAGCGATCACGCACGGCCAGAAATGCAGCCTGGATCTGAGCCTTCATATTGCGCCCAAATCTAGATAATTTAGCTCCGGAGAGTATTTGCGGATAAATAGCGATTGAAGACCACAGCGATCCCTGAAGTCGTTTTGCTCCATGACACTTATTTCGGGGTTGTCCGTTACGCCCGACCAGCCTTGCTCTTTAAGGTGGATCCGCAAACGTTTGCCGAGATCGAAAGTTGCCCCCACATACAGCATTCTTTCAGGCCCTGTTTTGGCCAAATAAACACCTGAGCTTCCGTTCCATCGGTCAATGTCTAATGCGAGAAGGGAATGGAATTCCTGGAATTCTTTACGTTTCAGAGAGGAAGCGAGGCTCCGAGACCACTTGCGCCAGTTTTTGGCTCGCTTGCGGATGGTGAGTGCCGCCCAACGGTATTGCAGAGGAGAAAAGCCGGGGGCACAAGAACGAGCAATTTCATCAAATTTTGCGGCTAGCGCAGGGTCACACAATAACGCGTCCAAGCTTAACTTGGTTTCATCCGTGAGCTGACGCATGGCAATCTCGCTGGCGAAAAGATATTGGTCGAGCTCTTGCTCAGGAAAGGTGGTTCTGCGGGATTTCGGCAAGCGTTTTAGCTTACCCGACTTCCGAAGCAACATTAGCGCCCAGTTCCACTCTGAGATTTGTCCCGGCAGCTTGAAATAAAGACATTTTTTCCTGAATCGTTCATTAAGCTTGGGATCAACAATGACCCTGTCGACGGACCAACCATTATTGACCGCAAAAAATGCTTCAATGAGGACACGGTGGATAGCTGATCGAAGCCACATTTTATCTGATTTCCCGGGTGTGCGGGGAGCAGCCATGACTGGCTCAGCGGCTCCTTCAAGGCGCTGGCCGTTCTTAATATGTGCAATGCGGTCAATGGAACGCTGCGTGTACTCCTCCGACAGCTCAAACCCAATCCACTTTCGGCCGAGCTTCTTGGCGACGGCCAATGTTGTTCCCGAGCCGGCAAAAGGATCGAGGACCACCTCGCCTGGGTTGGAACAAGTGCGAATAATACGACCCAGAAGTTGTTCCGGCATCTGGCAGCCGTGGAATCCCATTCTTTCCTTGAAGGTGCCAGCGACGCGGGGGAAATACCAGGTGGCTTGGTTAGCCTCGAATCCATTAAGCACGTCCTGCGGACGGAGAATCCAGGTATCATCGGGAAGCCGGCCCGCTGGATGGGCCCGGCCATCCGCATAGACTACTTGGCGTGCCGACCGGACGCAGATTTCGTTTTCGTTAAATGTGTACCGCCCGGAGTCCTTGACGAAATGAAACAAGTGCGCGTGCGAGCGATTGAACTTCTTCGTGCAGTTGACGCCAAATGTGTAGTACCAGATGACCCAGCTGCGACAAGCCAATTTCAATTCGTTTTGAGCGAGCAGTTTGATCTCCGCGGCATATTCATCGCCGATAGCGATCCAGAACGTGCCGGCCGGTTTCAAGACTCGGCAGACTTCCGCCATCCACTGGCGCGTCCATTCCAAATAGCCATGATAAGTCTGTTTGTCGTCGTAGACGTCGTATTCGTAGCCGATATTGAATGGCGGATCGGCAAAGGCAAGGTCGACGCTGGCCGAGGCGAGCTTGCGGAGGCCTGAAATGCAGTCGCCCTGGTGAATCGTATTCAGCGCCGGTTCCACAGCGGAACATCCTATTCATTTCAGGAGCCGGGTTGCTTCAATCATGGCCCATTCTACGACCGCTCTTGTTGCATATCCAGGTCCGTTGGCGTTTTTCAGATGCTCGAAGGCTTCCACGACTGGCACCCTACTTGCCGGAAGGATCGCTTTGATGCTACCATGAGCAAACAGGAATAGGCTCTGACTCTCCAATTGTCTAACGACTATCTTCATGATCAAGGCATTGCTCTACCCCCCGGTGACCGAAGAACTGCTCGCGGAAGTGGTTCGCCGCATTCGAAGTGTCGGCTCTCCTCGGAAAATCATTCTGTTCGGTTCGCGAGCCCGTGGCGACGCCAGGGAGGATAGCGACCTCGATCTCCTCATTATCGAAGAGTCCGACTTACCGCGCTATCGGCGCAGTCCCCGCTACTATCATGTTCTGACGGGATTGTTCCCGGCCAAAGACATTCTCGTTTACACTCCCGATGAAGCCGAAGAATGGTCCAGTGTGCCAAACGCTTTCGTAACGACCGCGCTGCGCGAAGGAAGGACTCTTTATGGCAACTCAGAGTGATCTGGCGCGCGGTTGGATGCAGAAGGGAGACAGCGACCGCCTGAACGCCGAGCGCACCGTGCAGAGCGCGGGTCCCTACGACACTGCCTGCTTTCACTGTCAACAAGCCGTTGAAAAGTACCTGAAGGCTATCCTTGCGTTTGCTGGCCAACCGATTCCGCGAACGCACGATCTGGAAGAAATCTACAACCAGTGTCTCGCGGTCGCGCCGGCCCTGTCCTTCGACAGGACGGACCTATCAGATCTTACGCCTTATGCCGTTCAACTGCGTTATGACGCCGATTTTTGGCCGGACCAGGGAACGGCCGGGCAAGCACTAGACGTTGCCAATCGTGTCCGGGTCGCTGTCCTGACAGTCTTACCAACCGGCGCTTGGCCGTGAGCCCACTGAATCGTCGCCTCTTCGTCTTTCTGCCAAAGAACAATCCGTTCGAATTCAACCCTGCAAATTTTGCAGCATCTCTTTGAGCGACACCAATCGTTGACCGCGGCATTCTTCGATGTGCAAGGCCTTGAGGAGACGGCGGCGGAACTCGCTTTGCATTTCCTCGATGGCGCTGGGGGCGATGCTGTCGAGCGAAATGGTGCCGCCGGCGCGGCGGTCGTGGCCGCCGGCCCGACCCAGCTTACCCACCACCTGGCGCAACACCTCGCCCGCGCGGGAGCCGCGCTTCGCCGCCCGCGCCGACAAGATCAATTGATCCTGAAAGACCCCGGCGCACACCGCCCAGTCCACTTCCTCAAAGCGAATGAGAAAATCCACCACCTCGGCTGCCAACTCCGGCTGATAGAGCTCGTTCACCCAGCTGATGATCAAGCGATCGTAGATGAAGGAGCTTTGCAGCGCCTGCAAAATGCATTCAAAATAAGACTGCGGCAAGCGGGCGTTGCGGATCTGGGCCAACAGGTCCTTATCGGCCAGAGGATAGAGATAGAGCAAAGCGCTGTCGTCGAGGGAGCTGGCGTCGCGCGGATAACCCGTCAGCTCTGTCTCGATCCCATAAAGCAGCCCGGTCGCCAAGCGCGGCGGTAGCGGGATATCCTGCTCCATCAAATAGCTGCTGACGATGGAACAGGTCGCGCCCAGACCGTCACGCACATCCACGTAAAGAATCCCTTCCAGGTCCCCGGGGGTATCGTGATGGTCGATGACGGCGTACAGGTTCATGTCCGGGTCGTGGGTGTGCCGGCCTGTATTGGGCTGACTGTCCACCATGACCACGGCCTCGTCCTCCGCCCAGACGATGTCCTCGATGGGCACGAGGTCGATACCTAACAATTCGACCATGGCGCGGTTTTCCGCCCGGCTGATGAGACCGTCGCGCGTCAGCCGCGTCGGCTTGCCCAGGCACGTCTCGACCAGGTGGGCCAGTCCCAGCATGCTGCCGAGACTGTCCGGGTCCGGGTAGACGTGCGAGACAAAAGTGACCGAGCTGGCATCGACTAAGCCGGCCAGAAAACGGTCCGACCGACGCGTCAAGGTTAAGCGGTATTTGCCGGTCTTGAGAGCTCCGGATTCACCGGTGCGGCGGGACATATAAGGGGGTGCTCCAAAAAGATGCCGTCCCTGGCAGCTCATTACCAATCAAAAATCACGAGTCCTGTTCTCGGCTCAATTCATGGACACGATGCCACTGGGCCTCCGTCACGGGCATGACCGACAATCGAGAGATTCGGACCAACTCCCATGAAGCCAATTCCGGCTCTTCCTTGATCCGCTTCAGCGTCACGGGGCGTGACCAACGGCGCACCGGCTGGACCTTCACCACGACTGCCTTGGGATCAGCGTCTTTAGGATCGGCCATTGGATCGCCCACCGCCTTCATCTCCCCCACCACGGCTTTCTCCTTGCCGGTGTGATAATAGAGGATCCGGTCGCCCGATTTGATCTTCCGCAGGTTTGAGCGTGCCAAGGCGTTGGCAACGCCGCTCCATACGGTCTCGCCGTCTCGTTCCAAGTCGGCGTAGCTGTAATGATCCGGCTCTTCTTTGAAAAGCCAATAACTCATGCCTGCTTTTCCTAACCGGTCTCCCGGTTATTTTCCCGCCTGCTTACCCTGGCCGCAAGGTTTCTACCTTTTACGGGCAAAATTTAGACCATCTGCCGACTTTCGTTGATCTTGGGCTTGGCCGGACCGTAAGATTGAATGCCGGTCACAGGCCCATCTGACCGGCTGTTCAAATGGCGTCGGTTTCGTGGTTCCTCTCGTTGCAGCACCCAGGATGAAACGAAACCGACGCCGCCTTTTCTCGATTTTTTCATTTCTTTCATCGGGAAACACATGTCATGGGAACTCTAAACGCTTGCAATTGGCTGGAAAACTCGGTCTTGGATGAAATCTATGGCTGGGAGGCTTATCTCGCTTGCCCCTCGGAGGAGGCGTCGTATCTTAGGTTCAGTCCAGACAAGGAGTTACGGCTAGGAGCTAACGGCAGCTTCTTGGATCATTGGCTCGATCTCAGTGCATAAAGCATTGTCCTTAAATAACTTACGCAAAAAACTGTCGCGTGATCCAAACCGATCATGGGCCGACAGCCAGTTTGAGCCTTGGGGAATACCTAGCCAAGATGGTAACAGTCCGGAATAGGGACGGCAAGGGTCAGCCTGATTTGAGCCAGACCTGGACTTGCTGGCGTTGAGAATCGGTGAGTCTGCTTGGCGGGTTGGTTTCTTGGTCCATACGCTGCACTTCTTCGGCGGCTTTCTTGCCGCGTTCCATATCCCCTTCTTGATAAATGGCTTGCGCCAATTCGAAACGCAGTCCAAGGTTGGACGGGTCTCGCCGTGACATGATTAGTAGGCGTTGGGAACGTCTTAACTGACGGGTGGGCTCAGTGGCGATTTGATCTAATCGAAGAGCTTCTTCGGATTCCTTCTCCCAGCTGGCCAAGTCATTCAGCTGAAACCGCACGTCACCGAGCTCGAAATGGAGCCGCGCTTCGGTCGGGTCTCGCTTGACCAGTTGTTCCATCGCATTTGCCGCATCTTCATAGAATTTATGGACTTCCGTCTTGGCCCCTTTGGCAAAAGTCATGTTCACGTGGTATTTCGCCCAATAACCCGCTGGTCCCTCCAGGTCCAATCGGATTGCATGCTCGGCAGCTGACCGCGCATTTTGGCGAACTTCGATCTGCGCTTCGCCGTGCTGGTGATTGCGCTCCCATTCCACTGCCAACCATTCGGCCAACTCCACGTAAGGATCAGCCAACACGGCCTCGTGCTTTTGCTTGAGCGTGCCAAGGGCCGATAGCTTGAGCTGGTTGATGATGTGATCCAACGTTTTCTGAGCGTCCGAGCTAGCCTTTTGGGCTACAGTGGCGGACCTTGCCCGGGCCTCCTCCACCTTTACGGCATAGGTCCCGTAATAGCTGCGAGCCTCTCGAAGAGGACTCGAGCAACTAGCCACCGGAGAATAGATAAAGACATAAAACCCCAAGCAAATTGCCCCGATAACCGGCAAGGGCGCCATGATCGGTAGCCAGCCCGTCGGCCGCGGGACAGGGATCGGCTGAGCCAAGGAATTCACGGCCAATGCTGCCATGATCCACAACGGCTGGGCCACGGAAGGATAAACAATGCCGCCGGAAACCAAGAGAGTCGCCAGAAGGGCGATCACTCCAATGGTCAAGGCGCGCGCTCGGCTGCTTCCCGTCCAGGAAATGCTCTCGAACAACCCAAACGAGGCGAACCAGACCAGCGAACGCATCCCGGCCAAGCAACCTCCAACAATCATCTGGTCCTTAAGATTTTCTTTACTGAGATCTAAGCTCCAGAGCACAAGAGCGAGCAGAAGGCCCAGCATTCCCCCCACGTAAAAGGGCCAGCCGCTTTCAACCAAGACTCCACCTTTGGATGGTTCTTTCTCTTTCTCCGGACCATTTTCGGTATCAAACCACGCCCGGCGAATCTGCCAAAAGAACGCCACTACCGCCACGAGAAGGGCCAGGACAGCAAAGATTCCACAAGTGGACCAAATCTCCAAGACAAAATTGTGCGGGTCTTTGATTTTTTGAAAGGCGGTTTCTTTCATATACCGAGGATAAAAACGGCCGAAATGCCCCGGTCCGACTCCCAACCAGGGATGGTCCCGAATCATGCTCCAGGTGGCGGACCAATAGTCGAGCCGTTTTTGCATCGTCGCCGGCGCCTCTTCTTTTAAGGCGTCGGTGCGGTTCAAGAAAAGCACCAGTAATATGACGGCCACGACCGCCGTAGCGACGCCCAGTAATCGCCACTTATCAGAGCGCGGAGCGTTACCATCAGAGCCCGGAGCGTTAGCGACGGGGGAGGCGGACCCGTCGCTAACGCTCCGGGCTCTGATGCTGGCGCGCCGGGTTCTGTTCAGAGCGACAACTCCGCCGACAGCCACGATGCTGGCTAAGATGGCGGCCCGTCCATTGTTCAGCCACAAACCCACGGCGATAAGCAGGGCGCACGCACCCAAAAGCCAGATTCTGGCCGAAGACCCAGGATCGAGAATAGAAGACCGAGAATCGAAGATCGATCGAGCCGATGCTTTTTTCGCTCCTCCATTCTCTTCGCTCTTCGATCCTCGATCCTCAATCCTCGATCCTCGGTCCTCTTTCCAGCGCTGTCGGCTTGCCAAAGCTAAGCCCACTGCGGCCGGCAATAACAGCGCCAGGTAGCTGCCAAAAGCATTGGGATGAGCAAAGGTCGCGTAAACGGCGTTGGATTGAATCCTTTTTGCTAGCTCAGGGTCTTTTTCATCCACGTATATTCCCTGCTTGGCCAGCGTCTGTACCAACTGTCGGGGATTGTCGAGTTGTTGACGCTGACGCGGCAGCTCGTCGGCACGTTGGTAGACCGCATAAGCCGAGAGGCTCACCGCCGAAGCTAACAGGGCGGCCAGCAGGCGCCGGTTGTCTCCTTCCGTTCGGGCCAACTGCCGCACCAGCACAAACGCAATCAGGAAAACGAACCATTCGGAAACGATGAGCCAAGCGGGGTGCTTGTAGGAGGCGGCGCCGATGGCACTGGCCATGACCGCTCCGATGACGGCCAACAGGCCGCCCTCGACCGCGCTCACCGGCCAGCTCGCTTGACCCGACCAAGCCCGCCAGGCCGCCCAGCCCACCGCCGCCAAGAACCAGAGCAAGGTGAGCGTCAACCCGGTCGCGCTCGACGTGTTGTCCAAGAGTCCCGGGTCCTCGCCGAGCACTAGCGGCCGGGCAACGATCAACGCCGTGACCAGACCCAGCAGGAGCCGTCGCAGAAGCTCGGGACCAGAATCACGGATTGGAGCCGGGCGGGCGCTCGGAGGACGAGGTGCAGTCTCAACGGCGCTTCGTTGTTTTTTGCGTCTGCTCGTGGGTTTCTCCTTTGTTCGCTAAGCCGCCAGCGATGTCTTTAGATTGACGGTTCGATTTTCGTTTGTCTTTTTTTCCGGGTCAAGTAGTCAAAGGCGACAAGGGCTATCCAGCAGCTAACTAAGAAAATCCAAACCCCGATATTTCCCCGATTTGGCTGTCGATAGAGCAACAACCCCCCTGCCCCGATAGCGATCGCTAACAAACAAATGACGCCCACAGCTTGGGGCGGACTCAGCCCTAGAGCCACTAAGCGATGGGAAAGATGCTGCTTGTCCGCATGAAACGGGCTACGCCCTTGACGCAAACGAATGGCAACGACTGAAACCAAGTCGTACCAGGGAATGGTCAGGAAACACAAAACCAATGCCCAAGCGTTTGGATCAGACATGCCTCCGTACACCATACTGCACGTGCCGAAAAAGAACCCCAGGAATGTGCTGCCGGTATCCCCCATGAAAATGCGCGCCGGCGGCCAATTGAACCAAAGGAATCCCGTGAGCGCTCCCATCAACGCTAATAAGAGAAAACTAAAGCCAAATGGGAAGAAGCAGTAGAGGAAAAAAGCAGCCACGATCCAGGCCACGCCTGCCGACAAGGCGTCCATGTTGTCCAGCATGTTGAATGCATTCGTCAGTCCGACAATCCAGATCACCGCGATGGGCCACAGCCAGTAATTGGCGAAAGGGAGCCAGGCCGGGCCAGGAATCCCGCCAAAAACGACGACAGCCCCAACGGCAGCAATCGTTTGAACTCCCAGCCGCAGTTGCCAAGGCAACGGCCGAATGTCATCCACCAATCCCAACACGAAGATCACCAGTCCGATTCCACGCCAAATCCATAGGTCTTCGGAATCGACCCCGATCCACAGGGCCGTTAGTACCCAGCCGGCAAAAATGCCCAGACCGCCTCCTTTAGGAATCGGCTTAGTGTGCACCTTGCGATCATTGGGAATATCCACCAGCCTTAGAGCCGGCGCCCAGCGAATCATCAAACTCGTGATACCGAAGGTGATTGCCAGCGGAACCAGATATGCCAAGACAACGCGAATTTCAATCCTCAATGATCGATCCCCCCTTCGGGCACTAACGCATCCCGTCTCGCCAGTCGTTGACGATAATAGTCGCGAGCTTCACCAAGAAAGGCAAGTACCTCCGGCTGGCGATAGTCGGCATAGGTCCACGGCCAGGGTTGGAAGGCATGGTCTTGGAAGCGGAGTGTCGTTTCCGCATAGATGCCGGCGCGAAGATAAATCCGGTGCGCTTGGTCCTTCGTCGTGGCCAGCATGAACTTTCCCAACGAGAGAATTCCAGGGTCCAGATTGAGAGGCCGCGACTCGGGCCAACTCTTGGTGATCATCAACTCCTGCTCCAGTTCGTTGGTCCGCAGCTTGATGTCCGCCAGCTGGTCCGCCGGGATCAGTTCCTGGAAGATCAGGAAGCGCTTGCACAGTCCCGATCCCATGGCCGACTCATAATAACGGGTCTGATTGAAAGAAAAATCCGAGCTGGTCCGGACAATCGGGCCAAAGAGAGCCGACATTCTTTCCTCGGCCCAACGCAGAGCTTCCTCATGACGGCTAAATGCCGCGATGATTAGGAGATTCGGAGGGGGATTATGAAGTTGGCCCATGAGAAGGATAAGGATCCAGGATAAGGATCGAGAAGGACGGAAGCGACGAAAGGGACCTAAAAGACAGGCGTCGATTGGCTCATGTCCTTTGTGTCCGTTTAGTCTCTTTTGTCCTTCCTCGATCTTCTATCTTGATTTTCAGCGCAGTTTCTGCTTCTTGAGAAGTTGATCGAGCCACTGGCGATCGGCATCTTTGAGCGTGGGGACGGGGGCTACCTTGTAGTCGATCTTGGCGCCGAAATCTCCCAGATCGTAGGCACGGTTGAAGACCACGTGCAGCTCGACGACCAAGTCTCGGTCGTCGCGGGCCAAAGGCAGCTGGAAGCGCGGCAGCGCCTTCTGCAGATTGCCTGGGTACGCATCCGGCTCCGGACGTGTCGAGCGCGCTACGGTGACGGCGTAATCCCAATCCGGATGGCCGTCGCGCGAATGATCCAAGGTCGGCTGTCCTTGCAGGACCAGGTCGATTTCTACCACATTAGCGCCACCGGCTTTACTCGCTACCCGATGGTCCAAGTAGCACTTCCGCCCCACCGAAGTCGTTTTGTTCGCCGGCGCCACCACCTCAACCAGCGTCACCAGACGGTCCGCGCCGCGCTGTCGAATCTCAATGAACTCCTCGCAATGCTCTTCGCGCACCACGGAAATGAACAGGGCTTGCTCGGTGACATAGCGACGCTGGCCGACCCGCGCCCGATACCGATCCACCAAGCCGGGCAACATCGCCTGATATAAACAGGTTACCAGCAGGTGTTGGAATTCCGGCCAGAGCTTGTTGTCTTCGAGAAAGGGATCCATTCCCGGGAATGGGCTTGGCATGGGCTTCCTCCCGTGTTCGGTCCTCCAGTTAACTCTTGTTATACCCTCATTGCCTGCCGGCATTCAAGAGGATCGGCAGGCGTCGCCATCATTTACGACTTAGCGGAAAATACCAAGGTCATCTTAGCGCAGCGGGCCGAGACGCTTATAGTGAAAGCCCTTGGGGAGGGGTATCGGGAATGAATACCAGCGCCGCATCTCGAATCTTATTGTGCGGGGCCGAAGCTTCTGCTTGGGACGACGTCCGCCGCCTTCTGGAAGAAGCCGGATACTCTACTGACAGCCACCAACTGAACTCCCGCGGTCCGGAAAACTTGCCGGACTACAGTTTAGTGCTGCTCCAAGGAAGCGGTTCTGAAGAATTGGACTTCTGCCGTCGCCTCCGTCTGCAACTCGCCGACTCCTTCATCCCGATCCTTTATCTGACGGGCGAAGGCCAATCCACCTTTCGACTAGACACCTTGGAGGCGGGCGTGGACGGCTATCTTCAGCGGCCGTACGCGCCGCGCGAGCTGTTGGCGCAGGTGCAGGCCTTCTTGCGAATCAAGGAGCTTCACGATCGGCTGCTGGAAAAGACGGCCGAGGTGAACTTGATCAATAAGCGTCTGCAAGCCGCTCATAAGAAAGTGGATCAGGAGTTGGAGCTGGCTCGGCGAATCCAGCAAAGCTTCCTCCCGCAATCCATGCCCGAGATGCCGCGCGCCCGCTTGGCGGTCCTCTACCTGCCTTGCGGGCGGGTCGGCGGCGATTTCTACGACGCCTTTCGCCTGGACGAGAACCATTTCGGCTTTTATGTTGCCGACGCTATGGGTCATGGCGTTCCCGCCAGCTTGCTGACCATCTTTCTTAAACGCGGCGTCCGCGCCAAGGAGATCATCGGCAAGGAATATCGACTGGTGCCGCCCAATGAAGTGCTCCAGCGACTCAACCGCGATCTCGTGGATCAGAGCTTAGCGGATAATCCTTTCATTACCATGGTCTACGCCTTGTTCAATCATCGTGACCGAACGCTGCGCTATTCGCGAGCGGGGCATCCTTATCCGCTTTACATCCCCGCCCGGGGCCAGCCCGAACTCTGGAAGTGCGAAGGCAGCTTGCTGGGCATCGTGGACACCGAGTACGAATTGCAAGAACGGACTCTCGGACCCGGCGACAAAGTGCTGTTCTACACTGATGGTCTGGATAGCTGCACGTTTGAGAACCTGCCGGCCGGCAGGGAAAGCCTGCTGGCCTGCGCTGCTCGCCACCGAGCCGAGCCGGCGGTTCCGTTTCTCGATCGGCTTTCCAATGAATTGGTTCCGCAACCCGATCAGCCGGACGATCTCACCCTGCTGGCCTTGGAAGTGACGGAATAAATGCCCATTCGAATGACCTATTGTCAGATCCTTGGTGGTTCTCCTAGAATAGGGTATTGCCTTTAGCTTGCGTTTCCGGGAGAACAGCGGGAGCACTGTCATGAAAGAGGGTATTCACCCCAAATACGAAGAAGCCACCGTGACCTGCGGTTGCGGCAATAAGTTCGTCACGCGCAGCACCAAGAAGAACATCACCGTCGAAATCTGCTCGGCCTGCCATCCTTTCTTCACGGGCAAGATGAAATACGTGGACACCGCCGGACGCGTCGAGAAGTTCCAGCGCAAATACAACTGGGACCAGCGCAAAAAGCAATCCGCCGAAGCCGCCAAAGAATCTACTCCCAAATAGCTTCCTGACTTACAAAGTGACTGTTCCGTTGTGCGCAGTCAGTAGAGACGGCCAGCGCTGCTTGGCTACTGACTGCGGACTACTGACTACGGACTATTTATGTGGCAGAACCTCGAGCAATCCCTGACCCGCTATCGCGAGCTGGAGCAGCAAATGGCTGATCCGGCCGTGATCGCCGATCGCAGTCGCTATACCCAGGCGGCCAAGGAACACGGCGCGCTGGCCAAGTTGGTCAGGCCTTATCTGGAGTATCGTCAGATTTCCGAAGGCGTGGCCCACGCGGAAGGACTTGTCGCCGCGGAAAGCGACGCCGACATGCGAAAATATGCCGAGGAGGAGCTAGCCACGCTGAGCGGTCGCAAGAAAGTCTTGGAAGAACGCCTGGAGGAGCTGTTGCTGATCGAGCCGGGTGAGGATTTCTCCAGTCTTATCATAGAGGTCCGAGCCGGCACCGGCGGCGCTGAAGCCGCTTTGTTCGCCGGCGATCTCTATGGCATGTATACCCGCTACGCTCGCGATCTAGGTTGGCGCGTCGAAGAAATCTCCTTCGGCCCCGGCGACCAGGGCGGCTACAAAGAAGTGATCTTCAGCGTCGCGGGGGACGACGTTTTCCGCAACTTGCGCTATGAAGCGGGCGGCCACCGCGTTCAGCGGGTGCCCAAGACCGAGACTCAAGGACGAATCCACACTTCCTTGGTCACCGTGGCCGTCCTGCCGGAGCCGGACGAGGTACAAATCGAGATTCGCGATCAGGACTTGGAATGGGAGCGGATGCGCGCCGGCGGCGCCGGCGGCCAGCACGTCAACAAGACCGAAAGCGCCGTCCGCATTCGCCACATTCCCACCGGCATCGATGTCAAATGCCAGGACGAACGCAGCCAGCACAAGAACCGCGAACGGGCCATGCGTATTCTCCGCAGCCGGCTTTATGAAATGCAGCAACAAAAAATCCATCGCGAACGCGCCGAGCAACGCCGCACTCTCATCGGCTCCGGCGACCGCAGCGACCGCATCCGCACCTATAACTTTCCCCAGAATCGCCTCACCGACCACCGCATCAATCTCACCCTCTACAAGCTCGACAACATCATCGCCGGAAACATGGGGGAGCTCATCCAGACGCTCAAGGACTTCGATCGCCAACAAAAACTGGGG